>Ga0335075_10017830_pt1 | contig 10544 bp, 8 predicted proteins | sample Lox_Sample_24_FD_206723 | JGI IMG/M metagenome (GOLD analysis project Ga0335075, IMG submission 206723) | Soil microbial communities from Loxahatchee National Wildlife Refuge, Florida, United States - Lox_Sample_2.4 | ecosystem: Environmental > Terrestrial > Soil > Wetlands | place: USA: Florida... | reverse complement strand
CGGCCGCCCGCGCCGCGCGCATGCAGCTCTACCAGCGATTCCTGCGCGATCTTGATGCGGACGGAGGCAACATCTCCGCGCAATTCAGCGAAATCGACCTCTCCGATCCCGACGACGTCAGGGCTACCGTGGCCGCCAATGGAACCGGCGTGCTGCTCTATTTCGGTCAGGAGGATTTCCTGGCGCGCTGGCAAAATTACCAGGCCCATATCGCGCAGTGGCGGGCGCAGTATCCCAGTCTCGCCTCAGTGGATCTCCGCTACAGCGACGAGGTGGTGCTGAAGATGGCAAATCCCCCCGCCCCGCCCGCGGCCCAGCCCGCAAAGAGTGCCTCGGCCGCCACCGCCGGAAAGCAAAAAGCGAAAACGGCCAGGCACGCCCGCCGGAGGACGCGTTGAGCCAGCAGCCGGAGAACATCATTGCCGTGATGGATGTCGGCAGCGCCAGAGTGCGCGTGCTGGTCGCCGAAGTCCAGGAAGGCGCGCTCCGCTATCGCGGCCATGGCATCGCCGACTCCGCCGGCATGCGCAAGGGCATGATCGCCGACCTCCGCCCGGCTACCGAGGCCATCAATCGCGCCGCCACGGCCGCCGAGCAGTCCGCGGAAACTACCATTGAAAAGTGCATCGTGGCTGTCGGCGGTCCGCACATCCGCGGCGTCAACAGCCGCGGCGGCGTCAGCCTCGGTGCGCGCCTGCGCGAGATCACCCGCGACGATGTTCGCGCCGCCGTCGATCGCGCCCGCTCCATCAACCTGCCCGCGGATCGCGAAGTCCTGCACCTGCTCCCCCAGCAGTTCATCCTCGACGAGCAGCCCGGCATCCTCGACGCGGTCGGCATGGTCGGCAACCGCCTGGAAGTGAATCTCCACATCGCCACCGCCTCCGCCAGCGCCCTGCAGAGCCTCGTTACCTGCGCCAACCGCGCCGGCCTCGAGATCACCGAAACAGTCTTCGAAGCCATCGCCGCCGCTGAGGCCACTCTCTCCGCCAACGAGCGCGAACTGGGTGTCTGCCTGCTCGACATCGGCGCATCCACTTCGGAGCTGGTCGTCTTCTTTGAGGGCTCGGTCGCCCATACTTCTGTCGTCCCCATCGGCGGCGACCACTTCACCAACGATCTCGCCATTGGCCTGCGCGTCACCGCGCCCGAGGCGGATTTCCTGAAGATGCACTACGGCCACGCCACCGTCACCGCCGTCCCCCAGCTCAGCGAAGTGGAACTCACCGGCCTCCAGGGCTACGAGCCGCGCATCGTGCGCCAGCGCATGATCAGCGAAATCCTCGAGCCCCGCGCCCGCGAGCTCTTCCAGATGCTCCGCGACAATCTGCGCCATGGCGGCGTGCTCGAGGCCCTCGGCGCCGGCTGCGTGCTCACCGGCGGCGGTGCGCGCCTGCCCGGCATGCTCGACACCGCCGAAAGCCTCCTGCGCGTGCCCGCCCGCATCGGCTCGCCCGTGCCGCTTTCGCGCATGTCCTCTGATCTGGCCGTGCCCGAGTGCGCCGTGCTCACCGGTGCCTTGCTCTACGCGCACCGCACCAGCCAGTCGCGCGCCGAAGAGAACCAGAGTCTGCGCGCCAAGCTGCGCGCCATGTTCGCCGGGAGCCTGTAAGAACCAGTCACCAGCAACCAGCAACGAGTAACCAGTGGGAGTTGAAGAGGTAATTCGATGAATCAGCCCGATGAAATTCGCATTCAGTATCACGATGAGATTCCCCGCAGCGCCAGGATCAAGGTCATCGGCGTCGGCGGCGGCGGCGGCAACGCGGTCAATCGCATGATCGCCGCCAGCATGGAGGGCGTGGAATTCATCGCCGCCAACACCGATCGCCAGGCCCTTCAGCTTTCCCACGCCGCCGTCAAGCTCCAGCTCGGCGTCAAGCTCACCAGCGGCCTCGGCGCCGGCGCCAATCCCGACGTCGGCCGCCGCGCCGCGCTCGAAGACTCGGAGAAAATCATCGAGGCCCTCGAAGGCGCAGACATGGTCTTCGTCACCGCCGGCCTCGGCGGCGGCACCGGCACCGGCGCCGCTCCGGTCATCGCCTCCCTTGCCAGCGAGATGGGCGCGCTCACCGTTGCCGTCGTCACCCGGCCTTTCGCTTTCGAGGGCAAGCGTCGCATGATGCAGGCCGAGCGCGGCATGGCCGAGCTCCTCGACAGCGTCGACACCATGATCGTCATCCCCAATGAGAAGCTCCTCGCCGTTGCGAAGGACGCCGGCTTCTTCGAGTCCTTCCGCATCGCCGACGACGTGCTGCGCCAGGGCGTCCAGGGAATCTCCGACATCATCACCATCCCCGGCATCATCAACCGCGATTTTGCCGACGTGAAAACCACCATGGCCGGCATGGGCTACGCGGTCATGGGCACCGCCATTCGCAGCGGAACCAATCGCGCCATCGAGGCAGCCCAGGCAGCCATGGCTTCTCCACTCCTTGAAGCCGGCGCCATCGACGGCGCTCGCGGCATCCTCATCAACATCACCGGATCCGGCAACCTCAAGCTGAACGAAGTCAACGAGGCCTCCTCCCTCATCCAGTGCGCGGCCCACGAAGACGCCAACATCATCTTCGGCGCCGTGCTCGACGAGAAGATGGGCGACGACGTCAAGATCACCGTGATCGCCACCGGGTTCCGCCAGGGATCGGAAGAGCGGCGCGAGCACATGCTCAGCGCAGCGCTGCGCCCGTCATCGAAAACAGCCGGCGAGCCCCTGATCGGCGCGCGCCCGGTCACGCCGCGTTTTGCCGGCGAGGATGGCGATGACGACGTCGCCCCGGCGCAGGCCGATCCGCCCGTCTTCGTGCCCGTCACAGCCCGCGAAGTGATCTCCGCGTTCCGTCCCCACCAGGAGGAATCGGAGGCCGAGCCCGCCCGCGCGTCTTCCGTCGAAGCCTCCACAGGCCAGGAGCCGCACGCAGAATCGGCCGCGGCAGCGCTCGCGGTTGCCGAGGACGCTGAGCAGCCTCCCACTGTCGTTTCTTCGAACGCGGGTTTCGTGGAAGAGCCGGCGGAGAATCTGGAGATCCCCGCTTTCATGCGCAAGGGAGGCTTGTAACCCTTCCCGATATTCATCGCCGCTCACTCCCCAGCCCACACGGCTGTGGACTGAGCCTCCGTCTTTTGGCGTCGCAGTAAGCAGCGTTTTCCCCAAATCCCGATTAGCACGGAAGTGATATGACCTTGGTGCGGGAATGTACTGGACAGCCAACCGATAGACGTTATAGTGAACCCAGAGTCCCTGTTTGGCATCCAGCCTGATTGCGCATCAGCGGCCTCGTTGACCGCCGTCGGAGTTCTGTTGGGTGCGCGGTGCAGCTGGTGCGCCGCTCGCGCGGTCCCAAACCGGAACTCTCGTGCCGCTTTGGGATCGCCTCAGAAATTCCCTCGCGGCTGCGGGTTGTATCGGGGCCCTTCCGCGGCACGATAAGAAAAGCAGGCGGAGGCACAGGAAAGCCATTCTCGTGATGAAACGCGTCGTCCTGTTTCTGCTCCTAACCGTTCTTGCCGTTGCGGTCGTCTTCGCCGCAGACACCACCGGCGCGCGCAGACCGCTGCGCCGCTCCCATACGCCTGCTCATGCAACGGCCGCACACCGGCGCACCGTTGTTCGCCGCGTGGCCCCCGCGCATCGCCGTACCGTGGCCCGCCGCTACGTCCGGCGCACCGCTCACGCTCGCCTGACCTCGGCAACCCTCACGCGCCGGCGCGTTCACCGCCGCTACCTCCGGCATCGCTATTACGAGCGCTTTACCGCCGATTCGTTTGCCACCACCGATCTGACCGCTGGCGACGTCATCGGCGGCGAAGACCCTGTGGTTCGCCAGGCGGCCATCGACGCGCTCGGCAACATGAATGGCACCGTCGTCGCCATCGACCCCGCCAGCGGACGCGTCCTGGCCATGGTCAATCAGAAGCTGGCCCTCTCCAGCGGCGCCGAGCCCTGCTCCACCATCAAGCTCAGCGTGGCTCTCGCCGCTCTCTCTGAGGGCATCATCACTGAAGACACCCCGGTGAATCTGGGCGGGCACTATTATCTGAATCTCACTGAGGCGCTGGCGCACTCCAACAACCTCTACTTTGAGACGCTGGGCCGCCGCCTCGGCTTCGACCGCGTCCGCCACTATGCCACGGAATTCGGCCTTGGCGAGCTCGCGGGCTGGAATATTCCCGGCGAAAAGCCCGGCCTCTATCCTGACCAGCCCATCCCCGCCAGCGAGGGCGGCGTTGGACGCATGTGCTCTTTTGGCGAGGGCGTTTCGCTCACCCCGCTGCAGCTCGGCGCGCTGGTCGCCGCCATCGCGAACGGCGGCACCCTCTACTACCTCCAGCACCCCACCACGCCGCAGGAAATCGCTGATTTTCAGCCCCGCATCAAGCGCACCCTGGACATCTCCCGCATTCTCCCCTCGCTTCAGGACGGCATGGCCGCGGTCGTCCGCTACGGCACCGCCCGCTCGCTGCGCGTCAACTTCACGCAGTTTCCCGTTCTCGGCAAAACCGGCACCTGCTCTGACGATGGCACCCGCTTCGGCTGGTTCGCCTCCTACGCCGACGCCCCCTCCGGCAAAGTTGCCGTCGTTTTCTTCCTCGAGGGTGGCCGTGCCACCTACGGCCCCAGGGCCGCCGAGCTGGCAGGCGTTTTCTACCGCGATCTCTGGAACGACAGCTACTTCGTGGCGAAGCAGCCGCTGGAAACCTCGGCCGCCGATTCTGTTACCAGCTCTCCCGCCGGTGATCCGCAGCTCTGAAGCGTTTTCAGGATTGCTGTGAATCAAAGCCGGGTTATCGGGTCGGCGCGACCAACCGGGAGCGGCGACGCTGCGCAAGGCAAAAAAGGCACGTTCGCTCTGAAAATGCCGTAATCCCGGTTCCGGCTGCCCGGCTTCTGCCTAAGCTGCCGAACGTTTCGAATGCTCGGCCGACTCCTGTGCCAGCCTCTCCACTTCCGCCACCGTCTCTTTCCGGTGCCCGCGAAACAGCGCGTCACGATGCTTGGCCAGCTCCGCATTCGCCTCGCCCCCAATCAGGATCGACAGCGCCGTGATATACACCCAGAACATCAGGCCCAGCACTGCGCCCAGCCCGCCGTAGAGTTTCGAATAGTCCGCGGAGTGGTGCAGATAAAAGCTCAGCGCGAACGACCCGCCGAACCACAGCACCATTGCCACAATCGAGCCCGGAATCGTCGACGAGAATCGCTGCCGCCGATTGGGGGCCAGAAAGTAAGCCACCTCCAGCCCGATCGCGAACGTCACGAACACCGTGCCCACGCGGATCAGCGGCCACATCCTCTCGAAAAACCGGGGAACATGCACCACCTGCCCCACAATATGTCCGAAGTGCGGGCCGGCCACGATGGCCAGCAGTGAAATGCTCAGCAGGATCCCGCTCGTGCATGTGAGAATCAGCGCGCGGATCCGGTCCTGCAGCCACGAGCGTTCCACCGTCACGTCGTAGGCGACGTTCAGAGCCGAAATCATCGAGGTGAACCCGCCCGTGCTCGACCAGATGTAGCTCAGGATCCCGAATGAAAGCATTCCCGTGTGCGGCACGAGCACCCTGCCCAGCAGATGCTCGACCATCGCCAGGGAACTCGCGGGTACCAGAATGGCCACTTCCGTCATCAGCTGCGGCACCAGGCCTGGGATGGGTAGCAGCGACACCACGGCCACCACCGCCATCAGCAGCGGCGCCATCGACAGCATGAACCAGAACGCCAGCCCGGATGCGGAGTCGATGACTTTGGTCCGCAGCAGCTCGTGTCCCACAATCTGCGCCAGGCATTTTGTTTCCCGCCACCGCCGCCGCACCCGGTGGGTCCAGCGCCGGAAGGTCCGCCGCCTGTGAGAGCGCAGCGCGCTGCACACCCCGTCGGCCGTCTGGGGCGCTCCGGCGATCGCCGCGTCCTGCTCGGCTCGTGAGGTGGCTTGCTCCGGCACCGTGGCCCCCGGGGTGATAGGCAACTTCTCTCCAGGTGCGATGTGGAATTTCGAGGCCCGGATGTGTGCCTGCCCGCTTTCCTGCCCTCATCCCGGCGGTGCAGAAGGGCAGGTGCATCCCCTGGGCGTCCGGTGGCCGGCCGCTGACCGCTATACTCACGTCAGGATCACCAACATGCTCGCTTCGCTGCGCTTCATCTGGAACGCGACCAGAGGTCATCGCCTCCGCCCCTGGCGCAGCGAGTACGTGAAGTGGCGCATTGAGACTTACTCCGGCCTGAAGGCCGACCAGCTGCGCCCCCGCGACGTGCTCGCCTTTGTCTGGCGAGAGAAGGTCAACCTCGTGCGCTTCCTGCACTGGACAAACAAGTTGGCCATGTGGACGGCCCGCCAGCGCACGGAAGACGCGGGCTGACGCGCCATGCTAACCCTCCTGGGCAGAGCGCTGTCTGCAAAGGTCATCCGGGTCCGCGCTCTTCGCCGTGCCGTGCTCGCCTGGGCGCTGCTGGCCGCTCCGTTCGCGCGCGCCCAACAGCCACTTCCCGGCCGGCCCGCGCAATCTCCGCCCAACCAGACGCAGCCGGCCGCGCGCCCACCCGCCGAGCCGCCGGATGCCAACCTGAATCCTCCCGCTTTCCGCGTCAGCACCAGTCTGGTCGTGGTCCCCACGCTCGTCGAAAAGCCCGACGGCACGATTGTCTACGGTCTCAGGCCATCGGATTTTGCCCTCTATGACAACGGCGTGCGGCAGAAAATCCAGGTGGATGACGACCTGGACATTCAGCCCGTCTCGCTGGTGGTTTGCGTGGAGCGTGGCCGCGATGCGCCGCTCGAATTCAGCATCATCCGCCATCTCGGCCCCCTGCTCGACCTCTTTGCCGGCGGCCCCCGCGGCGATGTTGCTCTGGTGGCCTTCGACTCGCGCCCCGTCTGGGTGGATCCCTTCACCGGCAACACGGACCTGATCGCTCACGATTTGGTCCAGCTTCCCGCCGGCGACGGCGGCGCCGCCATCCTCGACGCGGTCGGCTATTCCGTTAATCTGTTGGAGCAGCAGCCGCCGAATCGGCGGCGCATCCTGCTCCTCATCAGCGAATCCCGCGACCACGGCAGCCGCCACTTCGATATTCCACATCTGGTCCAGCGCATCGGCACCAGCAACACCCTGGTGCTCAGTCTTGTCTTCGCGCCGTCTAAATCCGAGCTGCTCGCGTGGGCTCGCGGTAATCCCGTTGGCCCCGACGGCGCCGGCGGCAGCGCCAACCTCCTTGCTCCCCTTCTCATGACCATCAACGCCATGCGCCGCAACACCCCTAAAACCCTGGCCGCGCTCTCGGGCGGCGAGTACGCGCCCTTCACCCGCGAAAAAGCCTTTGAGAAGCGCGTGGCGGAGGAAGCCAGCCACGCCCGCAACCGCTACATCCTCAGCTTCCATCCCACCGATCTCACGCCCGGCCTGCACACCATTCAGGTGAAGCTGACCCAGGATTTCGGCGCCCGCGTGGTCGCCCGCAACAGCTACTGGATGATCCGCCGGGACAATGTCGCCGATCCGAATGACGCCAACCACCCGTGAGCCGCGCCGACGTTCGCTTCAGCCTCGCGGCTCCCGCATCTAAAACGCGGTAGATTCGATTCTCAGGAGGTTTTCATGAGTGAACACGTGCAGCTGCGCGCCTTCGACGAGCATGAGCTCGACGCCTACGTTGCGCGCCCCGCCGGAGAGCCCTTTGCCGGCCTGGTGGTCGTGCAGGAGGCCTTCGGGGTCAACAGCCACATCCGCTCGGTCGCCGACGGTTTTGCGGGAGATGGTTTTTTCGCCGTCGCTCCCGCCCTCTTCGATCGCATCGAGCGCGGCGTCGAGCTCGGCTACACCGGCGACGACATGCAGAAGGGAATTGCTGTCGCCCGCCAGATCGATCCCCCGAAGGCCCTGCTGGACGTGGAAGCCGCGCTCGACTACGCCCGCCGCGAAACCGGCAAGAAAGTCGGCGTCATCGGCTACTGCATGGGCGGATCGATGGCCTGGCTGGCGGCCACGCGTCTCCACCCTGACGCCGCGGTCGGCTACTACGGCGGCTATATCGCGAAGTTCGCGGACGAAACGCCGCGCGTGCCCGTGATGCTGCACTTCGGCCTCCAGGATCAGCACATCCCCAGGACCGAAATCGAACAGAGGGTCGGCTGCGCTCACCCTGCGGTCCCCATCTTCTGGTACGACGCCGGCCATGGTTTCAACTGCAACGACCGTTCCAGCTACAACGCCGACGCTGCCAAACTGGCCCGCCAGCGTTCGCTGGAGTTTCTGAAGAAACACCTGACCGCGTGATTCGCTCTCTGCCGCTCCTGAGATGCAGCAGCGGGTGCCCCGTATCTGCCCGGTCCTGGCTGATGTTGGGGGCTCTCGAGACTAAAGCATTTTCAGGGTTGCTGTAAACCGAAGCCGAGAGATCGAGTCAACGCGACCAACAGGGAGCGGCGACCCTGGCGAGAAGCGACAAGGGTACGCTAACCCTGAAAATGCCGTAGCTCCACGATTTCGCATTTTTAAGCATGTCCGACCCACAATCCAGCTCCGCCGAGTCCTCCCGGCCACGCGGCTTTTCTCACGCATGGCGCGCCCTGCGCCATCGCAATTTTCGCCTCTTCTTTGGCGGCCAGACCATCTCCCTGGTCGGCACCTGGATGACTCGCATCGCCACAGCCTGGCTGGTCTATCGTCTCACTCACTCCGCGCTGCTGCTGGGCACTGTCAGCTTCGCCGGCCAGATTCCCACCTTTCTGCTGGCGCCCTTCGCCGGCGTTCTGGTCGATCGCTTCAATCGCCGGCGTCTTCTGGTCTGGACGCAGACCCTGGCCATGGTCCAGTCGTTTCTGCTGGCCTGGCTCACCCTGGCGCGCATGATCACCATTCCCGAGATCCTCGCGCTCAGCGCGATGCAGGGTGTCATCAATGCCTTCGACATGCCCGGCCGCCAGGCCTTCATGATCCAGATGGTCACCCCGCTGCAGGCGGTCGCGCCCCAGGCCGCCCCCACGGACCGCAGCGATCTTTCCAACGCCATCGCCATCAACTCCTCCATGGTCAATGTCGCGCGCCTGGTCGGCCCATCCATTGCAGGTCTCGTCATCGCCGCCTCCAGCGAGGGCTGGTGCTTCCTCATCGACGGCATCAGCTACATCGCCGTGATCGTTTCGCTGCTCATGATGCGCGTCGATGTCGCGGCTGTGCGCCGCCATGCCGCCTCCATGTTCGAACAGCTCCGCGAGGGATGGTCCTACGTCTCCTCCTTCGTGCCCATCCGCACCATCCTCACCCTCTTCGCCCTGGTCAGCCTCATGGGCATGCCCTACATGGTGCTCATGCCCGTCTTCGCCGGCAAAGTTTTGCACGGCGGCCCGCATACCCTGGGCTTTCTGATGGGCGCCGCCGGCGCCGGCGCGCTCGTTTCCGCATTCTCCCTGGTCCTGCGCCGCTCCGTCCGCGGCCTCGTCAGGATGATCCCCATCGCCGCAGTCATGTTCGGCTCCGCCCTCGTCCTCTTCGGCTTCTCGCGCTGGATCTGGACCTCCCTCGTCCTCATGCTCTTTGCCGGTTTCGGCATGCTCCAGGGGCTGACCGTCAGCAACACCATCATTCAGACGCTGGTCCCCGAAGACAAGCGCGGCCGCGTCATGAGTTACTACACCGCGTGCTTCACCGGAATGGCGCCCTTCGGCAGCTTGCTGGCCGGCTCGATGGCCGCCTGGATCGGCGCGCCCCGCACCGTCATGTTCACCGGATCCTGCTGCATCCTTGGCGGCCTCTGGTTCTGGTCGCGCATGCCCGCCGTTCGCCGCGACATGCGCCCCATCTACCAGCAACTCGGCATCATCGCTCCGGTGCCGGAGGAAGTTGAAGAAACCGGCTCAAGCTAGAGCGCAAACGCCCCGGCACAAATAATCCCCGGCGCCATCGCCGGGGAACAGCCGGTGTTCGAGCTTTCACTCACAGGTAGTGGTGCAGTTTGAAAGTCAGGCTTCAGCAACATCCGCACGCATGACCTTGCCAGGCCGATCTGCCCTCCTTCGCGAGGATCGGAACAGCCATCAAAGCGGCGACCGAATCGAACCATGCGGCATGGAATGCCGCATTGATAACGAGGCCAGCCAGTGCGATGAGCGCAAGATACGCGCAAGCAGCGGATTGCACTGCGTCGGCGGCCAGCGCTGCATTCTTACTGCGACTAGCCTCACGACGCTTGAGGAAGGCCAGACCAGGCATTGCGATCAACGCCGCGATGGTGATTGCTATGCCCGCGTAACTCGGCGCAGGCCGCAACCGCAGAGCCAATGACGCAACAGCAATTGCTGCAACCACGAAGGCAAGAGCAAAAAGCAGAGCTCCGGCTGTTCGGCTTGCCCTCCGTTCCGAGATAGACATACTCGGAATCCACTGCAAGAGCACAACGGTAGCGGACAGGAGCTCCACCAGGCTGTCGGAACCAAAGGCCAACATCGCAGCACTATGAGCCGTTACAGCCGCGTATGCAGAGACGCCGAATTCCACGAGCATCCATGCCAGCGTGACACCCTGTATCCAAAGCACTGAAGCGCGCGGCT
>Ga0335075_10017826_pt1 | contig 10547 bp, 8 predicted proteins | sample Lox_Sample_24_FD_206723 | JGI IMG/M metagenome (GOLD analysis project Ga0335075, IMG submission 206723) | Soil microbial communities from Loxahatchee National Wildlife Refuge, Florida, United States - Lox_Sample_2.4 | ecosystem: Environmental > Terrestrial > Soil > Wetlands | place: USA: Florida... | reverse complement strand
GGGTCACCTCAACCTGTACCTGGACGCCTTCCGGCACACGGTCGCAGTCATGCAGACCACCGAGGCCCTGCGCCGGGTCGCGCGGGAGTGCGCCGAGGACCTGGCCGCCGACGGGATCGTCTACGCCGAGGTCCGCTTCGCGCCCGAGCTGCACACCGAGCGCGGCCTGACCCTCGACGAGGTGGTGCATGCGGTCCTGGCCGGCTTCGCCGAGGGCAGCGGGAACCGCCCGATCACCGTCTACGCGCTGCTCACGGCCATGCGCACGGCGGCCAGGTCGCTCGAGATCGCGGAGCTGGCGGTCCGGCACCGGGACAACGGGGTGGTCGGCTTCGACATCGCCGGGGCCGAGGCGGGCTGGCCGCCGAGCCGCCACCTGGACGCCTTCCAGTACATCCACCGGGAGAACTTCCACATCACCATCCACGCGGGCGAGGGGTTCGGGCTGCCGTCGATCTGGGAGGCGGTGCAGTACTGCGGCACCGAGCGGCTGGGGCACGGGGTGCGCATTACCGAGGACATCGAGATCTCGCCCGACGGCGACGTGACGCTCGGCCGCCTGGCGGGGTACATCCGCGACCGCCGCATCCCGCTGGAGATGTGCCCGTCGTCCAACGTGCAGACCGGCGCGGCCCCGACGATCGCGCGGCACCCGCTGCGGCTGCTGCGCCAGCTGCAGTTCCGGGTGACGGTCAACACCGACAACCGGCTGATGAGCCAGGTCACGCTCAGCTCGGAGTTCGAGCTCGGGGTGCGGGAGTTCGGCTACGGCTGGTCGGACATCGAGTGGCTGACGCTCAACGCGATGAAGAGCGCCTTCGCCCCGTTCGACGAGCGCCTGCGGCTGATCAACACGGTCGTCAAGCCCGGCTTCGCCACCGCCCGCGCCACCAGCAGCGTCCAGGTTCCCCCGGACCTGCGCTGAGGCGCGCGTGTCGCCGCCGCCGACGCGACCTGGTCGACTGCGACCCGGCCGACTGCGGGCCAGCGGTGTGCTCGCTGGCCCGCAGCCTGGCGCTGGTTACGCGCCCTGAGAGCCGCTGGTCTTCGTGGTCTCGAGCCGGTCGAGCTTGCGGATGCTGATGATCTGCAGGCTCTCGTCCTCCGGGGTGATCGTGTCATCCCGCTCAAGCGTCGGCTTGGTTTCCATGTGGCAACACCTCCTTCCTTTCACTAGGTCACGTGCCTCCGGCGGCGTCCGCGTTGTCGCCTCACCTCCCCGCTGCCGCTAGACAGTTCCTGGCCACAGACTTGACCTGGTGCTGGTGACGGCGCCACCAGCTCGTGCTCCAGACCGCCTGCCAGGCGAGCAGGATGGCTAGCGCCACGCTCCCGTCGAGCGTCCCGACGAGCGTGCCGCCGATTTCCGACACGGCGTGGACGAGGAGGGCGACGAGAGCGGGCAAGGACACGGCGCATTCGACACCCAGGCAGATGACGGTGCCGAAAAGAAGCACGACGCTGTAGACGCGGACCGCACGACGCTGCGGCCGCGGGTATTCCCGGCTGGGATCGGGATTCGACCCGTCCCCGTGCCCGGTCCGCTGGATAATGCGCCTTCCGAGATGGCGGACGTACGCGGAGCCGTCCGCATACAGATTGGCGCACCCGGTCAGATCCTGGAGCACGAAATAAAGGTCGGTGCGCATGAAGACCATGAACTGGGTGGGCAGCGCGAGGAGCGTCTCGGCGACGGCCACCGCCAGCAGATCGCGAACCAGCCCATGCGGGCCGGCCAGGCCGAGAATGAGCAGACATATCCCGACGCTGCAGACGTCCGTGCCCATCCCGGCCAGGTACACGGTCATCCGGGTGCGCCGGGGCGCGGCCCAGACTCCGCTCACGTCGGTCTGAGCGGTGAGGAACTGCAGTCGGGTGCCGAGCGTCATCCGCGCCGGGGCGCCCGCCGCGCGCGCGGTGGCCAGGTGGGCGAACTCGTGCACCAGGATGAGCAGCCAGGCGATGGCCGCGTTAACGGCGAGCACCAGGCCGGCGTGCCGATTCCAGACGAGCACCCGTCCCTGCGCTCGGACAGGCGGCGAAGCCGCACCCGGGATCCGCCCGCCACCGCGCCGGCCATGGTCGCGTTCCCCACCGCCGCTACCCGCCCGCTCCGCAGGCCGGGCAGTCCGGGTGCGGTCCATCGTCGAGCGCCAACGGCGCCTGCAGCGCGGCCAGGTTCACCGTTTCGATCCGGCCGGGAACTACCGGCGGTATCCCGGTGATCAGCGCCACGACCAGGTGAGCGGCCAGGTAACCGGAGACTCCGGCCGCGGCCGCGCCGACCGCCTGCCAGACGGCTGCTGGGCTTTCCGCGGCGTCCCCGGGGAACAACCCCGTCGGCGGCGTGCCGGTCGCGCAGCGCGAGCCTGGAGCACTCCCAGCAGGGTCCCTCGCCGGGCACGAACGCGGCCGTCTGCACGAGCGGGCCGTGGTACCCGGCGTCGACCCACGGGCGCTTCGCCGCCAGAGCGGCCCGGTTGGTCCAGATCCGCAGCTCCGCAGGCCGGTCGGCCCCGAGCAGGAGCACGTCGCAGTCCTCGGCCAGCCCGCGCACGTCCGGCGTCCCGCGGGCTTCCGCTCGCTGCCCGGTGATCTCGATATCGCCGTTCAGCTGGCGCAGCCGGGCGACCGCGGCCTCGGCCTTCGGCCGGCCGATGTCGCCTTCGGTGTAGAGGACCTGCCGGCTGAGGTTAGACAGTTCGACCTCGTCGGGATCGACGCAGTGCAGGCGCCCCACTCCGCTCGCGGCCAGCGCGAGCGCGGCGACGCCGCCGGTGCCGCCCACGCCGAGGATCGTCACCCGCGCATCGCGCAGCAGGGCCTGCGGTTCCCAGGAACTCGCCCGCGGGGTGAGGTCGAGCCACCGGTAGTACCCGACTGCCCGGTCGAACCGCCGGCGGTCGCGCTCGGTGAGACCGGACGGCAGGGGTCCGGCCGCATCCTCCACATACCCGGAGGCCATGAGCTGCTGTGCGGCTGCGCGCAGGGCCCAGGCCGGCTCGGCCGGGTAGCCCGCCTGGACGTAGTCCACGATCTCCTGCGGCGCGCGGCTGCCGTCCACGGCCGACAGCATCATCCACACCCAGCCGTCGGGGTCGGACATCTCGGCGGCAAGCCCGTTAGCCACTCCGCCAATCCGAATCTTGCCGCCCGCTATCCGGTACGGCGCATGCTCCGGCTTTACCTTTGTTAGCGGGGCGGGCCTGGAGCGGACGGCCTTCCGCTCCAGGCCCCTCCGCTGGCCGGAGCCTAGAACGCGATGATCCCGTAGTAAGTCGGGGACACGCTCTTCGGCAGCTTGAGCAGGCGGATGTGCCCGCCGGTGATCACGCCAAGCTGGCCGGTCTGCTTCCCGCCTTCGTCGGCCACGTCGATCGATGTCGCGCCGATGATCTCGGTACCCGAGGCGTTCGTCCACTGCAGGGTGGAGATGCCGTTGTGACATGCCCCCTGGTACCGGTACAAGACGCGGACGGGCTTGCCGGTGCGGGCGGAGTAGGAGATGTACTCCAATCCGCCATTCGCGCAGCCCGCGTTGGTGCCGGCGCCGGTGACGAAGGCGTACTGGGTGGCGCAGATGACGGTTCCGCCGTCCGGCGTGATGTTCAGCGAGTAGCAGGTGGACCCGCCCGTAAGCCGCGTTGTAACCACGGCGCGGCTGGCGGCCATCAGGCCCGGGCCTGGTCCCGTCACGTCCAGCGTGCGCAGCTGATACCGCTGGCCGCTCATAAAAACGGTGAATGCCAGCTGCCGACCGCCGGAAACCCAGGAGAGCGTCTCCTGAACCGGTCCCCCGACCACGCCCGCGCCCGCGGTCCAGGCGCGCAGTTCGGCGCCGGACGATACCGAGTAGATCCCCAGTGTGACGACGTTATCGCGGGCCGACGGTTGTCCGGGCTGCGACTCGACCGCGAGTTCCTGGTCGTCGGGTGAGAGCGCGTAGGCAACCCCTACGCTGCTGCTCGGCAGCTTCAAGTGCAGGTTGGTCAGCTGGTAGGGCCGAGCGGTTCCCGGCGCGATGCGGAGCAGGTACCAGGTTGCAGGCCCCCCTTGCGTTTTCTGGCTGGCGGCCTGAACGACGAACGTCCGGTCGTCGGACGCCCCTCGCACGGTCTCGAACTCCAGCCCGTGCGGCGGGGTGACGGTCGCGATCGCCTTGCCGGTTTGGTCGTCGCCAACGATCAAGTTCCCAGTACCGGTGTAGCCGTCGGGCTGGGTTTCCTTGGGATCGAAAGCTACGTAGTAGCGGGGAACCGTCGAGGAGTCGTTGGTGGCGGGCCCGCCGGTGGCGGGGGCCGAGGCGCCGAACTGGCGGACGGCGACCAGGCTCAGCGCGACCAGGACCACGGCGGCGGCGGCGAGCGGGATCCCCCCGGAGCCCCAGCGGCGCGCGGCCGGCGCGGGGCGGCGGCGAAAACGGACCTTCTGCGGTCCTGCGGCCATCGGGCCGATGTCGCGGACCAGGGTGGCGCCCGCCCGGGTCGCGGTGCGGACGCGGTCTTCGATGCACATTGGCTCTTCGGTGCTCACTTGGTCTCCTCGAGCATGCGAGCGAGGGCGGCGATGCCCCGGGAGGTGGCGGAGTTCACGGTGCCGCGGCTGACACCCATGGCCTGGGCGGCCTGGTCTTCGGTCATGTCCAGGTAGTAGCGGAGGACGACGGCCTCGCGCTGTCTGGCGGGCAGCCGCCGGATCGCGACCAGGACCTCGCGGTTGGCCTCGCCCAGGATGGCGATGTCCTCGGCCGACGCGCTGTCCGCGGGCGCGTCGAGGGTGATGCCCCGACGACGGAACCGGACGCGGTGCACCGACCGGCAGCCGTTGAGGACACTGGTGCGGAGGTAGCCGAGGGCACTGTCCGTCTCATGGAGGGACGGCCAGCGGCGGCAGAGGCCGAGGAAGGCGTCCTGCACGACGTCCTCGGCGGTTGGCTGGTCGCCGGTCATCAGGAAGGCCAGCTTCTTCAAGGCCAGGGCGTGCGTCTGGTAGAGCGCCGAGACGCGCTGCCAGGCCTCTTGGCCGGTCGGAAGTGTTTCTGTGGTTTGTTGCACGCCCTTAGAGATGCTGAGCTCGCTCGAAGGTTGCCCGGTCACTCACGGGGATTTCGCGGGCCAGGAGGAGGTTGCCGCCGGGGTCGGGCCAGCATAAGGGGAAGATCCGCGTGGCTCGGCCGACCGCACGGCGGGCGCTGAAACGCCACAGGCCGATGTACCGGTCCCTCGGCCTGAGGCGGAGCCACGGCCTGAGAGGCGGAGCCACGCGACCGTTCGGGATGATGCAGTTGATCTTATTTTTTGATTGAGGTCTTGATGAGCGCGGCGGCGGTGGCGGACCACTTCGCGACGGCGGCGTCGAGGTCGGCCAGCTCGGGCTCGGTCACGTAGAGGCCGCGCGCGGGGACGGTCGCTCCCAGCTCGACCAGGACCGGGCGCAGGTGGACCTCGACCGCGAGCAGGTGGCCGGGCCAGCCGCCGGTCATGACCGGGACGGCGGTGACGCCGGCCAGGCCGTTGCTGCCGTAGCGGTCGAGGAACGCCTTCAGCAGGCCGGTGTAGGCCGCCTTGTAGGTGGGCGAGGCGAAGATCGCGATGTCGGCCGCGGCGACCTCGGCGGTCAGCCGGGTCAGCTCGGGATCGGACCAGTCGAACAGCCGCGGTGCGTGCTCGGCCAGGTCGATGACCAGGCGGTCGGCGGCGTCGCCGATCTCCTTGGCGAGCGCGTCGGCGACGGCCAGGGCGACGCCGTGGGTGCGTGAGTTCGGCTTGGGGTTGCCGGTGACGACGGCGATGGTGGTCATGATGCGGCGATCCGATCGGTTGGGCCTTGCGCGGCGGCGGGGTGCATCGGCGTGAACGGGACGACCGTCTGCGGTGCCTCCCTGGGCGGGGCGGGATGACGCCAGAGGCCACGGCGCTCGAGGATCGGCAGCACGCCCTCGCCGAACCAGTATGCCTCCTCCAGGTGCGGGTAGCCGGAGAGGATGAACTCGGTGATGCCGGTCTTGGCGTACTCCTCGATGAGGTTGGCGACCTCCTCGTGGCTGCCGACCAGGGAGGTGCCCGCGCCGCCGCGGACCAGGCCGACGCCGGCCCACAGGTTGGGGTGGATCTCGAGGTCGCGCAGGCCCCGGCGGTCGCCGCTGCCGTGCAGCGCGCGCATCCGCTTCTGGCCCTCCGACTCGCTGCCGGCCAGGCCCGCCTGGACCTTGGCGATCATGTCGTCGGTGACCCGCTCCATCAGGTAGCCGGCCTGCCGCCAGGCCTCCTCGGAGGTGTCCCTGGAGATCGTGTGGAGGCGGATGCCAAGGCGGAGGCTGCGGCTTTGCTGTTCGGCTAGGCCTTCGACCCAGCGGAGCTTGTCGTTGACCGCAGCTGGCGGCTCGCCCCAGGTCAGGTACACGTCGGAGTACTTCGCGGCGACCGGGCCCGCGGCCTTGCTCGAGCCGCCGAAGTAGACGTCGGGGACGGGGTCGGGGAGCCTGGACAGCTTCGCGCCTTCGACGCTCAGGTGCCTGCCTTGCTTGGTAACAGTCTCGCCCTGCCAGAGGCGGGTGACGATGTCGAGAAACTCGCCGGTGCGTTCGTACCGCTGGTCCTTGTCGAGGAAGTCGCCGTACGCGCGCTGCTCGGCCGTCTCGCCGCCGGTGACGACGTTCAGCAGCAGGCGGCCCTGCGACTGGCGCTGGAAGGTCGACGCCATCTGGGCCGACAGCGTGGGGCTGATCTGGCCGGGGCGGAACGCGACCAGGAACTTCAGCCGCTCGGTCACCTCGGTCAGCATGGCGCAGGTGAGCCACGCGTCTTCGCACCAGGTGCCGGTCGGGGTGAGCGCGGCCTCGAAGCCGAGCTGCTCGGCGCTGCGGGCGATCTGGCCCAGGTACTTCACGGACGGCGGCCTGATGGCGCCGGCCGCGCCGGTCGCCACGCCGTGACCGCCGCCGACGATGTCGCGGCCGTCGCCGTTGGTCGGTAGGAACCAGTGGAACCGCAGTGACATCGCGTGCGCCTCTCGCCGTGCCATAATGCCTACTTTTTAGATGGGATTAATATACATGAATCGGTGCCGGCCGGGGAGGCGGCACCCCCGAGTCAACGCTGCGAGCGGGGAAACGCAGCGCGAGCCCCGGGTCGGTTGGGGTCTGGCGATCTTCGCAAAGCGGAGGGCGCGGCGTATCGTCGCGATCATGAGGGTGCGGGAGATGCGCAGGCTCGTCCGGCTGCGGACGGTACCGCTGGACGCTCAGGCGCGCCGCCTTGGGTCCTGCTACGACATCGCCGACCTGCGGCGGGCCGCCAAGCGGCGGATTCCCCGGCCGGTGTTCGACTACGTCGACGGGGCGGCCGACGAGGAGATCGCGGTCGCGGCCAACATGGCCGCCTTCCGCTCCTGGCGGTTCCTGCCCCGGGTGCTGGCGGGGGTGGCCTCGGCCGACACGTCGGCTCCGGTCTTCGCTTCGACGCTGCCGGTGCCGATGGTGCTCGGGCCGACCGGGTACACGCGGATGCTGCACCCGGACGGGGAGATCGGCGGAGCGCGGTCGGCCGTTCGGCACCGGCTGCCGTACACGCTGTCGACGATGGCGACGACCGGGATCGAGGAGCTGCGGGGCAGCGTGGGGTCTGCGGGTGCCGGGTCTGCGGGCGTCGGGTCTGCGGGCGTCGGGTCTGCGGGCGTCGGGTCTGCGGGCGTCGGGTGTGCGGGCGTCGGGTCTGCGGGCGTCGGGTCTGCGGGTGCCGAGCTGTGGTTCCAGCTGTACCTGACCAGGGACCGGGTGCAGTCGTACGACCTGGTGGACCGGGCCGCCGCTCACGGATACACGGCGCTGGTGGTCACGGTGGACACGGTCGTGGCGGGCAATCGGGTGCGGGACTTGCGCAACGGGCTTTCCATCCCGCCCGAGCTCACGCTGGCGACGGTCGCTTCGGTCGCGTCCAAGCCGTCTTACTGGTACCACCTGCTGTCCGGGCCGCCGCTCGACTACGCCAACTTCGCCGGGCGGCCCACGACGACGGTGGCGAAGACGGCCGACTTCTTCGACCCCGACCTGAACTGGTCCGACATCGAGGCACTGCGCGCTCGCTGGCCGGGGAAGCTGCTACTCAAGGGGCCGGTGGGGCCGGCCGACGCGCGCCGGGCGATGGAGCTCGGGCTGGACGGGGTGCAGCTGTCCAACCACGGCGGGCGGCAGCTCGACCGGACCGTCGCCCCGGTCGACCTGATCGCGCCGGTCCGCGAGGCGGTCGGGCCGTCGTTCACCGTGCTGGTCGACTCGGGCGTCCGGCACGGCGCCGACGTGGCGATCGCGCTCGCCCTGGGGGCGGACGCGGCCGTGCTCGGGCGGGCCTACCTATACGGGCTGATGGTCGGCGGCGAGGCCGGCGTGGACCGGGCCCTCGACCTGCTGATCGGGCAGTTCCGGTCCACGCTGCAGTTCCTCGGGATGACGTCGGTCGCCGAGCTCCGCAAGCACGGCGCGGATCTGCTGACGCGCGCGGCGGAGTTACCAGGCGCCCGAGGTGCCCGAGGTGCCCGAGGCCTTAGTGGCGCCTGCGGCGCCGCCTGCGGGGCCCGGGCATGATCGTGGAAGAAAAGCACGCCATACGCGTGCTTTTCTTCCACCAGGAAAAAGGTTTCCAAGATCATCGGTGGACAGGCGGGGGTGGTGTCCAACGCCTGGGACTGGGGTTACGGGCGGGGCGGGAGGGGCGGGCGGCGCTTGTCCGGGCCGGTGGCCGGGTCGGGGAGCGGGGCCGGCGGGTTTTCCGCCAGCATCGCCAGCGCGCGGTCGACCCCGACCTCGAGCTGCGGGTCGCGGCCGACGGCCCAGTCGTCGGGGGTGATCAGGACCTCGGTGTCGGGGTCGACGCCGTAGTTCTCGACCGACCAGCCGAAGTCGTTGAACCAGCTCGCGTACCTCGGGACGGTGATATGGGTGCCGTCGACCAGCTCGTGGCCGTGGCCGTCGATGCCGACCACGCCGCCCCAGGTGCGGGCGCCGATGACCGGGCCGAGACCGAGGCTGCGGATCGCGGCGGTCACGATGTCGCCGTCCGAGCCCGCGAACTCGTCGGCCAGCGCGACCAGCGGGCCGCGCGGGGCGTCGTGCGGGTAGCTGTAGGGACGGAGCCGGCGCGGTACCTTCCAGCCGGTGATCCGGCGGGCGAGCTTCTCCACGATGAGCTGGGAGGTGTGGCCGCCCCGGTTGCCGCGGACGTCGATGATCAGCGCCTCGCGGCCCATCTCGGTCCGCAGGTCGCGGTGGAGGTGCGCCCAGCCCTCCCCCATCATGTCGGGCACGTGCAGGTAGCCGACCCGGCCGTCGGACCGGGCGCGGACGAACTGGCGGCGGCCCGCCACCCAGTCCTGGTAGCGGAGCCGCCGGTCGTCGTAGAGAGGGACGATGACGACCCGGCGGGTCTCGGGGTAGACGGGCGCGGCGGGCTCTGAGGATTCAGCCGGCTCGCCGCTCTCCGACGGTTCCGGCGCGTCGGTGGGGGTGGCGGCCGAGGATTCGGCCGTGGCCGTGGCCCAGGAGTCCGGGGCGTCTGGGGACTCGAAGCTGGCCGAGGAGTCCGAAGTGGTCGAAGGGTCAGAATTGACCGAGGCGTCGTTGGTGGCGGATGCTTCAGGAGTTGCCGACGCGGCGGGGGTGGCGGATGCTTCAGGAGTTGCGGACGTGGCGGGAGTTGCAGACGTGGCGGGAGAGGCGGACGTGGCGGGAGAGGCGGACGCGGCGGGGGTGGCGGACGCGGCCGGGGTGGCGGACGCGGCCGGGGTGGCGTCGGACGTCTCTGACTTGGCTACCGCAGCCGAGTCGTCGGACGCGGCCGAGTCGTCGGCATCGTCGTCCACGTCATCGTCGCCGGCGTCGGCCGGGGGCCACGGGACCAGGGACGGGTCGGCCGGGCGGATCGTCAGCTCGACCGGCTTGTCGTGGGTGCCGGCCAGGGCTGGCCAGGGGCCGTAGACCGGGTCGACCGGGCGGCCGTCGACCGCGAGGATCTCGTCGCCCTCGCGGACCGCCACCCCCGGGGCGCCGAACGGCGAGCGGGCGTGCGGGTCGGACGACTCGCCCGGCAGCACCCGCTCGACCAGCCAGCGGCCGTCGGCCGAGCGGGCCACGTCCGCCCCGAGCAGCGCCGCGGGCGCGCCGCGGAGCGTGCTGCGGGCGGTGAACGTGCCCGACGGCATGACGTAGGCGTGCGACGTGCCGAGCTCGGCCGCGACCTCCCACAGCAGGTCGCCGAACTCGGCCGAGGACCTGATCCGGCCGAGCAGGAAGCGGTAGTCGTCGAGCGCGCCGTCCCAGTCCACGTCGGACATGGTCGGGGTCCAGAAGTCCCGGCGCAGCAGCCGGCCGAACTCCTCGTACGCATGCGCCCACAGCGCCGCCGGGTCGGCCGAGAACCGGGCCCTGGACAGGTCGACGGTGACGGCGTCGTCGGACGAGCCGTTGTCGGCCTTCCGGTCGGACGGGACCACGCGCACCTTGTGCTCGTCGCCGATCACCAGCCGGGCGCCGTCGCCGCTGACCGCGAACCAGC
>Ga0335075_10017824_pt1 | contig 10548 bp, 12 predicted proteins | sample Lox_Sample_24_FD_206723 | JGI IMG/M metagenome (GOLD analysis project Ga0335075, IMG submission 206723) | Soil microbial communities from Loxahatchee National Wildlife Refuge, Florida, United States - Lox_Sample_2.4 | ecosystem: Environmental > Terrestrial > Soil > Wetlands | place: USA... | reverse complement strand
GCATTGCGATGTGAGCTAGAATACATGAGCGGAGATGAGTGGGGGTTGGCCAACCCATGCGAATAACGGTCCCCAACCCTCGGGCGCGAGGACAGCAGACGCGTAGTACAGTCCTCCAGCTGTTGGCATGCTACTGCATAGTTCGGCCATAGCAAACGCGACGAATTGAATCAAGACACCTGCGACAATCCAGCCCCAGACCGACCCAGCTGGACCAGAGTAGGCCAAGTTGTAGCTCAAGGTCGAGGCGATGGATGGCAGAAGTCCAAGCACAGAGAACGAGACCGAGAAGGATGACCAGATCGAGAGATCTCTACGCGGATTAGCACGACAATTTCTAGACCTAGCTTGACGGCAGGACGGACCTTTTGAACTCCTGCTTGTAGCCAAGTGCTACGAGTACTTCCTCGTCCGAATCAGCGACATGATCTATCACGGCGTGATCTCCAGTCTTTGCGAAGACCGATGTCACCCCCAATCGGCCTTCGTCAACAACGGAAACTTTACGTTCACCCGCCATGTTTTTGTTGTTTCAAGCAGAGGTTTGGATGCTTGATACTAGTCACAGCGGGGTAGCACAGATAAAGTATCTTGAAACGCTTCCACTTGAGGAAGGTCGTTAAGATAGTCGCTAGGAAGAGGGGCGGTTGGCCGATTAGCCATGGTATGGTAGGCACACGTTTCTTATCAAGCGCAATTTGGGGTCGAGATGGAGGCCCTGCTAGTCGATGGCCAGCACTTGCAGGATGCAGGTAGTGTTGCAATAGAAAGGATAGATAAGGGCTTGTAAGCCCAAGCTGTCCAAGCGATGATCTTCCGCAAGGGCTAGCCAATGGCTGGCGGGATGAGAAAGGTGCCGGTTCCTAGTTTGTGGGAGCGGGCCCCTTGATTGGCTCATTCGCGTACTAAGATCGTGACGTTTCAGATCGGGTTGACCCTTTGAGTCGCGGATGCTGGAGAGAGCGGAAATGCCTCTGAAAGGGCGAACTTGCTAACTACCTAGCCAGAGTGTAAGTCGGTGATCAGTCAAGGACCAAGCACTTTAATAGAAGCAGCGCCACGCGCGGCCAGTACATTGATGGGCTTGAAGTTAGTGTGGAGGAATAGTGGGATAGTAATGGATAATAACAAGGGAGACCAGGAGTTGCATCACCCAATGTTTCAGTTAGTTCGGAGCTCGCGACTTGAGGTGTGACGAGAGGGATCTAAGGCCCCCGATCGGTTCGATCGTAGATAATCATCTACGTAGATTACATAGACAGTTATCCTACCTATGCACCGATCGGTTCACCGTAGACCGTCTCTAACTGCCAATTCCCTAGTTTGTGGCCACCCTGTTTCGACCAAAACCGTGGCCTATTTGGTGGTTGAATATGACCTTTCGGCTCGCCCATAAATTTTAGGCGAGGTTTTGGGGCTTGAAGGCTTTCCCCGCCAAAATTACGCGGCAACCGCCCCAAGGCTCGCAAAGGTGTCTTCCAAGTATAGTTTACTAGGTTTAGGCCTCAACCCTACCAAACTTAGGTGGTAAAATCGTGGCTGGTGCACTGCCTCTTCCGGGAAGCTTTGTTTGGGCGTTTTTGGCGTGGCGAATTGAGTGGGTGACTCATGATACCTCCACAGGTTAGCTTAAACTTACCAAATTTCACCCCACTACCATAGTACTTAAAGACTGCGTTTCCATACTTTCTTCCATCACATCTTCCACTGCTTCTCCTTTCCATCTCTCCACTTCCTCTGTCCTCTCTAGATCAGCTTTACTTGAAAATTGCACAATGTCTAAGCAGTTAACGACCAAGCGGAAAGCTGAAGAGTCCCACGACGGGACCAAAAGCTATGCCCACCAAGAAGCTTCAGAAAGCATTCTCTCAGCCACCACTCAACAGTCCACCGCGTCCTGCCTCCGCTACTGATTTGTCCCTCTCCGAGAGCCCTTCTCCTCCAAGCTTGACCTCGGGCTCCTCCATCGAAGACTCATCGTCCTTAACCGCGAACCCTTCAGTCGATAAATCCTCCGCCTCTACCGCTTCTATCGAAAGGTCCTCCTCAGCCCCATTAACGACTGGAGCGTGCTCGACCTCTATATTGCAAGAGACGCTACCAAATCATAGCGCTACGCAGGAGACAAAGGAGATCACATTAGAAGAGCTCCTTGCCATGAACAAGGAGGAGTTAAAGGCATACGGGAGGTCTCGGGGTTGGAACGTTAGTACGTAAAGCGCCCCTTACTTTAACGGTCGGATTGCATGCTAACTGGCGTCTTAACAGCTCGTGGATATGATTCCGACCAAGATGACTGCGATCCGGACATTACCTACGGTGTGGAATTGGGTTCGGACTGTGACTCTGACACTCATGTGGACATTGACTATGCTTATGGGCTTGGCGAATTTGGATATGTTGACTTATTTGGTGACAGACCGACTTGTGGGGCGCTAGATGGGACGGTATTTTAGGACCTGTAGCATGGGTTTGGCGGAGTCTTGCGGATGGTATTCATTAATGCCTACATACAGCATCAACTGTAGGGCTTAGTGGTGGATATGAGAGAACATGGAAGGCCTACATTGACAGCATTTCCGGCTGGAAAGTAGTAAGTAAACTATCTTTGCCAGTAAAGTCTAATAATTCTAACCCTCCTCTAGCATACTCCTTTGTGAATTCGATAGACAGTACCCTAAATGGGATGCAGACTTTTTTCACGCGTGCCTCTGCTCTCTACTAAGGAACCTGAGTTCCTTCTATCTCTTCGAGAGAACCGTCCTCTACGCCGAGAAAGAATTTGCGCGAGGCACGACTGCACTGCAACGTTGCAGCCTGAACCAAAAGGTGATTTTTGGTACGGTCTAATAATTCTACTAAATGGGTACCTTGTGGCGAAATGAGCACCTCGTGTCGAAATGAGTACCTTGTGTCGAAATGTTAAAGATTACGCTAGAAGAGGGTTGGAACTCTCTTTTCATACGTGCCTCTGATCTCTACCTGGCCTTTTTCTAGCGTACTGTTTAACATTTCGACACACAGTACCACTAATGGATACAGACTCCCTTTTCACACGCGCCTCTGCTCACTGCAAAGAGACCTGGCCGAATACTATATTCAGCTCCTTCCATTTCTTCGAGAAAACCGTCCTCTATGCCGGGAAACCTTGGGACCAAATAGTGGCCATGTCCACTGACGAATTACGGACCAACTCAGAGATGCTAGAGATGATCTCTCAAAGAATCGAAAACGCCGACGAAGAAGAGCTCCGGAGCTTGTGGGCAAACAGCCATGGGGTTTGCACTTCGTGGGCGGTTTTGCTGGCATCGAAGATTGCAGACGACCCCTAACGACCTTTTTTTTGCGGACGCCGGCGACCATAGAGTGGCGCTTACAAGTTGCGGCATTCTCATCGACAGTCATGCTAGGGTAGCTCTGCAACTCAAGGACGGTATTCCACATAAATACGAGGACGTCACCTATACTTGGAAAGGGATAGGGCAGGATAAACCTATCTTTTCATATACCGTGCGTCTCTACTCAAGGACTTGGTAAAGCGACACTAACCAGAAAATAGCAAAATAAGAAGCAGCACCCAACAACAATCTGCGCAAATTGGGAAGATACGATAAGAAAATGCTTTCACCAGGCTATACGGTCGGTAAACGTTTTGTGTGTGTTCCGGTATTATATCCTTCCCTCGCGTGGCTCAGACATCGGAATACTAACTAAGAGCGAAGGAAAATCGAGGACGGCAAGCTGAAATTCAACGGCCTAATCAAGTGGCGCAAGGGGAGCAATACACTGGAGTGGAGTACGCGTGAGAAAGACGCCAGGACAGGAAAGTTGTTTGACTACACGGAAAAGGCGGTTTTTACTAAGAGTGGGACCCAAGCTACGAATGCCAAATGCCAAGCCCAGATATTATATTTCACGTCGCAGAAACAGAGACCGGAACAATTCCAAATAGTGCGGGAAGTTATCATGGATCGGCTTTGGCAGGCGTTGATAGACGCATTCGGCTATCCAACGTTGGAATGATGGAAGTGATAAGGCGTACAGAGCAGCAGCCAGAGCTCCTTTAAGAACGCTTACCATGACTCGAAGATAGGAAGGGAAAGGGAGGGGACATTTGCGCCCCATGGGAGCCCAAAAAGGTTGGCAGTAGTCGAGTGCTCTATGCAATGCAGAGGGGGTCAAAAACAGCGTCAAAGGCAGCCGAAAACAGCGGTCAAAGTCCCGGAAAGTTGCTTTGTGCAAGTAGATGCCTGGAAGCTCCAATCGCCCGGAGGCTCCCTTTGGAGGTCTTAGGGTGGGCCGAAAGATCACAATCATTGTCAAACGAGATAGTATGTTTTGTCTCGACAGCATAGACGCCGATTTGAATGTAGCTATCGTCTACGTAGATGGAAGTTCTGTCTATGCAATCAACCGATCGCAAAATAGGCGCTTTTTGCATAGCAATTGCATAGGTGTCTATGCAGCAGCCTATGCAGCGAACCGATCGAGGCCTAAGTCATACTATTCTTAACAGCAGGCCAGCCGAACCTTCAGTGTGTAGAGCTAGATATCATTCAAACATCTCGAATGGGGGAGAACTGGACTATATCACCCGGTATATGCCTTTAAGACCCCGTCATATCCAACGTCTTCTTCTGAACATGACACATTCCTCAGGTTCAGTCGTTAGTTAGTCTTCAACGTCTTCTGCTTTTCCGCGTCCCTTCCTCCTCTACTACCCTTCACGAGCAAACCCTTCCTCTTTCTTACACCATCTACATACTTCTTCGCCACATTCTCCCGATCACTCCACTCCCCCAAATCCTCCAGCTCCTCTTCCGTCTTCGGTACCCAGAACGGATCAACATCATCCAAGACCTCGAAGCCTGTAAACCGCAACATCGGTTGAGCCAACCCGCTCGTCCGTTTGCGAATCTCGTCACTGAACCCAAACGACTCCGCGACAGGCAACCGCGCTTCAATCGTGAAATACGGCGTCCCTTCAAGCAAAGACTCGGACAAGATGGACCCCCGCCGGCGGGTGAGAACTGCGTACACGCGTCCGAGAACTTCGGGTGTCGCTTGAATGGTGCATGAATACATGGCGAGGAGGATTCGTGGGGACCAATCGAGGAAAGCAGATCCGATGGCGCTGCGGACGGAGCTGATGAGCTCACCCGTCAGACGGCCAGTGTCATTGGCTTCTGAAGATGCAGACGGGTTATGGATGACTTCTTCGAGGAAGACGGCCACACCTTGAGTTGGCTCGCGACAGAGCGGCCCCTGTGCGGTAGCGAGCTGAAATGCATAGGAGATTGTGTCAGAGAAGTCATGAGAGGTTGCAGTCTCTGGGACAGTCTGATCGGCTTTATCTTCATTGCTCCCTTCTTTCTCTAACTCATGTTGCTCCAGGAGAAAGCGCTTGCAGGTGTGTGTACCCGTGGCGTCGATAAAAACATTCGGACCCACTCTTCGAGGACCAAACGCTGACACTCTTTGAACGGCCTTGTGCCAGATATCTCTTTCCTCTTTGGCCTCGTCAAAAGCGGCCTGCAGTTTAGCCCGAAAGTCCGTGACGGAAAGGGTGCCACGCTCTTGCCCGGCTTGGTCACTGAGGTGGGCATAGTCGCCGTGAGACGCTCCTGCTGTCTCTGAACCCTCACTATCCTCCTGTGCCTTCTTCTCTGCGTAGAATTTGCGGATGGAGCCACCATTCTCAATCAAGAAGTCGGTGACATTTTTAGGAAGCGGCCGTACACTCAATCTTACTGACAGAGCCTTTGACGCAGTTATGGCTATAGTAGTACCTCGAGGCAGGTCCTTGTTCTTCGGGAGTTCCATCTCTTCTGCTTTCACAATCGTCTCTCGGTATGGCACGATTGGCTCTCCAGCCTGTATCTCACACTTCGCGTATCGCTCCCTGAGATCCTTCAGACACCTCTCAAGATGTAGCTCACCAGCAGTGAGAATGACATGTTCGCCACTTTCCAGCTGCTCGTACATTGCACACGGATCACTTTGTTCCAAAAGTTTCAGGCCTTTGATCATTTTATTGAGATCCATGGGATTGGCCGGCTCCAGAGCAACCCTAACAATTGGCTGGCTCGCCATTGTTACACCTGCCAAATTAACACCACCTTCAAGTTGAGAGCACAGGGTGCCAGTTTTAAGGATGTGGCCTTCGAGGCCTTCAATACCGAAGACAACACCAGCTGGGACAGTTTGTAGTGGTTCAAGAGATCGTCCCATCAGTAGATACAGTGCTTTGACCGGGACCTTCTTCGGCTCTGGATGCGCGTGCGGATACGTTGGCGTGAATTTGGGCGGTAAGACATATACTTCGTCACCAATAGAGAGCGACCCTGAGTAGAGCCGCGCGAAACCGATAAGGTGTTCTGGATCTTCTGGCTGTTCTAGAGTAACCTGCTCTTCTTCTTCCTCGCCAATACGTGTACTTCCGATCCCACTGGTGATTTCGGATACGCCATCCGAGCCACTTGCGCCTGCCTGTGCCTTTGCAATCTCAGCTCTTTTCTTTCTAGCCATCTCCCGAGCTTCCTCGGGTGACAAAGTACCATTATTACGTTTCTCCTTCGGAAGCTCGCTCTCGGGTATCGCTACCATTTTGCTAACGTATGCCACCACGGGAGAAGAAGGTTGATTCTCAAAATTGATCATCGCACTTCGGACTGTTTGCGCAACGCTTCCAGCACCCGGGGACTCATCAATCATCTCTGGCATCCTTATCGCTTGAGAATCCGGAGGACTTGGCAGATATTCGATGACTGATACCAGGAGGGCTGTCGATAGAGGTAGCCAAGCCGAAAATACGGCTTGCAAGACAGCTTTTGAGTCTCTTGAGCGGAGGGTGTGGGGCGGCAAAGTGATTGAGAGAGATTTGGTAACTTTCTCGAGCAATGTCGGATCGCCTTTCCCGTTGCTACCTCCTGTCGTAGCACCATAGACGGTCCAGATTGTTTCCAGTACCAATTGTACGAACACCGGCTTCAAATTTCTCCCTTTTAGGTGCTTCTGTCCAAGGACCTTTTTCGTCTTGGGATCCAAATAGAAGTCTCCCCATAAAATCTTCTCTAGGACCCACCTTTTGATACCGAGCTTCTTCTCGTAAATCGAGGCGAACTGTCCCACGGTAAATGCCCAGCCATCAATCGCGCTTGCAAAGATTACATTATTTCTTTCCGGCGCAAAGTAGAGGTCTTCGTCGTCTCGCTCTTCGAATTGCTGGTCCAATTCCGACTCCACAACAGTTGCGCCGCTAGGGTCGTTGCTGCTGATTGACGTCCTCCGTTGCCCAGCCTTCCGTTCCTTCTTCTCCTCTGCCCGTTCCCTCCAGAGTAGGTCCTCCTCCATTCTCTCACCCTGGAAGAAACCTCCTATAACAGCGTTGACGCCTTCAAGAACTCTTCCAAGATGCGAATATGCCTCTGCGGGACTCATTTTCAATTCTGTAACCAACCGATCGATCTTGTTTATGACCAGTAAAGGCTTCAACTTTTCAATCCAGACCTGTCGTAGAACTGTCACTGTCTGCGAGCAGACGCCCTCCACAGCATCTACAAGCACGACTGCTGCATCGCAGAGCCGACTCGCTGTAGAGACCTCCGAAGAAAAGTCGATGTGGCCAGGCGAGTCGATCAAGTTGATGAGGTATTCCTCTCTTTTGGCTTCTCCCTCCGCTTGCCGCCGCGACATGCTGAAGTATAAGCTGATGGCCGAACTTTCCATTGTGATGCCTCGAGTCTGCTCATCTGGTCTCGAGTCAAGATAGCGAATCTTGCCCGCGAGTTTGGGGGATATGATGCCATTCGTGGCGATTAGGGAGTCTGTCAAGGAGGTCTTGCCATGGTCAACGTGCGCGAGTATGCAGATGTTCCGGATGTTCTGCGCCTGTGATTGTAGTGCGATAAGCCGTGAAGGGTCGACCGTAGGCATCTCGATGATTTGGTGGCAAGCAGAGGAATTTCAGTGATGGACTTGATCATGTTGAGGAAAGAAGACCATCTGGTGAAGTCAGACTGACTAAGCCTCAGCCACCAGATAAATTTCTTTGCAAGTGATGCGAATTAATGATGGAGCACTGAAATTCATCTTTCAGAAAGTCACCGCTGGGGACCTTTGATGACGACAAAGTTCCGTAGCGCAGGATGCACGCTGCCCTCAACTCAAGCCCTATTTCCGGATGCAGCGTTGTCTTGATTGTAAGGGTAAGGTGGGAGCGCAATTACAAACAGGGTATTGCTGAGCCTATCATAACATAGAGCAAAGTCCTGCAAGGAATTCAATCCTCTCATATACATGTAGATGATCTAAGAAGTAGCCGCTCTTGCGGTCAAGTACATTTTTCTATCATTTACTCAACTTTGTACCCTCCAAGTTCCTATCTTTCCAGCACGTTGGTGGCTCGTCAGACCTTGATAAGGAGGACCTACTCAGAAGTGAATCCGAGATGATGGTTGTTTCAATCTGCCTCCCGTGACGAACACAACCCGACACTGAATATGGTCTTGGCCATGGATACTGGAGAGGGGTTTTTCGCGGCTTCGTGCCCAACCTGGAACCAGACCTCCTGTTTCATCCTCTTGCCGACAGGCTGACGGCGCAAAGGCTACACAGCATGAGTCTGAGAGTTGCGTTGCAGCGGAGACTTCGTGCAACACCCCGCAAATCGATCGATCCATCTTACACAGGCTTGGCCACCTTTCGTGCCTCTACTTTCCCTGTAACTACGTCTCTCATCTCCTTCCAGCTTGACGGTATCATAGCATTGCCCTCGCCACTTCTTGCGACCACCACTCCAAAGTCATTCCCAGCAGTGCTGACATAGTAATTCCTCTCGTCACCTAGACTGATGATGACGGCTCTTATAATATCCCCCACGCGGAACATCTCATTCATGACAATTCGATCTTTCTCAAATGATCGAACGTCTTCGCGTCGTAGTAATGCTTGGAATTGTAGCTCGTCATTTGTCGAAGAGGTGTAGGGTACGATGGATGCCGGGGTTGGATTGACTACGAGTATTGATGCAGAAGCTTGACGTTGTTGTACCCGAGTGATCCGGCAGAGGACGGTAGTGCCCACTGCAGGGAGGCTGCTGGGGGCAATGGACTGAGCTGCATGAAAGGCGGCGGCATCGCGTGGGATGGTAATGGTAGCTTTGCTTGATTTGTTGGGCGCTGGCGTATTGACTATAGATCCGATAATTGAGGCGTAAATCTTGGACTCGAAGACATGAGTACCTGCACCGGAGTTGTGAGTAGCGGTGGTACCAAGGACTTGGCCAGGGATAGCAATTGTGGACATTTTGCACGCGTTAAGCTGCTCTCGTCAGTTCTCCAAGCATTAGCAAGATCGTTACTTGTAAAAGTTGTGGCTCTTGGCACCTTGGTACATGGATGGAGGTGCGAATATATTCCGTGCAGATAGGAGCAAGCTCTTTCAGTTTTCGTGCCACAGTCATTCATCAAACTTTTGGAAAGTATTGTGGGATACATTACGAAATTTTGTGGTCCATTTGGCGCCAAGAACTTGATCCTGTTTGCTTGACGGCAAGCACCTTTTTTACGCTGTTGTCGACGCCTACAAATAGTATACGTGCTTCAAAGGAGGAGGAAAAGTGGAATTTGTTGTCTATTAAGACAATTACGCAAAATATGAACTCGCAAACCTTTCTCACGCTTTCCCTAACAATCATGAGACATTTTCAATGTGTGGGCGCTACACTGAATGCACAAATCTCAGCGTGACAGCCCTCATGCAAGTGCTGGTGCTGGAGCGATCCTTCCTGTGGGGAAAGCCCTGTAATCGTTCGCCCCAGACGCCTTGCGATGCTCTCAAAACCCTGACGATGCCGGACTCCTCTGGACTGGTAATAAGTAAGCGTATATGGTCGAAAATGATGCCGTTGTAAAAACCAAACATGAAGCAACCCTCTCAGCCCTCAACCAGTGTCTGCTTCGGGCCTTTGCCGAGCAGTTCTAGCGACCGCTGCGCCAGCGCGACGACTTCACCTTCACCTTCTTCACCTTCTTCATCGTCAGATTCGATGTGCTTGTCGGATATGGCCTTGACCATCTGTATGATATCTTCCGATTTGGCAATCAAGCCAATGAGCTTCTTGTCCTCGGACTCAAGCAGTTGAAGCAGGGTCCAGATGGCGATGTGTTGGAAAGTTGGATCGCCACTCGTGAGGAAGCGTTTTAGGTAGCCGTGAATGCCACCGTTTGGATCTGTCCAGTCGCGGACGAATATAGAATAGTCACCAACTTCAGAGATCAGTTTCAGCCCCCGTCAGGACTGGTAGTGTACTCACCTTTTGATGACAGATTGCCCAGAGCTGCTGCGCTGTTGCCCTGCACCTCGATACTTTCGGAGTCGGTAAGAGGAATCAAAACTTCGAATACATCTAGATTTAAAAGGGGAGTTTTTAACTCGTCACTGAGTGCTAGGACAGCGATAGCCGCAGTCATTTCCGATTGCACGCTCAATGGAACCTTCAGGACAAGATCTTTGCACTTCTTGACAGCGCCAGCATCAAGTACGAGT
>Ga0335075_10017823_pt1 | contig 10548 bp, 7 predicted proteins | sample Lox_Sample_24_FD_206723 | JGI IMG/M metagenome (GOLD analysis project Ga0335075, IMG submission 206723) | Soil microbial communities from Loxahatchee National Wildlife Refuge, Florida, United States - Lox_Sample_2.4 | ecosystem: Environmental > Terrestrial > Soil > Wetlands | place: USA: Florida... | reverse complement strand
AGGCCACGCGGAGCCTCTCCCGGTGAAGGTGTTCTTTGGCGAGACTTCTTCTATCGGGGGCTCCGCGTGTTCCCCGGGATCTCCGCCGATGTCCGCGTGTCTACCCGCGTAACCGTTATGCCACGTTCGGCCGGTTCACCCTTAATGGGAAAACCTCATTCCTGGTGGCTAAGTTCCGCCAAGGGGGGCGGCGCCGGAATCTGGGCAATTATCGAGCCGACCTGAAACGAAACCAGGCCCGTTTGTTTCCGCCGACCCGCTTCGCGCAGCGGCAGCCCAGCCCGCAAATAGTAGATACCTCCCTCGGCCAGGGCTTGGGCGACGTTCTCCAGGTAGCACAGGCGAAGCGGTTTGCTGAGGATGTGGTGCAGGCATCCAAAGTCGGTGATCAGTGCGGCATCGTGGCCCGGCAGCCCCTCAACGAGGATATCGCGTACGCGGTACCGGACTCCGGCCCGCGAATTGACTCGCTGCGCGTGCCCTATAGCCGTTGGCGAGGCGTCGTAACCGGTGACGTTGAAGCCTGCCAGCGCGAGCTGGACGGTTAGGTAGCCTTCGCCGCAGCCCACGTCAGCGACCACCGAGCCGCCGCGAATGGCGCCAAGGACATCCCACACGTCGGCAGGGATCCGGTGTGGCGAGATGGCTGGCAGCCCGGCCGCGTAAGCCGCACGGTAGCGGTGTTCATAGGCGGTTATCTCATACCGCTCCGCTGCCTGGCTCATGCCACGGGCAGTGTCAAGGGCATGCCGAGCTCCGCCAGAGGCGTCTCGCAGATCGGATGGGGGATCGCCGCATCCAGCAGATAGGCGGCGGCGGTAGGGATACACGACGTCCGGGCCCGGGGGCATACGCGGCACGTTGCGTAGGCGGCCATGTGCCGCTTCGACAACATCAGATCTCGGTATTTGCTGAAGTCAGCGCCATGCCAGATATCAATGAAGCGGTGATCACGCACGCTGTTATTCCGGAACTTGACAGCCATCTCGCCTGCGGCTCCGATCAGCACGTCGGGCACGATCTCGGAGCACTTCTGTGAAGGAAATACTCGACCGTCGGACTGTATGTAACACTCCTCGATTCCGGCCTTGTCCATGAGTGCCGGCCTACGCAGCCGGTAGCCAAGTTTTTCGTTGACATAGTCGACGAAGATGGGCGTGAAGAAGTTGACCCGGATGTCGACCCGGCCGGTGTAGGAGTTGAGGTGGTCGGCCAACGCAAGCGCAGTGTCCCATAGTTCCGGTGCTGACAGGCTTAGCTCGTCCCAGTTACGGATGGCGTTTCCGACCCGGTGAACCGCTGCGACCGTGAGCTCATCGACCCCCAAATCGTCGGCCAAGCGGAGAAAGTCGATCGCTTGGTGGACATTCTTCTTGTAAAGCACAACGCTCATGCCGACCGATGTGCCGCGCCGACTCACGGCCAGCAAATGCTGCAAGCCCCGCATAGTGCGCTGCCACGTGCCTCGGCCCCGGATGAACTCGTGTGTCTCCTGCGTCGCGCCATCGAGACTGACACTCACGTCGGCCTGGCAGTCTGTCATGAGTGTGTAGGCAGCCTGTTCAGTAATTAGCACGCCGTTCGTGTTGAGGGTCGGCCGAATCTCAAGTTTCCTCAGGTGGCGCAGCAGCTCGTATAGGTCATGGCGCAGCATCGGTTCGCCACCAAGGAGACCAATACCGGTTGTTCCGGCGTCGCCGAGATTATTGAACAGGTCGTGCACCTCACCGGTAGTCAGGTCCTCAGGATGATCTGGTCCGCGGAACATCCCGGTCTGACAATGTTTGCAGTTCAGGTTGCATCGCCAAGTGGCGTCGAAGCGCACGATACGCGGGCTGAAGATATCATTCACGTGGTTGTTCCTTCGTCACCTCGAGTAGCGAGGAGAACAGATAGTGGACTGGTCACGGCCAGGCACAATGGCCTGGCCGTGACGGGCCGTCGGCTAATTGAGATTAGGTCGGCTACCAGTCAACGGCACTGTTACCGCTGTTGAACATGCGCTCCGACATCCTCCTTGCTTTATTGTGGAGTACCTCCACTTGGTCGTGGATGGCCGTCCGGAGAATCTTGACGGACCGCTCCACATACCCTAGGAATCGGTCGGAGATCTCGAAGCCTTCGGCGGCCAGAACGCCAGCGATATCTGAGCTGAGGATTAGCTTCGTGACGAGCTCGCGGTCGATTGCAAGCCGCTCGGTCAATACGAAGCGGTCATCGACCTCCTCTTCTTGCTCCGTGCTGAACTGCGCTGCCGACGGCTCTGCGAGAACTGTCATACATTACCCCTTTCAGGATTCGTCTGGCATATTTTCCCGATGCTAAGCTTGGGTTTACATTTTAGTCAAGAGTTTCTTTACTTGACTTTCACTTGACAGAATGATAATGCAACCATATAAGCGCTAACTGATCGCATAGCAATGCCCGCCTGCTCCGCCGTAGGCGCTACCGCTTCACGGTGATCAACCTTGAAGCGAGCCTCGGATGGAGCTACTCGCAAGGTAATCATCGAGAAGCAGGTTGAGGATTGGGCGGATTGCTGAAGGCGTATCCGCGCATGCCGGCGACGGTGATCCCAGCCCGGATCGGCGACGCGCGGCAAAAGCAAATCTGCTTCCTTGGACGCCGGTCAGCGCCGTACCGGCTGCCCGGGTAAATGGGACGGGGTTGTCGGACCAACGCGAACATGATCGATCGGCGCGTTTCGGGTGAGCGACCGGTGTGGTTATTCTCTCGCCGCCTATCATGAGATAGTTTCGCGCCAAGTGCAATCTTCGTGCCGTCACATGTTGTGTGCGTTCAAGTGGGGAAATGTTTCACTTGAAACGGCATCACATCTACGTGGCGTCGCACTCCATCTGGGTCGGTTGCGCTGCTTCGCGCGGTCGGCCCGGGACGGAGCCCGCGTCCGGCTGCGGGTTCGAAAGATCTGAGGCTTGCCGGACCGGGAAGGCCAGGACCTCCTCAATCAGGGCGGCGGCGGCGAGCAGTTTCATGTCGGCGCCGCGGGGGGCGGACAGCTGTATCCCGACGGGAAGCCCGTCATCCCACCCACAAGGAAGGACCAGCGCCGGGTCACCGGTCAAGTTGAAGACGCCAGTGAACAGACCCTCCAGTTCCCCCTCCGGGGTGTCCACCGGCGGGGTGGTCGCCGGGGCGGCGAACGGGGCGGCCGGGGTGACCAGCACATCGACGTCGCGATACACCTCCGCCGCCCGCGGCAGCAGGTCATCGCGGCGACGGCGGGCGGCCTGGTAGGCGTCCCCGGTTACTGCCGATGCCGTCCGAAGCAACCGCAGCGTCTCCGGCCCGTAGCGCTCCGGGTGGCTTTCGGCCTGGGCGCGGTGGACCTGCCAGGCCTCCCACAGCAGGATGTCGTCGAACGTCCCTGCGATCTCGGCCAGGGCCGACCCGTCCACGTCGACGGCGGGAAACGCCTGGCCCAGCCGGTCGAGCGCGGCCCGCAGGGCGGCGCCGACCGGAGGCTGGATGTCCGGATGGTCCAGCTCCGGCCGGGCCAAGCCCAGCCGCACGGTGGCGGGGCGGTCCGCGGCCGTCAGGCCGGTGACGGCGGCGAAGACTCGAGCGGTGATCGCGACGTTGGCGCCGAGGATGCCCACGTGGTCGAGGGACGGCGACAGCGGCTGCACGCCCGCGACATCGATGGCGCCGAAAGTTGGCTTGAAACCGGCGACCCCGCAGTAGTGGGCCGGGATACGGATCGAGCCGCCGGTGTCTGTGCCCAGCGCCGCGGGACACGCACCGGCGCCGACGAGCGCCGCCGACCCGCCGCTCGAGCCGCCGGCGGTCCGGCCCGGATCGAAGGGGTTGCGTGCCTCGGGCACGCCGGGATGCACCGCCCCGGCGGCGTACTCCAGGAGGGACGTCGCCGCGAAGACGTCGGCGCCCGCCTCGCGCAGCGCGGTGACCACGGGCGCATCGCGGGACGCGGGTGCCGCGCCCATGTCGTGCGGGTTCCCGTTGCCGCGCGGGTGCCCGGCGATGTCGATCATGTCCTTCACGGCGACGGGAACCCCGTACAGCGGGCCGTCCGGCCGACGGGCAGGGGCGGCGAACATGCTGACGACCGCGTTCAAAGGCGTGCCGAGGCGGAGGGTTCGCTCGTACGCGGCCAGGAGCTCGAGGTTGGCTACCTCGCAGGTCCGCTCGCCACGCTCGATGGCATGAATCAGCTCGCCGGTGAAGGTGGTCAGCGGGCCTGCCAGGTCGCGGAGCAGGTCGTCGACCTCAGTCTTGCGCTTGCGGACCATCAGGTCGCGGTAGATACCGCTGTGCGACTTGGCGCTGCCGCGGTTGAAGGCGACCAGGCGCGCCAGGGAGCCTTCGAGATCGCCCGGGTCGAAGCCGTCGAAGGCCTCCGGGTGCACCGGTGCCTGGGCTAGCACCTCCCGGGCGATTGCCAGCAGCAGCGGCCGCCACCTCGGGTCTTCCAGCGAGTCGGCGATCGACAGGTCAGAGACCGCGCCCGCGTACAGCATGGCGCCGTAGGCCTCCTTGCCCCACAGGTAGCCGAGGATGTTGCCGGTCGGCTCCGCGTAGGGCAGCGCCGTGGCCAGCTCGACGGCCCGCTCGCTCAAGCCGCCCGCCGGTTCCCCAACCCGGAACGTCCCGATGTTCCCCTGCATGATCAGGCCTGGTTCCAGCCAGTCCGCGCCGAAGTTCACGAAGGCGGCCAGCACGCGGCCCGGCCCGACGACCGCGGACAGGATCTCCGTCGTCAGCCCGTTCTGGAAGCTGACGACGTAACCGCCGGGCTCCAGGCGCCCGCGCAGCAACTCGGCCGCGGCCGCGGTGTGGTGGCTCTTGACCGCCACGGCCACTCGGGTGATCCGGGCCGGCAGGCCGTCCGGCAGCACGGCCCTCGCCTGCACCGTGAAGTTCTCGACCGGTCCGCAGATCGACAGGCCCTGGCGATTTATCGCCTCGACGTGGGCGGGATCGGCGTCGCAGAGAAGAACGTCATGGCCGTCGCGGATCAGGTGGGCGCCGATCGTGCCGCCGATGGCACCCGCGCCAATGATCGTGAGCTGCAAGGATCCTCCCTGTCGTGGCGGCTCATGCGGTACAGGTAACCACGAGGCCAGCCGGGTACTAAACGCGGCCCTACGGCGGGTGCGCGTCAATTTTGTGGTTGACTGACGGGTAACTTGCCGTTGCAGGCGTGGCGTGGCTCGTCAGGGCCGGGTCAGGCGGTGGCTGTCGGGTTGCGGGGCCGCCGCCAGATCTGTTCCCTGCTCGCCCTCCCGCCAGCCGATTTCGCCTGGATCCCCGGCACCATAAAGCAACCGGACGACCGTCGCCGACGTCTTCATAATGCGGCGGCAAGCCCGCTGGGGCGTGGCGCGACCGGGACAGCGGATATGGCCGGAGGCCTAGATGGTCACATTCTCGATCGGGCGGCGCGCGGCAGCCGCTTTGCTGAGCATGCTGGCGCTGGCCGGGGTCGTATGCGGCTGCGCAGCGACTGCCCCCGTCAGCGTCCGGCCGGCGACGGTCTCGGCCGAAAAGGGATGCCCGCGGAGCGTTACCAGCGGTACCGCCGCCGCCAGCACGGCCAGCACCACGGTATTCTGGCCGGCCGCCGACCGGGCCGGCGTGCCGTGGCGCAGCGTCGGCCGCGGCTGGATTCTCGCCGACCTGGCGAGGTCGGGGTCGGCCAGCGGCCCGGGAACGCTGTACCTGGTCTCGCCGGGCGGCCAGCGCTACCGGCTCGGCCCGGCTCCGGGGAGCGCCTTGCTCCAGGACTGGTCGGGGGACGGCACACACGCGCTGTTCCTCCGCCAGGGTCTGGAGCCAACGAGAGCGTCGGTCATCGTGCTCGACCTGCAAACCGGCCAGGCCAGCAGCTTCACGGTGTACTCAGCCACGTCCTACGTGATCGCGTCGTTTTCCCGGCCGGCCGGGACCGCGATCCTCGTCCTGGCCGCGGCGACCAGGGGCGGGTCCCTGCCGTTGCAGCGATTCAGCCTGACCGGGACGCGGGAGCTGTGCTACCCGGCCGGCGCCGCCGACGGCAGTTACGGCAGTTACCAGGAGAACGCGGACGGCACCGCGATCGTCTTCGGCACACAGGACGGCATGGAGGTCGTGTCCAGCGCCGGCCAGCCGGTGCGTGCCCTGGCGACGCAGTACGGGCCGGGTTCGTGCCAGATGCTGAACTGGTGGAACAACGACCGCGTGCTGGCGGACTGCTCGGGACAGCTGCTGGCCTTCCCGCTGTCCGGGGGCCCGCCCGAGCAGCTGACCACCTCCCGTGACCGCGGGGGCTTCGTCGCCGCCTGGCACCTGCCGAGCGGGACCTACGCCGAGGCCGCGGCCTGCGGTTCGACCTGGCTGGAGAGGCTGAACCCGGACGGCCCCGCCACCAGGCTCACCATCCCCGGCGCTCCGAACGGCGGGAGGGTACAGCCGCTCGGCGTCTACGGCGACCAGCTGGCGCTGCAGGTCGCCGGCGGGTGTGCACGCTACCCCTACAGCTTCGTCGAGTGGTACAACCCGGCCGCCAACGTCGCCACGACGGTGCTCGGCGGTCCGGCCGGCGGCGGCTACGTGACCGGCGCGATACTGTTCCAGGCGAGCTGACATCGCGGGCCGACCGCCTGGGCAAGATCTGGCCGCACGCCCCGCATGCGCTACAAGTGGTTCCGCTCCCGCGACTTGTTCGTCGGCTCCGGCGTCGTGGAGGCAGGCCCCGCAACCAGACAGCCACCGCCTGACCCGGCCCTGACCAGCCACGCCACGCCTGCAACGGCAAGTTACCAGTCAGTCACCTACAAAATTTGACGCGCACCCCCGCCGAGGGGGTGCACGACAAATTTGTGGGTGAGCAAGATCGTTTAGCCGGGCTGGCTGGTCAGGCGATGCGCGTCTGGTTGTTGCGTGTTGCCAGATGCGGTCTTCGGGCCTGCTGGCCCGCTGGCAGCGGAGGGTGGCGATGGCGTCGGCGCCGATGTCTCCCGCACCTGCGGAAGCGACGGCTCAGTCATGGCACCTCTCATCTGGTTGTGATCAACACAACCAGACTGTCATCGTAACCTGCCCAGACGTGGGACCCCAACGAATGTGTCGCGCACCCCCCTACGGCCCCGATGCCCTGTTTGTCGGAGGGTGGCGCTACGGTCATCGAGAGTAAGGAGATCTTTGACTGGGGATCTGGCTAGACGGTAAGGGCGTTATCGAGGGCGCAGGAACGCCGAGGGCGTCGGCCATCATCTCTCATAGCCACTCGTCGAGCTGCTCCCAGGAGAGGGTGAGTTCGATCGGGTCGATGGTCTCGACCGCGAGGCGGTCCTGTCCGCGGAAGGTGACCTGCTCCAGTGCGTAGCGGCGGTCCGAGGTCAGCCGCAGGCGTTCCACGGACACGGCGGGACCGTCTTCCTTTGCCATGCGGACGATCCAGTAGTGAGGGATCCCGGCGACGGCATACTCGATTCGCTTCTCTGCCGTGTCGGCCGAGATCGAATGCTGTGACACGATTTCCAGCACGACCACAACGTCGCTGGCCAGCGGTTTGCCCGACCACCGTCCGCTGCGGTCTTCGGGGAGGCATCGGTATAGCACCACGTCCGGCCGCTTGAAGTGGAACGGCACTTCGGTCAGCAGGACGTCCAGGTCACCACGCACTCGGTGGCAGGTTCCTGAACGCCGGTCCAGCTTGCGGGCCGCCTCGCCCAGCGCGCTCACCAGAGCCTGCTGAATCCCCTGGTGGTTTTCCGAGGGAGACTCACAGTGCACGATCATGCCGTCGACGACCTCGATCGTCCGGGAGAGCTCCTCGGGCATTTCCAGGTAGGCGTCCATGCTGACGATGGGCGCGCTCATCGCCTCGCGCAACCACGACCAGTCGGGCTTGCCAGACATCGCCATGGGGCGAAGGTAACAGACAGGCGGGCGTGGCTGTGATAAGCGCGGCGCGGGCGGTGGGGCCGGGGAGCTGGTGAGGCCGAAGACGCGTTCGGCGTTGGCGTGCAGGAACAGGTCTTTGGTCTCGTCGTCGAGTTGGAGGCTGGCCAGATCGGCCAGGCAGTCGGCTGCTGACCAGGCGGGATGGTTGGAGCCGAACAGCACCTTGCGGCGGCCGTGGCCGCGCAGGTACTCCACCAGTTCGCGCGGGTAACGACTTGCCTTGTAGGCAGAGGTGTCGATGTGGACGCGGGGGTACTTGGTGGCTAGCGAGATCATCTCGGCGGTCCAGGGGTAGCCGATATGGCCGCCCACGATCGTCAGCTCGGGAAACTCCAGCGCGACGGTGTCGAGGTACGGGATCGGCCGGCCGGGCTCGGACGGGCGCAGCGGCCCGCTGTGGCCGACCTGCAGGCAGAACGGGATCCCGAGCTCGACGCACTCGGCGTACAACGGGTAGTAGCGGCGGTCATCCGGCGGCAGGTTCCATAGCCACGGCACCACTCGCAACGCCCGGAAGCCCAGGTCGCGGACGCAGCGCCGCAGTTCCCTTACCGCGGCCATGGGACGGGCCAGGTCCACCGCGGCGACGCCGGCGAACCGGTCCGGGTAGCGGGCGACGATGGCGGCGACTGCGTCGTTGGAGATCAGCGGCCCCTGCGGTCCCCACCAGGCGCAGAGCATCCCGGTCCGCACGCCTGCCGCGTCCATGGCAGTCACGGTTGCCTCGACCGGGACCTCGTCCCCTTCCAGCTGGCCGCGGGCCCAGCGGCGCAGCGAGTCAAACATCGGGTCCCGCAGGAACTGGGCCGACGGGTGCTGCATCCAGGCGTCGATGATCATCGGTCCTCCGGTTAGCTACGGCTCTGTCAGCGTGCCAGGTGGCCGGACAGGAACATGAGCGACGGCGGTTGCTGTTCGGCGAAGAACGGGCCGGTGTGGCAGCCCTTGGCGAAGTCCACCATGGCCCCGGCCGGCGCGGCGCGGGCAAGCGCCTGGACGCCGGGGTAGAAGGGATCGTCATAGCCTGACGCGATCCTGATGGGGAGACGGGCCAGCGCGGAGGCATGCGTGACCACGTCATCGGCGGCGAAGGCCGCGGCCGAGGCGAACGCCCCGGCGTTCGCGTTCCTGGCCTGCGGATAGCTGGTCCAGATGGCCGGGCTGATCGCGGCCACCGCGGCGAACAGGCGCGGATACCTCTCGGCGAACAGCAAGGCGCCGAAGCCGCCCATGGAAATGCCCATCGCGCCGATCCGCATCGGCGGCCGGCCCAGGCCGAGCCGCTGGCACCTCGGGATCAGCTCGTCGATCACCATGGCCATCGGGTCGTCGCCGGGGTGCGGGTTCCAGTACCCATCACCGCCGTCGACGGTCACCATCGCCATCGGGGCCAGCGGCCTGCCGTCGATCTTGAGCGCGAGGGCCTGCGCCGGGGACATGCCCACCAGGGCGTCGGCGTGGTTCCCGCCGTAGCCGTGCAGCATGATGGCCAGCGGCAACCGCGCTCCGGCGGGGTGTCCTGGCGGGTAGGCGATCGTGTATCCGACGGGCCGCCGGCGGGCAGCGGAGTAGAACGTCCCGGAGAAGGAGGGCCCGGTAGGCAGGTACGAGACGGGCGGGCTGGGCACAGAACACGCGCCGTCAAGATCATCGAGTACGGCTTTGCCCGGCAGGACGCCGCGGGAGACAAGCTCGGCCCAGGTGACGCCGACGAAGAGAAGGCCCGCGGCGCCGCCGACCCCCGCCGCAAGCAGCCTGCGCCGTGGCCACTTCGGCCGCGGTGCCGCTGGGGTCACGGGAGTCCTCAAGGGGAAGGGGAGGCGCGGCTAATGGCGGTGCCGCTTGGGTCACGGTCCGGAGTTTATCGCTGGAGATTGGCCGCGGCGGTGTCGCCGGAGATCCCGTCCATGCGCAGGATCTCCAGGGCGACGCCGATCCGCAGGGTGGCCGCCGCGTCGTCGGCGAACTCGCCGAGCAGGCGCTCGAGCTTCGTCACCCGGTAGCGCATGGTGTTGTAGTGGTAGTGCAGGATGCGGGCGGACTCGGCCACGTTGTAGCGGGTGCCGGCCAGCACGGCCAGCGACTTGAGCAGGTCCGAGCGGGCCGGCTCGGGCAAGTCGAGCACCGGGCCGAGCGTGTCGCGTACGAACGCCCGCAGTTCGTCCTGGCTTACGTTGCTGATCAGCCGGTACAGGCCGAGGCCGGCGAAGCTGGTGACGGTCCCTTTGCCGCCCAGCCGCAGGCCGACCTGCAGCGCCACCCTGGCCTCCTCGTAAAGCCGCGGGATATCCAGCGGTCCGGCGCCGTCTTGGCTGACGCCTACCGAGTACGGCCGGCCGGTCGCGGTCATGTCCGCATGGATCATGCGGGCCAGCGCGGCCGCGTCGGCGACGCCGACCACGGCCACGAACTCGGTGGCGAACCCGGCGACCGCGGCGCTGTGGTCCCGGTCGCGGACGGCGCGGGTCCACAGCTCGGCCGCGCGCAGCGCGGCGGCCTCGTGGGTGCGGGACGACTCGTCGCCGGGCTCGGCGCCCCCGTGCTTGGTGTCACCGTGCTTGGTGTCACCGTGCTTGGTGTCACCGTGCTCGAGATTACTGCGCTTGATGTCACCGTGCCCGA
>Ga0335075_10017822_pt1 | contig 10548 bp, 10 predicted proteins | sample Lox_Sample_24_FD_206723 | JGI IMG/M metagenome (GOLD analysis project Ga0335075, IMG submission 206723) | Soil microbial communities from Loxahatchee National Wildlife Refuge, Florida, United States - Lox_Sample_2.4 | ecosystem: Environmental > Terrestrial > Soil > Wetlands | place: USA... | reverse complement strand
GCGAGCGGATGGCGGTGCTCGACCAGATCGTGCCCGCGCAGAACCGGGTCGATCGGCTGATCACCGCGGATCCGGCCGCCGCCGCCGACTTCCTGGAGACCACGCTGGCCGCGGGGCACGAGGGCGTGATGGCCAAGTCGTTGACCGCACGCTACGAGGCGGGCCGCCGCGGGGCCGGTTGGCTGAAGGTCAAACCGGTACACACCCTGGACCTGGTGGTGCTCGCCGTCGAGTGGGGGTCGGGACGGCGCCGCGGGAAGCTGTCCAACATCCATTTGGGCGCACGCGACCCCACCACCGGCGGCTTCACCATGCTGGGCAAGACCTTCAAGGGGATGACCGACAAAATGCTGGACTGGCAGACCGCGCGGTTTCAGGAACTGGCCGTCGGCCCGGACGACGGCTATGTGGTGCGGTTGCGACCCGAGCAAGTGGTCGAGGTGGCGTTCGACGGGGTCCAGAAGTCCTCGCGCTACCCGGGCGGTTTGGCGCTGCGGTTCGCCCGGGTATTGAGATACCGCGACGATAAGGGCCCTGACCAGGCCGACAGCATGGACACCGTGCGCGCCCTGCACCGGGGCTAAGCTGGCCGGCGGCCCGTCCGGCGTGTCGACACGACGCGCCGGACGACCTTCGCCACATGATTGGTCGCGTAGGGTCGCCGCTGAGTGGCTGGTCATGGAGGGAGGCGCCGTGGCAGCACCACCACAGGAGACGGCGGCGCCCGACGCGCATAACCGGCACCTGAGCTACCTCCGCACCGACGCCGACCTGCCGCCCGTCGCGGTTATCGATCGCTCACCGATCTCGACCAGACACCAGATCATCTTCGGGGTGATCGCCCTAGTCGGCGCGGTGGCCTGGGCGATCATCGCCTTGGCCCGCGGCGAAACGGTCAACGCGGTGTGGTTCGTTGTCGCGGCGATCTGCACTTATGTCATCGGCTACCGGTTCTACGCGCGGCTGATCGAGACGAAGATCGTCCAGCCCCGCGACGACCACGCCACCCCGGCGGAAGTCCTCGAAAACGGCGCCGACTATGTACCGACCGACCGCCGGGTGCTCTTCGGCCACCATTTCGCCGCGATCGCCGGGGCAGGCCCGCTGGTCGGCCCGGTACTGGCCACCCAGATGGGCTATCTGCCCAGCGCGATCTGGATCGTCGTGGGTGCGGTGCTCGGCGGCTGTGTACAGGACTATCTGGTGCTGTGGATCTCCACCCGTCGGCGTGGCCGTACCCTCGGCCAGATCGCCCGCGACGAGTTGGGCGCCACCGGCGGGGCGGCCGCCCTCGTCGGAGTCTTCCTGATCATGGTGATCATCATCGCGGTGCTGGCGCTGGTGGTGGTGCGGGCGCTGGCACAAAGCCCGTGGGGTGTGTTCTCGATCGCCACAACCATCCCGATCGCGATCTTCATGGGCTGCTATTTGCGGTTCATCCGTCCCGGCCGGATATCCGAGGTGTCGCTGATCGGATGCGTGTTGCTGCTGCTGGCCGTGGCCGGCGGAAACTGGGTCTCCGAAACCCACTGGGGCGCATCGTGGTTCAACCTTTCGCCGGTGACGTTGTCGTGGTTGGTCATCGTCTACGGGTTTGTGGCGTCGGTGTTGCCAGTGTGGTTGCTGCTTGCACCGCGCGATTACCTGTCGACGTTCATGAAGGTCGGCACCATCGCCCTGCTCGCCGTCGGCATCGTGATCGCCCACCCGGCCATGCAGGCTCCGGCGATCTCGCGCTTCGCCGGGCGCGGCGATGGGCCGGTGTTCGCCGGCTCGCTGTTCCCGTTCCTGTTCATCACCATCGCCTGCGGCGCGCTGTCCGGGTTCCACGCGTTGATCTCGTCCGGCACGACACCGAAGCTGCTCGAGAAGGAAAGCCAGATGCGGTTGATCGGCTACGGCGGCATGATCACCGAGTCGTTCGTCGCCGTCATGGCGCTGATCACCGCGTCGATCCTCGACCAGCACCTCTACTTCACCCTTAACGCGCCAGCCGCCCAGACCGGCGGTACCGCAACCACGGCCGCGCACTACGTCAACGGACTGGGGCTATCCGGCGCGGCGGCCACCGACGAGCTGATCCGCGGCGCCGCTGCCAGCGTCGGCGAGCACTCGATCGTGTCACGCACCGGGGGCGCGCCGACACTGGCATTCGGTATGTCACAGGTACTCCACCAAGTGTTCGGCGGTACTGGCCTCAGGGCGTTCTGGTATCACTTCGCGATCATGTTCGAGGCCTTGTTCATCCTGACCACCGTGGATGCCGGCACCCGGGTCGCGCGTTTCATGCTCTCCGACGGGCTGGGCAATCTTGGCGGTCCAATCGCCAAGCTGCGCAATCCGAGCTGGCGTCCGGGGGCGTGGGGCTGCGGCCTCGCCGTCGCCGCAGCATGGGGCAGCATGCTGCTGATCGGCGCGACCGATCCACTAGGCGGCATCAATACGCTGTTTCCGCTCTTCGGTATCGCCAACCAGTTACTCGCCGGGATCGCCTTAACCGTCATCACCGTCGTCGTCATCAAAAAGGGTCAGTGGAAGTGGGCCTGGATACCAGGGATTCCGCTGCTCTGGGGACTGGCTGTAACGTTTACGGCTTCGTGGCAGAAGATCTTTTCTTCAGATCCCAACGTGGGCTACTGGACTCAGCATTTCGAATATGCCGCCGCCAAAGCGTCCGGTAAGACTGCGTTCGGTTCGGCAAAGACCCCTGATCAGCTCAAAGACGTTATCAGGAACACTTTTATCCAGGGCACGCTATCGATCATTTTTGCCACCGTCGTGGTAATCGTTCTCGTTGCCGCGATTATTGTGGCGTACAGAGTAATTCGCGGTGGTGGCATACCACTGGCCGAAGACGACCCAGTTCCGTCAAGGATGTTCGCACCATCCGGCATGATCGCGGCTGCCGGAGAACGGGAGGTACAAAGACAATGGGACGCGCTGCGCCTGGCGCCGGCAGGCCAATCCGGTTGCGCCGTATCGCCCGCGGAATCTGCTGGTACTGGGGCACCTTGATGGGTGACACTCACTACCGGCGCTATCTCGAGTACCGTCGACGCACGCATCCGGGCGAACCTGTGCTGTCCGAGCGTGATTACTGGCGGCAGCGATACAACACGGAAAGTGGCGCGGTGTGCTGCTGATACTATCCTACTGCGCCGATACTGGCCGCTACCAACCGAATTCACAGCTGGCGCATAGCCGCACGCGATTGCGCGACTACACCGCTCTAAACCCGTTGAGCGAGCGTGCGTTTGGCAAATTATTTGGCTCAACTGTGGATCCCGGCCAGAATGCCCTTATGAACAAGGGCCGGACATGGAGAAGGTTGGACTGGTGTCAGTAACAACCGATCGCAGGGTCCGGGTCTTCAAGCGCGACCCGCAGGCGGCAGCCGCCCGGCTGCTCCGCCGGGCAAAGCGGCCGCCGGTCGTGCCAGTGGCGCACCCCGAATCCGTCGCCGATGTCGACCTAGATATCCGCAATAACCGCGACCGCTGGCTCACCTTCGCGCGGCGGATGGCGGTCACTACCTGGGCCCTTGTGGTGGCCTACCGGACGTTGACCGATGGGCTCGCATTCAACCGCGAACTGCTGCTGCTTTACATCGCCGCCGGGCTCGTCGCCGCCAGCATCGGTCGCGGCCACAGGGTGTTCGCGGTCGTGCGCGATTGGCTTCCGTTCGCGCTCGTGCTGCTGCTCTATGACCTCAGTCGAGGCGCGGCAGCAATGCTCGGAGCGCCCACGCTTTGGCAGTTCCAGCCCAAGGCCGACCGATGGTTGTTCTTCGGTACCGTCCCGACGGTGTGGTTGCAGGAGCGCATGAAGCTGCCGCAACCCCCATGGTGGGAAGTGATCATCAGCAGCATCTACATGTCGTTTTTTGTGTTGCCCTATGTGGTCGCCGGGGTGCTCTGGCTGTACAACCGAAACGACTGGGCCGCCTTTGTCAGGCGGTTCGTTGCCTTGTCGTTCGCGGCGCTGGTCGTCTACGTTGTTTTGCCTGCCGCACCGCCGTGGGCAGCCGCCCGCTGCACGCCGGGTGATATCGCCGGTGGCCCGTCCAACCCGCGGTGCATGTTCAGAAGTCCGGTAGGTGTGCATGACGGCGGGCTGCTGGGCAGCATGCACCGAAGCCAGCCCGGTGCCCACCTCTTCGTTGAGCGGATCTCGACTCGCGGCTGGGGAACCTTGCATCTGCAATCGGCCGGAGCACTGGTCAACTCCGGACAGGCCAGCGTGAACCTAGTCGCGGCGATTCCCTCCTTGCATGCCGCAGTGACCGCGATGATCTCCGTGTTCCTGTGGCGCCGTGTCAGGGCGAGGTGGCGGCCGCTGCTGGTGGCTTACCCGTTGGCGATGGCCTTCGTGCTGGTGTATTCCGCCGAGCATTTCGTGATCGACATCCTGCTGGGCTGGGCACTGGCCGGGATTGTGCTGCTGGCGATCGGCCGCCTCGACTCCTGGTGGTTCCGGCGCCGCGCGGCCAAGTCAGCCGCGGTTAACCCAGCCAAGCCAGCGGGCGATCTTGGTGGCGGACTCACCGTAGAAGACGCGGTAGACGCGGTCGGCGACATAACCGATATGCGGGGTCGCGACCACGGTGTCCAGCGAGCGCAACGGGTGCTCGCTCGGCAACGGCTCGGTGTCGAAGACGTCGAGTCCGGCCCCGGCAAGCCGGCCCGACCGCAGCGCGTCGATGAGAGCTTTCTCGTCGACGATCGGGCCGCGGGATGTATTGACTAGCAACGCCGTCGGTTTCATCAGCCCCAATTCGGCGGCGCCGACCAGACCGCGGCTGCGCTCGCTGAGCACCAGATGGATGGTCAAGACGTCGGCGCGGCCGAACAACTCGTCTTTGGACACATAGGTCGCCCCGGATTGTTCGGCGGCCTCCGGGTTCAGGTTCGTGCTCCACGCGATGACCTCCATGCCGAACGCCGTTCCGACCCGCGCCACCCGGCTGCCGATTCGCCCCAGGCCGAGCACACCCAGCACCATCCCGCCCAGTTGAGACCCGACCGACGTCTGCCAACCACCGCCGCGCACCGACAGGCTTTCGTCGACGATCCGGCGGGCAGCGGCAAGGATCAGCGCCCAGGTCAGTTCGACCGTCGACTCGATGTAGCCGCCGGTCGTGCTGACGTAGATTCCGCGTTCCTTGGCTGCCGCGACGTCGATGGACGCGTTGAACGGCCCGGTGGAGGCGATCATCTTCAGCCGTGGCAGGCGCTCGATGACGGAACGCGGCAACGGTGTGCGCTCACGCATCACGCACACCACATCGAACGGTTTCAGTCGCGCCACGACGGCGTCATGATCGGCGAGGTGATCGGTGAAGACGGTGATGTCGGCGCGCGCCGCCACCTCCGACCAGTCGGCCATGCTCAAAGCGACATTCTGGTAGTCGTCGAGGATCGCGACCCGCATCGTGCCAATGTCCCACATCTGGTTTGATCGGCCGCCGGGCCGGGTAGTCAACCCCGCGCGAAGCAGCAATGACATGAAGAGGGAGCTGAAACCCATGGGAGCCCACGACAAGGTGAGCAACAAGATTGACGACGTCGCCGGCAAGGCCAAAGAGGCCGTCGGCAAGGCCACCGGTGATGACGACACCCGCGCCGAGGGAAAGCTTGACCAGGCGAAGTCCAGCCTGAAGGACGCGGGCGAGAAGGTGAAGGACGCCTTCAAGAAGTAAGCCAGAAACAAGCCAGCACAGAGGACGGCCACCGGACGACGCGACCCCGGTGGCCTTCCGCCCTCTTAGACCACGCGTGGAATTGGCGGCAATGGGTAACCACTCGGAATGCTCGGAACGATTGTCGGTGCGATCTTCATCGGCTTGATTGTCGGTGCGCTGGCGCGGCTGATCTTGCCGGGTCGGCAGAATATCGGCGTAATCATGACGATCCTGCTCGGCGCGGCCGGGTCGTTCGTAGGATCATGGGTCACCTACCGGCTGGTTTCCACCCCCAATCAAGGCAAATTCGAACTCACTGCCTTCCTCGTCGGCATTATCGTTGCGGTCGTTCTGATCGCGATCTACATCGGCATTACCGGACGACGCGGCACTACGACCCGCTGACCCCCCAGTGTTCGCCTGAGGCGTTGCTTGCACCGGGTTCGTTGACGCCGAATATGAACGGCGCGAACACGACTTCGCGGCCATCCGGATCGCGATAGGTGACGGCTCCCGTCGCCGCCCAGTATGGATGGGACTCGACGGGTGGCATGCCCACAGCCGAAAGCCGCGCCGTCGCTTGCTGTTGTGCCATCGCGTCGGGAAAGTACAGACACAGCTGTTCACCGGGGTCGACCGCAACGGGTTCGATGGCCTCAACGATCTCAAAGGTCAGGGCGGATCCAGGCATTCCGAATATCGCGCCGTTGCTGCCGTAGCTTTCCCCGAAGGTGGCATAGAGCGGTAGTCCAACGAGGTCGCGGTAAAACTGCACGGTTGGCTCGAAATGTGCGGAGCGGCGAGCGAATCGGATCGCACCTAGCAAGGCCAATCCATCGGGCCAGTCTGTCGCCGATCCGGCAAGCGGTCGCGGTGTCATGGTGTGGACGCTAAGACCTCAACCGCACTTGAGGTCAAGTGCAACCCTTGACGAGCAACTCAGCCCTGAAAGTGGGTATATCCCGGCTCATGCCAGAGATAGATTTGGAAACCCTTTCGACGGCCGAGCATGGGTACACGGTCGACGACAGCGACGACGACGACCCGGTCTTGCTCGACCGGGACGGCAATTACATCGAGACGTGGCGCGAGCGATACCCGTATGACCACCGGATGTCGCGCGACGAATACGACCGGTTGAAGCGACGGCTGCAAATTGAGCTGCTGAAGCTGCAGAAACACATAAAGCGCACCGGCGCGCGGCACGTGATCTTGTTCGAGGGTCGCGACGCCGCCGGCAAGGGTGGCACAATTCAGCGCTTCATGGAACACCTCAACCCGCGCAGTGCAAGGGTCGTGGCACTTGAAAAGCCCAGCGAACGCGAACAGACGCAATGGTATTTCCAGCGCTACGTACCCCATTTGCCAGCCGCAGGCGAGATAGTGTTGTTCGACCGGTCGTGGTACAACCGTGCGGGCGTCGAGAAAGTGATGGGCTTCTGCACACCCGAACAGCACGCCGAATTCTTGCAGCAGGCACCACTTTTCGAGCAGATGGTGGTCAGGGACGGCATTTGCCTGACAAAGTTGTGGTTCTCTGTTTCGCCCGCCGAGCAACGCACCCGGTTTGCCGTCCGGGTGGTTGACCCGGTGCGGCAGTGGAAGTTTTCGCCAATGGACATAGAGTCAATTAACAAGTGGGACGACTACACCGTGGCGAAAGAAGAGATGTTCGAAGCAACCGATACCGACCTCGCGCCGTGGATCGTGGTCAAAAGCAACGACAAGAAACGCGCCCGCATCAACGCCATGCGCCACCTTCTCGCCAGGTCCGACTACGACGACAAGGACTACGAGATTGTGGGCGATCCGGATCCGTTGATCGTGGGCCGCGCCTTGGCGGACTGAGCTGCGCGCCGCCCGGATGCTCTTTGCTAACTGGCCGGGGGCGGGCATCCTTGCTCATATGCATCTGATCAACGGAGTCCGTGACCCGGCGACAAGTTTTCCACTCGACATTGCCACCGACGATGCCGGCGAACGTCGGCAGGCCAACCGCGCGGTCGCGGTCAGTGCAGCAGGACTGGCGCTGACCGGGCTCATCGAGTTGGCCATCGCGCTGGTGTCGGGATCGGTGGCGCTGCTGGGCGATGCGCTGCACAACTTGTCCGATGTCTCGACCAGTGCCCTGGTGTTCGTCGGATTCCGGGCATCACGCCGCCTGCCCACCGAGCGGTATCCGTACGGCTACGAGCGCGCTGAAGACATCGCTGGAATCGGTGTGGCACTGGTGATTTGGGGCAGCGCACTGGTCGCCGGCTTTGAAAGCGTCGACAAGCTGCTCCGTCACGGCGGCACCGGCCACGTGGGCTGGGGCATCGCCGCCGCGGCGGTGGGCATCGCGGGCAATCAGCTTGTGGCACGCTACAAACTAGCGGTGGGCTGCCGGATCCGCTCAGCAACCATGGTGGCAGACGCCAAGCATTCGTGGCTGGACGCGTTGTCCTCGGCCGGGGCGATGCTGGGGCTGATTGGCGTGGCCCTCGGCTGGGCCTGGGCTGACGCGGTCGCGGGAATCGTCGTCACCGGATTCATCTGCCACGTCGGCTGGGAGGTGACCGCTGATATCGCTCACCGGCTACTCGACGGCGTCGATCCGGAAATCATCGCGACCGCCGAAACCACCGCCGCCGCAGTGCCCGGTGTGCAGCATGCGCACGCCCGCGCCCGGTGGACCGGGCGCACGCTACGTGTCGAAGTGGAAGGTTTCCTGGACCCCCACACTCCGCTGCTAACGGCCGATCAAACCGGACGCGGCGTAGCCTCGGCGCTGTCGGCACAACTTCCGGAGATGCACAGCTTCACCTGGACGGCCCGCGCCGGCTGACGGCGGCGCGCGAAGGTACCCGAACGCCATTTCGACTTGCACGCCGTACAGTTCGCCAGGCAGGGAGGCATGTCCCGGCGACGCGATGTCTCAGCCGGCGCCGCCGAGTACGGCGCGCAGCGTCTGTTCGGAAACCGCCGGTCGCCAGTCCGCACCCAGCCGATCGGCCTCGGACAAGCAACTGAGCAACAGGGTGGCGGGAATGAATGACCCGGCGACGCTGTTGGTCAGTGCCAGTGCCGGAACACGCACTGCGAGACGACCCGGCACCGCTTAATCTCGAAAAAACATTTAGGCGTAGCAGAAAGGCAACAATGTCCGTGAGACGACCAGGTATGGCAGCTCACCCTTGTCATCATGCGGGCAGCCGGTGAAAAGCGTGCTGCGGTGGGCAGCCGTGATGACGACGCTGTTAGCGATGGCAACCACAACTCCGGCGGTCAGCAACGCCGCAGCCGACGATGGATCGTGCACAGCCGTCGAGGTGATATTCGCGCGCGGGACTATGGAACCACCCGGACTCGGCGCGACCGGGCAAGCGTTCACCGATGCCCTCACAGCGCACTTGGGCGGTAACGCGGCGGATGTGTACCCGGTCAATTACCCTGCGTCGCTGAACTTCTCGCAAGCCGCCGACGGAGTCGTCGATGCTGCCAACAAAGTTCTCAGCACTGTCGCCAGCTGCCCGAACACCAAAATCGTTCTGGGAGGCTATTCCCAGGGCGCGGCGATCGCGGCCTACATCACCGCCGACAGCGTCCCACCCGGCTACCCACTGCCCGACGGCGTCAGCGGGCCGTTGCCACCCAACGTCGCCCCGCACATTGCCGCGGTCACACTTTTCGGCAAACCCTCCAACGGATTCCTCAACCTGGTCGATCACGACGCCCCACCGATTAACATCGGGCCCCTCTACGCCAACAAGACGATCGACCTCTGCACACCCCAAGACCCGGTGTGCTCATCCGGCCAAGGATTCAGCCGGGCTGCCCACAGCGCCTACAAGTCAAACGGCATGACCGACCAGGCCGCCGACTTCGCCGTCGCTGCGATCAACGGCTCTCACTAAGCCCGCGTCTCATAAGGCTTGACCCAGCGCCCCAACCAGAATCATCGCTTCTCGCTGGGCCGGATTCGCGCGTTCGTCGACGATGACCTGGTGCGTGCCGTTACCCCAATCACTCTGACTCCCGCGAGTATGGGCTGCTCGAGTTTCTGATGCGCAACAAAGACATGGCGGTGACGAAAGCCGAGATATTGCGCAACGTGTGGATGCGCACTGATTATCGCGGTTCTGCACCACCAGGCTTTGTTCATCGGCGCGTTAGGGTGCGTCGGCGTCAGCGGCATAAACGGCTTCGGCGAAGCCGTCGAGAGCGTGGCTGCACTCCTTGAGGGCTTTCGCGGCGGCGTCGCGGCCGGTGGCGCCGAGTCGGTCGCGGGCTGCGACCTTGTCGAACCAGCCGCGCAGCTTCGTTAGATCCTCGTCGTTTTCCTCCAGCTCCCCGTAGGTGAAGTGGGCGGTGGTGGTTTCCTTTTCAATTTCGGCGAGGAACTCTTCACAGCGACAGACGATTTCGAGGTACTCGTCGTCGCGTGCGGCGTTGTAGGCGTCGGTCAAGTCGCGACCGCCGACTAGGGGGTCGGCGCATAGCAGTTGCGCGGTAGCACCATCCATTTGGGCGATCTCGGCCCGCAGGGCGCGCAACGCCCGCTCGGCGGCGGGGTCTTCAGGCACGGCGGCCACCGCGTTCTGCACGTAGATTGCGCCGAGCGCCTTCAGCGCACGCCACACCCCGGCGCGCAGCCTGCTGGGCTCGCTGGGAATCCGGTAGGCCAGCAGCAGCCACCTCACCGACTCGCTCACCCCGCCCATTCTGCTATGCGCGCCGTCAAACCTGGATGAGTTCCCGCGCGCTCGTTGGGGCCATGTGCTCGGCTGCGGCGATTGCTCTTCGGCGAAGCCCGATCCATTTTGCCGCCTCGCGCCAGAGCGTTCCGGTGGCCGCAGCGCCGATCACAAGCGCCCAGTCCAGGCCGC
>Ga0335075_10017821_pt1 | contig 10549 bp, 10 predicted proteins | sample Lox_Sample_24_FD_206723 | JGI IMG/M metagenome (GOLD analysis project Ga0335075, IMG submission 206723) | Soil microbial communities from Loxahatchee National Wildlife Refuge, Florida, United States - Lox_Sample_2.4 | ecosystem: Environmental > Terrestrial > Soil > Wetlands | place: USA... | reverse complement strand
ATGTCGTCTGGAGTAGTGGGCACCCTCGGTGACTCCTTCTCGTTCGTTACCGGCGGCTGTACTCTCTTCGGCTCACGCTAAGAGGGCGGTGTTGCCCGACCGTCACCCGAATGTTTCGCCGGTGTTAACGGCCCGCCGCCCTGCCCAGTCGACCAGGCCGGATGTGGTCCGCGCCACCGGCATACCCTGGACGAGTGGCACGATGGACGGGCGAATGGCTGCCGGGCACCAGCGACGCTTCCGCGACGGCTCCTCAGGAGGCCCCGCAGTGGCGAGGCGAGAAACTGGGCCTGCCCGAGTCCGGCCCCGGCGCCGTGGCCAGCGGCGGGCCGAGGTTCCTGGCCCTGCTGATCGACCTGGTGCTGGCCTCGCTGGTCACCGCCCTGTTCGTGCGCTACGACCTGCAGAACGCCGCCGCGATGCAGACGTTCAACCTCTGGGCGGGCGCAGTCTGGGCGGTGCTGACGGTCGCTCCCGTCACCTTCTTCGGCTTCACCCCCGGCATGGCCGTCGTCGGCATCCGGGTAGCCCGCCTGGACGGCGCCACCATGGTCGGCCCCTGGCGAGCCCTGGTCCGGATGGCCCTGACCGTCCTCCTGCTGCCCCCCTTGGTGCGCAACCTGGACGGCCGCAACTGGCTGGACCGCGCCACGAACACCGTCGTCATCCGCATGCGCTGACGCTGACACCCCAACCCTCAGGCCGGACACCCCACCTGAACCCGGTCGAGGAACCCAGCCCGACCTCCGCACCTCGATCCCCAGCCCCCACATGGTTAGAGCCGGTTGTCAAGGCATCTTTCCCGCCTTGACAACCGGCTCTAACCATAGTGACACTCAAAAATCGGGGTGCCCCACGCAACACCTCCGACCGGAACTCACCGCCGCCGAATAGTCCGCTGCACATTCCGCATCTTCGCCCCGGCGGGCATCGGCCCCTTGGGCATCGCCGCCCCCCGCGACCCCAGCGCCGCCAGCTTCGCCTCCAGCGCGTCGATCTGCGCCGGCTTCAGGTTCCGCGGCAGCTTCGTCAGATGCGCCTGCAGCTTCTTGAGCGGGACCTGCTTGTCCTCGTGCCCGATGGTCACGTCGTAGATCGGCGTGTCGCCGACCAGCCGCGACACCCGCTTCTTCTCCTGCGCGAGCAGGCTCTTCACCCGGTGCGGAGCCCCCTCCGCCACCAGGATCACGCCGGGGTGCCCGAGCACCCGGTGCACCGCGTCGAGCTGGGTGGTCGCCGCCACCGTCGGCGTGACCTTCCACTTCCCGCGCAAGTTCTCCAGCGCCCAGGCGCCGGCGCCGGGCTGGCCGTCGGCCTTCCCGTAGACCGTCCGCTGCACGCGGCGGCCGAAGATGATCACGGCCAGCAGGATCCCCAGCACGACGCCCAGCGGCAGCAGTGTCCACTGGATGCCGAAGATGAGGCCGATGCCGAACAGCACGCCCGCGGTGACGACGATCGAGCCGACCATCCAAGGGATCAGCATCGGGTCTTCGCGGCGCTGCATCTTGAACGCCTCGAACAGCTGCCCGCGCCGCGCCTTGCTCGCCGCCCGCTTCTCCCGCTTGGCCTGCTTGGCCGCTTCCTTGTCCTGCTTGCCCGCCATATGACCAGGATACGGCCGCGTGCCCGGCCGGGAATCCGTCGGCCCCCTCTGCGAGGATCGCGGGGTGGCCACCGCATCGTCTCCCCAGAGTCTGCACAGCCGCGCGAGCCTGCTCGACGGGCTTGATCCCGAGCAGCGCGCCGCCGCCGCGGCCCCCCGCGGGCCGGTCTGCGTCCTCGCTGGTGCGGGCACCGGCAAGACCCGGACGATCACGCACCGCATCGCCCACCTGGTCCGGTCGGGGCACGTCTCGGCCGGGCAAGTGCTCGCCGTCACGTTCACGACCCGGGCGGCCGGCGAGATGCGCACCCGGCTGCGCGGCCTCGGCGTCGACGCGGCGCAGGCGCTGACCTTCCACGCCGCCGCCCGCCGTCAGCTCCGGTACTTCTGGCCGCGGGTGGTCGGCGACCGGCCGTGGGACCTGCTCGACAACAAGTTCCGGCTCGTCGCGCAGGCCGCCCAGCGGGTCCGGCTGAGCACCGAGACCGAGGTGCTGCGCGACCTGGCGAGCGAGATCGAGTGGAGCAAGGCGTCGCTGGTCTCGCCGGACGACTACCCGTCGGTCGCCGCGCGCATGCAGCGGGACACGCCGGCGCCGGTCGCGCAGGTCGCCGAGGTCTACCGGCGGTACGAGGAGCTGAAAAACGACGCGCAGCTGCTCGACTTCGACGATCTTCTCCTTCAGACAACTGCGGTGCTGGAGAAGCACGACGCGGTCGCGGCCGAGTTCCGCGACCGGTACCGCTGCTTCGTGGTGGACGAGTACCAGGACGTCACGCCGTTGCAGCAGCGCTTGCTCGACGCGTGGCTCGGCGGTCGCGACGACCTGACCGTGGTCGGCGACGCCAACCAGACCATCTACTCGTTCGGCGGCGCCTCGCCGAAGTCGCTGCTCGAGTTCACCCGGCGGTTCCCGGACGCGACCGTGGTGCGGCTGGAGCGGGACTACCGGTCGACGCCGCAGGTCGTGGCGCTCGCGAACCAGGTGATCGGGGCCGCGCGCGGCCGTCCGGCCGGATCGCGGCTGAAGCTGATCGGGCAGCGGCCGGACGGGCCGGACCCGAGGTTCGCCGAGTACGAGGACGAGGCCGCCGAAGCCGCCGCGGTCGCCGGGCGGGTCCGCGAACTGCTCGACGCGGACGTGCCAGCCAGCGAGATCGCGGTGTTGTTCCGGATCAACGCGCTGTCCGAGGCGTACGAGCAGGCGCTCACCGAAGCAGGCATCCCGTACCTGGTGCGCGGCGGCGAGCGGTTCTTCCAGCGGACTGAGGTCCGCCAGGCGATGGCAGCGCTGCGTACGGCGTCGATGGAGCCGACCTCGCTGGAGCTGGTCACCGCAGTGCGCTCGGTACTCGCGCGGGTTGGGCTCACCGAGCAGCCGCCGTCCGGCGGTGCGGCGAAGGAGCGCTGGGACGCGCTGCTCGCTCTGGTGGAGCTAGCCGAGGAACTGGCGGCGAGCGTCGAAGACGCCGACCTGCCGCGGTTGGTCGCGGAGCTGGAGCAGCGCGCGGCAGCACAGCACCCGCCGACGGTCGAAGGCGTCACTCTCGCGTCGCTGCACGCGGCGAAGGGGCTTGAGTGGGACGCAGTGTTCCTCGTCGGGCTGTCTGAGGGCACCATGCCGATCCTGCATGCGGACGGCGACGAGGCAGCCATCGAAGAGGAACGGCGGCTGTTCTACGTCGGCGTCACGCGCGCTCGGGAACACCTGTCGCTGTCGTGGTCGCTGTCACGCGGCACCGGCAACCGTCGCAACCGCCGCCGGTCGCGGTTCCTGTACGGGCTGATCCCGGAGGATCACCCGGCGGCGCGGATCGCACGGTCGCAGCAAACGGCGAAGGCCGGGGCGAACGTCGGCCGCTGCCGGCTGTGCGGCGGTCCGCTCCTCCAGACCATGGAAGTCAAGCTGGGCCGGTGCGCGAAGTGCCCGTCCACTGTGGATGAGGGGCTGCTGGAAAAACTGAAGACGTGGCGAAGCGAACGTTCGCGCGAACTCAAGGTTCCGGCGTTCGTCGTCTTCACGGATGCGACACTGATGGCCATCGCCGAGCAACGGCCGACCGACGACGGTGCGCTGGTGTCGATCTCCGGCATCGGCGCGACGAAACTGGAGCGGTTCGGCGCCGAAGTGCTCGACGTGGTCCGCGCGGCGATGCGGTCTTGACCGCGTCGAGCGGGTGATCGATGCGGCGAACCTGCTGCTGGGAAGCGATCTTCGTCGCTTCGACAAAGATTTGGGAAAATAAGTTGCCCCGGCTGTGCCAGGCCGCATAGCCTGCGTATGCACCCGGGCGAAGTAGAGCCCGGTCTGGGGAAGAACACGACAGCGCCCGCCTCGGGCGGCGCGCGGTCCGACACAGGAAGGCGGTGCCGGTGAAATGATCATCAACTCGAAATTTCTGAATGGCGGCACCGGTCTGCCTGTCTGCATGGCCCCGACCGCTCCGCGCCCTGGCACCGGTGTGTCCTCGGTTGCTCACGTCAATGGAACGCAGCGTCGTATCGACGGACTGCGTCACATCGGACGCACCGAGACCCCGGCCGGCATCGCCCTCGCGACGGCCGTCGTTGCCGCCTACCCGCAGGTTGATGCCGATCTGCCGACCATCAAGCAGTTCCGTGTTCCGTTGTCGATACGGGAGCGAAGTTCCTGACCTAGTCAGGACACGAGGCTCACGAAGGCCGCGGAACCGGTAACCGGATCCGCGGCCTTCGTGTTTTTTTGGCTGCACAACAGAAGGAACAAGTTGTCCAGTTCGATCGCCACCCACACCGCCCGCACCACCGCATCGCAAAGGAGCACCGAAATGTCATCCGCCATCGCCCTCGCCGAGGGCCCTCTCGCCGAGGGGTTCGACATCGGCGACCTGCTCGACGGGGTCGCCGAACCCGAACTCCCCTGCCGATCGCGCGACGCGGACCTCTGGTTCGCCGAATCGCCCGCCGAACTCGAGCGAGCCAAGGCATTCTGCGCCGCCTGCCCGGTCCGCGAAGCCTGCCTCGCCGGCGCAGTAGCCCGCCGCGAACCCTGGGGCGTCTGGGGAGGCGAAATCTTCGAGCGCGGCGCCGTCATCGCACGCAAGCGGCCCCGTGGCCGCCCGCGCAAGAACGCCGCCCTCGAACCCGTCCCCGCTGCCCGGAGCGCCGCCGCATGATCGCCGCCGTCCTGACCACCCGCGATTACGAGTCCCGCACCGGAAAAACCGTCCCCGTGCAGGCGAAACCCAAGCAGAACAAGTCTCAGGAGACCACCAAAATGTTGCTTCACGAAGAACTGTCCAAAGCCCGAATACGGGACCTGATATCCGACCACGAGGCACAACGCCCGTGGCGCCAGGCCCGAGCCGCCCGCCGCTGGTCCCGCCTGGCCCGCTGGGCCGCCAACCGAGCCGAACGCCACACACCGGCCAGCTAGCCGGTTCCGGCCTCAGCCCGTCGCCAGCCCCGCCAACCCAAGGCCGGCACCCGGTGGAGGACTGCCTCCAGTCCTGCACCGGGTGCCGGCCCGAGGCGGTTTCGGCGTCGGCTGGTCGAGCGGTGTTGGGCTGGTTTCGGCGCTGGCCGGGCCCGATCTTGCCCTCGGCGAGCCATGTCCACTGTCGCCCGGACTCGCTTTGCTGCCAGCGAACCGGGGTCGACAGTCGCCCGGCCCGACCAGCTGACGCCGAGCTACGCCGGCAGCCGGTCGCTCCAGCCTGCCTCCATGGCAGGAAATGCCCGCCTGGGCGACAGCGCGGCCCAGCGTTAAAGCGGAGCGGCTTCCCTCTGCGGTCTTGGCGTCCGGGATCGCTAGGCGATCACCAGAGGTGAAGACGGTTTTCTTTGCAGGAAAGGGTTTCCGCCGCCATCCGCGGCAAGGCTGACCGTTGCCAGCCGCCGGCGCGATCCGATGCTGAACAGATCAGCTTGCAACGGCGTCGGGCTGAACGATCCGGGCTGAAACGAATCCGGGTGAAGCGCGCTGGGTGGAACGTGCCGGGTGGGTGGGGCGGGTGCGAGTCGAGGGAACCTTCCCGGCTCGTTCTCGTTCGGGTGTGGCTGGCGGGTGTTCAATGGGCCTCGTGTCCGGACATACCCATGACCACATCGACTGGGCCGACCGGCTGGCGCTCCTCCGCGCCGCCGATGCCCTCGACGCTCCCGCGCAGGCCGCGATCGCGACACGACTCGTCGCCGACCTTCCCGCCGGTCTTCCCGCCAATCGTTCCGACGGTCTTCCCGCCGGTCCGACGGTGGTCGACTTCGGTTGCGGTGCTGGCGGGATGAGCACGCACTTCGCCCGGGCGTTGGCCGGGCAGGGCGGTGGCACGATCGTCCTGGTCGACGCGACGCCCGAGCTGCTGCAGGAAGCGGAACGCGCGGTTCGCGCCGCAGCTGCGGAGGAAGCTGCAGCGCAGGTGACGGTTCAGGCGATCGTCGCGGATCTTGCGGACCCGGGGTTGCCGGGTCAGCTGCCTGCGGCGGACGTGGTGTGGGCGTCGCGCGTGGTTCATCATCTGCCGGACCAGCAGGCGGCGGTCGGGACGATCGCGTCGATCGCGCGGGGCGGCGGGACCGTCGCCCTGGCTGAGGGCGGGTTGTCTTTTTCTTGCCTCCCTTGGGATCTCGGGGTCGGTCGACCGGGGTTGGAGGACCGGTTGCAGGCGGCCCAGGCGGAATGGTTCGTGGGGATGCGCGAGAGCATCGACAGAGCGGTGCCGATGCCCTACGGATGGCCGATCGCGCTCGAACGCGCTGGGCTGGTCAAGGTCAGTTCGTTCAGCGCGCTGGTCGACCATCCCGCGCCCGGGCCGGACGGTCTTGTCGACTACGTGCATCACCACCTTTCCCGCCTGTCGACGCACGCCGCTGAGCAGCTTTCGGACGAGGACCAGACGGTGCTGGCCTCGCTTCTCGACACCGGCAGCGAGCACTATCTCGGCAAGCGCCGCGACTTGTACCTGCTCGGCGTACGCACCGTCCACCACGGGCGACGGCCATGACGGTGCCCGAGCCGACCTGTGCGCGTTGCGGCCGGGTCCGGGCGGCCGAGCCGGATCCGCTCGCGGCGCTCGCCTGGGTGAGCACCAAGGAGAACGGCGTCCAGCGTTGGCTGTGCCCGGATTGTGCGCGTAGCCATGTCCGCGACATCGAGGGCAAGCTGCCTGACGAATACTGGTGATTCGCCAGCCGCCGGGGGTTGGACGGCGATCGCCCGCTGCTGAGGTCGGCCCGGCTGGCGGAGAACGCAGGTTCGGCCGGGTTGACGACGGTGGCGGGTGACGTGTCCGGGTGGAGCTGCCTAGGCGACGGCGCTGGTTGCCTCGGTTCGCGGGGATCGACGTATTGGCGGAGTGCGCGGTGCCCGAGCAAGGCGGGAGCGTTGGTTGCCTCGGTTCGTGAGGGATTGACGCGTCGAGATTCTGCTCGGAGCGCGCGGTGCCCGGGCCTCGGCAGGGTTAGCGCGAGCTCGTCGGCTGGCCAGGTTGATCAAGCCTGGCTCGGGTGCGTCAGGGTCGGGTCATGCGGCATTTCCTGTCTTGTAGACGGCGCGGACCTTCGGCCGTGGGGTGCGTGCCGCTTGCCGGTAGGCGATGAGCAGTTCGGCGCTCATTTCCTCGGACGAGTCTTGAAGCTGGCTTGGCGTGCAGCGGAACAACACGGTGCCGGTCGCGGCCAGGGCGAGGTGGCTGAAATCGTCCGGGTCGGTGGAGGTGCGATAGCGCCAGGCCAGTCCGACGTCGTCCCACCACGCGTCCGCGGTGCCCAGGCGTCGCCCGCGAAGGTCGCAGACGGCGACGTTCCACTGCGGGGTCGGGAGAGGGGTTCGCTGGAGGGTGCGCAGCGCCTGTCCGTGCGCGAAGGTTTCCTTGTCGTCGAGGTTCCTCAGGACGTTGCGGACGGCTGAGGTGCCGCGCTGGTTTCCGGCGTCCAGTTCGGCGGCCAAGTCCGCGCGGCCAGCGAGGCCCCAGTACAACGGCAGCGACACCAGCCGGGCGATCTCGTCCGGGTCGGGTTCCCGGCGGGCCAGGTCGAGGGCGGCGCGGGCGGCGCTGGTGTAGGGGAGCCCGCCGATCAGGATTGGCTCGGGCATTCGCGCGGTGCGGGACGCGACGATGTTCGGTTCGTAGGACGGCCGCCGGTTGTGCGGCACCAGCAGGTGGATTTCCGGCGTGCGCGGGTGGCTGATGCCGTGCGCGCACAACGCGTCGGTGCCGGTGACGACGGTTCCCGCGCCGTACCGGGCCACTGCCGCGTGCAGAAGCTGTTCTCGGCTCGGAGGTTTGTCGTGCACGAGGTAAACCCCGGAGTACACCTGTCGCCACGGCCCGCCAGGGCCGGACAACTGGGCGGCTCTTCGGTCGGAAATGCCGGCGACGCGCAAATGCCGCCGGTGGAGCACGCCGTGCGAGACGAGGTCGCCGAATTCGAGGGAGTCAAGGTCGCTGGTAGTAGTCGTCATGGTTCGAGCATGGCGGCTGGAGCGGCCGGTTAGAACGACTGTGCGCGATCTGTGGACAACTCGGCGTCACCGAGCATGCCTGTGGACAACTCAGGCGGCGAACCCGGGCTGCCACCGTTCCACGATGCCGCGAGCGGGGATTTCGGCGTCGAGCTGGCACAGGATTCCGGTGGAGCCCGCGGTGACCCGGTGGATCATCAGGTACTCCGGCGGCAGGTTCAGCGACCGGCCGACGTGGAAGTCGTTGCCGCGGGAATCGCCGACCCGGCCGGCCTGACGCTGCATCCAGCGCCGGGTGAAGTGGAACGTCGGCTCGGCCAGCGGCTCGGTGAACGGCGAGAGGTAGGCGAGCACCTCTTCCGCTTCCAGCGGCGAATCCGCGCGGACGAAACCGTTTTCGCGCAGCAGCCGCATGAGTTCGTCGGAGTGGCCGTCGAGGGCGAGGCGGGTGATTTCGCCCAGGTGCCGCGGAATCCCGTGCGGCAGCTTCGCGACACCGCCGAAATCGATGACGCACAGCCGTCCGTCTTCGGTGAGCATGAAGTTGCCCGGGTGCGGATCGGAATGCAGCAGATGCGCCCGGGCCGGCGACGAGTAGTGGAACTCGGCGAGCAGGCGTCCGGCGAGGTCGCGGGTGTCCGCGTCGCCGTCGGAGATGATCTTGGCCAGCGGGGTTCCGGTGGCCCATTCGCTGACCACCACCTTCGGCGCGCTCGCCACGACGCGCGGGATCAGGAACGACGGGTCGCCCTCGAACGCCTTCGCGAATGCACGCTGATTGTCGGCCTCGGCGAGGTAATCGAGCTCCTCGTCCATTCGCTCGGCCAGCTCGGCGAGCAGCGGCTTCACGTCGGTGCCGGGAATGAACGCCTGGAACAGCCTGCTGAACCGCTGTAGCTGCCGCAGGTCGCTGCGCAACGCCTCGTCCGCGCCCGGGTACTGCACCTTGACCGCGACCGCCCGGCCGTCGTGCCAGGTCGCGCGATGCACCTGGCCGATGCTCGCCGCCGCGGCGGGCTCGTCGTCGAAGTCCGCGAACCGGCCGGTCCAGGACCGGCCGAGCTGCTCGGCGAGCACCCGGTGGGTCTGGCGGGCCGACATCGGCGGCGCCGCCGACTGCAGCTTCGTGAGCGCTTCCCGGTACGGCTGCGCCATGTCGTCCGGCACCGCGGCCTCGAACACGCTCAGCGCCTGCCCGAACTTCATCGCGCCGCCCTTGAGCGTGCCGAGCACCTCGAACAGCTGCTCCGCTGCCTTGGCGGAAAGCGTCGCGCTCACCTGCTCGGCGCTCTGCCCGGCCAGCCGCTTGCCCCAGCCGCCGACAGCCCGGCCGGCGATGCCGAGCGGAAGGCTGGCCAGCTTCGCGGTGCGCGCGGCACTGCGGCGCGGCATGGCGGAATCGCGGTCTCCGGAGCGGTCGCGGAAGTCGGTCACGCTAACGATTCTGCCTTGATGAGCACGCTGGCCGCAGCCTGCTGACCGCGTCCGGCTGTGTCCTACGTCTCTTGGCGTGCCTCCGTTGCTGCGTTCGGAGCCTTGTCCGGTTCGGCGGGGTCCGGTTCGAGCGGGACCGGTGCGCCGCAGCCGCAATCGGGATGTGGCTCCCAGTATTGGCGGCGCAGCTGTCCGTCGAAGTTGTCGATCTCAAGAGTGGTGTTCCACGCCGGCGGGCGAGTTTCGCTAGGGGAGAAGACGCGCATTGCCTGCGCGACCGCCAGCGCGGCACACGCTTGCACCGCGCCGAGATCGGGCCGGGGGATCTGGCCGACCAGCTGGGTCGCGAGTCGTGGCCAGGATGGGTCGTCGTCAGTCCGGTGCAGGTCACAGCAGCGAAGGCAGGCGCTGCGCCCGGGCTCGACCAACGGACCGACGATGCCGGTGCCTTCGCAGACCCGGGCCGGCAGATGCGGGATGCCGGCATCGGCCAGCTTGGCGACTTCTTCTGGCGGCGGTACGAGCGAGTCGGTGAGCAGTACCAGGTCGGGGTATCGGCGATGGTTTCGCGCGGTGCTGACCTCCGGTGAAACGCGGGCGACGACCGTACGGATCGCCTTGTGCCGCGGCTGGCCCAGTTCGGCGGACGTGAGCCCGGAGCCGAGATCAGCTTCAGCGACCGTGCCAGCCGCTCGGATGTCGATGTGGCCGACTCCGGCGGTGGCGAGAAGCGTGGCCACCGCGACGGCGATCCGGCCGCTGCCGTGCACCGCGATGAGACCTTGCCGGCGACGATCGGTGAGCGCTGGCTGGTAATGCCGGGCGCGCAGCGACCAGAGGCCGGTTTCGACCCGTTTCGCGCTCGGCTGTGCCGCTTCGGTGACCAAGCCGAGTGCGGTGAGTTGCTTCAGCAGCAGATGGCATTGGTCGCGATGTTCGCCTACAGCGAGCAGCACGGTTTCCAGACTGCGGCGGCCGTCGAGCCTGCGGACAGTGTCGGCGATCGGCGTCGGCAGCCCGTCGGCGATGACGCCGTGCCTCGGGTCGAGGCCGAACTGGATCCCGGC
>Ga0335075_10017820_pt1 | contig 10549 bp, 9 predicted proteins | sample Lox_Sample_24_FD_206723 | JGI IMG/M metagenome (GOLD analysis project Ga0335075, IMG submission 206723) | Soil microbial communities from Loxahatchee National Wildlife Refuge, Florida, United States - Lox_Sample_2.4 | ecosystem: Environmental > Terrestrial > Soil > Wetlands | place: USA: Florida... | reverse complement strand
GCTCGTCGCGCCGTCCCGGTCGGAGACATACGGCATGGCTGTCACCGAAGCGCTCGCCCATGGCCTGCCCGTCATAGCTGCCGCGGTGGGTGGGCTGCCCGAAGCCCTCGGCTCCGCCCCCGACGGCACCCGCCCCGGCCAACTGATCCCTCCCGGAGATCCGGCTGCCCTCGCCGCCGCGGTCGGGGACTGGTTGGGTGACGAACGCCTCCGCCACCGGCTGCGGGCCGCCGCAGAAAAGCGGCGGTCGAACCTGTGCGGCTGGGAACAGACCACGCACGAGATGGCGCACGCACTGACCGCCCCCCTTAGGGGGAAAACCAGCGGCCGGGCCTGAACCTGGCCGGTCTACCTCACGTTGACTCCTACATGCAGAGCTCCACGCAACCGCAACTTGACCAACATAAAGCCCATTCAATGACAATCAGAACTGAGAGCCGCATAACAATCGCCAGCAGCGTCCGCGAGGTGTGGGACTACGTCTGTGACGTCGGACACTGGCCGGAGTGGGCGCCAACAGTTCTCGAATGCTGGGTTCGCGGAGGAGGGCCGCTTCAGCCCGGTTCGTGGGTGGAGCAGCGGGCGAAGGACCTGGGGCGGACTCACGGCCGCAGCGAGGAAGTGACCGCTGTCGAGGCGCCCGGCTACGTGGCGTTCGCCGGGACAATGGGTATGTCGCCGGCGCGCTGGGCAATGGAACTCCAGGCGGCGGACGATGGGCAGACCGACGCCATGATGTGGGTTGAGGTCGACCTCGCGGGCATCATGCGCGCGGTCCCCGGCATTCTCAAGGGCAGTATTCAGCGCGTAAGCAATCGCGAGATGGCGGCGATCAAGGCTGCGGTCGAGTCCGCTACGCGGGAAGGCGCGGAGTCCTAGATGGGTGGCGCGCAGTTCTACTCCGACGCTACCGGGATCGAGGAGCACACCGTGAGCCAGACCGACTACAGGCAAGATCGCTTGATCGAGACATACCGCAAGAAGGCGAAGCACTACGACATCACCTCCGGGCTCTACCCTGTGCCCGGCTACCCCCATCGGGCACTACGCCTCCGGGCCGTCCAAGCGCTCGGTATTCGCGCAGGTGACACCGTGATCGACATAGCATGCGGCACGGGTCTGAACTTCCGGCTGATTGAAGAGGTGATCGGTCCTGGCGGCCGGATCATCGGCGTCGATCTGACCGACGCGATGCTCGCCCAAGCCCGGGATCGGATAGCGGCGAACGGCTGGAGCAATGTCAGCCTCGTGCAGTCCGATGCGGCCGAGTTCGACTTCCCAACCGGGGTTGACGCGATCCTGTCCACCTACGCGCTGACACAGGTGCCTGAGTGCGCAGAGGTCATCGCCCGCGGCGCTGCGGCCCTCTCCGGAGGCGGGCGCTGGGCCGTTCTGGATGTCAAGGTTCCCGGTAACACCCCCGAGTGGCTAGCGCAGCTCGGAACCGCAATTGTGCGGCCTTTCGCCGCCATAGATGAGTGGGTCATGCGCTGTCCATGGGAGACGATTCGTGCAGCGATGCGGGAAGAACTGACCGATCTCTCCTGGACCGAGTTGTTCTTCGGAACCGCATTCCTCGCGGCCGGGTCCCGCGACCCTGGAACCTTGGGTGCGCCCCCGCGGGGCAGCTAGTGATATCAGGAGCTCTCCGCTCGGGCTCCTATGCAGCCAGGGCGGCGTAGCGGCCACGGTCCGCGAGGAGACTGTAGTGCGTTCCCGTTTCGATGACGTGGCCGTGATCGAGCACGACGATCTGGTCGGCGTCGCGCACGGTTGACAGCCGGTGCGCGATGGTGATGGTGGTGCGACCGCGCGCGAGGCTGTCGAACGCCTCCTGGACGGCGCGCTCGGTCTCGTTGTCCAGGGCGCTTGTGGCCTCGTCCAGCACCAGCACGCGAGGGTCGCGCAGCAAGGTGCGGGCGATGGCGATGCGCTGCTTCTCCCCGCCGGAGAACCGGTGCCCGCGTGACCCGACCATGGTGTCGTAGCCGTCGGGCAGCCCGGCGATCAGGTCGTGGATCTGCGCGGCCCTGGTGGCCTCCTCGATCTCCGCGTCGGTGGCCTCGGGCCGGGCGTAGCGCAGATTCTCCCGTACCGTGGCGTGCAGCAGGTAGGTTTCCTGGCTGACGACGCCGACGATGGCGGCCAAGTCGACGAGGCGCAGATCGCGGATGTCGATTCCGTCGATCCGGATGTTGCCGACGGTCGGGTCGTAGAGGCGGGAGACCAGCGAGGCCAGCGTGGTCTTGCCGGATCCTGTCTCGCCAACCAGCGCCAGTCTGCTGCCTGCGGGGACGTCCAGGTCGATGCCAGTCACCGCGTCGCGGTCGGCACCGGGGTAGCGGAAGCTGACTCCGGAGAACTCAACGTGACCTGATACCGCGGCAGGGTCGATTGCGACCGGGTTGGGCGCTTCGGTGACCTCGACGGGCAGATCAAGGTACTCGAAGATCCGCGCGAACAGTGCCAGCGAGCTGATCACCGACACCCCCGTGTTGAGCAGGCCGGTGAGCGGGCGGAACAGGCTGTTCTGCAGAGTCGTGAACGCAACCAGGGTGCCGATGGTCATCACGCCTGCCGTGATCGGCAGCCCGGCCGCGAGGTAGATGATTGCGGGGATCGCGGCGAAGGCGATGCTGAGGGAGGCCATCCGCCAGCGGCCCGCCAGCTGGGACTGCAGCTCCAGGTCGATGAGCCGGGCCGAGGAATCGGTGAACCGCCGGACAAGCGACGGGCCAGTGCCCATGGTCTTGGCCAGCTGGACGCCGTTGATCGACAGGCCCTCCTCAATAGTGACGTTGAGGTCGGCCAGCTCGCGCTGCTGCCGGGTTGTGATGGCGCGGCGCATGCCAGCGACCTTGCGGGTCAGGAAGATAGCGGGCGGCATCACGACCAGCGAGATCAGAGTGAGCTGCCAGGACAGGGCAACCATGGCGACTGCGGTCGCGACTGCTGTGGTGAGGTTGGAGGCGATCGAGGTCGCGGTGGAGGTCACGACCGACTCCATGCCGCCGATGTCATTGGTGATGCGGGACTGCACCTCGCCAGAGCGAGTCCGGGTGAAGAAGGCAATGGACTGCTGCTGCAAGTGACCGAAGACGCTGGTGCGCAGCTCGTGCATCACCTGCTGGCCGACCTTGGTGCTGATGAAGGTCTGGATGACGCCGAAGGCCGAGGTAATGGCGGCGACGGCGACCATGCCGATCACCAGCCAGGCCAGCAGTCGCACGTTCCGTTCCGGCAGTGCGTTGTCGATCACCGCGCGGAGCAGGAACGGCGAGGCCAAGCCGACAACCGAGGAGGCGGCGATGATGGCAGTCACGATCGCCAGCTGCCAGCGGTACGGGGTAAAGAGCCGTCCGATGCGCCGCAGCGACACCTCGCGGGCTTGCGCTTTCTCGGCGGCCGTCACGGTCCGCGGCCCGTTGCCGCGGCCCGCTCTTCTGAGTTCCTTGTTCGTTTCTGCGGTAGCCAAACGTTTCTCGATTCTGCTAGGGATGGCTCGGGATATTGCTGAGGTACCCTCAATATGAGGCTACAACAGGATGTGATGCTAGGCTATTCCCGTGAGCCAGCATCCCGACGCTGCTGCCCAGCCGGACTCCGGCGGCGACGAGTCGCTAGCCGATGCCTTCTGGGCCGTGGCACGCAAGCTCCGGGAAACGTCGCAGGAGACCCTTGCGCCCTGGGACATCACGCCAGCTCAGTTCCGGGCCCTGCGCGTGCTGCGGCGCAACGGCGTGATGCGCCTGTCTGAGCTCTCGGACCGCCTGCAGATCGCGCCTCGCTCGACGACCGAGGTCATCGACGCCCTCGAATCGCGCGACCTGGTCAGGCGCCGGCCCGATCCCGATGACCGGCGCGCCACCCTCGTCGAGGTGACTGAGCATGGTACGGGCGTCCTTGACGCGATCCGCGAGGTGAGGGGGACCGAGGCTGAGCGCGCCTTCGAACTCCTCAGCCCTGCCGACCGCGCCGACCTGGCTCGCATCCTGCGCAAGCTCCGGGAGTGATCGCCCGGCTCGCTCGTGCTTTCAATGCCTGACGAACGTGTCGGGCAGCAGGACTTCGTCTGGGTCGTAGCTGTAGATCCACCCGTTTGCCGTCAGCGGGTCCTGGCTGGCGTAGCGGACGTCACGATCGCGCTGTTCGGGCCCGTCGGGCAGGTGGTTGATGTGCGCACGGGCACGGCTGGAGGCCTGGATGCGAGTTGTGCGTGGAATACGCAGGCCCTCATACCGCCGGAGCGCAGAGCGGACGTCGTCGAGGCCGTCGGCGAGACAGCGGGCGAGCACAGCGGCGTCTTCGATGGCTTGTGCTGCACCTTGTCCGAAGAACGGGAACATGGGGTGGGCGGCGTCGCCCAGCAAAGTGGCCCCGCCAGTGCCCCACGTTGCCAGCGGGTCCCGGTCAAGCAGCGCCCAGCGGCCGGGTGTACCTGAGGCGTGGATCAGGTCGATGAGCCTGGGGTCCCAGCCGTGGAACTCGGCCAGGAACTCCTCTACTGTCGCCGTGGCGGTCCACGACTCGATCGTGTAGTCGCGCGCAGGCGCGAACGCCACGAGGTTGACGTACTCGCCCGCCGAGACCGGGTAGTGGACCAGGTGGTGGCCTGGCCCGATCCATAGCGTCTGAGCTGACCGGCGGGCGAAGTCTGGCGCCCGGTCAGCGGGGACGAGCGCACGGAAGGCGCAGATACCTGAAGAGCTTGCAGGCGACGGACCGAACAGGCTGCCGCGTACGACGGAGTGCACGCCGTCTGCACCGATGACGAGGTCAGCCTCGACTGTGGCCCCGTTGGCAAAGCCGATCGTCAGGCGGTCGCCATGGTGATCGATGCTGACCGCCCTGTACTCGAGCACGATGTCCTCGGCGGGAACTCGGGACAGGACCACTGCCAGCAGGTCGGCCCGGTGTGCGGTGTAGGTTTGCTCGCCATAGAGCCGTTCGCAGGATGCGGCGAGGTTTTCCGCTGACAGGACCGTGCCGTCCTGCCAGCGGCGGAATTCCCATCCAACGGCCAGGGGGACTGCGCGCTTGCTGAAGTCGTCCAGCACGCCCAGCTTGCGCAACTGCCGCGCGGCGTTCGGCGCCACGACCAGGCCGGCGCCGACCTCGGTGAGCCGGGCGGCCTGTTCATAGACCGTGCTCGAAAGGCCTGACCGGCGAAGAAATGCGGCGGTCGCGAGGCCACCGATTCCGGCGCCAATGATCGCGGTTTTCGGTCCGCGGGCTGTCTGCGATGTCATCAGAACCTTCCGCCTCATGGCCCTTGCGGCGGGCAAGCGACGCCCATACGGTTTGCTGCCAGCGCGACCCATACTGCCAGCGTCACGGGTGGTTTGGACATCGTCGTTCATTGACCGAACGTCTCGTGCATCTTGCCTATGCGGGAGAGTGGCGGCAGCAGGATGTGGCCTGGCCTTCGGCCGCGAGCTGTTCTGTTGCCTAGTGCGGCCCGCGGGGAAGCTGGCAGATGCCGTAGATGACGGCGAAGATCACGTCCGCCGCGGCCCACAGGCCCATCTGAGGGCCGACACCGGGTGACGGACCGCTCTGCGGGGCCGATACGCCTGCGTAGATGACCCAGCACAGGAAGGTCACCTGGATCACCAAAGCCACAGGAACGCGGCGCCTCGTTCTCGGAGGCTTTGCCTGCGGCGGCTGACAGTCATTGTCGGCGGTCACCTGACTTGCCCCTCAGTAACTTGGTTCGCCCGGCTGCGCGGGCTGTCGGTGCACGCGAGGTGAGTACGGTGCCGCCGGAGGCTGGCCTCCTCCAGTTCGGTGATTTCGCGCTCCCCGCCTCATCGCAGGTAGCGGATTTCGTTGCCATCACAAACGATTTCCGTTAACGCGCAGGGGGTACCCGCGCTCCATGGCAAAGGCAAGTGGCGGCTGGCAGGCTCGCACTGGCCGCGCGTCCCGCGTGCTGGCGACCGTCTCCGCGGTCGCCGGTGCGACGCTGCTCATAACGGCGCCGGGGGCTCTTGCCACTGGAATAACTACGACGTTCGCCCAGGCGACGGAGGTCCCTGCTCCGCCGAATGCCGGGACCACTCCCCCAGCTCCCCAGGCGGGGCTCGACGGCATCTCGTGCATCCCGGCACGCAAGTGCACGGCCGTCGGCACCTATGAGGACAGCTCCGGCAACGGCCAGGCGATGGCGGCGACCGAGACACGCGGCACGTGGCGACAGGCGACCGAGGTGACCGCGCCGTCGAACGCGGCGGCCAATCCCGATGCTTCCCTCGGCGGCATCTCGTGCACCTGGGGGGGCAACTGCATCGGCGTCGGCAGTTACCTGGACAGCTCCGGCAACGGCCAGGCAATGGCGGCAACTGAGACGACCGGCTCCTGGCGACAGGCGACCGAGGTGACCGCGCCGTCGAACGCGGGAACCGATCCGAACGCGGTGCTCAAGGGCATTTCGTGCACCTCGGCGGGCAACTGCGCAGCCATTGGCACCTATGAGGACAGCTCCGGCAACGGCCAGGCGATGGAGGCGACCGAGTCGCGCGGCACCTGGAAACAGGCAACCGAGGTCACTGCGCCGTCGGACGCGGGGACCAATCCGGAAGCCTTGTTGTACAGCATCTCGTGCACCTCGGCGGGCAACTGCGTTGGCGTCGGCAGTTACCTGGACAGCTCCAGCCATCTTCAGGCCATGGAGGCGACCGACACACGTGGCACGTGGGAACAGGCAACCGAGGTCACTGCGCCGTCGGACGCGGGGACCAATCCGGAAGCGGTGCTCAAGGGCATCTCGTGCACCTGGGCACGCAACTGCACAGCCGTCGGCCAGTATGTGGACAGCTCCGGCAACGGCCAGGCGATGGCGGCAACCGAGACACGCGGCACGTGGGAACAGGCTACCGGGGTGACCGCGCCTTCGAACGCGGGCACCAATCCAGTTGCGAAGCTCTATGCCGTTTCGTGCATGTCGGCAGGCAAGTGCACAGCCGTCGGCACCTTCGAGGACACCTCCAGCCATCCTCAGGCGATGGCGGCAACCGAGACACGCGGCACATGGGAACAGGCCGCCCAGGTCACTGCACCGCCGAACGCCGGGACCAATCCCCAAGCGGATCTCAGCGCGATCTCGTGCACCTGGGCAGGCAAGTGCACAGCGGTCGGCGAGTACGCGGACAGCTCAGGAAGATTCCAGGCGATGGCTGCCCGCACAGCCCGACCCCACCGCCCGAGGTTCGGTTACTCCAAACATCGGCCCTCGAGAGCTATCGAGCCGAGCAGCGCCTTAACTAGTCCGATGCCTGAGGTAAGCCTTCGGGCCCGCCGGAGCGGCTCTTCTAGAATGAGCCGCTGATCGTGATCGTGGCGATTCCTTGACCGCCAGGTCCGCGAGGGAGGAGATCGGGGCAGTGGAGCCTGCCGTGCGCCAATTCTCCGCATGGCTTGAGGTCTTCAACCGTGGTGATCGGAGCCGGAACGCGGAATTCCTGGCGGCCAGCTTCCCTTCCCGGCTGGACTCGCTGGACACAGCGATGGTGTTCCGTGAGCGCACCGGCGGGCTTGACCTCCGCAAGCTGGACCGAATGTCTACCACCGAGGCCACCGCCATAGTGCAAGAGCGGGACTCCGACCAGTTCGCCCGCATCGTGCTGACGGTCGACGCCGCCGAGCCGCACGTGATCATCTCGCTTAACGTGGCCGCCATCCCCCGGCCAACCGAGTTCCCCATCGCGCGGCTCACCGAGGACGAGGATTCACGACGTGTTAGGCGACGCCGACGCTGCGGACCGGTTCAGCGGCACGGTTCTCGTCGCGAAGAACGGCCAGGTGCTCTTCAGGGGTGCCTACGGCCGGGCGGATCGCGAAGGAGGGATCCCGAACACCGTCGCTACGCGGTTCCGGATCGGGTCCATGAACAAGATGTTCACCGGGACAGCGGTCCTCCAACTGACTGAAGCTGGCAAAGTCGAGCTCGCGGCCCCCCTCGGCGAGTACCTCACCGGTTACCGCAACCGGAACGTCGCGGCGAAGGTCACAATCCATCACCTGCTGACGCACACCGCCGGAACGGGTGACATCTTCACTCCGGAGTTCGAGGCCCACCGCCTGGAACTCCGCACGCTCGATGACTACGTGCGGCTGTACGGCGACCGGGAACCCGAGTTCGAGCCAGGGAGCCAGTGGCGGTACAGCAACTACGGGTACATCCTGCTCGGCGCCGTGATCGAGAAGGTCACCGGCCAGACCTACTACGACTACGTGCAAGCGCACATCTACCAGCCCGCGCAGATGACCGCCACCGGGTCGCAGCCAGAAGACCAACTCGTCCCGGACCTGTCGGTCGGATACCCGCTACATCACAGTCGTGCTGGCAAACATGGATCCGCCAGCAGCAAATCGGATCGCGGATTGGCTCGGCGCACGGCTTCCGACGCAAGGTTAGGTCCCGCCCCGGGGAGTTAGCAACGCAGTATTATCGCCTACCGCCGAAAACAGGAGGACAGCATGGCAGTGCCGGGGTCCGCGCGCAGGACTGGCGTTCGGCCATGCCCCGACAGCCCGTCCAGCGCAGCCGCCTGGGCCGCATGCCGTTAGCTCCGGGCATGGACCTCAGCAACATCGCGGAACTGAACTCCTTCCTCGTGCTGGACGCGATCAAGTCCCACGGCAAGGTGACCCGCCGCCAGCTGTCGGTGGAACTCGGGCTGTCCGACGCCTCAGTCAGCCGGATCGCGCAACGCCTGCTGCGCGCCGACCTGATCGCAGAAGAGCCGGGTGACCGGGCGGCGCGCGGCCGGACGCCAACCGTGCTGCGATTCGTCGGCGCCCCGGGCAGCGTGATCGCGATCGATCTCGGCGGCACGCGATGCCACGGCGCACTTGCCGACCTGGCCGGCACCACGCTCGCCGAGGACTTCCGGCCCGCCGGCGAAGGCAAGCGCGCGGCCCGGGCGCTGCTTGACGGCATCGCGGCGCTGCGCCCCCGGGAGGGAAGCCGGTCCTGGCCAGTCCGCGCTGTAGTCGTCGGGATTCCGGCGCTGATCGACCCGCGCACTGGCCTGGCGACCGCCGGGCCGAACGTGCACTGGCAGGATTTCGACCTCCTGGGCATCCTGGCCGAGCAGGTCGCAGAGCCGTTCGAAGTCGAAAACGACGCCAATCTCAGCGCGCTTGGTCAGGCATGGCGAGGTGCCGGCCGCGGCGCGCACTCATTCGTCACGATGTCGCTCGGCACCGGCATCGGCGGCGGCATCGTCGTCGACGGCCACTTGCTCACCGGGCGCCATAATGCGGCTGGTGAGGTTGGCTGCATTCCGGTCGACGGTTCGCGCGGCGGCCCGTGGGGCATGTCGGGTTTCGAGGAGGTCGCGTCTGGACCAGCCCTGCGGAGGCGGGCTGAGGACCTCATTGCCAGTGGTCAGCGAACGTCGCTGCACGGAGACTTTACGGTCGCCGATATCTTTGCGGCAGCGGCGAACGCCGACCCCGTAGCAGGGGCCGTGCTGCGTAACCTCATCGGACACGTGGCGGCGGCCATCGTCAGCACGACGGCGCTGATCGACCCCGAACGGGTCATCCTGGACGGCAGCATCGGCAGGGCGCTCGAGCCATGGCTGCCCGAGCTGCGCGCGATGGTGCTTGGCCAGGTCTTCGAGGCACCGGAGATCGTGATAACTCAGCTCGGCCTCAATGCGACGGTCATCGGCGCTATCGCGCGGGCGCTCGCGATGGTGGCCGAGCAGGAGGCGCCGTTGCGGCTGGGCAGACGCGCGCTGAGCTAACCGCAATCCTGTGCGCCGACCTGGGCCTAGCCTCCTGTCTCCACGTAGGTCGGATCGACGTACGCGCCGCCGTTGCTGACGATGCTGTAGTCGTTGTTCTCATCGAGCCCCACCGCTGCGATTTCACCGCCGCCCGAGGCCTGCATGAACGTCTGCAGGTCCGGCTCGGCCCCGGCGGACACCGCCACGGTCAGTGTCAGCTGATCCTGCTGGCCCGCCGCGAGCGAGACGCCGCTGTCCGTGCTGCACGTCGCGGTCGCGACCGCGCAGGTCCAGCCGGAGCCGGACATCGACAGCGGCCGCACGCCCGTGGGCAGGTCAACTGCCAGTGTGACGGCGCCGGTCGTCGCGGCGTACCCGTCGTTGGCCACGGTGACGCGATAGGTGTCAGCCGCCCCGGCACTGCCGCGCAGGAACGGCCCGTATGGCACGCCACCGCCCGAGTCGTAACTGCTGACCGCCAGCTGCGGCAGCTGGCCGACCGACGTGGTCTCAGTGCCACTCGCGGACGCAGCGCTGCTTGCCGCGGTCGCGGAAACCTCGTTCGCAACAGATGGAGCAGCATTGTCCGCGACCGCAACCGCTAGCGTGATCGGCGGATATGCCTGGCCAGGAGCCAGCTGGCCGAACCGGAAGCAGGTCGGCTCGGGCTCGTAGGTGTTCGGCACCGAACTGCGCCGTGAGGCCGATGTCACCACGTAGATGGCCGGCGCCAGCGAGCAGCTCCAGCCGGAGCCGGACATCTCCACCGGAGTCAGCCCGGCGGGCAGTGTGTCCGAGACGGTCAGCATGCC
>Ga0335075_10017819_pt1 | contig 10549 bp, 11 predicted proteins | sample Lox_Sample_24_FD_206723 | JGI IMG/M metagenome (GOLD analysis project Ga0335075, IMG submission 206723) | Soil microbial communities from Loxahatchee National Wildlife Refuge, Florida, United States - Lox_Sample_2.4 | ecosystem: Environmental > Terrestrial > Soil > Wetlands | place: USA... | reverse complement strand
GTCGAGCGCACGACCGGATGGCTGAACCGCTGTCGCGGACTGAGCAAGGATTGGGAGTGCCTGAACCACAACGCGCTCGCATTCCTGCGTTGGGCGTCCGTGCGTAGGATGCTGCGAAGCCTCTGCCAAAACGCTAAATGATCTTGGACCGACTCTTAGATCTCTGTCTGGACGCTGGCGCGAACGAGTTGGCGACGCCTGCCCGCACCCGCCTTGGGTGGACTCGCCCCGGCGCCACTGAGCGCTCATTATTTGGTCCGCCCCATACGCCCAGGGCTCGCCAAGGGCTTGACAAGCATTCCATCCGCTTCGCGGGAGAAGCCACGCCCCTCACCGGCCCCATTTGGTGTGAACGGCTGGCCCGCGGTCGTGCCGATCATACACTCGTGCGGCCGACGCCCAGCATCGCGAGCCCGAAAATGCCCGCCGCCAGCGTCGCCGCCCCGATCAGCAGCGGGAGCCGGGCACCGAGCTCGGCCGCCTGTCGCCCAAAGCGTGCCATAACGCGCCCGCGCTCGTGAGCAACCCTTTCGGGGAGCGTCCCTGGTCCGCTCATCACCGCCGCAGCGCTGTCACCGAGGGCTAGGCTCAGCGCCGCAAGCCGCGCTACTCATCCGGGGCAGTGGCCGGGGCAGTGGCGACGGCGAAGATCCGATCCAGCGCCGCGTCCCGGACAAGTGCGCGTCGGGGCGGCACCGGCGCGGCGTAAGTGCCGAAAATGCCAGCGAGGCCCACAATGGAAAACGCTATCGCAAGGAAGCCCGCCGCACTGCCGCTCGGTCTTCCGGTTACCCGCGCTCCCTCCTTCGGTTCCGACGAGGGTGCCGGAAACCATCCCGACGGCCAACCGCTAGCATACGATCTTACCGCAACGGCTTGACAGACCCATGGCCACGCCCTACGTCGCCGGTTCCGATCCCCACCAGTGCCCGGGATCGGCGGCTATGGAAAGCCTCATGTCATGAAAATCCGCAATAGCCTCCGGTCAGCCAAGACTCGCGACAAGAATTGCCGGCTCGTCCGTCGGCATGGGCGGGTTTATGTCATCAACAAGAAAAACCCCCGCATGAAAGCCCGGCAAGGATAGCAAAGGCCCCATACTTGCTGGGCCGAGCGCGACGGTCCACACTTCTTATTATAGAAGGACATTCGCCAACCCGGAAAGCGGAGGTCGCGCCTGTGACCGTCCAGCCCAAACCGAAGGCCTCGGTGCTCGGTAGGCGCGACGAGATTATCGCTGGTCTCAGGAAACTGGCCGGCGAAGGCGCCGTCATCAGCGAGCCGGCGTGCCTGCGCGCCTACGAGACCGATGGGCTGGCCGCCTATCGCCAGCCGCCGCTCGCTGTGGTGCTGCCGGAGACAACCGAGGAGGTCGCCGCAATCCTCCGCTTCTGCCAGGCAAACGAGGTTCGTGTCGTACCGCGCGGCGCCGGCACCAGCCTCTCGGGTGGGGCACTGCCGCTGGCCGATGCCGTTGTCATCGGCCTGATGCGGATGAACCGCATCCTTGCTATCGACTATGGCGACCGGGTTGCGACCGTGCAGGCCGGTGTGACCAACCTTGCGATTACCGACGCGGTGGGGCGGCGGGGCTTCTTCTACGCCCCTGACCCCTCGAGCCAACTCGCCTGTATGATCGGCGGCAACATCGCGATGAACTCGGGCGGTGCGCATTGCCTGAAGTACGGGGTTACGGCCAACAACGTACTCGGGCTGACGATCGTGACGATGGCTGGCGAGATCGTCACCTTGGGCGGCGGGCACCTCGATGCGGCAGGCTATGACTGGCTCGGCATCCTCATCGGCAGCGAGGGCCAGCTCGCTATCGTCACCGAGGTGATGGTCCGGATCCTCCACGCTGCCGAGGGAGCGCGTGCGATGCTCGCCGCCTTCGCCTCGAACGAGGTCGCCGGGGCGGCGGTCGCGGCAATCATCGGCTCGGGCGTTATTCCCGTCGCACTCGAGTTCATGGACAAGCCCGCCATCCATGCCTGCGAGGCCTTCGCCCACGCGGGCTACCCACTCGACGCCGAGGCGATGCTCATCATCGAGGTCGAGGGAAGCGAGGCCGAGCAGGACGAACTGCTCGCGCGGCTGGCGGCGATCATCCGTCTCTTCGATCCGCTCAGCCTGAAGGTCGCGGCGACTGCCGAGGAATCGGCGGCGATCTGGAAGGGCCGCAAGGGGGCCTTCGGCGCGGTCGGGCGCATCAGCCCGGACTATCTCTGCATGGACGGCGTGATCCCCACATCCGAGCTTCCGGTGGTGCTGCGGCAGATCGCCGCAATGGGCCGCAAGTACGGGCTCGCGGTCGCGAATATCTTCCATGCCGGGGACGGCAACTTGCACCCGCTCATCATGTTCGACGCCAACGATGCGAGCAGCATGGCGAAGGCGGAGGAATTCGGCGCCGAGATTCTCAAGCTGTGCGTTGCCGTGGGCGGCTGCCTCACCGGTGAGCACGGAGTCGGGATCGAGAAGCGTGACCTGATGCCGGTCCAGTTCTCCGCGGCCGACCTCGACCAGCAGCGGCGCATCAAGTCGGCCTTCGACCCCGACTGGCTGCTCAACCCGAGCAAGGTCTTCCCACTCGCCGCGCCGCCGGTCCTTCAGGCGGCATGAGCGGGGCCGAAGCGCCCGGCGATGACGCGGGCGTCGTCGCGGTGATCGTGACCGCGGCCACTGCGCGCGAGCCGCTGGCCGTGTTCGGCAACGGCGGCAAGCGGGCGATGCTGCGTCCGGTCCAGGCGGCGCGTGGCCTCTCGACGCGCAACCTCTCCGGCATCACCCTCTATTCGCCGGCGGAGCTCGTGATCTCTGCCCGCGCGGGGAGTGAGCTGCCCGAGATCGAGGCCGCGCTCGCCGCACACGGCCAGCACCTGATCGCTGAGCCGCCGGACCTCGGCCCGCTGCTAGGCGCCGCCACCCCACCCACGCTCGGCGGCACGGTCGCGGCCAACTTGTCCGGCCCGCGCCGCATCGCCGCCGGCGCGATGCGCGATCACGTGCTCGGCGTCCGCGCGGTGAACGGCGAGGGGACCGTCATCCATTCCGGTGGCCGCGTGCTCAAGAACGTCGCCGGCCTTGATCTTTGCAAGATGCTCGCCGGCAGCCACGGCACCCTCGCGGTGATGACAGAGATCACACTCAAGGTCCTGCCAGCGCCTGAGAGCACGGCCACGCTTACGATCCCCGGCCTCGACGTCGCCCAGGGAGTGGCGGTACTCGCCGCGGCGCTTGGCTCACCCTTCGGGGTGTCGGGCGCGGCCTATCTGCCTGCAGCGGCGGCCGCCCGCATGCCTGAACTCGGCGCCGCGGGCGAGGGCGTCGCGCTCGCGCGACTGGAGAACTTCGCCCCGAGCGTCGCCTATCGTGCCGGGCGCCTGGCTGCCGAACTTACCCGCTTCGGTCCACCGCGGCTGGTAAAGGACGCCGAAAGCCGCTTCATCTGGCGCGCGATCCGGGATGCGAAGCCGTTGCCGGCCGCCGAGGCGGACGCGATCTGGCGCGTCTCAATCCGCCCGTCCGCCGCGCCGGGGCTCGTTGGTGCGCTTGCCGCGACGGGCGCGGGCTGGTTCCTGGACTGGGGCGGCGGGCTGGTGTGGATCGCGGCAGCTGCCGAGGCTTCCACCCACCGGGCCATCACCGCCGCGGCCTCGGCGGCAGGGGGTGCGTGGACCCTGCTCCGCGCACCCGAGGCGCTGCGCGCCGGCCTCGACGTCCTGCCGCCGCCACCGCCGGCGCTCGCCCGCCTCACCCGCCGGGTGAAGGCCGCCTTCGACCCGCACGGCATCCTCAACCCAGGGCGTATGTACGCCGGGATCTGAGCACCGCCGATGACGCTCATGTCCTGGCCGATCTTTTTCGCGCTGATGGCAGGCTTCGGCTGCGAAGTCGTCGCGCTCTATCGCGTGCGCAGGGACAACACGTTGCTCGCCCGCGTGCTCATTGCATTCTCTCTCCTTACGCTCGCGCTGCTGCTGATCTATGCGTACTCCATCAATCCCTATCAGCAGAAGCCGGTCGTCACCTATGGCTTCCTCGGCGCTGCCGTCCTGCTCCTTGTGATCGGCGCTGCGTTCGCTAAGCTCGTCCCGAGCGCGACGAAGAGCAGGTTGTCGCCGCAAGCGGTCCGCGAGCTTCTACCGGACAGCATCACCGAGCTTACGCCTGAGCAGATACGCGCCCTCGTGCCGGCAAGCCTCAGGATGCACGCGGACCACGAGCTTCGGATGATGATGCTGATGCATCTCAGCCGTACCCCCCCGGGAACGATCCGCAGTCTCACGCCGGAGCGCCTGCGGGCGCTGCTGCGCCGAGAGATTCCGCGTTCCATTCTTGATTCGCAATAATTCATGCAAACCAAATTCAGCGCCAACCAGCTCGCTGACCCTGACATCGCCGCCTGCAACGACGTGCTGCGCCGCTGCGTCCATTGTGGCTTCTGCACCGCGACCTGCCCGACCTTTGTGCTGCTCGGCGACGAGCTCGACAGCCCGCGCGGGCGCATCTACCTGATGCAGGAGATGCTGGAATCGGGCCAGCCGGCGACCCCGGAGGTGGTACAACACGTCGACCGGTGCCTCTCGTGCCTCGCCTGCATGACTACGTGCCCCTCGGGCGTCAATTACATGCACCTGGTCGATCACGCCCGAACCTATATCGAGCGCACCTATCGCCGCCCCGCCGCGGAGCGCATGCTGCGCGCGCTCCTCGCCGCGATTCTGCCGCGGCCGCGCCTCTTGGCCGGGGCGCTCCGCGTGGCGCGGCTGGTGCGGCCGTTCCGCGCCCTGCTCCCCGCGCACCGCCCGCTCGGGGCAAGGCTTAGGGCAATGCTCGATCTCGTTCCCTCGCGCCTGCCACCGTCCGGCGCCGGAGATGCCCCGCGAGCGCACAAGGCGCAAGGCGCCCGGCGCGCCCGAGTTGCGCTGCTCGCCGGGTGCGCGCAGCAGGTGCTTGGGCCCGAGATCAACGCGGCGACGATCCGGCTGCTGACGCGGCTTGGCGTCGAGGTGGTGGTGGTCAAGGGCGCCGGCTGCTGCGGGGCGCTTGTCCACCATTTGGGCCAGCATGCGCAGGCGCTCGCCGCGGCGCGCGCCAATATCCGCGCCTGGCAGGCCGAGATCGCAGGTGAAGGGCTCGATGCGATCATCGTCGCCGCCTCCGGCTGCGGCACGATGCTCAAGGATTACGGCTTCCTGCTGCGCACCTCGCCCGAGCGCGAGGCGGCGGAGCGGATCGCCGCGCTCACGCTGGATATCAGCGAGTTCCTGCACCGCTTCGGCTATGCCCCGACACGCCCGGCGCCCGGCATCCGCCTTGCCTATCACGCCGCCTGCAGCCTCCAGCACGGCCAGCGCGTCACCGGCGAGCCCAAGGTGCTGCTCGCGCGCGCCGGCTTTACGCTCGTCGAGCCGCGCGAAGGGCATCTCTGTTGCGGCTCGGCCGGCACCTACAACCTGCTCCAGCCTGAGATCGCCCAGAAGCTGCGCGCGCGGAAGCTCGCGCACCTTGAGGAGACCGGCGCCGCGGTGATCGCTGCCGGCAATATCGGCTGCATCACCCAGCTCGCAGCGGGCCGCCTGCCAGTGGTCCATCCGATCGAGTTGCTCGACTGGATGGCCGGCGGGCCGAAGCCGGCGGCGCTCGAAACGATTCCGGCGGCCTGAGTCAGCCGTAGCGTTCCTCGAGCCGGGGATCGGCGTTGTTGTGATAGCCGCGCACTTCCCAGAAGCCGAGGCGGTCGGCGACGGCGAACTCGATCCGCCGGATCCATTTCGCCGACTTCCAGAAATAGAGGCGCGGAATGAGAATGCGCAGTGGGCCACCATGCTGGCGTGGGATAGGCATGCCCTCCCACCGATGCACGAGGAATACATCGGGTTGGTCAAACTGGTCGAGCCGGACATTGGACGTGTAGCCGTCATGGGAGTGGAAGACCACGTGCCGCGCCTCCGCCGCCGGCCTCACGAGCGCAACGAGGGTGCGCGCCGCCACCCCCTTCCAGTGATTGTTGTAGCGTGACCACTGGGTTACGCAATGGATGTCCGAGACGCTCTCGACCTGCGCCAGGGCGAGGAACTCCTCCCACGAGAGGCTTGCCTTGTTCTCCACGGCACCGTCGAGGTCGAGGCGGAAGCGGGAAGGCGGAACATCCGGCTGGACGCCGAGATCGAGCACCGGCCAGTCGTTGACGAGCCGCTGCCCAGGCGGCAGGCGCTGTTCGGGAGGCGCCGAGGCGCCGGTGAGGAGTCGCCCTTCGCGCGCCCATTCCTGCTTGCGCTCGATCAGCTTTTCCTTGATCCGGCCAAACAGCGGCACTTTCGGTTCGTCGCCGGCCTCGCCCATCGCCGTCTCCGTCATTCCCGTGGCGCAGAGATGGGGTGGGAAGCCGGGGAGGCAAGCGAGGAAGCGGTCGCCCGGCGCGGCTTGCCCGCGCTGCGGTTCTGCACTGGCTGGCGGCGCGACTTCACGGCAGCCTTCGGCGCCTTGGCCGCCTTGCGCAGGTCGGCGATGGTCGCCCGCGTCGTGATCTGCTCGGGATCGATGACGAGCTCGATCACGGCCGGCCGGCCGCTCTCGATCGCGCGGCGGAAGGCGGGTGCGAAGCTCGTCGTCTCCGTCACCACCTCGCCATGCCCGCCGAACGCCTCGATAAAGCGCGCGAAGTCAGGGTTGGTGAGAGCGGTTCCCGAGACTCGGGTCGGGAAATGTCGCTCCTGGTGCATGCGGATCGTGCCGAACATCTGGTTGTTGAACACGATCACGATCGGCGCCACCCCATGGTGGAATGCGGTCGCGATCTCCTGGCCGGTCATCAGGAAGCCGCCATCGCCGACCATCGCCAGCACCATGCGCTCAGGAAAGGCAATCTTTGCCCCCACTGCAGCCGGCACCGCATAGCCCATCGCGCCGTTGCAAGGGCCGATATAACTCTGGCGCTCCCCGAAATTGACGAAACGCGGCGCCCAGGTCGCAAAATTGCCGGCATCTGTCGTGACGATCGCATCCGGCGCGAGCAGCATCTCGAGCTCGCGCATCACCGTGCCGAGATTGAGCGGGCCGGGATAGTCCGGTACGACCCGGCCGGCCTCGCGGAGCGCACGCAGCTCACGCGTCCATTCGCGCCAGCCGATGCGTGGAGGCTCGAGCGTCGCGGCGGCCTCGGCGAAGGCATTCAACTCCGAAACGATGCCGAGTACCGGGCGGAACACGCGGCCGATCTCCCCGCCGTCCGGATAGACCTGGACGATCGGAACGCCGCCGGCCGGCTCGAAGAGAGCATAGCCCTGCGTGGTGGCCTCGCCGAGCCGCGTGCCGATCGCCAGCACGAGGTCCGCCTCCTTTGCCTTGCCAACCAGCGCCGGATCGGCGCCAACACCGAGGTCGCCCACGAAATTGTCGAGCGTTCCGTCGTAGAGCGTTTGGCGCCGGAACCCGACCGTCACCGGCAGTTCGTGGCGCGTAAGGAAGGTACTGATGGCTGCCCGCCCGGCCTCGCTCCAGCGCGAGCCGCCGAGCAGCGCGAGCGGCTTGCGGGCACGGGCGAGTAGCGCCGAGAGCTGGGCAAGCGCGCCCGCATCGGGCCGTGGTGGCGCGATCGCGGCTGGACCAATGTCCGGCACCTCGACGACTTGGTGCTGCATGTCTTCCGGCAGTGCGATCACCACCGGTCCCGGCCGGCCGGAAACCGCGACGTCCACCGCATGCGCCACGATTTCGGGAATCCGCGCCGCATGGTCGATCTGGGTGACCCATTTCGCGATGGGCCCGAACATGCGGCGGTAATCGATCTCCTGGAACGCCTCGCGGTCGGTCTGGTCCGTCGGGATCTGGCCAATAAAGAGAAGGAGCGGGGTGGAATCCTGCATCGCAATGTGCACGCCGATCGAACCGTGGCACGCCCCGGGCCCGCGCGTCACCATCGCCGCCGCCGGACGGCCCGTAAGCTTGCCGAATGCCTCCGCCATGTTCACGGCGCCGGCCTCGAACCGGCAGGTGATGAGTTGCAGCTTGTCGCGCACCGAGTAGAGGCCGTCGAGCACGTCGAGATAGCTCTCGCCGGGCACCTCGAAAACATGATCGATGCGCTGCGCCACCAGCGCATCCGCAAGGATGCGGCCGCCCGGGCGGGGCACCACGCGCGCCTTGCGCGCCTTCGCCAGCTCCATGCTCTCCTCCGCCACGCAGTCCTCTCCGGCGTGGAGCATAGGCGGCCCGTGCGCGATCGTCACGTACCCCGAGCTTGCGGCATCATCCCGGCTATCCTGGCATGCTCGGGACCCGGGGTTAGGAGACCAGCAATGCGTGCGATTTTCGTGCAGATCAAATGCGCGATGGGAACTTTCTATCGAGTGGCAGAGCGCGCCGCGGATGAGATCGAGGAACTCTCGGAGCTGTACTCGACGTCCGGTCAGTACGACCTGCTCGGTAAGTTCTATCTCGATCGGGACACCGAGATCGGTCGCTTTGTCGCCCAGTGAATCCAAGCCATTCCTGGCGTGAAGGACAGGTCCACCCTGATCACCTTCAATGCCTTCAGTCGCCGCCGCGCGAGCTGACCAACAAGGCGGACGTCAGTCGAACCCGAGGAACCCGGGACTTTCGGCCAGCTTCGGCGCGGCCGCGAGGCGCTCGATATCCGGTACCGGCCGCGCCGTGCGCGGATCGCCCGCGAGCATCGCTTCGAGCGCGCCCGCCACCGCGAGAACCTGAGCATCTCCCCCGCGCGGCCCGATGATCTGCAGCCCGAAGGGCATGCCGGCCCGATCGCACCCCACCGGCAGCGAGATCGCCGGATGCCCGGCGAGCGTCACCGCATAAGCGAGCGCCAGCCAATGGAAGTAGCTCTTTGTCTTCTTCCCGTCGATCTCCGCCGGGTAGAGCTCGCTCCACGGGCGCGGGCTGATAGTGATCGCCGGCGAGAGCAGAACATCGTACTCACGGAAGAAGTCCTGCCAGCGCCGGTAGAGCGCCGTCTGCAGCGTGCCCGCCCGCGCAACGTCTGCGGCCGAGTAGCCAAGGCCCTCCTCGACATTGGCGATAACATTCGGCCCTATCTCGTTCCGCCGTTCGTGCACCTTGGAGAGGTGCGAGGCCAGGAATCCGACAGCCCGCAACACCGCGAATGCCTCGTCCGCGCCGGTGCAATCGGGCGTTGCGTCATCGGCGCAGCAGAAGACATGGCGGAATATGCCCGTCTTCACGACGAACACTTCCGAGATGTGACGCTCGGTCGGCGCGAAACCGAAATCCGGCGTGAGCGCGACCTTGAGCCGTGAGAGATCGACGGGTGGCAGCGGAAAGAAGTCCTCAGGTCTGCGGACGGCTCGGCTGTGGATCGTCGTCGCAAGTGGATCGGCTGCATCGTCGCTCGCCATCACGGAAAGCAGGAGCGCGAGATCCGGCACTGTGCGGGCCATCGGCCCGGTCACAGGTAGGGAGGACCAGCCGAGCGGCCGCTTCTCGTTCGCGACGAGCCCGGGGCTGGGCCGGAAGCCGACGATGCCGCAAAAGGCGGCCGGGTTGCGCAGGCTGCCCCCCGTATCCGAACCGGACGCGAGCGGGACCATGCCGGTAGCGAGCGCGACCGCCGAGCCTCCCGACGACCCGGCCGCGGATCTCTGCGGATCGAACGGGTTGCCGGTGGCGCCGTACACCGCGTTGCGCGTGTTGGCGCCGGCGCCGAACTCGGGGGTGTTGGTCTTGGCCGCAACGATTCCCCCCGCCGCGCGGATTGCCCGTACCAAGCGCTCGTCCTTTTCCGGCACGTTCTTCGCGAAGATCGGGCTGCCATAGGTGGTGACGAGTCCCTCCGTATCCTCGAGATCCTTGATCCCGACGGGCAGTCCGGCGATCGGGCCAAGCGTCTCGCCCCGGCTGACGGCCCGGTCCACTGCTGTCGCAGTCTGGCGGGCCCGCGCAAAATCGGTCGCGACGACTGCATTGAGCGCATGGTTCACCCGCTCGATCCGCCGGATGCAGCTTTCGAGAAGCTCGACCGCGGAAAGCCGCTTGCGGCCGATCAACATCCGCGCCGCGAGGGCCGTGAGATCACAGGGCTCGCTCATGGCTCAGTACCCCAGCGCGAGGCCATCTTTGCGCGGATCGGAGCCGCCGGAGAGGACGCCCCGTCCGCGGTCGATCCAGATCGCCTGGCCGCCGCCAAGTGGCCGATCCACCACCATCGGCTCATGCCCGAAGCGCATGAGCTGCTCAACCGTGGCGGCGGAGAGGCCGCGCTCGATCTCAAGCTTGCCCTGATAGGGAAACACGCGCGGGGCATCCAACGCCTCCTGGATATCGAGTCCATACTCGAGGAAATTGGTGAGGAAAAGCGTCTGGCCCATCGGCTGAAAATGACCGCCCATCACGCCGAACGGCATGACCGCCTCGCCTGCCCTGGTCAGCATACCGGGGATAATGGTGTGCATCGGCCGCTTCCCCGGGGCGATGCAGTTCGGATGCCCGCGTTCGAGACGGAAGCCGAAGCCGCGATTCTGCAGCATGATTCCCGACTTCTGGGCAAGGATGCCGCTGCCGAACCCCT
>Ga0335075_10017818_pt1 | contig 10549 bp, 10 predicted proteins | sample Lox_Sample_24_FD_206723 | JGI IMG/M metagenome (GOLD analysis project Ga0335075, IMG submission 206723) | Soil microbial communities from Loxahatchee National Wildlife Refuge, Florida, United States - Lox_Sample_2.4 | ecosystem: Environmental > Terrestrial > Soil > Wetlands | place: USA... | reverse complement strand
CCGGCAGGCCGCGGCGCGCACAGCCGTCCCTCCGATGTCCGGCGCCTAAGCGCAGCGTTCGCTCAGCCGCCGGGGATCTGCCTGCCCGAGGTGACCGTGTCGTCCGTCACGCTCTAAGGATCCTCGGCTCACGCAAAAGGTTGCCGCGCGTCCGCAATCCCTTCCGGCCCGCAACCGCCGTACCGCGCCAGCATGCCCGGCCCGACCAGAGCTCCTCGTTGCGATCGTCAGTCCGGCTCGCTGGCGGCGTTCGCGTACGGGAAACCAGATCGCTTAACTGGCGGCGTGGCCAATAGGCTCGCTGGCACTCATTCACGCGCGAGTCCGGGACGAAGCGGGTAGTGATCATGGCGAAGCAGTTGCCAGGCGCGACCGGACCTAGCCGACCCGGCGGAGGGCTGGAGTGACTCCGCCAGCGGGCCGCCGGACGCTGGGCCGTGACTTCTGGCTGTACTTCAGCGGTCAGCTAGTCTCCCAGATCGGCAGCTCCTTCACCTTGTTCGCACTGCCGTTGCTGGTCTTCAAGCTCACCCACTCAGCGACCAACCTCGCCCTGACCACCGCTTCGAACTTCGTGCCTTACTTGCTATTCGGGCTGGTGCTTGGGGCTCTAGTAGACCGGGTCGATCGCAAGCGGATGATGTTGCTTACTGACGTGGGCCGCGCCGCCGTGATCGCCGTGCTGCCAGTACTGGCGCTATCAGGGACACTGCGGGTCGCCGACATCTACGCCGTCGCCTTCGTCCAGTCCACGCTCGGGATCCTGTTCAACTGCGGTGAGTTCGCCGCGATCCCGAGCCTGGTCGGCCGCGACGACCTGGTTGCCGCCAACGGGCGGATCACGGCCACGAACTCGGCCGGGCAGATCCTTGGGCCGATCCTCGCCGGCGTGCTCGTTACCCTCATGCCGACGGCCGACCTGCTGTTCTTCGACGCCGCCAGCTTCCTGCTCTCAGCGGCATCGCTGGCTGTCATCCGCCGCAGCTTCAACGCCACCGATCGGCCCACGGCCCCCGATGCCGGGGTGACGGGCCTGCTCAAGGATGTTCGAGCCGGGCTGCAATACGTGTGGTCCAATCCGGTGCTGCGCAGCATCTCCCTGATGATGGCCCTGATCAACTTCGTGGCGAGCACCGAGAACAGCCAGCTTGTTCTGTTCGCCAAGCGCGTCCTTGGTGCCAGCGACAGCGAGGTCGCCGTGCTGTTCGCCGCCGGCGCTGCGGGCATCGTGGCCGTCAGCGTCGCAGCCGCTCCGATTCGCCGGCGCCTGAGCTTCGCCGTCACCGCTCTCGGAGCGCTGGTCGTCGCCGGCCTCACGGTCACCGCGATGGCACTGATCGGCTCGTATCCGGCCGCGCTCGTCCTGTGGGCCGCGTCGTCCGGGTTCGGGCTGCTGTTGAACATCAACACCAACTCGCTACGTCAGGCCATCGTCCCGGACGAGATGTACGGCCGCGTCGTCAGCATCGCTCAGGTGCTGGCCTGGTCGGCGATACCGCTCGGCGCTCTCGCCGGAGCGGCAGCGATCGAGCTGTCCGGCAGCGTCGCCGGCGTCTATGCCGTCGCCGGCGCGCTGACAGCCCTGATCGCACTGCTATTCGCTTTCTCCCCCGTCGCTCAGGGTGACCGCTACCTGGCCATGGCACCCGGTGACGAGCCAGCCGGCGAAGCCACCGTCTCGCCAGCCTGACAACGTTGGCCCGCACAGCTTGTGTGAACCGGCCGACCGCCAGTGCGGTGGCTGTTGACTCTCGACATGGTGGAGGGCACAGAGTTCTGGGTGTGGAGAGCGAGATGCGCAGTATTGGTGAGCTTTCCCGCGACAGCGGACTGAGTGCGAGCGCACTGCGGTTCTACGACGGCGCCGGGGTACTGGTCCCGGCCTGGGTGGATCCGGTAAGCGGCTACCGCTGGTACAGCCAGGGACAGCTGGAAGAATCCCGGTTGCTGGCCCGGCTGCGCCAGGCGGGTATGCCGCTGGCCGACATTCGGCTGGTGCTGGCCGGCTGGTCAAGTGAGGACACCGACCTGGTGCGCAACCTGCTTCAGGCCCACCTGCGCCGTCTTGAACTGGGGCTGTCCGATGCTCGCAGTGAGTTCTCCGCGGTCCTAGCGCTACTCGAATGCAGGGAGAATTCCGTGACTATGCACAGCACTGCAAACCTCCGGCTGGCTGTCCCCGCGCCTGAGATGGCCGCCGCGTTGGACGCGGTCCGCTTCGCCGTCAGTACCGACCCGGAGCTGCCGATGCTCGGCGGTGTCCTGTTCGACATCGAGGGCGATTCGCTCCGTGTCGTGGCCACCGACCGGTACCGGATGGCTGTCGCGCTCGCCGGTACCACCGGGCATAGCGGGCCCCGCGTCCAGGTCATCGTGCCGTCCCCGCTCGCCGATGCGATGCGGGCGCTACTGAGCGGCGACGCGTCCGCCCATCTTGCTGTAGACGGTGACCGCGTGGCCCTGGAGGCGGGGGACCGTCAGGCCAGCGGCCAGCGCCTCAATCACGACTTCCCCGACTACCGTCGCCTGGCCCGCCCGTCATCTGGGCACGGTGTCCTCGTGGACGTCGCAGCGTTGCGGACGGCAGTCGAATCCGGCCCGGTCCGCGCGGGCGTGGTGCGCGAGCAGGACGGCGTGTCCTGTGACCTGAGCGTGCTCAAGGTGACAACCGACGGCGCGGTGACCGTCTGCCAAGACGGTGACGACGACCGGGACCACGTCGCCGTCAACCGCGAGTTCCTGCTGCAGGCCCTGAACGCCGGAGCCCGGGAGCAGCTGATGCTGGAGTTCGGCGGCCCTACCGCGCCCCTGGCAATCCGCCGCACCGACACCGAGGAAGCCTTTTCTCTACTGATGCCTGTCCGTCTTGACACCTAGCCACGTAGGCAGGCGCGAGCAGGCGAATCTGCGGGCGAAGCGATGATCGCCAGTACAGTGCCGACGTGAACACGAATGCTCGGGCAACGTCTTTTGGAGTACTCGCCCCCGAGTACGACAGGTGGCGTCCTTCGTACCCCTCCGCAGCAGTCGACTGGCTTGCGCCCCCTGCCCCTGCTCGCGTCGCCGATGTCGGGGCGGGTACAGGAAAGCTGACCGAACTCCTGCTCGCACGCGGGCTGGAAGTTGACGCTGTCGAGCCTGATTACCGGATGCTGAGGGTGCTGGGGCGCAAGAACCCAGCCGCGCACCCTCATCACTCAGACTCTGAGCACATTCCGGTGCAGGACGCGTCGCTGGACGCTGTCCTGGTCGCTGACGCCTGGCACTGGTTCGAGCCCGAGCCCACGATCAGGGAGATTCGCCGGGTACTCAAGCCGGGAGGCTGGCTAGGTCTCGTCTGGAATGTGGTCGCGGAGCCCGTTGAACCCTGGGAGTTCTCAATCGCCGATGACTCAGCCGAGTACGACCGTCAGAGCAAAGGTACGGTTGCGGGCCTGAACCGGCGTCTCTCTTACTTTGACAATGATGACCTTGAGTTCAAGCAGGTCGGCTGGGAATGGGAACTCTCCCCTGAACACTTCGCATCCGTCCTTGCGACCACGTCCATGGCGATCGCCATGCCGGCCGAAGATCGGGTCAGCGCCTTCGAGCGTTCGCGGATGGTTCTTCAAGCGGTATGCGAAGCGCACGGCAAGCAAGCGATGCCGCTTCGACACGTCGCTAGCTGTGTTCGATGGACGCCGAAGTACTAGCGCGGGTTAGGGCCGAGCAAGGCATTAGCGGGAACGGCACGCGGGGCGAGCAGCTTTTCGGCCTGCTCGGCGCCCGCGACGGGAAGGCCCGCCGGGTCCAGCAGCCCGACCTGGACCAGCACCGAGGCCTGGTCCCAGTAAATGTGCTCATGAGCAAGCTTGCCGTCCTCAAAACCAGCCACCACGCAGACCGCCAGCCGTACCGGCCGGCCGGTTGGCGGCACACCGGGAAGCATGTGACTCATGGTGATGTCGTGGGTGAACGACAAGACCAGTTCGTCGACGACATGGTCGGAACCGACGGTCCGCGAGATCCGCTCCATCGTGGTGTCCGCCGGCCAGTGGCCGATGAAAACCTGCTCGTAGAACCGGCGGACCTCATCCCGGCCGATGCCCCCGGTCAGGACCGGGACGTGATTGAGGTAAGGATCGTCGACCATAGTCGCCATCGTGGCGTCCAGATCCATAGTGACGAACTCAGCCGCTAGGTGGTCGTCAAGTACTGCCGCCAGAACGTCTGGTCCACCCCGACGTGTCATCCGCATCCCCCGATCGCCCCCGGACACGTGCGATCACCGCCCCGGCACCACTGTCGCTCGTCGTTCCCCGGCCCAGTAGATACGGTGCCTGGTCGTTGGTCAGGTTGAGACCAGGTCGCAGACGAAAATCAGAGTCTCGCCCGGCGCTATGGAACGTCCCGCGCCGCGGTCGCCGTAGGCCAGCCCAGGCGGAATGATCAGCTGACGGCGGCCCCCGACTCGCATACCCTGCACGCCCTGGTCCCAGCCGGCGATAACCTGCCCGACGCCGAGCCTGAACTCCAGCGGGGCGCCTCGGCTCCAGCTCGCGTCGAACTCCTCGCCGGTCGAATAAGCCACGCCGACGTAGTGCACCTGCACCGTATCGCCAGCCTTCGCGACGGCCCCCTCGCCCTCCCAGATATCGGAGATCTGGAGCTCGGTAGGCGGCTCGCCTCCCGGGAAGTCGACTTCGGGTTTCTCGATGCTCATGTTCACGTCTCCCTCATCAGCTACGACTGCTCGCGTAAGGCTATGCTCCCGGCGTTGCCGCGCTGATACCCGGATCTGCGTGGAAGGGGAACGAGAGGCGGATGGGCGCAGTGCAGCATAGCCAGGCGGACCCGTTTGGCACCGCAGAGCTGCGCCAAACGGTACTGGCGGCCTGGACAGCCTCGCCCGCACGGTTCCGGGAGGATGCCAACGCAGAAGAGGACTACGCGCTGGGCGGCTACCGGGACCGCGTCATCGTGGAACTAGCCCAAAACGCGGCAGACGCCGCAGTCCGCGCGGGCGTGCCCGGCCGGCTCCGGCTGACGCTGCACGACGGGACGATGGTGGCGGCCAATACGGGCGCGCCACTCGACGCGGCGGGCGTGGCGGCGCTGTCCACCCTGCGCGCGTCCAGTAAGCGAGAGCTTGCCGGAGGCGCAAGCCCAGACACTGGCGAGGCGATTGTCGGCAGGTTCGGCGTGGGCTTCGCGGCAGCGGCTGCGGTGAGCGATGAGCCACACATCGCATCGCTGACTGGCGCCGTTGCCTGGTCGCGCATCGAAGCTGGCAAGCTCGTCCGGGAGATACCCGGAGTGGCCGCCGAGCTCGCCCTCCGGTCAGGCCAGCTCCCCGTGCTGCGTCTGCCGTTTGCCGCAACGGGCGAGCCTCCCGAGGGCTTCGCGACCGCGGTCACGCTGCCGCTGCGGGACGAGGCGGCCGTCCTGCTGGTCGAGCGGCTGCTCGCCGAGACCGGACCCGCAATCATGCTTGCCCTGCCCGGTCTCGCCGTCATCGAGATCGAGATCGACGGCACGACCCGGATGCTCACGGCCACCCATGACGGTGCAGATGTCACCGTCACCGTCGACGGCGCCGTCGGCAGATGGCGTACCTCGGGCGCCGAGGGCCGAACCGATCAGCGGCTGCTGGCCGACCGCCCTGCCGAGGAAAGGGCACGTCCGTACTGGTCGGTGCGCTGGGCCGTGCCTGTTGCAGCCGACCCTGATCAGGGCGACCTACCCGCCGGCAGACTGCCTGCCGGGGTCAGCGCCGTTGTCCACGCGCCGACGCCTACCGACGAACCGCTCGGGCTCCCGGCGCTGCTGCTCGCCTCGTTCCCGCTCAGTCCGGACCGCCGTCACGTCGCGCCGGGCCCGCTCACCGACTTTTTGCTCGACCAGGCCGCCGAGGTTTACGCCGGGCTGCTGCCCAGCCTTGCACCCGGACCCAGCCTGCTCGACATGGTCCCGTCTCCGGTCGCGCAGGGCGAACTGGACGCGCAATTGCGGGGCAGAATCTTGCAGCTGCTACCCGACATGGCGTTCCTCCCGGCAGCCGATGCGACTGGCCCGCGGGTAAGGCCGGCCGATGCGGTGGTTCTTGACGTGAGCATGCCGCAGCTGACCGGCAGCATCGCGCCGGTACTGCAAGACCTCGTCTCCGGCCCGGCCAGGCATCCGGCGTTCGCGGTACTCGGGGTCCGGCGGCTGCGACTGGCCGAGCTCGCTGACATGCTCGCCTCCCTCGATCGCGATCCTGCGTGGTGGCAGGACCTGTATGAGGTGCTGGCCGCCGCAGAGCCGGCCGAGCTCGGCGAGCTCGGGGCGCTGCCCGTACCACTGGCAGACGGGCGGCTGGTACGGGGCCCTCGCGGGCTCCTGCTCCCCGGCCCTGGGCTGGAGCACGCCCAGTCGCTCACCGCACTCGGCTTCCGGGTCGTTCAGTCCGGCGCGGTGCACCCGTTGCTGGCGCGGCTGGGCGCGGTCGAGGCCACGCCGCAGAGTGTCCTTGCCGACCCGGCAGTGCGCGCGGCAGTCGAGGCGTCCTACGACGAGGAGGATCCGGGGCCGATCGCCGACGCTGTACTCAGTCTCGTGGCAGCAGCGCGCCTGCGGCCTGATGACTACCCCTGGCTCGCTGACCTGGCGCTACCCGGCGCCGATGGAGAGTGGTACCCGGCAGGCGAGCTTCTGCTGCCTGGCAGCCCGCTGGCAGAGGTGGTCGGTTCAGACACCCCGTTCGGTACTGTCAGCCCGGCGATGCTGGAACGCCACGGCGCGGAGACCCTTGAGGCAGTCGGCGTGCTGTCGTCGTTCAGCCTGCTGGTTGCCGAGGACGTCGTCATTGATGCCCCCGACCTCGATCTTGACGGCGCCGCAGAGTGGGCCGACGAAGTGCGCGCCCGGCTGGCACCCGGCGTGCCGGTAGTTGCGCCAGAACTGCTGGCAGTCCGCGACCTTGAGCTCGTCGACCCTGACCGCTGGCCGCTGGCGCTGAAGCTGCTGGCAGCACCGTCCTTGCGCGCCGCACTCGTCGAGCCAGCCAGGGTGCTGCTCGCCGACGGCCACTACGCGGATGTGCCGTCGTACACCAGCTGGTGGCTGCGCAGCCATCCGGTCCTCGGCGGCCGCAGGCCTGGCGAGATGCGTGCCGCCCACGCCGATCCGCTACTCGCGGACCTCTATGACGAAGCAGAACTGTCTGCGGACGCGGAGTTCGCCCGCGCGCTCGGGGTTCGCACCTCGCTCGCCGGGCTGCTCGCTGAGCCTGGGGGCGCGGACGAACTGCTCACGCGGCTGGCCGATCCTGCGCGGTCCGTCACGCGGGCGCAGCTGCGGGCGCTATGGATCGCGTTGTCTGCAGTCGCCGACGTCGAGCCTCCCGACCGGGTGCGCGCCGTGCGAGGGAACGAGGTTGTCGTCGCCGACGCTGCCGAAGCCCTGGTCCTCGACACGCCCGATCTGTGGCCGCTGGTGGCTGGTCGCGCCCTGGTGCTGGCACCGTACTTCCTGGCGCCGCAACTCGCCGACCTACTGGACCTACCGCTGGCTTCTGAGGAAGTTACCGGCCAGGTCGAGTCGACACCACAGCGCGCCGCGGTACCCGCAATCGCACGGGAAGTGCTGCCTGATGCGCCCGCGGAGTATTACGCCCATGACCGCCTTGTCGTGGACGGCATCGAAGTGCCGTGGCGCTACACCTCGGGCGCTGTGCACGCGGCTGGAATCGGCGGGCTCGCGTGCGGGCTCGCGTGGGCCTCGGGCCGATGGCCAGCTCGCCATCTGCTTGCTGCCCTGCTGGGAGACCCCGCTGGCGCTACCCGCCTCCTCGCCGAGGCCGACCTGGACGCGGACCCGCCGTCTCTCCCCGCTGGCCCGGCCTAAAGGACGCCGCCCGGCTGCAGGGCGAGCCCGGCCGCCGGCGCGCTCGCAGCCGGCCTTGGCAGTTGACGAGGACACCTCGCTGTAATAAATTCCAATGAGTGGAGGATAGTTCAGCAGAGCTCGGCCGGTCGCGGACGCAGGAGCCGCGCAAATCCTGGCATGGCGTGCACAAGGCGCTGGCTGACCCGCTGCGGATCCGGCTGTGGGAGTGGCTGGCCGAAGCGCCCCGGTCAGCGCGGGAGCTAGCCGAGTGCGCCGGGCTGCCCGCTGACCGCCTCTATTACCACCTCGGCCAGCTGGAGCAAGCGGGCCTGATCGAGGTTGCCGAGTACCGGCCGATGGCACGGGGAAAGGTCGAGCGGGTTTACGCGCCCGCGCAGGCCGAGCCGCCCAGCGACGCCGACCCGGAGGAGACCGCGGCATTCCTCGGATCGGTGCTGGAGGCCACCGTGATGGACATAACGGCGGCCTACCAGGCCAAGCAGGCGGGCCGCCGCCGGGAGGTCGGCCTGCACCGCGGCGCGCTCCGGCTCACCGATCAGGCGCTGGCCGAACTGCGCGGCCATATCGAGCAGCTCGCCGCCCGGTTCGCCGATCCCGGCGCAGACGGGACCTGGACCCGGGTGGTCCTGGCGCTCGTCGACCTGCAAGACCGCCCGGATGCCGACCCTCCGCCACGGAGCCCAGCATGAGCGAAGCCACCCCACAGGACGCCAGCCCGGCCGTGCGCGCCTCCGACGCCGAACGAGAGCACACCGTGGCCCTGCTGCAGCACGGCTTCACCGACGGGCGGCTGACCCAGGCCGAGCTCGAGGAACGAGCCGCCGCCGCCTACGCGGCGCGGACCACGGCCGAGCTGAGCGGTCTCACTGCCGACCTGCCCGCCAAGAAGCAGCCGCGACGGACAGGAATGGTCCTGGACCAGCGACTGCTGTGCATCCTGCTATGCGTCCACCCTCCGGCTGCCCTGGTCTACTGGCTGCTATGTCGCCGCAGGCGGCCACGCAGACCCGGCCCGGCCAAGCCAATCAATGGTCAGCCTTTCTGAGCTTTGACCTTGACCGAGCCGTTCGCCTTCTTCCGCGCATGATCGCCAAAGCCGTGCAGGAACAGCGACGTCACGTCCTCCGCGAGCTGGCCGGTTGAGTACGGGCCGTCGGGCCGGTGCCACCGGACGGACAGCCAGACCGCGTCGCGGACCAACCGGTAGAACACCCTCGGCGGGATGTCGTCGCGAAAGCTGCCGTCGGCCACGCCGGCCGCAATGACCTGCAGCCAGGCCTGCTGGATATCGCTGGCCGCCGACTGAATAGCGCTGAAGCCCGGCATCTCGCGCAGATACTGAGCCTCGTTCTGGTAAATGGCGGTCGCGTGCGGCTGCTCCTCGGCGACCTCGAGCGAGGTGACCACAAGGTCGTGCAAGCAGTCGGCGGGATCCTTGCCACTCTCGAGCACCACCGCATAACGAGCCCTGATGGCGTCGAGATACCTGGTCAGCACCTCGTGGACGATGGCGTCCTTGGACGGGAAGTGGTGGTACAGGCTGCCGGACAAGACGCCCACTGAATCCGCGATCCCGCGCACCGTTGTCGCCCGTAGTCCCCTGCGCGCAAACATCTCCGCTGCGGTGGACAGGATCAGCTCGCGTCGATCCTGGACTGCTGTCATCTGCAGGCCCTCCGGCGATGGGGTAAGCCGCGACCACAGCGAAAGGCCGCCCCTCCCCCATCGGCAATGGTACGTTGCGGCCGGCCAAACGCTTGCTTCGGCGGCTTCCGCGTGTCGGCAGCATCATCTGGCGCGCTCCGTCAGGCTGGCCCGGGGTCGAGCTTTCGCAGCAGGTCCCGGAGGCTGGCGATCTCGGTCCGGCTGAGGGCGGAGAAGGCAGCTGGTGGTGCCATGTCGGCGAGTTGCGCCCGCTTGGCCACCTCTTGCCCCTGGCCCGTGAGCACGATGACCTTGACCCGCCGGTCGGTCGGATGCTGCTCGCGGACGGCCAGGCCCCGCTCTTCGAGAGCGTCGACCAAGGCGGTCACGTAGGAGTTGTCGCAGCCTAGGCGCCTGGCGAGCTGGCGCATGGGCATCGCCTCGTCCAGCGGAAGCACCAGCAGCGCCCGCAAGGGAGCGAGCGGCAGCCCGGTCTCCTGCGTGATCTGGTGGCAGGCGGCCATCGCCACCGGGTCGTGGCTGATCGAGCGGATCCGCCGCCACGCCTCGGCGGCCGGGTCCTCAGTCTCGCCTGCCGCGACCGGCGCTGCCACACCAGGGATCATGACCCAAATGGTAGCGCCTGTCACTGACATTGCCAATCAATGAGTCTCTCAGTAGTTGACAGTGTCAGTGATAATATCGTCATGGATCTTCGCCGGAACCAGAAGCTGGTCGTGGCCGTGGTGTATGTCGCCGCGATGTTCATGGCGATCATGGATACGACGATCGTGAATGTGGCCCTGCCCACACTGGGCCGGACCTTCCACGTCAGAGCCGACAGCGTCGGCATGGTCTCGATCGCCTACCTGGTCAGCCTGACCGTGTTCATCCCCGCCTCGGGCTGGCTGGGTGACCGGATCGGTGGCCGCCGGGCGCTGCTCACCGCGGTCGGGGTGTTCACGATCGCGTCCGGGCTCTGCGGCCTGTCCAGCAGTTTGAGCGAACTAGTCGCGTTCAGGGTCTTGCAGGGTGT
>Ga0335075_10017816_pt1 | contig 10550 bp, 7 predicted proteins | sample Lox_Sample_24_FD_206723 | JGI IMG/M metagenome (GOLD analysis project Ga0335075, IMG submission 206723) | Soil microbial communities from Loxahatchee National Wildlife Refuge, Florida, United States - Lox_Sample_2.4 | ecosystem: Environmental > Terrestrial > Soil > Wetlands | place: USA: Florida... | reverse complement strand
TCGCTCTCTACGCGACGTTCCCCAACGACAATGAAGCGCTCTGGCCGGGAGAGTTCGTCACCGTCGACCTTGCGGTGGGCATGCGCAAGGACGCCCTCACCGCGCCGGTGGAAAGCGTCATGTCGGGGCCTGAGGGCGACTACGTCTACACGATCTCGGCCGACAAGGTTGCCCGCCGCGTCCCCGTCCTGGTCGCGGCCCGCCAGAATGGGTTGGCTGTGTTTACGAAAGGGGTCTCGGCGGGCGAGCGCGTCGTCGTCGACGGGCAGTACAATCTCGCCAACGGCGTGAAGGTCGCGATCGAACCGCCCAAGGCGGCCGCGAGCGCCGCGCGATGAACATTTCGGAAGTCTTCATCCGCCGCCCGATCGCGACCGCGCTGATGACAGCCGGCCTTTTTGCGCTCGGCGCGGTCTCGTTCACGCTCCTGCCGGTGGCCGCGCTGCCGAATGTCGAGTTCCCGACGATCACCGTTTCGGCGAAGTTCCCAGGCGCGAGCCCGACCGTGATGGCCTCGACCGTCGCGACGCCGCTCGAAGACCAGTTCACCGCCATTCCGGGGCTCTCGTCGATGACCTCGACGAGCGGGCTCGGCTCGACGTCGATCACGCTTCAGTTCGACCTGAGCACCAGCATCACCGCCGACGCCGGCTATGTCGAGCAGGCGATCCAGGCCGCGAGCGCCCTTCTTCCCAAAAGCCTTCCGACACCGCCGACCTACAGGGTGGCCAATCCTGCCGATGCGCCGATTCTCATCTATGCGGTTCATTCCGACGCCTATCCGATCCAGAAGCTCGATCAGTACGCGAACATCCTGCTCGGCCAGTCGCTCTCGCGGGTGAGCGGCGTCGGCCAGGTGGTCATCGCCGGGCAGGCTGAGCCCGCGGTGCAGGTCCGGCTCAATCCCGACGCGCTCGCGGCGAAAGGATTGGGGTTCGCTGAGATCAGCGCCGCGCTCAGCTCCGAAAGCGCGCTTGAGCCGACCGGCAATCTCGAAGGCCGCCGGGCGGAGTTTCCGCTCGACGTCAACCAGGAGCTGACCACCGCCGCTGAGTTCCGCAAGGTGATCGTGGCCTACAGGAACGGCGCGCCGGTCGAGCTCGGCGACATCGCGACCGTGGTCGACGGGCCGCAAAATCCCCGCACCGGCGCCTGGTTCGGGACAAAGCGGGCCGAGGTTCTCTTGGTCTTCAAGGCGCCTGGCGCCAACACGCTCAGCGTCGTCGACCGGATTCAGGCGATGATGCCGCAGCTTGAGAAGTCGATCCCGCGCGCGGTGCATGTCGACCTCGTCTCCGACCGCTCGCTGTCGATCCGCGCCTCGGTGTCGGACGTCGAGTTCACGCTCGTGCTGGCGCTCGCGCTTGTCATCATGGTGATCTTCCTCTTCCTGCGCAAGTTCTGGGCGACGGTCATTCCGAGCATCACGCTGCCAGTCGTGATCGTCGCCACCTTCGCGGGGATGTACCTGCTCTCCTACAGCATCGACAACCTGTCGCTGATGGCGCTCACGATCGCGATCGGCTTCCTGGTCGACGACGCGATCGTGATGATCGAGAACATCGTTCGCCACATCGAGGCGGGGAAAGCGCCTCTTCAAGCCGCTCTCGACGGCTCACGCGAGATCGGCTTCACCATTCTCTCCATTACGCTGTCGCTGGCGGCGGTGTTCATTCCCGTCGTGTTCATGGCGGGCGTGGTCGGGCGGCTCTTCCACGAATTCGCCATGACGACAATTCTGGCGATATTCCTGTCCGGCTTCGTGTCGCTGACGCTGACGCCGATGATGTGCGCGCAGTTTCTGACCCGTGAGAGCGGCGAGCCGCAGGGGCGCTTCAGCCGCCGGCTCGAGAGCGGCTTCGACCGCATGCGCGATCTCTACGACCGGGGGCTGGTCTGGGCACTCAAGCGCCAGTTCCTGATGCTGCTCGTCACCATCGCGCTGATTGTGCTGACCGTATGCCTCTATATCGTCATTCCAAAGGGATTCCTGCCCGAACAGGACACCGGCATTTTCATCGGCGTGGCGCAGGCGCGCGAGGACAGCTCGTTCGATGCGATCGAGAAGATCGAGAACCAATGCGCCGCCATCATCCTCAAGGATCCGGCGGTCGAGGGCATCGTCGGCTTCGCCGGCGCGACCGGAGGCAATCCGAGCGAAAGCACGGCGCGCATGTTCGCCCAGCTGAAGCCGTTCCATGAGCGCCCGTCGGTGCAGCAGGTGATGGCCCGGCTCCGGCCCGCGCTCTCCAAGGTGGTCGGCGTCAGGTACTACATGCAGTCCGTGCCGGACATCAGAATCGGCGCGCGCCTCGAGCAGGCCGAATACCAGTACACCCTGACCGACACCAACACCGACGAGCTCAATCGCTACGCTCCGATTTTGCTGCAAAAGCTCGAGGGCATGAAGATCCTCAGCGACGTCGCCTCGGACCAGCAGATCCATTCTCCCCATGTCGTCGTCGAGGTCGATCGCAATCTGGCTTCGAGCCTTAACGTCCCGATCACCAGCATCGACGCGGCGCTCCAGGACGCGTTCGGCCAGGCGCAGATCGCCAATATCTATCTGCCGACCCAGCAGGCCTATCTGATCCTCGAGGTTCAGAGAAAATTTCAATCCGGGCCGCAGGCGCTGTCGAGCCTCTACGTCTCGAACGCGACCGGCGGGCAGGTCCCGCTGTCGGCGGTGACCCATGTGACGCGCAAGGTCGAGCCCTTGACCATCAACCACCAGGGCGTCTTTCCGTCAGTGACGCTGTCGTTCAACCTCGCCAAAGGCGCTTCGCTGAGCCAGGCGGTCGACGCCATCAATGCGGCGAAGGCGAGCCTCGGCGCCTCGCCGACGCTCGCCGGCCAGTTCGAGGGCACGGCGCAGGCGTTCCAGGCTTCGCTCGTCACCATGCCGCTTCTGGTCATGGCGGCGATCGTGGTGATCTACATCATCATGGGCATGCTCTACGAGAGCTTCATCCACCCGGTCACCATTCTGTCCGCCCTGCCGGCGGCCGGAGTAGGCGCGCTCCTGATCCTGATCGCGACTGGCTACGACCTCACCTTGATCGCGCTGGTCGGCGTCCTCCTCCTCATCGGCATCGTGAAGAAGAACGCGATCATGATGATCGACTTCGCCCTGGTCGCTGAGCGCGAGCATAAGATGAGCCCGGTCGAGGCGGTCCACCACGCCTGCCTGCAACGCTTCCGCCCGATCATGATGACGACGGTCTGCGCGTTGATCGTGGCGCTGCCGCTCGCCGTCGAAACGGGCGCGGGGGCGGAATTGCGCAGACCGATGGGGATCGCGATCGTCGGCGGCCTCATCGTCTCGCAGTGGCTGACGCTCTACACGACGCCGATCGTCTATCTCTACCTGGATCGGCTGAACGAGTGGGCGAAAACGCGAATCAGGTCACGATTTTCACGCCGGGCCCGCAGTCCGGCTTGAGCCGTCCGCGACAAATTTCCGTGAGCGACGCTCCTTTTTGAATGTCGGCTCTTGATTCGCTAATGAGAGAAATGCCGGCTCGGGCGTATTCATAAGCACACGGGTCCGGGCTTTTTATGATCGCGGACCAGCCATATCTCTGTGATCCGATCTGTTTGGAGCGCGCAATGATCGCCATGCCGGAACCCGATCGTGGCGTCCTCGCCCGCCGCGCCGATATTGTCGAAGCCTTGAGGCGGATCGTTCCGGGCGAAGGGGTGATCGACCGCTCGAGCGAATTGCGCGCGTTCGAGTCCGACGGGCTCACCGCCTATCGGCAGCCGCCCATGGTCGCGGTCCTGCCTGAGACGACGGCGCAGGTCCGGGAGGTGATGCGCTATTGCGGGGCGAACAAGATTCGGGTGGTCCCGCGCGGCGCCGGAACGTCGCTCTCTGGTGGCGCGCTGCCGCTCGCCGACGGGGTGCTCTTGGCCATGGGCAAATTCAACAAGATCCTCGAGATCGATGTCGCCAATCGCTGCGTGGTCGCTCAGCCCGGCGTCACCAATCTCGGCATTACCCACGCGGTGCAGGGTCTCGGGCTCTATTACGCGCCCGACCCGTCGAGCCAGATCGCCTGCACGATCGGCGGCAATGTCGCCGAGAATTCCGGCGGCGTGCATTGTCTCAAATATGGGCTGACCACCAACAACGTCATCGGCGTCGAGATGGTGACCATCGACGGCGAGATCGTGCGGCTCGGCGGCAAGCATTTCGATTGCTCGGGCTATGACCTGCTCGGAATCATGGTCGGCTCCGAGGGCATGCTCGGCATCGTGACCGAAGTGGCCGTCCGCATCCTGCCGAAGCCGCCGGGCGCGCGAGCGCTGCTGATCGGCTTTTCTTCGGTCGAGGGCGCGGGCGACTGCGTCGCCGCGGTGATCGGCGCAGGGATCATTCCCGGCGGCATGGAAATCATGGACCGGCCGGCGGTGGCCGCCGCCGAGGCCTTCGTCCACGCCGGCTACCCGCTCGACTGCGAGGCGCTGATGATCGTCGAACTCGACGGCTGCGAGGCCGAGGTCGATCATCTGATCGCCGAGGTCGAGGCGATCGCCGGGCGCAACGGAGCGACGAGCTGCCGCACGAGCCGATCCGAAGAGGAGCGCCTGTTGTTCTGGGCCGGGCGCAAGGCGGCGTTCCCGGCGGTCGGGCGCATATCGCCGGACTATTACTGCATGGACGGAACGATCCCGCGCAGAGAGATTGGCCGCGTGCTCGAGCGGATGAAGCAGATGCAGGAACGGTTCGGGCTCCGCGTCGCCAATGTCTTTCACGCCGGCGACGGCAACCTTCATCCGCTCATTCTCTACGACGCCAACAAGCCCGGTGAGCTCGACCGGGCGGAGGCGTTCGGCGCGGAGATCCTGAGATTGTGCGTTCAGGTCGGCGGCGTTCTGACCGGGGAGCATGGGGTCGGCGTCGAGAAGCGCGATCTCATGGACACGATGTTCAACGAGGCCGACCTCAATCAGCAGCAGCGGCTCAAATGCGCCTTCGATTCGGAAGGCCTGCTCAATCCGGGCAAGGTGTTCCCTGAGCTTTGCCGCTGCGCCGAACTCGGCCGCATGCACGTGCATGCCGGCAAGCTCGCCTTTCCCGATCTTCCGCGGTTTTGAGGCGAGCGAAGCGGTGTCGATCCTGAAACCGTCGGACGCCAAGCAAACGGCCGAGGCTGTCGCCTGGGCCGCCGCAGAAGGCGGTTCGCTCGAGATTGTCGCTGGCGGAACAAAGCGCGCGCTTGGCCGGCCTGTGAAGACCGATCACGTCCTCGACGTTTCGGGCTTCAAGGGAATCGTCGCCTACGAGCCCGCCGAGCTTGTCTTGACGGCGCGGCCGGGCGAGCCGCTCGCCTCGATCAAGGCCATGCTTGAAAAGAGCCGGCAGATGCTCGCTTTCGAGCCGCCGGACTGGCGCGCTCTCTTGCGCGCGGAGGGCGCGGAGACGCTGGGCGGCGTGATCGCGTGCAACCTGGCCGGCTCGCGCCGCGTGCGCGCGGGCTCTGCACGCGACTATGTGCTTGGCTTTTCCGCCGTGAACGGCTTCGGCGATATCTGGAAGGCCGGCGGCAAGGTGGTCAAGAACGTCACCGGCTACGACATGTGCAAGCTGCAGGCGGGCGCCTATGGCACATTGTCGGCGCTGACCGAGCTGACCCTCAAGGTGATGCCTAGACCTGAGACCGCGTGCACCATCGTGCTGCATGGGCTTCGAGATGAAGCGGCGATTGAGATGCTGGCGCGGGCGCTGAACTCGCCGTTCGAGGTTTCCGGCGCGGCGCATTTGCCTGCGGCGAGCGCGCGCCGGTCGAAGGTCGGCGCCGTCGCGGCGGGGCCCGGGGCGGCGACGGCTTTGCGGCTCGAAGGGCCGCGGCCTTCGGTCGCCTATCGCGCCGGTGCGCTCGAGGCTCTGGTCGGGCGGAGCGCGCCTCTTGATGAGACGGAGACCGAAGCGTTCTGGCAAGAGGTCGGCGGTGTTCAGCCGTTGCTTGGGCCGGGATCGCGCATCGTCTGGCGGCTCTGTCCGACGCCGAGTCATGCGCCGGCGGTCACGCGTGGGATTCTTGCAGCGCTGCCGTCGGCGGAATTCTACTTCGATTGGGGCGGCGGTCTCATTTGGCTGAGCCTCGACGCCACAGAGGCGGGCGCAGACGGCGGCGCTCGCGTTGTTCGTCCGGCGGTGAAATCGGCGGGCGGCCACGCCACGCTCATTGTCGCGCCGGACGCTGTTCGCGCCTCGACGCCGGTGTTCGAGCCTCAAAGCGCTACGCTGGCTGAGCTGACCGCGCGGGTGAAGAGCGGATTTGACCCTCGCGGAATCCTCAATCCCGGACGCATGTACGAGGGCCGGTGATGCAGACCAACTTCACCGCCGCGCAACTCGCCGACCCTGACGTCAGCGCGTCGGAAAAGATCCTGCGGGCTTGCGTGCATTGCGGCTTCTGCACCGCGACCTGTCCGACCTATGTGCTGCTTGGCGACGAACTCGACAGCCCGAGGGGACGCATCTACCTCATCAAGGACATGCTGGAGAACGACCGCCCGGCCACGCCCGAGGTGGTCAAGCACATCGACCGCTGCCTCTCGTGTCTCGCGTGCATGACGACCTGCCCGTCCGGCGTCAACTACATGCACCTCGTAGACCACGGGCGACATCATATCGAGAAGACTTATCAGCGGCCGTGGTTCGACCGTATGTTGCGCCGCGCCTTCGCGATCGTGCTGCCGAACCCGAGCTTGTTTCGCGCCGCGATGCAGGCGTCCCGCTTGGGCGCGCCATTCGACCCGCTCCTGCAGGGGCGGCTGAAAGCGGCGCTCGCGCTTGTCCCTGCGAAGCTGCCGCCGCCTTCGCCAGTCGATCGTCCGCAGGTCTTAAAGAGCGAGGGGAAGCGCGTCCGCCGGGTGGCCCTGCTCAGCGGTTGCGCCCAGCAGGTTCTGGCGCCTGAGATCAACGAGGCGACGATCCGGCTTCTCACCCGCCATGGCTGCGAGGTGGTCGTCGCCGAGGGCGCGGGGTGCTGCGGCGCGCTCACCCACCATCTCGGCCAGGACGCGCATGGCTTTGCGCGCGCCAACATCCTCGCCTGGACGAGGGAGCTGAGGAATGGCGGCCTCGACGCGATCGTCATCAACGCGTCCGGCTGCGGCACGACGGTCAAGGACTATGGCTTCATGTTCCGTAACGATCCCGAACTCGCTGAGCCCGCAAAGACCGTGTCGTCGCTGACGCGCGACGTAACGGAGATCATGAGCGAGATCGGGCTCAAAGCTCCGGTCAACCCGACGGGACAGCGCGTCGCCTACCACAGCGCCTGCTCGCTGCAGCACGGGCAGCAAATCCGCGAAGAGCCGAAGCGGCTCTTGAAACAAGCGGGGTTCGTCGTGCTCGATCCCGCGGAAGGGCATCTCTGCTGCGGATCGGCCGGCACCTACAATCTGCTGCAGCCGGAAATAGCGCGTAAGCTCCGGGACCGGAAGGTCGCGAACATCGCCGCGACCTCGCCTGATCTGATCGCCGCCGGCAACATCGGCTGCATCACTCAGATCGCGAGCGGAACGACTGTGCCCGTGGTCCACACCGTCGAGCTTCTGGACTGGGCGACGGGCGGGCCGCGGCCTAAGGCGGGAGGCCGTTTCTAACGCAGCTGGGAATCGGACCCGAGGTCGGGCCGCTCGGGGCGGCGGCGCGCGGCTGTCATCTCGGCGAGGATCGAAAGCGCGATTTCTTCCGAGGTGATCGCGGAAATGTCGAGCCCTGCGGGCGCCTTGATGGCGGCGAGACTCTCGGCGGAAACGCCCTCGGCGGCGAGTTCGCGCTTCAGCGTCTCGCCCTTGCGCCGGGAGCCGACGAAAGCGCGGTAGCGCGCCGGCATCGCGGCTGCGGCTTTCAGCGCGGCGCGATCGCCCGCGCCCTGAGTCGAGACGACGACGAAGGCGCCGTCCCCGGTTGACGGCGGCGGCGCGAGTCCTTCGAGCCGGGCCGGCCCCTTTCCGAAGCGATCGAGGTCGGCCGGCTGGGCGGCGACCGTGACCGCAAAGCCGAAGGCCGGCGCGAGCGTCGCCAGCGCGACCGCGACTGGCGAAGCGCCAAGGATCAGGAGCTTGGGTTTTGGCAGCATCGGCTCGACAAAGATGTCCATCGTGCCCTGGCTCGGACACGAGTTCTTTGCGAAAAGAACGCCGTCCTTGGCCTCGCCCGGCGCGACGCCGAGTTCGTCGAGCCCTTCCTGCGGCGCGATGGAGACGAGCCGGGAGCGGCCGTCCAGCAGGCTCTGCCGCGCCGCTTTGAGGACGGCGGCGCGGGCGCAGCCGCCGCCGATCCAGCCTTCCTCAATCACGCCGTCGGCCGTGATCAGCGCCTTCGCTCCCGCCTTGGCCGCTGTCACCGAGATGGTGCGCACGACCGTTGCGAGGGCGAAAGCCTCGCCATGCGCCTCATGCTCAAGGGCCCGCTCGAGCACGCCCATCATCAAAGCCTCGCGAGATAGCGTTCGAGCTCGGCCAGACTCTTAAGGTCATGGGCTGGCGCGAACAGGTCGACGAAGGGCAGCGCAGCCTGCATGCCGCGCGCGACGGGCGCGAATCCCGCGCGGCCGGTGAGAGGATTGAGCCAGACGATGCGCCGGCAGCGGCGCCTCAGCGCGTGCATTTCAGCCGCGAGCCTTTCCGGCGCGCCGGTGTCGTAGCCGTCGGAGAAGATCATGACGCATGCACGGCCGTGAAGGACACGCTTCGCATGGGAGCGATTGAAGTCCGCCAGGCAATCGCCGATCCGCGTGCCGCCGCCGACCCCTTGCGCCATCAGCGACAGCCGGTCGAGCGCGCGCTGGGGATGACGCTCGGCGAGCGCCGAGGACACATGCGCAAGCCGGGTATGGAAGAGATAGGCTTCGGCTTGAGAAAACGCCTGCGACAGCGCGTGCAGGAAACGCGTGAACACCGGCACGTAGAGCTCCATCGAGCCGGACGCGTCGAGCAGCGCGACAATGCGGAGCGGCTTCCGCTTCCGCCGCCTGAACTTGAGGTCGATCGGCTGGCCGCCGCGGGCGACCGAGCGGCGCAGTGTGGCGCGCAGATCGACGCGGCGGCCTTGGCGGCGAGCGCGCTCGCGCCGGGTCACCCGCGCCCGCATCGCGCGCGCGAGCCTTTCGGCAAGCGCCAGCGCCTCCTCGCGCTCCGGTCCGGCTGCGAGCCGCGCGAAGTCCTTACGAGCGAGCGATTCCTGCGCCGAGGCGCCGCGCTCGCGTCCATGGCCCTCCGCGGCCGGCGCGCCCGGCGCCTCTGCTTCAGCGCGCTCTGTGAGCCCCTTCGCGCTCGCTCCGGGAGGACCGGCCTCGAAGCGGCGGGGGCGATTCGCGGCTCCAAACGCCGTGACCGCAGCGGCGCGCTTGACGCCGCGCCCGCGCCAGAAGGCGTCGAACAATTCGTCGAAGCGCTCGTATTCGCTGCGGTTGGATGCGAACAGGGCTTTCAGCGCCGGCCGCAACCTTTCCGGGCGATCGGCGAGCGGGCTCGCGATCACGCGAGCGGCGTCCCCGGTCTCGCTGCGACCGACGGAAAAGCCCGCGTCGCGCAGCGTCCGGGAAAAGCCGGCGAGCCTTCGGCGCATGCCGAGGCCGAGACGGTCTTGGGAGGCGCTCATGCGGCGCGCCCCGCGAGCTGTGCGGTCACTTCGGGCGTTACGCGCGTCCTATCTTCGTGAGTCTTGAGCAGTGCGAGAAGCGTCGCGTGAACGATCTCCGGCTCGGCCGAGAGATCGCTGACGCCAAGGCCGGCGAGCGTCGCCGCCCAGTCGAGCGTCTCGGCGATTCCGGGCGTCTTGCGCAATTCCTCCTTGCGCAGGCCCGCGACCATCCGCGCGACAGAAAGCGCGAACGACGCGTCGATGCCCGGCTGGCGGGCTCTCAAGATCGCCGCCTCGCGGTCGACGTCGGGAAAATCGAGATAGTGGTAGAGGCAACGGCGGCGCAGCGCGTCGCTGAGTTCGCGCGTTCCGTTCGAGGTGAGGACGACGCGCGGGATCGACAGCGCGCTCACCGTTCCGAATTCGGGGATGGTGATCTGGAAGTCGGACAGAAGCTCGAGCAGAAAGGCCTCGAACTCCTCGTCCGCGCGATCGACCTCGTCGATCAGGAGAACGGGCGGCGCCTGCCTGCGGATCGCCTTGAGCAGCGGACGCTCGAGCAGATAGTCTTCGGAGAAGATGCGCGCCTCGATCGATTCGGGGCTCTCGCCCGATCCTTCGCGCGCCTTGATCGCGATGAGCTGGCGCTGATAGTTCCACTCGTAGAGCGCCGAATTGGCGTCGAGCCCCTCATAGCACTGCATGCGGATGAGCTCGGCGCCATGCACCAGCGCCAGCGCCTTGGCGACCTCGGTCTTGCCGACGCCAGCCTCACCTTCGATGAGGAGCGGGCGCTTGAGGTAGTCCATCATCCACAGCGCGGTCGCCAGCTCGCGATCGGCGACATAGCCGGTTTCGGCGAGCCTGGCGGCGATCGTCTCGCGTGGAATGCGTTCGCTAGGCATGCGCAGACTCCCCTCTCCCTCCGGGAGAGGGGTTGGGGGTG
>Ga0335075_10017814_pt1 | contig 10552 bp, 16 predicted proteins | sample Lox_Sample_24_FD_206723 | JGI IMG/M metagenome (GOLD analysis project Ga0335075, IMG submission 206723) | Soil microbial communities from Loxahatchee National Wildlife Refuge, Florida, United States - Lox_Sample_2.4 | ecosystem: Environmental > Terrestrial > Soil > Wetlands | place: USA... | reverse complement strand
GCGGGTACGAGGTCGCATACGCCGACATACTGGCGCTCCCCCTCACATCCCGAAGAACCGGCCCGCGCCGGAGAGGAGTTCAGCGAAGCTCAGGCCGAGCAACGCGAAGGTGAAGGCCGCGAACAGGATGATCCCCGCCACCAGGACGAGATCGAGGATGACCCCTCCCCGGTCGCTCAGGCGGTGCACTCGCACGAACATAGTCGGTCACCGAACGAGCTAGCTGCCGACTTCCTACTTCAACGGATGTCCAAGCGACCTGGCGAGGAACTGGAGCGGGACCGTCAATCGAGGAACTTTCGAGTCTCGATGCTCGGCAATCGCCGGTGCGAACCCCTCGCGGCCCGAGCACCCGGTGACGGAACGGGAAGGCATCCGAGGTCGTGCCCTCGCTCGTGCCGAGTCGGTTCCTCTCACTCGCTCCCCAGCCGCGGCTCGTCGGGCGCGGCGGGCCAGGGGTATATCCGTTCCCCGCGGGGTGCGGGCGGCGAGACACCGGCGCTTTCGTGCCCAGCGGCAGGGACAAGGCATGAGGGGTGGGACCGGCGAAGGGATGGAACGGCCTACCGGGGAAGGCGTTTCCATGGGCGGTTAGCGCTCCCAAATAACCGGTCGGCCTCCTCTAACCTCGCGATGAAGCCGAGGATCACCGTCCTCACCCTAGGGGTCGCGGACCTAGAGCGTTCGCTTCGATTCTACCGGGACGGACTTGGACTGACCACGGAAGGAATCATCGGAACCGAGTGGGAGCACGGGGCCGTCGTGTTCTTTCAGCTTCAGGGCGGGGTCACACTCGCCCTCTATGCTCGAAAGGAGATCGCTTGGGATTCGACGATCCGGGCTGGCGAGCCCAATCCGACGGAGATCACGATCGCCCACAACGTAAGGGATCGGGGCGAGGTCGACCTCGTGCTGAAAGAGGCCGAGACCGCCGGGGCCCGCATCGTGAAGCCGGCGGGACCAACGTTCTGGGGAGGGTATGCGGGGTACTTTCAGGACCCCGACGGGCACCTCTGGGAGATCGCCTGGAATCCTCAGAACCTGCCGGACGACTGACCGCGAGCCCGCCCTGGGCTGACCGCGGTGCGGTCCCCGCACTCTGTCGAAGAGTCGTGCCCCGAGCGCCGGTGCGCGGCTCATCAACGACTCTCCCCGGGGGAGTAGGGAGGGGGGCCGCGGGGCGGCACCTCAGCGCCGGGCTGGCGGTCGGAATGACCGCGGCTCACGCCGGTGGACAATCTGGTTCCGAGGGTGGCACTACTTCGTGGGCGTCGGACGGGAGCGCACGACGAACTCGTTCCCGTCGGCGTCCGCGACGACGGCCAAGGTCGCGGTGAAGCCCGGCGGATGGATCTCGTGAGGAGGGTCCACGATCCGGCCACCCCGTTGGGCGATCTCGGCGCACGCTGCCGTAGGGTCGTGGTGAGAGAACACGATCCCCGAGACGGTTCCCGGCTCCCGTCCGCCCTCCTCGGGGTCATACACGTGCATCCGGAGCGTGACGTCGGTACCGGGGATGGCGAACACGGCCCGGCCGACCTTCCCGTCGAACTGTAGCTCGCGGAGCCCCAGCGCGTCCCCGTAGAACTTTCGCGCCTGCTGGATGTCCCGGACGTGGACGGTAACCGCCTCGAGCCCTTCGATTGCCGCGGTCATACGCGGGGAGGAACGGGCGCCGGTTAGTAAACCCCACCGTCAGGGGTATTGGCACGGGGAGTCGCTCGTGGGCGGGGGGCCGAAGGAGAGACCCGTCCCAAACGGGTTCGTCGGCTGGTTGGCCCACTGTATACACCCGAACCACGGCGCCGACAGATGATATATCGCCGAAGTGACGCCCGTCACCCAGGTCGCGTACGGGAGCGACGCGCCCGACTGTGACAAGAATGGCACGACGACGAAGAAGGTGGCTCCGACATCGCTCCAACTGAGCGTCTCGTATCCACCGGAACCCTCGATGTCATTCGAGAGCGTGATCGAGCTGAACGCGAGATCGGTGTAGCCGTCGCTGTAGTTCGCCTGGAAGTAGACCGAGCCATAGAGCGTGCCGTTCGGCGCGGACATGTTGAACGTGTGCGGGACGTCGAGGTCGGAGGTCGAACCCGGTGGCAAAAGCGCCGCGAATTGCTCCGCGGGAATTACGGACTGGTTCAGAGTGCGCGAGAGGTCGGTCGCCGCGTAGCTGGGACAGGCTGGCACGCCGCCCGGCCCATCCTGCCACGCCAAGTGCTGCTGAAGGAGAACCCAGTGATCCAAGCTGAAGGTGCCTCCGGATTCTCCACCACTCAAATTCAGATACGCGGGGGCCAGCCCGGGCGCCCACCCGGACCCGAACGCGAACGGGCTAGAGTTTTCGAAATTGGGGGGTGAATCGACAACCAGGACCGGCGTCCAAAAATACTCCGACGCGACAGTGGCGCCTTGGACACATTCTGCGTGTCGAGCGATCTGGTAAGAAGCCCCGACAAGGGAAGGCAGGGCGACCACCAATACCGCCACAACGACAACGATTCCTCCCGTGATCGAAACCGTGCGTCGTGAGGACATCGTTGTCACATATCTCGGGGGCACTTAGAATGCTGGCTTCGCTGCTCCGCCTCTGACGCTATTACGATGCGAGCATTTCCGTTGCGGGCACGAGAATGAGCTCCCCGCTGGGAGTGCTGCGAGTGGCTCGGCGACGACTCACCTCCGCTCAGTTCGGACCCGTCTGCGCTCTCGTGATCGGATGCCTGGAACTTGTCCCAATTCTCTTTGGGGCTAGTGCCGTCGCCAATACACCGTTGAGCCTGTCATCGACGTATAACCCGGCCAACCTTCTGGTACCTGGTGAGCATCAGCGCCCCCTCCTCACCGCTCAACCAGCCTCCAACGGGTCCACCTGGAATGTCTGGTTCTCCGGGCTGCCACCCAATGTTTCCGCGTCGTTCGTCTTCGGGCAGTTTGGCCCTCAGGGAGGTTGGTTCGCGTCGGGCGAAGGAGGGGACGGTTTCGATGGAGGAGGGGGCCCGGTCGATGCCGGGACGTACGTACTGTACGTTCAGCCCGCTCCCGGGTTCATCCCGGTTACGGCCTCGGCTACGTACTTCGTGTCGGCCCCCGAGGACCTGAACTTGAGCGTTGCCTTCGTTCCTGCCCAACCGTGCTATCAGGTGTTTACCGAAGTCGGGTTGCCGCAAGGGACCTCGTGGTGGGTGGTCGGGGCCGGGGGCGTCGCGTTCTTTGCGAACAACTCAGTGATCGACGCGACCGGTTGTGGGGGACTGCAAGGCGTGGCCATCGGGAGTTCGATCGGCTATCAGGTCGTGAAATACCCTCCGTCCGCCTACTATCCTTCCGGAGCGGCCATCCCGGTGTTCTTCGCGTCGCCGAACCCCACCGCACAGTTTCCCGTCGGCGCCATAGCGGTGATAGCCGTTCTCGTGGGTTCCCTGCTCACGGTCCTATACTTCGTTGAACGCCGGCGCCGCGCTCGCGGCGAACTCGACCAACAGCCACCCACGACGTACGACCCCACGAGCAGCCGCCGACAGTGAACATCCCGCGAAAGCAAGTTCGTCCGGCGCGGGGAGGTCCGGGTCGTGTGTCTCGGTCGCTTCTGGCGACCGAAGTCAGGGGCCCGGAGTTGGCCCCTTCCCCACCGGCAGGTCCCTCCGTTCGAAACGCCGCGAGCGTCATGCAGGTGACTGTCGGACCCCGCCCAGCCCCGCGGCCCTCGTGCCGAGACGTGCGATCTGACGTCTCAAAGTGGAAAAGTTCGGCTCGGTCCGGCGCCGAGCCAATGTTCGACTGCAGCGTCAACGTCGCTGACGGACTCTGCGCCTTCGCGCGGCAATGCGGCTCTGGCGCGCGAGTCGGTTGCGCTTCTTCCCCTTTGGGGACTTCGAAGTACGGGGCTTCATCGTCATTGACCGGCTCCACCGCAAGCGGCACCACGCGCACCCAAGCCGCCCTGATAACGTCCGCCCGGGAGCAGGTTCGAGGCAACCGAGCGACATCCTTGCCGCATACCGCGAAAGAGTGAATGTTTGGACCAGCTCATGTACGTCGTCTCCCTGACGCTTCCATGAGGCCGGAACTAGAGGGAAGCGGGCGGAGAGACCCTCAATTCTCGTGCTCGTGCTGCAGCTGCCCCACCGGGTGCTGCCCATGTTGCGCCTGTTGCTCTGTAGAGGCTGCCTGCTGTGACTCGTGCCGGCAGCCCCAGTAAAATCCATCGGGTTTCGAAGAACCCCCCGAGGGTCGCCGTCGGCGTTTCGCACGAGACGACCCCCCACGTCCTTCGTGCGGAGGGTCGGGAGCATTTCGTCTGCTGCGCGGTAGACCTCCTCCTCAACCGTGATCTCGTGTCGGTGGAAGGACGCACGCGATGTCCGTCGTGTGGGGCGCGCATTCTTTGCAGTTGAAGTCGAGGGGCCCGACGGTCGGGTCCAAGTTTGCTGCGAAGACTCTGCGATCTTCGACTCGATGGACTGCCTTCGGGAGTGGGTCGCGCAGCGCCCAAAGTTGGACGGTGTCGCCCGGTCGGTCAAGGACTACTTCCGCGGGACGCGCGTCGAAGGTAGTACTCGCGAGACCCCGATGTAGCTAGTCGCTGGGATCCGTAGATTTCGGGTCGAGCCGCCCCATTCCTGTCGATGCCACGTGACCGTGGACCGCGGGTCTCGCCCGGGCCGGGGCGTGTCACGGCCAGACCGAAACCGCCCCCGTTCAGGGACTCCCGACTGCCTCGAAGGGACTCACGCGCTTCTCTCCTCCCGTCCACCGCCGGTTCGGTGAGTGCTTGGACGGGGCGACGCGAGGTTTCATGTGGCTTCGGCGGTTCGCTCGGGCGTGCGGATCTCGCCGTCGGTGAAACGTTGGCTGAGCGGACCGGATTCGGATCCGAGCGTACAGCTACGTTACTGGACCGAAGTAGACGGTCGGGCCCCGGAGGATTCCCGGGCACGGCGAGCTCGGACCCGGATCGGCAAGGTGGGATGGGCGGCCAAACTTCTCGCCCAGCAATTCCCGGACGGCCACTGGGCGACTCCCGTAGCGAGCGAAGTGTATCGACCGAAGTACATCGCGACCAACTGGATCATGATCGTTCTCGCCGACCTCGGTGTGACCAAGCGCGATCGACGCGTCGCGCGCCTGGCCGAGTTCATGATTGACCGTTGGTCTCGCCGAGAAGGACGGGACGGTTACCCGCTGAGCGGCTTTGACGGGGAGACGTGCGCCACGGGCAACGCCGTTCGCTCGCTGATCCGTTTCGGATACCTCGACCATCCGGTGGTGCAACAGTCGATCGACTGGTTGCTGCGGGCCCAGAAGGCCGACGGGGGCTGGCACTGCTTTCCGGCGAAGCATGGGACCCTCGACGCCTGGGAGGGCCTCGCCGCCCTCGCCGAGATCGCGCCGTCCGAGCGGGACCAGCGGGTTCGGACTGCCATCGAGCGCGGGGCCGAGTTCTTCCTGAGCCGCCGCCTCATGGACGAGGGGCCGTCGCCGTATTCCCCCTGGTACCGTATCCACTATCCGACCCACTACTACTATGACCTCCTGGTCGGCCTCCGCGTGCTCGCGCGACTGGGCTACGCGAACGACCGCCGCATGGGCGCGGCCTATCGGTGGCTTCTCAAGAAACGCGGGCCGGATGGTCGATGGCGGCTCGACGCCGTCCACCCGGACATGGACCCGCAACGGGGGGGCTACGAGATGGAAGGACCGGTCTACTCGACCTGGTTGGAGCGCGCCGGAACCCCGAGCCGGTGGGCGACGGTCGAGGCTCTCAGCGTGCTCTCTCGCCGGGACTAGCACCGCTCGCGGCCCGCTTTTGACGGCCGGATCGAAGGGCAGCGCAACCCCTACCCTCTCACCGCAGCCTCGAGTTCGACCCGGTACGGTGTTGTTTGGCACGATTTGCTCTAGGCCACGGTCCGGGCCGGCGAACTGAAGGGATTATGTCCCCCTGCGCTAGGACCGACAGGAGCGAATGAACACGATATCCGCGAGCCCCACACCGCCCGGTGGTCCGGCCAAGCCAAAGTCGACCCCAGGAATATCGCTGCGGCTCTGGGGCGTCCTCCTCCTCGTGATGTTCCTTCTGACGTCAGCGGTCGGGGGCTCGTTGGCCCTCGAGAGTAACTACCTCTTGGTGACACTTGCCAGCCACATTGGACTCGCGCTGGTCACTCTCGGCCTCGCGGGCTACGGAGCGGCCGTCTTGGGACGCCCCTACAAGGCGCCCCCGCAGGCTTTTGCCGGGCTCGCCGCGCTCAGCGCTCTCCTTGCGACGATTGCCGGTACTGTCTTCTATTTTGGTGGTCAAAGCAACGCTGCGCTCTACACGATGGAAGGATTTGCGGGACTTGGCATCCTCGTCTCGTTGCTCCTTATCGTGGTCGGAGGCGAGTCCGGTAAATGGACTCCGGCGGGACCCGGGAATTGACGCCTCCCGCTCTCGATTATTGACCGGCAGGCCCCGGTACTCGCCAGAGAGGATGACTCGCGTTAGGTCGGCGGCGCACCGCACTTATCGCACCGACCCTTGGTTGCGTCATACAAGTTCCCACAATGGCGGCAATGCATCATCACTGTCGGCGCCGCGGGGGCGTGAACGTTCAGAATGATGCCGCCTTGGCCGGAAAACGGCGGTGGAGGGGGCGGGGGATGGCTTGAGGGCGGAGGGGGCGGGGGTGGTGAGTCGGCAAATCTAGTCCTAGTAGTGACTAGGGTGTCGGCCCACGCTCTTGCGTTGGGAACCTGAAAGACAAACCGTCCCCGAGAGCCTTCCACCGTCAGAAACTCGCGCCTTCCTTGCAAGAATTTTGACTCCGCACCGTGATGAACATTCCAGATGCCCTCCATGCCCTCCTGATACGCAGTGAACGGGTTCGCCCCCCCCGCGCCGGCCTCGAAGAGGATCCTCCGCGTGGTCACGTAAAGTGCGCCGGGCGTCAACTCTTGGCCCCGAACCAGGAACGCCGCCCCGGACACGACCATCGACTCGCCTCGTTGAAGAAACATCGAGGCTCGTAAGTACCCCTGTTAAATTATCAAACTTGGCTCGCATCTGGTCCATCGTCGTGCGCCGGCTCTCGCTCGGCTCCTGCGCGTGGAACGCGCCGGACCAGCTCGAGCGCTCTAGTGCAGACCCCGGTCACTACCGCGCAACCGATGTTCGACATCGCTTGCGGCGGCCGACCGAGTGCCGGTTCAACGTCTGGACGGAGTTCCGGGGTATTGTCCGATCACGATACCGCACTTCCGGCATCTTCGACCGGGCACCGAGACTGGGGCCAGGTGCTGTTTTATCAGCAGATCCTCCGGTGGGTAATCCTGACCAGCGTCGGGCTGCGCTTTCGACCAGAAGACCCTTGCCCGGAACGGGTAGCCTCGAGCGACCACGAATCCTGACTCCAACGGGTCACCACAAGACGGGCACACGGCGGGCAGGTGATCAGCGCGGGTTTCGATCGAAGCCGTCGCCAGTCCTCCGCGGTCATATTGCCCGCGCGTTCAATAGTTCAACCGGGTCTCGTACGGGCGGTCATCGGTCCACGGCAGCGCAACTCGGGCCGGGTCAACGGGTGCTGGGAATCAGGCACTCGCGGTCAGCTCGGGCCCCGGGGGCGGCCGTACGTGACTTCGAACGCGCTACCGAGAGAGTCGCTCGGCGTGGCAGGTCCCGCATTGACGCCGTGGCGCTTCGATCCGTAGTGAATGAGCGTCAGGAGCACCGGGAGAACGTCGGCCCCCTTCTGGGTGAGCTGCCAGAGGGCATGGGGTCGATCCCTCTCCGCTCGGAAGATGAACCCATCGGTTTCCAATTCTTTCAGTCGCAAGGCGAGGATTCGTTTGCCCATCCCCGGGGTGGTGCGCAGCAGATCGTTGTACCGCTGGGCACGGGAGAGAGCGATGTTCATCAGGACGAGGAGGGCCCACTTTCGTCCCAACGACCCCAAGCTAGCTTGGACCGGATAGGCCGTGAAGTTTAGTTTGACCACGATGCGCGCGGGACTCGTCAACTTGGCTCTCGCGGCCGCCCTACTTTCTTTCACCTACGGCCACATATAGCGGGCGTCTGATAAGGTCCCTCGGCAGGCGAATCCGATGGTTTGGATCGAGGACAAAGGAAGTACATTCGATGCGCCGATCGACTTCGTCTGGAAGTACATCTTTGGAGGAGACGATCACGACTCCGCCCACAAGACTACGCGCAATTCCAAGATTGGAAAGGTATCGGACATCACGATCAGCTATCAATCCGAGCGCTACCTGCGCGGGAAGTGGGCTCCGGATCAGATGCGCATCTCCATGTTTCCGCCGGTGTCGGTGGTCACGGAGTGGCTGAAGGGCGTGCTAGCCGGCTCAAAACTCGTCTATGTCTACACGCCCGTGGGCGAGAAGACCCGCATCGACGTCTACGGCGAGTTCACCTCAGAGACTCTCCCGGCCGCAGAAATAGAGGAGGCGGCCCGGGAGTTTCTGGACACCGAATTCGCCGCCGATGCCCCAGTGATTCGTGAAGCCTACCTGAAGAAGGAGAAGAAAGCGTCCCACTAAGCGCGCTGCGCTCGGCCTGTCGTAGAGGCGGCTGCAACACCGCTTGCAGCTATCGACGGACTGCCAAGTGAAGCGAGGGGATGGTTTCAGCCGGTCCTCGATGAAGCCGAGTACCCGCGCAAGTACTCACGCGATGACGGGTCCCAGCTGGTGTGGGAGGAAGAAGAGTAAACTGCAGCTGAAACAATTGTCGGATGTGTCCACGGATCCCGCCACGACGATCACCGTGCCGAGCTCCGTCGCGCGTCGACTCCGCCTGTATAAGACGGGTGGCCGGACGTATGCGGAGGTCTTGGCCGACCTGATGGACGCGGTTCCCCCGCGGTCGTTTATTGACTGGGCAGAGAGGGAACTCAAACGACCCACTGCGCCCTACTCGGAGATCCGCAGGCGATTAGCGCTCGACCTAGCCTAGATGGCACTGGTCACATTCTCGCCGGGGATTTTGCTTCGTTCCGCCGGCTTCCCCCTCAGTTTCTGTGCATGTACGACCACCCCGATGAACCGTAGGAAGGTCCCCTCCCCGACCAGTATTGATCGGGAGAATCGTGCTGACTCGACCCTAGTTGGCTACAACGGCCAAGGCGCCTGCCTGACGACGCGTCATCTTCACTTCGGGGAGGCCGCGTGAATCCATCGCGATCCGTCTCGGTGGTAGCGACGGAAGAACCAGAGCATGAACGGCAGGGGGTTTGAAGCGACACTCGCTCGCTCCAATGCGTGATAATAGCCCGCTCGCTTGCCATACTGGATGTTCAACATCGGGTAGCCGCGTTCCTGGAGTAGCACGTTCATGGCGAGACGGCCGGTCCGACCATTCCCGTCTCCGAAAGGGTGAATGTTCTCGAATCGGAAGTGAAACGCGGCCGCCCGTTCGACCGGATGGATTTCTTTTGCCTGCCGCTGGACCCACCGCAAAAGCTCAATCAGCATCGGTCGGACTTCGAGGGGAGGCGGAGGGACATGCTTGCTTCGTTGAATCCGAACCTCGAAGTCCCGAATTCTTCCCGCGACGTGGGGCTTGGTCTCACCGAAGACTGCCTTGTGCCACGCGAGCAAGTGGGGAAGGTCGACTGGTTCCGGATGGGCCAAGAGTTTGCGCATCAAGGTGGCGTGAAGTTCAGCTTCACGGATGTCACGCATCGGCTTGGAACGTGGGCTGATTCCATGCTCAAGTAAATCCGCCGTCTCTCGAAACGTGAGCGTCGAGCCCTCGATGCGATTCGTATCGTAGGTGAACTCGATGATGAACTGCTCTCGCTCTTTCTCGATCGCCGGATCTGGAAGTGTCCGTAGATGTGCCTGATAACCATCGTGGATCGACTGAAATGCCTTGAACCACGTGGCTTGCCAGACTTCCCGCTCTAGGGAGATTCGTTGCTGTTCCAAGCGATCGGGAGGCCGAGTGCCGAGGTACTTTTCCTTCCGATGAACTGCACCGCCCCACCGATATGTTTGGACCAAGTAGTAGTACCGGTTTTCGCCTCGAGTCACCGTGCGGAGCGTCGTCACGGATGCCTCTACATATTGTCAGCCAGTTAAATATTTCTGCAACTGTAGAGGCAGGAAATGGACCCCGCGTCCCACTTCCCCTGGGTGGGTGCATCGGTCACTCACCTGACCGAGTGGCGACTGGGCGTAACCGTCGTTTCGTCCGGCGCCTCGATCAAGACCCTAGTTTGCTACCGACCCTGCCCACGGGTGCCGACACGGCTCTCGTACTTTGGTAGGCTATATGCTGGCTATGTGCCGTTGATGGTCGGATGGCGACCACGATACAGATCCGCCCGGCGACACGGGAGCGGCTCGCTTCGCTCAAGAGCTCGCCGCGAGAGACGTACGACGAGGTGATTAACAAACTGCTGGCCCTGGTTCCCCGCGGAGATGTTGAGGGACCTTACACCGACGCGTTTCGCACCGGGTTGGTCAACGCCCGTCTCGACGTGCGCGCCGGAAGGTTGTCGGCCCACGCTGCCATTAGGAAGCGGATGGGGCTTTGAAGCCG
>Ga0335075_10017812_pt1 | contig 10552 bp, 11 predicted proteins | sample Lox_Sample_24_FD_206723 | JGI IMG/M metagenome (GOLD analysis project Ga0335075, IMG submission 206723) | Soil microbial communities from Loxahatchee National Wildlife Refuge, Florida, United States - Lox_Sample_2.4 | ecosystem: Environmental > Terrestrial > Soil > Wetlands | place: USA... | reverse complement strand
CGAGCTCGACGCGCTCCTCGCCGACCCCGAGCGCCTGCGCGCCATGGGCGACGCCGCCCGGGCGCACGCACATCCCGACGCGGCGGCTCGCATCGCCGAACTGGTCGACAGCCATGCCCGCTGACGCTGGGGCCCTCGACCTCTCCGAGACGCGCCACGTGCACATCGTCGGGATCGGCGGCGCCGGGATGAGCGCGATCGCGCTCGTGCTCCACGACATGGGCCACCGCGTCTCGGGCTCGGACCTCAAGGACTCCCCGGTGGCGGACCGCCTGCGCTCGCACGGCATCGCGGTCGCCGTCGGCCATCGCGCCGAGCAGGTGGCGGGCGCGGACGCCGTCACCTACTCGCCGGCGGTCCCGGCCGAGAACCCCGAGCTGGTCGAGGCGCGGGCGCGCGGGATCGTGGTCCTGCCGCGCTCGGAGGTGCTCGCCGCCATCTGCGCCACCCGGCGCTGCCTGGCGGTGGCGGGAACCCACGGCAAGACGACGACGGCGTCGATGCTGTCGCTCATCCTCGTCGAAGCGGGCATGCGCCCCTCCTTCGTGATCGGGGCCGACGTCAACGAGATCGGCACCAACGCGGCGTGGGACGTGGGGGAGTGGCTCGTGGTCGAGGCCGACGAGAGCTACGGCACCTTCCAGGCCCTCCGCCCGGACCTGGCCGTGCTGACCAGCGTCGAACCCGACCATCTCGACTACTACGGCACCTTCGACGCGCTGCGCGACGCCTTCGCGCGCTTCGTGCGCACGGCGAGCGAGGGGGCCGTGGTGTGCGCCGACGACGAGCAGGCGGCGCGCATCGGCGCCGAGTACGGCGCGCGCAGCGTGGGACTGGACCCCGGCGCGACGTACCAGATGCGCCGGCTCGAGCAGAGCCGGAGTGCCGCGGCCTTCACGCTGGCGGGGCCCGACGGCGAGCTGGGCGTGCTGCGTGTCGGCGTGCCCGGCCTCCACAACGCGCGCAACGCCGCCGTGGCCGCCGTGGCCGCGTTGGAGGCCGGCGCCAGCTTCGCCGCAGCACAGGCGGCGCTGGCGCGCTTCACCGGCGTGACCCGCCGCTTCGAATTCCGGGGCGAGGCCCACGGCGTGACCTTCGTCGACGACTACGCGCACCTCCCCGGCGAGGTGCGCGTCGCCCTCGCGACGGCGAAGACGGGGGGCTGGGACCGCGTCGTGGCCGTGTTCCAACCCCACCGCTTCACGCGCACCGCAGCGCTGGCCGAGGAGTTCGGGACGGCGTTCGAGCTGGCCGACGCGCTCGTCGTGACCGACGTCTACAGCGCCGGCGAGCGCCCCGTCCCCGGCGTCTCGGGCCGGCTCGTGGTCGACGCTGTCCGCGCGCAGGACCCGCGGCTGGCGGTCGTCTACGCACCGGGGTGGGAGGAGCTGCGCCAGGCCGTCGGATCCATGCTGCACCCGGGCGACCTCTGCCTCACCCTCGGGGCCGGCGACCTGACGACCCTGCCCGACCAGCTGCTCGAGGCGCCCACGTGGTGACGCCCGACGCGGCGGGCGCGCTCGCCCGCGCGCTCGGCCCCCGGGCCACCCTCGATGCGCCGCTCGGGCCGCTCACCACCTACGGCGTCGGGGGCCCCGCCGCCGTGCTGGTCGAGGTGGAAGGGCCGGCCGACCTCGACGCGCTGCGCGCCGCGGTGCGCGATTCGGATCTGCCCCTCTTCGTCATCGGGCGGGGCTCGAACCTGTTGGTGGCCGACGCCGGGTTCGCCGGCGTGGCCGTCCACCTCGGTGCCGGGTTCGCCGGCCTCGAGCTGCCCGCTGGGCCCGAGGGCGCGGTCGTGCGCGCCGGCGCGGCCCTGGCGCTCCCGGTGCTGGCGCGCCGGGTGGCCGACGCGGGCTGGTCGGGACTGGCGTGGGCCGTCGGCGTGCCCGGCTCGGTGGGGGGCGCGGTGCGCATGAACGCGGGCGGCCACGGCTCTGACATGGCGTCGTGTCTCGTGCGCTACACGTGGGCCGACCTGCGCAGCGCGGACGGCGGCACCGACGAGGTGTCCCGCCTCGACTATTCCTACCGCTCGTCGTCGGTCACCGCGTCACAGCTCGTGCTCGGCGCCGACCTGCACGTGCGCCCGGGCTCGGTGCCGGCCGAGCAGGCGGCGGTGAGCGAGATCGTGCGCTGGCGGCGCGCGCACCAGCCCGGCGGCGCCAACGCGGGGTCGGTCTTCACCAACCCCGAGGACGACGCGGCGGGCCGGCTCATCGAGGAGGCCGGCCTGAAGGGGTTCCGGCTCGGGACGGCGCACGTGTCGGAGAAGCACGCCAACTTCATCCAGGCGGACAAGGGAGGGCGGGCCGACGACGTGCGCGCCCTCATGGAGCACGTGCGCACCGTGGTGGCGGACCGGACGGGCGTCACCTTGCGCACGGAGGTCCGCCTCCTCGGCTTCGGCGACGGGAAGACTGGTGCGGTGGCCGGGACCGAACAGCGCGCCGACGACGCGCGCGAGCGGGGAGGCCGGCCGTGACGCCCGCCAAACGGGCGCGTCCGACGCGGCGCCGCGACCGCGCGGCACGCGCGACCACGGCCGGGGGAGAACGGTCGTGGCGCCACAGCATCGACCCGCGCATGTGGGCGCGCCGCCAGGCGGTCCAGCGCGCACAGGGCCAGCGCCGTCTCCGCGTGCTCGTCGTCGCGCTGGCGGGCACGGCGCTGCTCGTCGGCGGGTTCTTCGTGCTGCACACGCCGATCTTCTCGGCCCGCTCGATCACGGTCACGGGCAACGCCCACGAGTCGGCGGCACAGGTGGTCGCCCAGGCGGGGCTGGCGGGCGAGCCGCCCCTGCTCGACGTGAACGCCGGCGAGGCCGCCGCCCGCATCGACGCGCTGCCGTGGGTGCGCACGGCCGCGGTCCACGTCTCGTGGCCCGACGGCGTGCACATCGAGGTGACCGAGGAGACGCCGCGCTTCGAGGCCACCACGCCCGCGGGCGGCTGGGCGGTCCTGAGCGACGACGGCCGCGTGCTCGCCACGTCGACCACCCGGCCGCCGGGCCTGCTTCTCCTCACCGTGCCCGTCGCGCCGGGGGCGCCCGGCTCGACGCTCTCGGCCAAGGACGCCGCAGCCCTCGAGGTGGCCGCGACCCTCCCGCCGTCCTTTTCCGGGCAGGTCACCGGGGTCACGGTCGAGGCGGCGGGGTGGGTCCAGCTCGCCATGACGACCCCGATCGCGGTCGACATCGGAACCCCGGCGGAGCTGACCACCAAGTACGAGGACGTCTCGTCGATCCTGGCCGGCGCCACCCTGCACAATGGGGATGTGATCGACGTCAGCGTCCCCGACGCTCCGACCGTGACGGCAGGGTGACCTAGGATGCTTGACCAGGCTGGAAACCCCCCCGTAGGGTGGAACTACGTTGTCGAACTGTGAACATCAACCTTCCCGAGAGGTTCAGGGATGGGTCGCTGCTCGCGTGTCGCCGGCGGCGACACCCGGGATGGACCAGCGAGTGACCGGTCGGCGATCGACCCGAGGACGAGGGAGTTCATGACGACCGTGCCTTCCCAGGGCAACTACCTGGCAGTCATCAAGGTGGTTGGCGTCGGCGGGGGTGGCGTCAACGCGGTCAACCGCATGATCGACTCGGGGCTCCGCAACGTGGAGTTCATCGCCGCCAACACCGACGCGCAGGCGCTGCTCATGAGCGACGCCGACCTGAAGCTCGATCTCGGCCGCCAGCTGACGCGTGGACTCGGCGCCGGGAGCGACCCTGAGGTCGGCCGCCTCGCTGCGGAGGAGCACCGGGTCGAGATCGAAGAGGCGCTCCAGGGCGCCGACATGGTCTTCATCACCGCCGGCAAGGGCGGCGGGACCGGCACCGGCGGCGCGCCGATCATCGCCGAGATCGCGAAGAGCCTCGGCGCGCTCACCATCGGTGTGGTCACCCGCCCCTTCACCTTCGAAGGTCGGCGGCGCGCCATGCAGGCCGAGAAGGGGATCCAGGTCCTCAAGGAGAAGGTCGACACGCTGATCGTCATCCCGAACGACCGGCTGCTCACGGTGTCCAACGACAAGACGAGCATGGTGAACGCCTTCAAGATGGCCGACGAGGTCCTGCTCCAGGGCGTGCGCGGCATCACCGACCTGATCACCGTGCCCGGTCTGATCAACACCGACTTCGCCGACGTGAAGATGGTGATGACCAACGCAGGCACCGCCATCATGGGCATCGGCTCGTCGATCGGCGAGGGCCGGGCGGCCAACGCCGCCCGGGCGGCGATCACGTCACCGCTCCTCGAGGCGTCGATCGAAGGCGCGCGCGGCCTCGTGCTGAACATCGCCGGCGGGTCGGACCTGGGCCTCTTCGAAGTCAACGAGGCCGCGGAGATCATCCACGCCGTCGCGCACCCCGACGCCAACATCATCTTCGGGGCCGTCATCGACGACAACATGGGTGACGAGGTGCGGGTCACCGTCATCGCGGCCGGCTTCGAGCGCTGGGAGGAGGGCGGGGCCGGAACGTCGCGGTCCTCCGACTTGGCGGCGACGATCTTCTCCACGCCAGAGCCCGTCGACATCTTCGCCGACGCCACGGGCTCCGAAGAAGAGTTCGACCTGGGTGACGACGATTTCGACGTCCCCTCCTTCCTCCGTTAACTCTTCTTCGCACAGCAGCGACGAGGTCGCACGGCGCGTGCGCGCCGTGACCGAGCGCATCGAACGGGCCGGCGGCGATCCCGCCGCGATCCGGGTGGTCGCGGTGACCAAGGGCTTCGGGCCCGACGCCGTGCGGGCAGCGCGCGACGCCGGGGTGCGCGACCTGGGGGAGAACTACGCGGCCGAGCTCGTGGCCAAGGCCGGCGCCGCGAGGGAGCCGGCGGATTCCGTTGCGGGCGGGGCCGGGGCGGCGTCCGGGCCGGTGGTGTGGCACTTCCTCGGCGCCATCCAGCGCAACAAGGTGGCCGAGCTGGCGCCGGTCGTCGGGCTCTGGCAGAGCGTGGCGCGCGCGGCGGAGGGTGCGCGCATCGCCCGCTTCGCGCCCGGGGCGGCGGTGCTCGTCCAGGTGGACACGACGGGGCTCGCCGGCCGCAACGGCTGCCGGCCCGAGGATGCAGGCGACCTGGTCGCTGCGCTGGCGGCGCGGGGACTCGACGTGCGCGGTCTCATGACGGTGGCGGCGCCCGGCCAGGCGGCGGCCGCGGAGGCGTTCGCAACCGTGCGCCGGCTGGCGGACGAGCTGGGCTTGCCGGAGCGCTCCATGGGGATGAGCGACGACCTGGAGCTCGCGGTCGCGGCGGGTTCGACCATGGTGCGCATCGGCCGGGCGCTCTTCGGGGACCGGCCGCCGCGCCCCCGATGAGGACCGCCGGAACCGTGCGTGCGCCCGGGCGCGAGGCGAACCGGGCGACGTGGTCGATCGGGGAGGTGGATGCGCAGGTCGCGCCGTTTCGTCCCCCGGCAGGGCGAATGGACCCGCTTGTGCTTCCGAGCAGGCACTACGCTGTCAATCGACAGGAGAAGGTATGTCACCCTCGTTCATGAAGAAGACCATGGTCTACCTCGGCCTGCTCGACGACGAGTACGACGAGTACGACGACCTCGACGACCGTGCACCGCGCGCGTTCTCCTCGGCCACCCGCGTCGAGCCCCGCCAGGTCGAGTACGACCAGCCCGCGGACGAGTTCAGCGGTGGCATGACCAGGGTCCGCACCATCCCGCGCGAGTCGGCCGTGCCGAGCCAGCCGAACCAGACGCGCCAGACGTCGGGCAACGTCACCCCGCGGCCCAGCCCGGTCCGGGCCATGCCGGTCGACTCCACCCTCAATCCGGTGGGGCCGGCGCCGGCTCCCGCGACCGCCCGGGTGCACGTCGTGGCGCCGTCCCGCTTCGGCGACGCCAAGGACATCGCGGACCGGCTGAAGGACAACCGGCCCGTCATCGTCAACCTCCAGATGGCCGAGCGTGACCTCCAGCGCCGCATGATCGACTTCTGCAGCGGGGTCACCTACGCACTCAGCGGTGAGATGGAGAAGGTGGCCGATCAGGTCTTCTTGCTGGCGCCGACCAACGTGAAAGTCTCCGACGAGGAGCGGCAGCGACTGGTGGAGCGCGGCTTCAACCGGGACTAGAGCCAGTACCCTCGCGAGCTGGTGAACATCTTCCGACTGCTCGCATGGCTGATCGAGGCCTATATCTGGCTGATCATGTTCCCCTTCGCCATCTTGAGCTGGTTCCGGATCCAGCCCGGGACGACCCTGGCCCGGATCCAATATTTCCTCTATCAGGCGACCGAGCCGGTCCTGCGGCCCGTGCGCAGGATCATCAAGCCCATGGGCGGCCTCGATTGGTCGTTCCTGATCGTCATCCTCGTTGCACAATTCGTGTTGATCCCCGTGCTCACGACGTAACGCCAGCGTCCCGACCATTACTGGAATGGCAGGAGGGGGTGGATAGAATCGCGTTCCATGGAGAATTCCCAGGCCCCAGCATCAATCCTCGACACGCTCAGGACCGTGGAGTTCCGCCTCGGTCTGAAGGGCTACAACGTCGATGAGGTCGATGAGTACCTGGACAAGGCGGCGCAGGAGTTCGAAGGGCTCCAAGAGCACGTCCGCCAGCTGAACGAGCGCCTGCGCCAGGCGAGCGAGCGCATCGCGCAGCTCGAGCGCGACAAGCGGGCGGCGCCACCGGCGGCCGCCGCAGAGGGCGAGCCCGCGGCGCCGGTCCCGGTGGCCGCCTCGAGCGAGGCGGTGGCGCTCTCCGACGAGACCCTCCAGCGCACGCTGCTGCTGGCACAGAAGTTCGTCGACCAGACCAAGCGCGAGAGCGAGGCGGAGGCGGCAGCCGTCATCGCCCAGGCCGAGGACACGGCGCGCGCGGCGATCGCTGCGGCAGAGGCGACGGCGGCGCAGCTCCAGGCGGAGACCCACCAGGCGTTGCGCGAGGAGGTGACGCGCCTCGAGGCGACGCGCACCGAATTGGCGACGGACGTCGAGAGCATGGCGCGGCACCTCGAGTCGGAGCGCAATCGCCTGCACGGCGCCCTCTCCGAGATCCTCAAGTGGGTGGACGAGAACGTGCAGCCCGCCAACTCGCTCATGGGCATCAAGCCGAAGACCTCTGCGATGTCCAGCGCGCCGCGCGCGATCGGCGAGGGCTCCGGCGCCGGGACCGGCCCGTCACAGGGCGAGGACGGCCCGCCGACGCTCAGTCTGCAGAATGCTTCCGACCCGGCAGTGTCGGGCGCGCCCCGCACCATCTGATCCCGCCGCGTTTCCTCCCGCGACGCAGGCGGCAGGCCATGTTGCCGCTGTCGCCCGGCGTCCGCTAACGTCACCCGCTCCCCGCACGAGGTCGTCGTAGGGGACACCGGCCACCGCGCGTGGTCCGAAGGAGGGATCGATGACCCCAGCGAGCAAAGGCGCCCAGGTCAAACGGGCGCCTGCATCGCGTGCCGCCGGCTCCGCAGGGTCCAAGGCCGGGGGGAAGCCCGTGAAGAAGGCCGTGAGCAAAGGCGGGAACAAAACGGCGGCCGGCACGGTTGGTCGAACAGCTACGAGGCGTCCCGCCCTGACCAAGAAGAAGGCAGTGCCAGTTGTGAAGAAGGCCACGGCCACCAAGAAAGCCCCTGCAGCGAAGAAGCCGGCGACGACGGCGAAGAAGGCGACCCCGGTGAAGAAGGCCGCGCCCGCCGCCAAGAAGTCCCCGGCCGCACAGAAGAAGGCCGCGCCGGCCGCCAAGAAGGCGGCGCCGGCCAAGAAGGTTGCCGCGCCGCCGCCGAAGAAGGTGGCGGAGAAGCCGGCCGCCAAGAAGACCACCACGCGTGTCGTGGGGAACGGTGTCGCGCGCACGGTGTTGAGCTCGAAGACCAAGCCCGCGCCGGTGCGGCCCAAGACCGGGCCCTACGCGAAGGACGCCAAGTTCCTCGACGAGGTGCGCGACCTGCTCCTGGCGGAGCGCGCGATCTACCAGGAGCAGGCGACCTCGCTGCGTGCCGAGGCCGACTCGCTCGCGCTCGAGCGGGAGCCGGGCGACGTCCAGTTCGACGAGGAGTCCGGTGAGGGCGGCACGGTGACGGTCGACCGCGAGCGCAACCTGGCGCTCTCGGGCCAGGCGACGTTGGCCGTGGAGGAGATCGACGACGCGTTGCGTCGCATCGCCGACAAGACGTACGGCTACTGCGAGCGCTGCTTCCAGCCGATCCCCAAGCCCCGCCTGCGCGCTCTGCCCTACGCCCGCCTCTGTGTGGCCTGCAAGAGCGGAGGGCTCTCGCGGCGCTGACCCGCCCGCGGGTCCTGGCCTTCGTCATCGCCGCGGCAGTGGTGGTGGCGGACTGGGTGACCACAACCATCGCGGTCCACCATCTGCAAGACCCGCGTCACGTCTGGGGGCCGTTCGGTCTCGCCTTGACGTTCAATTCCGGCTTCGCCTTCAGCTTGTTCAGCGGCCGGGCCGTCGCGGTCACCGTGCTGTTGTGCATCGGGCTGGTCGTCCTCGCCGTCGTGGTCGCCCAGGTGCGCACCGTGCCGGCCGCGGTGGGCGCCGGCCTGGTGCTCGGCGGGGCGGCCGGCAACCTGGCCCAGCGCATCTTCGGCGGGCACGGCGGGCGGGTGCCCGACTTCGTCACCTTGGACTACTGGCCGACCTTCAACCTGGCGGACGCGTGCGTGACGATCGGGGTCGTGATCGTGATCGTCGCGTTGCTCTTCGGTGACCATGCCCGCGCCCGCGAGCCCGTCTCGTGAGCCCCATGAGCTCGTGAGCGTCGCCGGCTCCGACGCCGGGGAGGTCGTGACGACCGAGGTCCCCGCCGTGCTGGTGGGGGTGCGCACCGACCGCGGCGTCGCCATGGTCGCCGACGTCTCGCGCGCCGACGCCGCCGCGCTCATCGCGGCCGGCCGGGTGCTCGTCGACGGGGAGGCGGTCACGCTCGGCCGCACGCCGCTGCGCCAGGGCGCCACGTTGACGGTGCGGCTGCAGCCCGCCACCGCGGGTGGGCCCGAGGCGGAGGCGGGCGTGCGCTTCGAGGTGGTGCACGCCGACGAGTCGGTGGCGGTCATCGACAAGCCCGCGGGGCTGGTCGTGCACCCGGGGGCAGGGCACGACAGCGGCACCCTGGTCGGCGGCCTCCTGGCGCGCTTCCCCGAGTTGGCGGGCCTGGTCGAGGCCGGCGTGTGCGCCCCGGACCGTCCCGGCATCGTGCACCGCTTGGACAAGGGGACCTCGGGGCTCCTGGCGGTGGCGCGCACGGCCGGCGCCTATCACTCGCTCGTCGAGCAGTTGGCGACCCGCGCCATGGAGCGGCGGTACCTGGCCCTCGTCGCCGGTCACGTGGCCGACGACCGGGGCGTGGTCGACGCCCCCATCGGGCGTTCGGCGCGCACGCCGACCAAGATGGCCGTCACGGTGGCCGGCAAGCCCGCGCGGACCCGCTACAGCGTGCTCGAACGGCGCGGGGACGGCCCCGAGGCGACGACGCTGCTCGAGGTCGCGCTCGACAGCGGCCGGACCCACCAGATCCGGGTCCACATGGCGGCGATCGGGCACCCGGTGGTGGGTGACGCCCGTTACGGCCGATCCGACGCCCGCTTGGGATCCGGTCGCTTCTTCCTCCACGCCGGCGCGCTGGCGTTCGACCATCCCGCGACGGGCGAGCGGATGGAGTTCAGCTCACCGCTGCCCGACGACCTGCGCCGCTACCTCGGCTGAGGCACAACCCCGCCCCGCTCGCCTCCGAGAAGGGGGGGAGGGTCTCGGAGGCTGAGCTGGGAGTCGGGGCGGGTCGGGAGGATGGGAGCCGGGGGGCGAGCCCCTCAGGCGGCCTCGTGGACGCCGACGATGTCCTGGTCGAAAGAGAGAGACGCCAAGGCCTCCTCTTCGGCCCGTCGCACGCGGCGGACGCCCACACCGAGCCGCTCGGCGGTGGACTGCAACGACGCAGGGGAGTCGCCGTCGAACCCGAAGCGCAGGCGCAGGACGTCACGCTGCAGTCCGGGCAGACGCTCCACGGCGTCGCGCACCTGGTCGTAGACCATGGTCTGCTCGATGTCGCCGGCGAAGTCCGTGTCGTCGGGCGCAACCAACTCCCCGAGCGTCGTGGACGACTCGAGCGCAGCGGGCTGGTCCAACGAGGCGGTCACGCGGGCGACGTCCTCGAGGGACTCCCGCTCCCCGGCGCTCAGGCCGGTCGCCTCGTCGAGCTCCTCCACCGTCGGCGGACGGCCGAGGGTGCTGGCGAGCTCGGACTTGGTCAGCTCGAGGCGCTGGATCTGCTCACCGACCTCGAGGGGGATGCGGATGGTCCGGCCGTGCTGCTGCACGGCACGCTGGAGCGCCTGGCGGATCCACCACGTCGCGTAGGTGGAGAACCGGAAGCCGCGCTCCCAGTCGAACTTGTCGACGGCCCGCATGAGCCCGAAGGTGCCTTCTTGGACCAGGTCCGCCATGTCGACGCCCCGGTCCTGGTATCGGCGCGCCCAGTGCACGACCAGGCGCAGGTTGGCTGCGACCATCTGCTTCCGGGCCGCGTCGTCGCCCGCCGCCACGCGCTTCGCCAGTTCCACTTGCTGCTCGTGGTCGGGCATCGGGAACTGGT
>Ga0335075_10017810_pt1 | contig 10554 bp, 10 predicted proteins | sample Lox_Sample_24_FD_206723 | JGI IMG/M metagenome (GOLD analysis project Ga0335075, IMG submission 206723) | Soil microbial communities from Loxahatchee National Wildlife Refuge, Florida, United States - Lox_Sample_2.4 | ecosystem: Environmental > Terrestrial > Soil > Wetlands | place: USA... | reverse complement strand
TCAGCACTTGCTTCATGCTTTTGCTTGTAACATCAGATTATAGCAGTCCTATAATCGAGCATTCGGCGTCTGGCTTTGCTTGTGCTACACTTGCACACTATAGTTTCCATGTTCATTGTATGAACCTCATCTCCTATGGTGATTCTGGTGGAGGGCGGCAAATTAGCATGAGATTCACGCAAGAAATTGACGACTTTTGCATCAGCTTGATTAGGAATTAAAACAATCAATAATATCAGCCCATCTGCCAGTCATGACCTCGTAGAATGATATAGCTACTGAAAAGCCTCCATGCTAATTCTTTTCTTACAAGTTTTCCTCTTTCTACCTGCTTTGGAATACATGAGGACCTCACTCACCGCCTTCAAGCCCGCGGCAGAAAAGTTGATAAGAAAATAATTCAATTAATACTACGAAAGCGCCCAAAAATACCATGGCAGCTTCAGCGCCTGAATTTCTCCGATTCACAGGTCAAAAATCCCTAATACACCGTCTCGTTCTCTCCACTCTCACCGGCCGCCCAGTCCATATCTCCCAAATTCGCTCCTCCTCACCTACCTTCCCCGGCCTCGCCCCACACGAGATCTCGTTCCTCCGCCTCCTCGAAGCCATAACCAATGGCTCTTCCATCCAAATCTCCTACACTGGGACGACCTTAACCTACAATCCGGGCCTAATCACCGGTAGCGTCGCCGGCTTAGGCGCCTCTGGCGATGTCATCGAGCAAATTCTCCCAGCAACCTGCACCCGAGGCGTGAGCTACTTCCTTCTCCCGCTGTGCCTCCTCGCGCCCTTCTCTACCGCACCTCTCAACGTTCGTTTCTCAGGGCCGGGCGTCATAACGGCTGCGACGCAAACGGGCGACATGAGCGTCGACAGCGTGCGGACTGCGATCCTGCCACTGTACGAAGCGTTTGGGATCCTAGGCTCGAAGCTCGAGCTGCGAGTCTTGCAGCGGTCGTGTGCTGGGCCGGGCGGCAAAGGAGGCGGCGGCATTGTAGAGCTGCGATTTGCATCTCAAGTGCGTTTGCCGAAGACGTTGCATCTTAATCGTGGGCCAGGCAGGATACGGAGGGTTAGAGGCGTGTCGTATTGTACCGGGGTATCGGCGAGTGGGAATGCAAGGATGATACATGCGGCAAGGGGGGTATTGAATCCTCTTGTTAGTGATGTGCATGTTGCGGCGCAGTATGATCAAGCGCCGCTGGTATCGGCGGGGGATAAAGCGGATCCGAAGGCGAAGAAGAGGATGGGCGTGGGTTTTGGGTTGAGTTTGGTGGCAGAGGGGAGTACGGTTGGGACATTGTATTCTGCAGATGTGGCGGCTCCGCCGGAGGGTGGTGTGACGCCGGAGGATATTGGGAGGCAGTGCGCATTTCAATTATTGGAAACAATCTCGCAGGGCGGCTGTGTGAGTAGGGCCGGGGCGACGACTGTGCTGACGCTGATGGCGATGGGTTCTGAAGACGTTGGTCGGTTACGAATGGGCAGAGATGTGGTAGGGACCGAAGATGTTTTAAGTTTGGCAAGGGATCTCAAGACATTTGGGGCAAGCAGTTGGGGTCTAAGGGATGCTGAAGATAGTGAAAGTGGAGATATTATCGTCAGCGTCAAAGGCACCGGTATTGGGAACGTGGGTAGGAAAGTAGCATAAATAAATGCTATGAGGCATCGTGCATCACAGGATTCTGACAACGCGTCTTGGGAGTGATCCACGTCCGAGAGGAGGAGGAGGATATTCTCTGACTACCTAACAAGTAGTCTTTTGAACTCCGTCCCATATAATACAGCCTTCACCATCCATGCCTGCCACCCTACCATTCCTAATTCCGTGAAGGCCCTGAGAATTCGTATCACCGTAGCGTATCTAGTCGCAGTTGATGGTTAACTCTACCAAAGTGGTACCCCGCCGAAGTACCCACTGTATGCAACGCCGTAGTAGTTGCGCTATCATAATCCTCCCACTGGCCTCGCAGAGTATGTAGGACATGAAATTCTCCCACTATGACATTGCCCGAATAGTATAGATCAAGAGGCCCATCAACGGCATCCTCACCTGCTCGACCGCCAGCGTCGGAAAGAAGTTGAGCCTGTTCATCATCATTGCGCATTACCTGAGCGCCATTTTCTGTTCTTGACCGAGGTAATTCCTGCAATTCAATATCCTCAGAAGTTGTACCCGCATTCCTTGTAATGCCTCGTTCTTCTGCATCATGATCTTGAGACATATTCCCAGTGGTAGTCGGCGGAACAGACGCCTTAGGTACTGCAAGAACCTCCTTAAGCTTTTTCTCTTCGACGTGTACCGCTATCATGAAACACTGAAGTGCTGTGATCAGCAAGTCCATGATGACCAGGTGGATCTTAGACGTAGGCCCTTTCTGGCCAATGAAGTCGATTATGATACCGCCATGAAGATACCCTCTCGTGAGCTCTCCTGCTTCTGGTCGATGCGTAAATATGTGCAGCAGGGTACAGATTATGTTGCCACCGATTAAGGCGCCAATATACGGACGATGCTTTGCTGTGGGCGGGACAAATTTTGGTTTGGGCGTCAGGAACATAACCTGAAATAGCACACGTAGAATGAATCGAAAGAACGAGCAACTGCATGTATTAGTATAACATACATAGAGCAGGCCAGGGGTGCACGGAGCATACTCCATATAATACAGCACACAGAGCTCAGCATAGATCAGGATATCCAGGTTGAACATAATATCATGTATGAACTCTGCTCTTCTTTTCGTCTGCGCGGCGATTCTTTTCCGTATCTGTGCCTTCGCGCTATCGTCATTGCTTGACTCCTCAACTTCCGCCGAGCTCGTCCCATTGTTAATGTTAGGTGGCAAGTCCGCAGCTGAAATTGACGTGGGATCATCATTCATAGCTTGATGAAGTGAGGAAGAACATATCCGGCTTCAGAAGCCTTCAAGTCGCTGAAGCTCTCGGCACTCCTAAGCTCTCACTGGTATAAATGCGTGATCGATACATTAAGTGTCTTCGAGAAGACAGCTGTTGTCGGTAACCTTTGATGAGACCGGACCATCTTTTTCGGTTAGCCGCCTACCAATTCTACCAGGTTATCGTCCAATATACACTGTCTTGTCACACGCCTTCCTCCTCTCGTTTCCATCGTAGATGTCCTTTCTCCTTCTTGCTGTTATTCCCTTCTCTGCTATCATTCCTGGCCTTACTATCGCTACTTCCTTCAAGTTATTACTTTCGTCGTTATCAGTTCTTTACTTTGCGATTCTGTCCCGTATTACAACACAATCCTAGTGGAAACTCTATATATCATCCTTAGTGGAACTCCTATCATAGAAACTTTAATTTCCACGATGACCGACCTCCCTGAGTCGGTCTTCTTCATAAGTCTACATTTCATCCCTTTAAGTTATGTCTTCTGAAATAATACCTAACGAGAAAAAGCCCCCTTTATGTCTTTCCCAACAATTACCGTTCAGAGATGTCCATATCTACATACATTCTTAACAAGATAGATATCCAGAGCTACGTATGTTTGCAAATTCGAAGCGTTGGCCTTGACGTGCATTTGATTTTAGATACCGAAACGGAGGTATGTCCATTTCGGCTGATCAAAGCATAAGCCAGCTCGTTGTCATATTCGACTAAGGAAGCTGTGCCGACTCTCACATTACATTCGTCATATTCATATAAACTTTCTATCCGTCTCCTTTATACTTCATCTTTATATCTGTAATATATCCAAATATCAGCTGTCGTGCTGCTACAAAGCCCTTCCTCGCATCTTGACAAGGTCATATCAGCACCTGTTACACAAACAAGGTAATTACTGCTGAACCTCGTTATTTTGACACAAAGCTGGGAAAATCAGCTCACTTCAGTATACGCTTACCGAGTTTACAATATCTGTCTTCTCCCAATTTAGTCGTCCCGCTCTCGGTCATGTCTAGGAGATTAGCCGTATCGCCGCTTCCCCAAAAAGCATGTCATGTACCCGGGCTACGATATGGGCTTCGCAATGGACAGTCTTTGATTATGTTTACATTTGTCAACGCCAAGACATACGGTAATGTCACGCTGTGCTGTAAGAAAGGGTCGTCTCATCCGACAACTGCAGAAGGGATCACGCGCAAGAGAGAAGAAAGGAAGTAAAATGAAATTACTAATGCTGTTAATCTGAACCCCTGGGCTGGGCGTCATATATGCAAATAGAGACAGAAAAATTATGATCTCTCACAATATTTTGGAAGTATTTTGCTATAGATCGACTCGAAGAAATATGCATTTCAGCCTACAAGCTTATAGGTGTTTCTGAAGTACGGAGAAGAAAGAAGCAATGTAATGGAGATATCTGATGAAGCGATTTTTACTTGAAGCAAGCTTGAAGACCCTGACAGAATCTTCCTACTTCATAATTATTTTGTCCCGGCCAATGACATTATGGGAGCTTAAAGTGCTTCGATCTTATCTAATCACATATCGTGCCGAGAACGCGATACTTTACGCGACGTATAATTTCGTGTCACTCAGACTTCGATAACCGTTGGCTTGTCAATTCTTCAGTAATGGCAAACTTTTTCGATATCAAGGCTCGCAAAGAAGCCGCAGCGGCCAATGGCGCTTCATCATCAAAGGCACCTCCTCCAAAAGAGAACAGTAGGCTCCAGCCATGGGTTGAGAAATAGTGAGCTTCCCCAGCTACCATCAGTAACCAACTTTCTAACTCAACCCACAGCCGGCCCAAGAACCTCAGCGATGTCACAGCCCAAGACCACACAATCACCGTCCTCCAACGCACCCTCCAATCCACCAACGCAAGCTTCCCTCTCTTTCCCCACAACTCGACAAGACTAACCTCTCCCCCAGCTCCCCCACATGCTCTTCTACGGCCCCCCGGGCACGGGCAAAACCAGCACCATCCTCGCCCTAGCAAAAGAGCTCTTCGGCCCCGAGCTCTCCAAAACCCGCGTCCTAGAACTCAACGCCTCGGACGAGCGCGGCATCAGCATCGTCCGCGAAAAAGTAAAGAACTTCGCGCGCATGCAGCTATCCGCCCCCTCCGCCGCCAACGCAAAGCTATACCCCTGTCCGCCTTACAAAATAATCGTGTTAGATGAAGCGGATAGCATGACGCAGGACGCGCAAAGTGCGTTACGGAGAACGATGGAGACGTACAGCAAGATAACGCGGTTTTGCCTGATCTGTAATTATGTGACGCGGATCATTGATCCGTTGGCGAGTCGGTGTTCGAAGTTTCGCTTTAAAAGTCTGGATCAGGGGAATGCCAAGAGGAGGCTAGAGGAGATTGCTGAGTTGGAGGGCGTGAGGTGTGAGGAGGGGGCAGTGGATGCGCTGATTAGATGTAGTGAAGGGGATCTACGGAAAGCTATCACGTTCCTGCAGAGTGCGGCGCGGCTGGTGAGTGCGGTGGGGAGGAAGGCGAATGAGGGGGATGACGATGCGATGGATGTGGATGAGAGTGGGAAGATAGTTACGGTGAAGAGTGTCGAGGATATCGCAGGTGTGATTCCTGACAAGACCATTGAAAGCCTTGTAAAAGCCATGCAGCCGCGCTCAGCGGGCTTAGTCTACGAGGCCGTCGCGAAGGTCGTGCAAGATATGGTTGCGGATGGTTGGAGTGCTACTCAAGTTGTGACACAGGTGGGTACAATGGCACATGGGTGTTTTGAACATGCGCGAACACATGCTGACATTGTAAAGCTCTACCAGTCTATCATCTATAATGAATCCATCCCAGACACGCAGAAGAACAAGATTGTCATGATCTTCTCCGAGATTGACAAGCGGCTTGTCGACGGCTCAGATGAGCATCTCTCAATTCTAGATCTATCATTACGCATCTCGGGCATCATGGCCGGTGCTTGAGCTTTTTTGAAGGCTTGTGGATATATATGCATGGCTTGTAGCTAGCGTCAGTGGAACAACGCATAAGGAAGGAATATCAGCGGCAGGCGTTCGGGTGCAGTCAATAGAGCTGAAAAGCTTCTCAAACATCTCACGAGCAAGAATACCACTCTCTGATGCAGATATGTTTCCCAATTATCCGATGACACGGAAAACGATGAGATGAGATACGTTAACATGTACAGATAAATTGTTACATAACCCCAGCACCAAGCGCAAATGCAACGACATAGGCCACACCAAAAGAAGATCATGAAAAGAGAAAAGAAATGCTAGTACAGTAGATGAGTCGCTTCCAAATTTTTTCATATCCTAATCAACTAAACTTGACGCTTTCCTAAACAACCTCGAGAGCTGGTGGCTCTCTCGTCGATAAAAATCTGTCATACCTATTATAGACGAACAATTCGGACGTCCCAAATCAGTTTTCATTACGACCGTTCTCAAATTAACCGCGAACAAGTTCGCCGAGTCGCTTCTCCATTATCTCTCTTCCCTCAAGCGTTTTCCACACCTCATGCGGTGCTTTGTTAACAACATCCCAGCTTAAAAGTCTGTTCGTCAAATGACTCAGATCCCTCTGCTTGCTGTCCCAGGTACTATCTCTGCGGACCTCAATCCCTGAGGAGACTAGTGCAAATGGAGTCTTATTATTCTGGATCGTACGCGCAGTTCCAACTTCAGTCTTAGTAAGGCTATCTGCCACGAGCGACTCCTGGAGCTTGGCTTTGATATATTTCCCACCTTGGTATGCGGCACGGCCATATACGCGGTCTTCGCGTGTACGGCCTTTAAAAAGAGCACCAGAGAGACTGTCCAAGCCCAAGGGCGAGATCACGCCGCGGGCCCAGAGGATGAATCCTCGATTGGGGGAGGAGAGGCGATAAAGGAGGTCTTCGTGGAGGGGATCGATGAGCAGGAGACCCAAGATGTCTCGGCCGTGGCGAGCGGAGAAGATACGGCTATAGATGCTACCTACACCGGCAGATGCAAGAATCCATGGACCCTGTTCTCCGGCACGGGCAAGTGCCTCAGAGAGCACATCGGCAGCCATACCAGCAGAAAATGGGGATGGTGCATTATCAGACCAGCCAAATCCTGGTCGATCAGAGTAACAGTATCGGGAGATTGAGCCGTTCTTAAGAGCATTGGTAGCAAACTCCTGCAGCTCACCCGCGAACGGGTTCTCTCCAGCTTCGAATAGAACTGTTGGGACCTTCCTGCCCTTTGAGTCCGTTTCATCGCCTTCACAGAAGACATGGATCTGATACTTCTCCCCGTCAACATAGTATCTTTCCCCTGGAGCAGCAAGAGAGGTATCGCGAGAGCGAAGAATGAGGGTTGCAGTGAGCAGCACAACAACAACTGCAAGCAGAGCTAGGACGACAGTAGAGGTAGCCACAGCGCACCATTCCCTGAGAGTACGGCGAGTTTCCGCTCGGCCAGTCAAACGCTCTTCCTCCTCCTGCTTACCCCAAGCAACGACTCGGTCAGTGAACACTGTCCAAGTGCTAATAATAAGAGCCCAGACAACGCTGGCAATGCCGATCCAACCTTCCTCTCTCCGCAATTGTGGCACAGCGACTATGAAGATCATGTCAACCAGCAATATGACTGCAATCACAAGGCTTGTGACTTGTGCGGCCTTAGAAGGTGCAGAGAAGAACAGGAGAACTGTGAGAAGGTATCCAGCCGTCAAGGTAGTATATGAGAAACTGAAGAACCCTGACCCGCAAGAGTGCATTCCCGGTGGACTAACGAAAATCGCAACCAGTAGCAGCACCCACCAGAGGAAAGTGATGATGAGGAAGAATACTGTGAAGTGCCTTAGGAATCGTACGCTCCAGAGGTTATATGGCGATACCTATTTGCAATTAGTTATGTTGACTGACAATTCGATTGAGTGTATTACTCACAGCTGGGTCATCAGGACTTAAGAAGCCATCCTGTCTAGATGGAGGAGGCAGGAGACGCGTGCGCTCATCAGCTGCTGAGTGATGAGGAGGAGCTTCGCCTTGAACATCGCTGCGAGACTCATCAACAGCATTACCGTCATCCTTCTTAGAACCCCAAAGAGAAACCATTTTGGGTGATGAAGTAAGTAACAACTTCACAGAGCAACAGGTATAACTGTGTTGAAGTAAAGGAATTGATATGAAAAAGTGGGGAGATTGTCCAGGCGACAGAAAACAGATATACGTCGGATATGATGCAGGCCCGTTCTATCAACAAATGGTCGACAAGAGGTGGGCAGGTTTAGAGGGTCAAGTGGAACGTGCTGCAGACCCAGGGTCCAAATAGAGCCTGGCGTGCTGCCAAAATCGAAACTTGAAAGATGAGGAGACCTTACGTCATAGTGATTGCGGAGCTCTACAATATGAGAACTAAGGGTCTACATCCTTAGAAGGGCATATAGATGGCATAAGAATTGGGAAGATATAGGTTAATTTATGTCAATATACTATAGGTTTAGAGGGGAATGAAGATATATCGTATTAGATAAATGGCATTGTTAAAAGAGCATTACAGTAAGCACAGCCAGATGCACGTCATTCTCCTAACCCCTGCACCACGTTGTTCAGCCTCACATCTCAGGCAGTAATTTTGGACATCCTCCCGAGTTAATGAGGATGGGATCAGACCATCTTTCCCGAGACTTAAATTAATGTAGATGGGGTACTGATCGTGGCCAGAGTTAAATATAAAACTCAACCCCGAGGCCACATGATACATCTTTATACTCCCAAGTCCACAGCCACGAGTGATCTGGGATCACCTGGCTAATGGCATAAAATGAACGTTGTTAAACATGAGTGACTTACAGAAATCTTTCGCCAAAGCCAAACTGGCGGGGCTACCTCCAATGCCGCCAGAGCCTCTTTTCGACGAGGAGGAGGAAACAGATGGTTTTACAGAGCTGCCAGTAGATCATCCAGACGACGACTCCTCATCAGCCTCGTCCGCCTCCTCTACCGGCACCATCAAGCCCACCGTTCAAGAGAAGCTCTTCGCCCGTCCTATGGGGTACATCTCATTTAGTTCTATTGCCTCAAAGGTATATAATTACTAACGCCTCCCAGAACACCCAACAAAAAGTCCCTAGACCAAATCCCCTGGACCACATACTTCGAGCGCGAGCTCAACCTCACCGTCACCTACGGCTCAACCACCATATCGCACCACGCCTACCTGACCTCGCCAACAGGCAATGGCCCTCTCTTCGTAGCCCATCACGGGGCCGGCTCCTCAGGCCTATCGTTTGCGGCCCTGACAGCCGAGATCCGCAAGCTGCTTCCCGGGGCGGGGATCCTTTCCTTGGATGCCAGGGGCCATGGCTTGACCGAGACCACGCGCGTAGGAGAGCCAGTCATGGCGGAACCGCATCACGAGACGCTGGATCTGAGTCTCGAGACGCTGAGTGCGGATCTCGTGACCGTGGTTGGGAGGACGGGGGAAACCATGGGCTGGTCTTCTACTCCGCCGCTGATCCTGATAGGGCACAGCCTGGGCGGGGCGGTCGTTACGGATGTTGCGAAGAGCGGGAAGCTGGGTGATAGTGTGCTTGGATACGCTGTGTTAGATGTGGTGGAGGGGTCGGCTATCGACGCCCTGCAGTCTATGCAGACCTATCTCTCGACTCGGCCAGTTGGCTTCCAGACTTTGCAGTCCGGCATTGATTGGCATATTCGATCACGGACTATTCGAAATACAGTATCGGCGAGGGTTTCTGTTCCGGCATTGTTGTCCTTAGAGGACGATGGAATACTCAAGTCTCGACCTTGGGTTTGGAAGACCAATCTAGCGGCAACGCAACCGTTCTGGGAGGGTTGGTTCGTGGGTTTGAGTAAGAAGTTCTTGGAGGCCAAGGGCGGGAAGTTGCTTTTGCTGGCAGGGACGGATAGACTTGATAGAGAGCTTATAATTGGTCACATGCAAGGTTTGTCTTCTCGAACTCTCTCTCATACATTTGCCTAAGAGTTCTCTAGGAAAATTTGCATTGCAGGTGTTACCAGAGGCGGGACATTTTATTCATGAAGATCTACCAGAGAAAACGGCGCTTTTTCTAGTCGATTTCTATAAGAGGAATGATCGGAGTGCTTTGGTATTGCCTCCGAAAGTGGCAGATATGCTGAAAGCTGGCAGGAAGATATAAGTATTCATCAAGTATGCATGTAAGAATAGCGACAGATGGCAACATCTCAGGTATTTGAAGGTTGGTGATGAAACCATTGGCGGTTTTGGTAGATGACCGGGTATCAAATTTGTTGTAATATAAATGATCAGTGTCCCTATAACTCATCTTTCTTCCTCTGCGCCTCTTTCTGTGCCTCCACGGGCTCTTCCCACATCCTCTTTTTGGGATTACGATTCTCAGGAAACCCATGTTGTACACCTTCAGCAGCTTGACCATTACTGCTTGACTCGTCATTGTGCACTTCTGCACCTCCCGCCTGCTGAGTGTCATCAATAATCTTTCCCACCTCTTCAATCATGCCATCCTCCCCTCCGGCAGCTGATTCAGTCCCCTGGGCTGGCGCTCTCCCACCCTCTACAACTGATCTCCCCGGGCCACCAGTGGCACTGCTATGCCAGATTGATGTCGATACGCTTGGGATCTCGGTCGTCCCAACAACAACATTA
>Ga0335075_10017809_pt1 | contig 10554 bp, 9 predicted proteins | sample Lox_Sample_24_FD_206723 | JGI IMG/M metagenome (GOLD analysis project Ga0335075, IMG submission 206723) | Soil microbial communities from Loxahatchee National Wildlife Refuge, Florida, United States - Lox_Sample_2.4 | ecosystem: Environmental > Terrestrial > Soil > Wetlands | place: USA: Florida... | reverse complement strand
CACGGCCGACAAACTTGGCATCGCGGTCGGCGATAGGGTGACCGGCAGTGTCATCGGCAACGGCGGGTGAGCGGTGGGCCTCCGGCCTCCTCTATATGGGCCTCTGGGCGCGCGTAATCTGGCAACTTCTAGTCCAGCCTTAAGCGCAATCGGGGCTAGACACCGCCTTGCTGGCTGTGGCGGAAAAATGTATCCAAAGCCGCGAGCGCGAGTTCCAATTCCGAAGTTCGGAATCGAAGAAGGCTGTCAACTTGTTGAACTAGCGTCGCTTTGGTTCAGAAATCCGCATAATGAGTTGCAGGCCGAAATGATGCGGATTTCTGAACCGGGATAGTTGCGGGGTATAGCGCAGCCTGGTAGCGCGGCAGTTTTGGGTACTGCAGGTCGCAGGTTCAAATCCTGCTGCCCCGACCAATTCCTTCGCTACGCGATGGATCTTTCGGTCGCGTCGGGGAAGGCGTTTCGATTTCCGTTACCGCTTCGAGGAAGAATTTTCGCATGACCGCACGCATCTACAAGCCGGCGCGCACCGCCATGCAGTCGGGCCGCGCCAAGACCAAGGAATGGGTGCTCGACTACGAGCCGGAACAGCCGCGCATGGTCGAGCCGCTGATGGGCTGGACCAGTTCGGGCGACATGAAGCAGCAACTGCGGCTGTTCTTTCAGACCAAGGAAGAGGCCGTCGCCTATTGCGAGCGCGAGGGCATCGCTTACGAGCTGTTCGACAGCCCACCGCCGACGCAGCGGCCGCGCATTTCCTACTCTGACAACTTCGCCGCTACGCGGCGTGGCGCCTGGACGCATTAAGCCCGATACGCTGCCCTCGTCAGGCGCGGCGCTTTTCCAGCGAGTGGCCGGCTGCCGCCGGAGAGCTTTGCTTGTTCGCGCTGGCGCGCTGGCGCAACAGCGACGTGAAGCGTTCTTCCGGCATCGGTTGGCCAAGCAGAAATCCCTGACCGTAATCGCAGCCCATGCTGACCAGCGCGAGCGCATCGGCGGCCTTCTCGATGCCGATCGCCACGGCGATCGAGCCGAAATTGTGCGCCAGATCGATGACGGTCTTGCACAATGGCGCGTTGACTTTGTCGGTGCCGCAATCGGCGACAAAGGCGCGGTCGAGCTTTAATTCGGCGAACGGCAGCTCCTTCAGGCGCACCAGCGAGGAATAGCCGCGGCCGAAATCGTCGATCGCCAGCTTGACGTTGAGGTGAGCGAGGCGCTTGGTGAGGTCGCTTGCCAGTTTCAGATCGGTCACGATCTGCTCTTCGGTGACGTCGATCACCAGCCCCGGCCACTTGTCGTATTGCGGCCGGTATTTCTGCACGATGTCTGCGACAGCGATCTTCACGAGCGCGTTGACCGGAATGTTGACCGCGAGCCGCAGGTTGACGCCGAGCTTGGCGAAGTTGAGGCCGGCGCGTAGAGCCTGCGCCAAGGCGAGTTCCGACAGCGTCACCAAGCTTGATTCGCTCGCGCCAGGCATGAAGGCGCCCGGGGTAAGCACGCCGTGAATCGGATGGCGGACGCGGGCAAACGCCTCGGCACCGACCAGCTGCTTTTTGCGCAGGTCGATCTTCGGCTGGAACCAGAATTCCACCCAGTCTTTGCTCAGCGCCTCGTTGAGATCGACCCGGCCGGCGACGGTCGGCGGATCGCCGAGCTTGATGTCTTGGAGAACCTTGAGAACGACGCTGGTTTCGAACGGCTTTTTCAACGGCGGCAGCATGAGCAGCCGGTGCTGGTCGCCGATGCTCTTGACGTGGGCGAGCACCGCCGAGCCGCGGCTCGACATCAGCTGCAAGTAGCCGCTGTAGCCACGCTGGCCGAGCGCGACGACGCAGCCGATCGCTTCGGCCGAGTCGAGCGGAATGTTCAGGAAAACGGCATCCGGGGTGCGCCGCGCCAAAGCCGAGGTCAGGCCCTGGCCGTCGGCGAATTCCTCCGTGTCGAGGCCGGCGCCGTGCATGATAAGGGAAAGAAAGTGGCGGATGCTTGCGTCAGAATCGATGACGAAGCAGAGCGGTGCACGTCCCGATGTTCGCGGCGCGGCGACTTGCAGCGTGGAGCTGCCGGCAGGCAGGGCTTGTCCTTCCACGGGGCTTGCAGTCATCGGTTAAAGGCCTATGCGCCCGGCGGCGGGAAGGCTGCATTGTTGGCGGAAATCCTTAACCGGTGGTTTGCAACAGCCGACAACGGCAGCCTTTACGCGCTGCTGCTCCGCCCGAATCGGGAACCCAAAAGCCGATGGGCAAAAAGGTTTCCATATCGGCAACCCATGCATGGGCCGCGGAGCGAGCACGCGTGCCGTTCGTTGTGAGCGGCACGGGCGCGATGCTAATTTACCGGCCAATCGACGCCGGGCCCGCCGTGCAGGCTCGCCAATCAACCTTGCCGACAACCTTGCCGACGGGAGAGAAGAATGCCGAAAAAACAATCCGATCCGAAACTCGATCGCCGCAAATTTCTCACCGCGGCGGCCGTCGCCGGCGCCGCCGGCGCAGTCAATCCCGCCCGCGCCGCGCCGGATGCCGCGACATCAGGAGAGCCGCGTCCGCCGGCGGTGCTGCCGCCCAACGAGCACGTCGCGGCGGCCGAGACCGACATCCCGAACATCCCGCCCTATTCGACCGAGAACCGCCGGCCCACCTCGGACTTCATGGTCGACGTTATCAAGTCGCTCGATATCAAATACCTGCCGTCCAATCCGGCCTCGAGCTACCGCGCGCTGCACGAATCACTGATCGACTACGGCAAGAACACGATGCCGGAATTCCTCACCTGCACGCACGAGGAAGTCGGCGTCGGCATCGCTCACGGCTACTACAAGATCGCCAACAAGCCGCTGTTGACCACGTGCCATGGCACGGTCGGCCTGATGCACGCGACTATGAATATCTATAACGCGTTTTGCGACAACGCGCCGGTGATCGTGATCGCCGGCAACGATATGGATGCCGCGCATCGGCCCCCCGGCGTACCGACCTTCCATTCGGCGCAAGATATCAACGCGATCGTGCGCGATTACACGAAATGGGACGACACGCCGATTTCGGCGCAGGCTTTCGCACAATCGTTCGTGCGCGCCTATCAGATCGCGACTACGCCTCCCTGCGGCCCGGTCGTCATTTCGCTCGACGACGGTCTCGCGCAAGAGGCGGTGCGCGATTATGGACAGGCGCTCTATATTCCCAAATTCGTTCCGACCGCGCCGCCGGCCGGCGAAATGGGCGCGGTGCGCGAGGCGGCCCGTCTGCTGGCCAATGCCGAGCATCCGGTAATCGTCGCCGATCGCGCGGTCATTACGCAGCAGGGAATGAACCTGCTCGTGCAGCTCGCCGAGCTGTTGCAAGCCCCACTGGTGCGTCAGCGCTCCCGGCTCAATTTTCCGACGACGCATTACCTCGGCCGGCCCGCAACCGTGATCCCGCAGGCCGACGTGATCCTTGGTCTCGAGCTGACTGACTACTGGGCGACGGTGAACAAATTCACCGACAACAACCACGACGGCTGGGGAAGTATGTCTCCGCGCACCAAGCCCGGCACGAAGCTCATTAGCATCAGTACGCAGCAACTGATTACGAAATCCAATTACCAGGATTATCAGCGCTTCCAGAGCGTCGACGTTCCGATCGCCGGCGATGTCGAGGCGACGCTGCCGGCGCTGATCGAAGCCCTCAAGGACGCGATTCCCGACAGCCGCAAGGATGCAATCGCAAAGCGCGGCCAGACCATCAAGGACGCCCATGAAAGGGCGCGCGAGGCGACCAAACAGGCGGCCGCCATCGCCTGGGACGCAAGTCCGATCTCGACCGCGCGGCTGTGCATGGAGATTTACGCACAGATCAAGGATTTCGACTGGTCGCTGGTGCCGTCATCCGGCAACGTCAGCGGCTGGCCGACGCGGCTGTGGCCGATGGACAAAGTCTATCAATTCACCGGAACGTCGGGTGGCTATGGCGTGGGCTGGGGCGCGCCGGCTTCGGTCGGCGGCGCACTCGCCAACCGCGACGAGGGCCGCTTCTCGGTTTCGATCCAGTCCGACGGCGACTTGATGTATGCGCCGGGCGCCTTGTGGACGGCGGTGCGGCACAAGATTCCGCTGCTCGCTGTGATGCACAACAACCGCGGCTATCACCAGGAGGTGATGCACATACAGCGGTTGGCGAATTTCCGTGATCGCAATCCCAATACCGGAAGCGATCTGGCGCCGATCGGCACCAGCATCATGAATCCCGACATCGAGTATCACAAGCTCGCCGAATCGATGGGCTGGTGGGCCAAGGGCCCGATCAAGGATCCGGCGGATCTCGGCCCTGCGCTGAAAGAAGCGGTTGCCGTGGTCAGATCCGGCCAGCCGGCGCTGCTCAACGTGTGGACGCAACCGCGCTAGGAGTTTGGATAAAATGAAAATTGCTCGCTTTTATCTTCTGCCATTCGCACTGGTCGCGGGTTTCATGCTCGCCGGCGCCGCGGCGGCCGCAGCCGATCCTTCGGCGGAGAACGGCAAAGCCGTGTTCGTCAAGCACGGCTGCTGGCAATGCCACGGCTTCGAGGGGCAGGGCTCGGTGGCGACCAGCGGCGGAATGGTAATCGCCAACACCCCGCTCCCGTTCGATGCGTTCAAGGCGTACGTGCGCAACCCGGCGGGAGCAATGCCGCCGTTCCACGCCGAAATGATCTCGGATGCCGATCTCGCCGACATCTACGCCTATCTGGAATCGCGGCCCAAGCCGAAGCCGGCAAAGGATATTCCGCTTCTCAACAACCTGTCGTCCAAATAATTCCGTTGGACGGGTCTTTGGAATAATGCGGTCAGCCTTGCGCGGCTGGATGCGTTGGCTCCCCCCGGTCGGGGAGGGCTGAATTCGATGTCCGTCCGGCTATACTAAGCACCGCGAGCGCGGCGACGCGATCACGAGCGAAACAGCGATGAGCAGCAAAGGCCGGATGCGGCTCGGCGCCTTTTTCAATCCGACGGGGCACCACGTGGCCTCGTGGCGGCATCCGCGCGCGCAGGCAGACGCCGGCATCAATTTCCAGCACTATCTGGAGATCACGCGTACCGCCGAGCGCGGCAAGTTCGACATGGTGTTCCTTGCCGACAATCTCGGCGTGAGGGCCGCTCATATCGAGGCGTTGTCACGCTCGGCGCAATACATCGCCAATTTCGAGCCGATCACGCTTCTCTCCGCGCTTGCCACCCACACCAGCCATATCGGCCTCGTGGCGACGGCGTCGACGAGCTATAACGAGCCGTTCCACGTCGCGCGCAAATTCGCCTCGCTCGACCATTTGAGCGGCGGCCGTGCCGGCTGGAATCTGGTGACCTCGGGGCAGGAAAACGAGGCGCGCAACTTCAGCCGCGAGACGCATTACGAGCACGGCGAGCGCTATGACCGCGGGCGCGAGTTCGCCCGCGTCGTGCTTGGCCTTTGGGACAGCTGGGACGACGACGCCTTCGTGCGCGACAAAGCGAGCGGGCAGTTCTTTGCGCCCGAAGGGCTGCACAACCTCAATCACCGCGGCGAACATTTCAAGGTGCTGGGTGCGCTCAATATCCCGCGCAGCCCACAAGGCTATCCAGTGATCGTGCAGGCCGGCGGCTCGGAAGACATGATCGCCGTTGCGGCTGAGTTCGCCGAAGTCATCTTCTGCGCGCCGCTGACGCTCCAGGCTTCGCAGAGCCTTTATGCGGCGCTCAAGGGACGGCTCGCCGCCCATGGACGAGCGCCCGACGAAATGAAGATCATGCCCGGGCTGTCACCGATCGTCGGCCGCACTGACGAGGAGGCGCGGGAGAATTACGAGCATCTCAATTCGCTCATTCATCCCGTCGTTGCCCGCGAAATCCTTTCGATGGTGCTCGGCAACGTCGATCTGACGCCCTATCCGTTCGATGGGCCACTGCCGGAAAACCTGCCGCGCTCGAACGCGAGCCAGAGCATTTTTGCCGAAGTCACCGCCATGGCGCGGCGCGAGAATCTCTCCATCCGCCAGGTGGCGACGCGGGTTGCCGGCGCACGCGCCAAGGCGGTCGTCTACGGCTCGCCGGCGACCATCGCCGACATGATGGAGGAATGGTTCGTCAAGGACGGTTGCGACGGCTTCAACATCATGCCGCCGTTCCTGCCGGGCGGGCTTGACGACTTCGTCGAACTGGTGATTCCGGAGTTGCAGCGGCGCGGCCTGTTCCGCACTGAGTACGAGGGCAGGACGCTGCGTGAGCATCTCGGTCTCAAGCGGCCCGAGAGCCGGCACGCGAAGAAATACGTGGCACGCGGCGCGGAACTTGCCAACGCCACATCGGGAGGATGACGTGATCAATGTGCGCAGACTCGGGCACGCAACGCTGACGACGCCCGATATCGACCGGCAGATCGCTTACTACACCGAGGTCGTCGGCCTGACTTTGGTCGAGCGCGGCAGCGATCGCGCTTTTCTTGCCAGCAAGCTCGGCCTCGAGGCGATTGCGCTCGAACCCGGACCGGGCAACGCGCTCTCGCGCATCGCCTTTCAGGTCGCGCCCGGCACCGATCTCGCTGACGTGTCCCGTGGGCTTGCCAAAGACGGCGTGAAGTGCGAGCGGCGCAAGGGCATCTCGCCAGGAATTGCCGAGGGGGTCGTGTTCACCGATCCGAAGGGCACGCTGGTGGAGATTTTTTCCGACTATACGTTCGCACGTGACGACGGCCGCACCGCCGGCATCATGCCGCTCAAGCTCGGCCACGTCGCCTACCGGGTCGACGACGTACAGAAGACAGTGAAGTTCTATTGCGACGTGCTCGGTTTCCGCGTCTCCGACTGGCGCGACAATACGTTCGCCTTCCTGCGCTGCAACACCGACCATCATACGGTGAATTTCGTCCACGACGACGAGCCGCAGCTCCACCACATCGCCTTCGAGGTCAAGGATTGGGCCGAAATCCAGCGCGCCGCCGAAACGCTCGCCAGGCACGATATCCATCTGGTCTGGGGCCCCGGCCGGCACATTATCGGGCATAATATCGCGATCTATCATCGCAACGCCGACAAGGTGCGCGTCGAGTTCTTCTGCGAGATGGATCTGATGAAGGATGAATCGCTCGGCTATTTCGATCCGCGCCCCTGGCACCAGGACCGGCCGCAGCGGCCGAAAGTGTGGGGGCCGGAGACGTTACGCAATTACTGGGGCTACGGTTCGGAGCGGATCATTCGCGGCTATCAGACGATCGAATGAAACCTAGTCCGAATGAGCGTAGCGAAAGGCGGCGATAGCGACTACGCTTGCGCGTCGCTCGCTGATTTCGCGCTCGCGCATCCGGGCTGGAATAAAGAGAGAGTGGGCTAAGGAGGAATCGATGAAAGTCTGCATGTTCCACCTGATGCCGTATCGGGAGCTGCCCGCCGATTATGAGCGGCGATACAACGCCAGCCACATCGAGCCTGTCTGGTTCGACGTCGCCGACGCCGACAAGGTCGGCCAGTTCTACAATGCCACCCTCGACGAGATGCTGTATGCGGCGAAGGCCGGCATGCATGGGGTGTGCACCAATCAGCACCATCAGAACGTCTATGGGTTCATGGCCAATCCTAGCCTGATGGGCTCGGTTCTGGCGCGCGGGACGGCCGGCCAGAACACCGCGATCATCCAGCTCGGCTCGACGCTGCCCTCGACCACGCCGCCGACGCGCATCGCCGAGGAATATGCGATGCTCGACTGCATCAGCGGCGGCCGGCTGGTGGCGGGCTTTCCAACCGGGCTGCCGTCGGACGTGACATTGTCGAACGGCGTGGTGCCGATCGAGCAGCGCGAGCGTTACCGCGAGGCGCTGGCGCTCGTCACCAAGGCGTGGTCGGCTCGCGAGGTGTTTGCCTGGAATGGCAAGTACTATCAGCTCGGCATGGTCAATCTTTGGCCGCGCCCGATCCAGCAGCCGCACCCGCCGATCTGGATTCCCGGCGCGGGCATTTCGGCCACCGCCGAATACGTCGTCGATCTCGACCATTGCTTCTGCCATCTCAGCTACTACGGCCTGAAATCGGCAGAGGAAGTCAGCGACCGCTATTGGGAGACCTGCGCGCGCAAGGGCCGCGACGACAATCCGCACCGTTACAGCTTCCTGCAGCTGATCGGGGTCGCCGAGACCGATGCCGAGGCCGAACGCATCTACGGGCCTCACGCCGAATATTTCTTCAACAAGCTGCTCTACAACGCGCCGCAATATCAGCAGATTCCCGGCTGCCTCGAGTACGAGGGGATGCGGTCGGCGCTGCGCGGCACGATCCGCTCCTCGATCAACTTGCGCGAGCTGAAGGCCAAGGATTTCTTCGAGCGCGGCTTCGTCGTGGTCGGCAGCCCGAAAACCGTGCGGGAGAAATTGTTGGATGGCGTGAAGCGGCTGCGGATCGGTCATCTACTGACGCTGTTGCATTTCGGCTCGATGCCGACTGACGTGTGCAAGGCCAGCATCGACTTGTTCGCGCGCGAGGTGCTGCCGCATCTCGCACCGCTTTGGGACGACAAATACGAGGATCGCTGGTGGCCCGAGCGGTTGCGGTCCAAGCGGCCTGCCGCCGCGCCCGCTCTTGCCGCCGCCTCGTGAAAGTCCCCGACATGGCAAAATCGCAAGTGCGCCGGTTCAAGCTTTGGCAGGACCGGATCGATACTGAAGTAGAAACCAGCGGCGAGGGTCCGCCTTTGGTCTGGCTGCATGGACCGTGGGGACTCAATCCTGATCGCGCCTTTATCGAGCGATTGGCTTCGCACTACACAGTCCATGCGCCGCGGTTTCCAGGAACAACGCCCGGCGATCCGAACTCGGTTCACGAGCTTGTCGGCTGGTATGACCTGACGGTCTATTGCGGCGAGCTGTTCGAGCGGCTCGGCGTCACTGCGCCGATGGTTGCCGGCCATTCGTTCGGCGCGCTGCTCGGCGCCGAAATCGCCGCGGCTTCGCCAAGGTCGGTCAGTCGGCTGGTGCTGATCGATCCGGTCGGATTGTGGCGCGACGATCTCCCGGTCACGAACTGGATGGTGCTGAGTGATAAGGCGCGGCGGGCGGCGCTTTTCGCCGATCCCGAAGGCGATGCGACCAAACGCTTCTTCACGGTGCCGAGCGACCCGGACGCCCGTCTTGAGGCGTTATCGCAGATGGTCTGGTCGCAGGCCTGCACCGGCAAATTCGTCTGGCCGATTGCCGACCGCGGTTTGAAACGGCGCATTCACCGCATCGCGGCGCCAACGCTGATAGTCTGGGGCAAGGCCGACGGCGTCATCGACGCGGCTTATGCCGACGAATTTGCCAAGCGAATTGCCGGTGCGCGGGTCGAGCGCATCGCCGGCGCCGGGCACCTGCCGCATCTCGAACAGCCGGAAGCGGTGGGGAAGGCGGTGGCAGCCTTCCTCGGCCGCTGAGGGCGGCCGTCCTCAAAGCCATCGCTACACGAGGTCGTGAGCGCGTCGTGCCTTGTTCTCGCGGCAATTGTGATTGGCGCGTCAGCGCCCGGCTGATCTAAATGCTCAGCCTATCGGGGCCGCGCCGGACGGCGAGGCACGCGGAGGAACCAATATGCCAGGCAGGATTTGCAGTGCCGCCACGGTGCGCAGCTTCGCGAGCGGCTTCTCGTGGCGCGCGGCTTTGATCGCGATTTTCGTTGTCGGCTTGTTCGGCGCCGGGGCCACACTGTTCGCGCAGGCGGCCGAGCCGGCGGTGAGCATACCGGCGCCCAAAGTCGATGCGGTAGCGCCGGCCGGCGAGGGGACACAGACAATCGTGCTTGCCGGCGGCTGCTTCTGGGGCGTGCAAGGGGTGTTCGAGCACGTCAAGGGCGTCATCCAGGCGGTCTCTGGATACTCCGGCGGTAAGAAGGAAACGGCGCACTACGAGATGGTCGGCACCGAACAAACCGGCCACGCCGAGTCGGTTCAGGTCACCTACGACCCGAAGCAGATTTCGTATGGGAAGATTTTGCAGATCTACTTTTCGGTCGCCCACAATCCGACCGAGCTAAACTATCAGGGTCCCGACAGCGGTCCTTCCTATCGCTCGGCGATCTTCTACGCCAACGATGAGCAGAAGCGAGTGGCGCAAGCCTACATTGCGCAGCTTGACCAGGCGCATGCTTTTAATGCGGCGATCGTGACCAAGCTCGAGCCGTTGACCGGCTTCTATCCGGCCGAGGGGTATCATCAGGATTTCCTGGTGCTCCACCCGACCTATCCGTACATCGTGTTCAACGACCTGCCGAAGGTTGAGAACCTCAAGCGTCTGTTTCCCGATTATTACCGCGAGATGCCGGTGACTGTGCTCGCATCGAGCAAGCCGACGCAATAGCGCTTGCGGCTTTTCCAGAGCGCTGCTGGCGAGCGCTGATGCGGGCTTAGGCTTGCGCGCGAAATTGTGCGCCGGCAATCATTTGCGCCGCATCATGCTGCACCGCATCGTGAGAGCGAGGCGTTCGCGCTCGAGAGCGCGAAACCCATGACCTATAATCTATAGCCATTACACGCGCGCTGACGTATCGTGATTGCGGAAGCGGGTCGGCAAGAACCTGTTCCAAAGAGACGGATAGCGT
>Ga0335075_10017808_pt1 | contig 10554 bp, 8 predicted proteins | sample Lox_Sample_24_FD_206723 | JGI IMG/M metagenome (GOLD analysis project Ga0335075, IMG submission 206723) | Soil microbial communities from Loxahatchee National Wildlife Refuge, Florida, United States - Lox_Sample_2.4 | ecosystem: Environmental > Terrestrial > Soil > Wetlands | place: USA: Florida... | reverse complement strand
TGACGATTTCCCGATGCGGCAGCCGGTAGGCGAGGCGGACTGCCAGGGCAGCGAGCGGGAATGGCGTGAATCTGCCGAGCGTGATCAGTGCCTCGGCGGCCGAAGCCTCCCGGACTGCCTTGAGCTCTGACATCTCCGCCCGGATGACGGCGAGCCGCTCCAGCGGGTCGGCCAGGTGAACGGGCAGATCGGCAACGACCGCTGACACCCGATTCTCGTAGATGCTCTCCTCGCCTGGGGCGCGCACCGAAACCGGGATCAGTGACGGGACCATGTGCGGTCTGGGACGCTCGCCGCGCGAGAGCAACAGCGTGCGGAAGCCGCTGCTGATGGCGGCCAGCACTACGTCGTTCACGGTTCCGCCTAGCTCGCGCTTGATCGCCTTGACATCGGCGAGCGACGCACGGGCCCAGGTGTAGCGTCGCTGGCGGCCGATGGGGCCGCTCAGCGACGACGCGGTGGCCGGCCAGGCAGCGGTCGCGATCCTCGCGACCGCGCGCGCCGTCCGCCGCACCTGCCGGACGGCCTGCATCGGCCTGGCCAGAGCGTCGGCCAGGGCGAAGGCCCCCCTGGCGGGACGCGCTACCAGGTCCGCCGCCGCCGAGGCGGCGAGCGCCAGCCCGGTCGGCTCGGCGGGCGGCGGGAAGATTTCTGCCGCAGGCGGCGGGGATGGCTCGGGTGAAAGGTCGAAGATCACTCGGTACATGTCGGTGCCGGAGACACCGTCGACCATGCAATGGTGCACTTTGGAGATCAGCGCCCAGCGTCCGTCGGCAAGGCCGTCGACGAGCCAGTACTCCCACAGCGGGAAGTCCCGGTCGAGCCGCTGCGCCATGACCCGCGCGACTAGGTTGCTGAGCTGCGTATCGCCGCCTGGCTCAGGCAGTGCGGTGTGCCGGATGTGGTACCGCAGGTCGAATTCCGGATCGTCAACCCACACCGGCGGACCGAGCCGGAATGGCACTTCGCGCAACTTCCGGCGGTACATCGGTACCAGCGGCAGCCGGCGCTCCACGGAACTGCAGAATTCGTCGTAGGTCGGAGAAGGGCCCTCGAAGAGGGCGACCGACGCGATCGCAAACGAGGCATGCCGGTCCTCGTTCTCCGCCTCGACGAACTGGGCATCCATCGGCTTCAGTCGCTCCATGATGCCCCCTTGCCGGGCTACGTGCGGAAATACTGCGGAACATAGCCGCTGACCGCCAGGCTGACCGCTGGCCATTCTTACTGCACCCAAAGGACCAAGGGCACCTGGCCGACAGATACGCGCCTGGCGATGCTGCCGCTCTGTCGGCCCGAAGGCGAGCGCCAGCGCGCTGCGGTGGTGCGCACCTCGAAGCGGCCGACGGGCCCCTCGGTCAGGCAGCGGCCCGCCGCCCGACAGCACGATTCTGTTTCGAGGGTACGTCGGAGGTCCGGCACCAGATACGGGGGTGGTCGTTGCAATCACGAACGGCAGCGAACGGTTTCCTTACCTCAGGCTTGCGAGGGACCGAAGTCCCTGCTGGAAGGACCTTAAGCTCTGCCCGCACGACCTGCTCCGGCCGACTCTAGCAACGGACGCTGGCGACTTGTCGCCGGCAAATACGGACGGGAGTGAGGCCATGACTGGGTCAAGCTTGGTTGCAATCATCCTGCCGGCAGTGGCGTTCACCGGGATGGCCTTCTGGCTTGGCATGGTGTTTCACGCCGACAACCACCCAGGATACGGTCGCAGGCAGTCCCGGCAGGGACTCGCGGCGACTACGCCGCACCAGGAAGCTGACCAGCCGCCAGCCGCCGGTCTGGGCGAGCTTGCATCGTATGGCGGGACCAGTGCCACTCTCGCTCCTTCGCTTGAGCGGGAGGAGGTCGCTAACAAGGCTCCGGCGTAATCGAGACCTGACCGGCCCAGCGTGGCACGCATTCGCTTCCGGGCCCTACGACTCTGGCCCGCACCGGCGCGATCTGCTGCGCTTGCGCGAAGCACCGTACGAAAGGTCGGAAATGAGCTGGGAAGCTCGCGTCGCATGCGGGGACGTCGATGAGCGCGCCCGGCGATGCAGCGCGGCTTAAGCGGAAGGCGGCACAGGCCAAGGGTGAGTGGCATGCGACGAGATAACAGGCGCGTGCAGAAGCGCAGTGGCGCCGAAACTGTGGACCAATGGCGCGAAGGTCTGCCATACCCGGCGGTCAGCATTTCCTCCCAAACAAGTCGCCTGGACTGGCAATGACAAGCGCGACGAAAGAGACCTGACAATGACGTACGGCCACGCCGAGCGCACCTTGGCTGCGATCCGATTGCTCGAGGCGGAGACCAGGCACCTGCTCGGAAGCACACGACTGGATCCAGCACACGAGCGATGGCTGCGCGCCGCTGCCGATTCGGCCTCCCGCCGCCTGGAATCAGAGCGGACGGGCGCCCAGGGTTCGTCTGCGGAAGCTGACCCCTTACCGTCCAGCGACCCTATAGCCAGGGACCTTGGGCCCTCACCGCAGGCGGCCAGACGGCATCAGGCTGCTGGTGAGCTAGCGCACGGAGCCTGACATGAACATTCTGATAGTCCTCCTCGTTATAGTCGCTGTCCTGGTCGTGCTAGGACTTCTGCTTGCGGTGCGTGTCGTGTGGCAGTACGAACAAGGCGTGCTGTTCCGGCTCGGCCGGTTCCGCGGGCCACGATCGGCGGGACTTCGGCTGATCGTGCCCGTTATCGACCAGCTCCGTAAGGTATCCCTGCGGATCGTGACGATGCCGATCCAGTCGCAGGGGATCATCACGCGCGACAACGTGAGCGTGGACGTGTCGGCGGTCGCCTACTTCCGCGTTGTCGACGCAGTTAAGTCAGTGCTGGCGATTGAGAATGTTCGCGCCGCGATCAACCAGATCGCCCAGACCACGCTGCGCAAGGTGGTCGGTCAGCACACACTCGACCAGACGCTGGCCGAGACCGACGCCATCAATCTCGACATCCGGAAGATCCTTGATGCCACCACCGCCGACTGGGGAGTAGAGGTCACTCTGGTCGAGCTGAAGGATATTCAGTTGCCCGACAGCATGAAGCGAGCGATGGCTAAGCAGGCCGAGGCGGAGCGGGAGAAGCGCGCCAAGATCATTAATGCCGAAGGCGAATCGCTGGCCGCCGCGGCGCTCGGCGAGGCGTCGGACACGATGATGGCTCACCCGCTCGCGCTGCAGCTCCGGAACTTGCAGAGCCTGGTCGAGATCGGGGTGGACAAGAACACCACAGTCGTGTTCCCCGCGCCGCTGATGAGCACGATCGAGGAGCTCGGGGCGTTTCTGAGCCGCGAGGGAGCCGCTGCCGACGGCGGGCGAACCCGGTCCGCAACCGGAACGCGCCCGGCTGACGGCACACTGAGCCCGGCATCCGTTGGCACACCAATCCGGGTGCCCAGCCTGGCCGGTGCTCCAGGCGAGACCAAGGCTGTCTAGCCGGCAGACGGCCGAAAGACGCTACTGCACATAGATCCAGGAGCAGCCGTAGTCCGGCTGGTACCAATGTCGCGCATCCCAGGAGGTCGCAATGAAGGCTCTCGTTTACCACGGTCCAGGAGAAAAGGCCTGGGAAGATGTCCCCGATCCAGCGATTAAGGACACCACGGACGCGATCGTGCGGGTGGAAGCCACCACGATTTGCGGCACGGACCTGCACATCCTCAAGGGCGATACACCCGAGGTCGCCAGCGGCCGCATCCTCGGCCATGAGGCGATAGGCACGGTCGAGGCGGTCGGGCCTGGCGTCAGCACCGTCAGTCCCGGCGACCGGGTCCTCGTCTCGTGCATCTCCGCGTGCGCACGGTGCCAGTACTGCCGCGACGGCCACCCGGGCCAGTGCACAGGTGGCGGCGGCTGGATCTTCGGTTACATGATCGACGGAACCCAGGCCGAGTATGTCCGGGTACCCTTCGCCGACACGTCGACCTATCGCGTTCCGGAAGGCGCGACGGACGAGGAGATCCTCATGCTCGCCGACATCCTGCCAACCGGGTACGAGGTCGGCGTTCTCAACGGCAGGGTCGGACCCGGCGACACGGTCGCGGTGGTGGGCGCAGGGCCGGTCGGCCTGGCCGCGATCACCGGCGCGCGGCTGTACACGCCCAGCCACGTCATCGCCATCGACCTGGCTGACGCCCGGCTGAAGGCCGCCCTGGAGTTCGGGGCCGACCTCACCGTCAACAACGGCCAGGACGACGCCCTGGCTTACGTGCGGAGCGTGACCCGCGGGCGCGGCGCTGACGTCGCCATCGAGGCAGTCGGCGTGCCCGCCAGCTTCGAGCTGTGCACAAGCCTGGTGCGGCCCGGAGGCCGCGTCGCGAACATCGGCGTGCACGGGAAGCCGGCCACGCTTCACCTCGAATCGCTGTGGATTCGCGATGTCACCGTGACGACCGGCCTGGTGGACGCGACCTCCACCGACACCCTGCTGCGGCTTATTGAATCGCACCAGATCAATGCGGGGCGGTTCGTCACCCACCGGTTCGAGCTCGACGACATGCTGACCGCCTACGACGTATTCGGGAGGGCCGCGGAGACCGGCGCGATCAAGGTCATGATGACTCGCTGAACCGATCCCGGTCGCGCCAGCTACGCAGCTGGCGCGACCGGCGCAACGCCATCTGGCCGCCGGCGAAACGCACGCGGGTGAGGGAAGACTCCATGACCGGGCTCCAGCAGGCACCATCGGCCGACCTGGTCGGCGGGCCGATGAGTCATGGGCGAAACCGGTACGCGGACCTGCTGCGGGTCGTCGCGATCTCCGCCGTCGTCTACGGGCACTGGGTGCTCACCGACATCACCTATTCCCGGAGCCGGCTTTCTGGCGTTGACGCGCTCGAATACGTGAGCTGGGGCCGCTGGGTGACTCTGCCGCTTCAGGTGATGCCGGTGTTCTTCCTCGTCGGCGGCTACGCCAATGCGGTCTCCTGGACCGCGCATCACGCGCGCGGTGAGCCATGGACTTCCTGGGTTCGCGGCCGTGCAATGAGACTGTTGTGGCCGACCAGCATCTACGTGGCTGCTGCCACCATCGCGGCTGGCGTGGCTATGGCGAACGGCGTGCCATCTCGCGAACTCGCGCAGGCTGGCTGGCTCGTCGCCCTGCATCTGTGGTTCTTGCCTGTATACCTGCTGTTGATCGCGGTTACCCCGGTTATGCTGGCCGCGCAGCGACGGTGGGGACTGGCCGTGCCGGCCGCGATGGCCGTAGCCGCTGCCGCCGTGGACGCCGGAGTCCTGGGTCCCCACCTGCCGGCCATCGGCTTCGCCAACTACTTCCTGGTGTGGGGATCGGCTCACCAGTGGGGATTCGCCTGGCGCGATGGCAGCCTCACACGTGATCGCTGGAGGCCCTGGCTGCTCGCGGGCGCCGGACTGGCGCTGCTGGCCGGGCTGCTCGCCTGGAGCCCGTTCCCCGTCGACATGATCGGCGCGGGGGAGCGGATCACCAACACCGGGCCGCCCTCCGTCGCGTTGCTGGCCCTCGCCGCGGCCCAGGCGGGCCTGCTGCTGGCCGCCGAGCCGGCCGTGAACCGGTTCCTCGCCCGGAAGCGATGGTGGCAGCTCGTCACCTGGCTCAACCCCAAGGTGATGACTGTCTATCTGTGGCACATGGCTCCCGTCGCCATCGTGGCAGTCGCGCTCTACCCCGCCGGGCTGATGCCGCAGGCGCCGATCGGCAGCGCCGACTGGTGGGTTTTGCGGCTGGCATGGTTTGCAGCGCTGACGCTGGTGCTCGTACCGCTTGTCGCCGCGGTCACGTGGGCAGAGCGGCCGCTGCACCTGCTGCCTGCGGGCCTAGGCCGGCCCGGTCCGTGGTCACCGGCGCTGCTTGTCTGTGGCCTCGCCGCGTCGATGACCGCGCTTACGAAGCTCGCGATCTCCGGTTACGCCCCCGGCGGTAGCCTCCCCTGGCCAGTGCTGGCTGCACTTGCCGGGGGGATGCTACTTGTGCTGATGTCCGGTCATCCGGCCAGGGCCGCTGGTCCCGCTGGAACAGTCCTGATCGACTAGGAGTTCGGGGAAGGGCGTGCACGAATACGGCACTCCGCCGCTGGCGCGGGTAGCAGCTTCCGAGAGTCTTGCCGCCGGGGTGTTCCGGCGCGCGGATGCGGACCCCGCCGCGGTCGCGCTGCGCCAGCAGGCGCGGGACGACGGCTGGCGGGATGTGACGGTCGGTGAGTTCCGCGCCGAGGTCTCGTCCTTGGCCTTGGGCCTGATCGCGGCAGGAATCGCGCCCGGCGACCGGGTTGCCCTGATGTCCAGGACCCGGTATGAGTGGACGCTCGCCGACTACGCAGCCTGGGCCGCCGGCGCGGTCACGGTGCCGGTGTACGAAACGTCCTCGGCCGAGCAGGTCGAGTGGATCCTGCGGGACTCGGCCGCACGGGCCGTGTTCGCCGAGACCGACGCTCACGAGAGGGTCATCTCCAGCGTGCGGGCCCGCCTGCCCGACCTCGAACACCTCTGGCGGATCGATGACATCGAAGTGTTGGCGCGCGCCGGCCGGGAAGTGCGTGACGACGTACTCGCGCAGCGCCTAGCCGGGACCACGGCCGCCGACCTAGCGACCATCGTGTACACCTCGGGAACGACGGGCCGTCCGAAGGGCTGTGAACTCTCCCACGGCGGCCTGCTCGCTGACGTGCGCAACGCTGTCGCCGCGCTGCCGGAACTGTTCGAGCAGCCCGGCGCCTCCACGCTGCTTTTCCTGCCGCTGGCGCACGTGTTCGCGCGCATCATCCAGATTGGCATGCTGGACTCCGCGGCCGTGCTCGGGCACTGGCCGGACCCGAACACGCTAGCCGCTGGGCTGGTCGAGTTCCGGCCCACCTTCGTGCTGGCAGTGCCCAGAGTGTTCGAAAAGATCTACTACCGTGCGCAACGCCAGGCTTCGACGAGCAGGGCCGGTGCACGGGTCTTCGCCGCGGCCGCAGCGGCGGCAGTGGAGTGGAGCGAGGCGATGGCGGCCGGGCACCAGGCTGGCCCGCTCCGTACTGCCCGGCACGGCGCGTTTGAACTGCTCGTCTACCGCCGGCTCCGCGCAGCCGCGGGCGGGCGGATCGGCTATGCCATCTCGGGCGGGGGCCCCCTGAACGAGCGGCTCGGCCACTTCTTCCGCGGCGCTGGCATTACGGTGCTGGAGGGTTACGGGCTGACCGAGGCAGCCGGCGCGGCCACGGTGAACCGGCCTGGCCGCACCCGGATTGGCACGGTCGGTTCGCCATTGCCTGGCGTCGCGATCCGCGTCGCCGACGATGGCGAAATCCTTATCAGAGGCGCCACCGTCTTCAGCGGTTACTGGCGCAACTCAGAGGCGACCCGCGAGGTGCTCGACGACGATGGCTGGCTGCACACAGGTGACGTAGGAACGCTGGAGGACGAGGGCATGCTTCGCATAACCGGCCGGCGAAAGGAACTGATCGTCACGGCCGGCGGTACGAACGTGGCGCCTGCCGTACTCGAGGAGCGGATCCGGGCGCACCCGATGATCAGCCACTGTCTAGTCGTCGGCGACGGCCGCCCGTATGTCGGCTGCCTGATCACGCTCGATCCTGAGGAGCTTGAGCAGTGGAGGCGGCGGCACGGGCGGCCGGCTGATGCCACCGCCCGGGACCTCGCAGCTGATGAGGACCTCGTTGCCGATATCCAGCATGCCGTGGACGAAGCGAATAAGGCGGTGTCCCGCGCCGAGTCGGTCCGCCGGTTCCGCATCCTGCCTGGCGATTTCACCGAGGCCGCGGGTCACTTGACGCCGTCAGACAAGGTGCGCAGGAACGACGTGGCGCGGGACTTCGCCGCCGATATCGAGGCGCTCTATTCCTGAGGCCGTGTCACGTCCGGCCGACTACCGGGCCGGGTCCGAACGGAATCGGCGGCGCCTCGGCCTCGCCGTAGTCGCCGGGACTTGTCTCGTCCCGTCCGCGTGGCAGGCGGGCTAGCAGCGGGGTCAGCGCGGTGGCCACTACCAGGTTGGCAAGGACCCCGACGATGCCCGTCCAGATCGTCATCTTCGTGTGGATTCCCCAGCTGCTGAACGCGAACGAAGCGCTGCCGAAGTGCGCGGTCGTCGTGCTCGGCGTTATGTACAGCATGTAGACGGACAGCCCCATGCCCACTATCCAGCCGACCACCAGTGCCCAGCGGTGGTACCACCGGGTGTAGAGGCCGAGCACTACCGACGGCAGGATCTGGATGACGATGACGCCGCCGATGAGCTGGAACTCCAGCGCGAATGTCAGCTTCAGGCCGACGATCACGCCGACCGCGCCGAGCTTGAGTACAACGGACACGATCTGGCTGACCAGCCCTTCCTCCCGCGCGCTGGCGTTGCGACGGATGTAGGGCTTATAGATGTCACGGGCGAAGGTGTTGGCTGCTGCGATCGCCATGATGGCCGCGGGTACAAGTGCGCCGATGACGATCGCGCCGAACGCGAGCCCGGCGAACCAGTGCGGGAACTCGGTGTTGAAAAGCACGGGAACGATCGTGGTCGTGTCAGGCTTCGCTGCCGTGCCGCCCACCGGCTTCACATGAGCAGCGAGCGCCATGTAGCCGAGCAGCGCGATGAATCCGAGCATCAGCGAGTAGGCCGGCAGCAATGACATGTTCTTCTTGACGACATCGCGGCTACGGGAGGCGAGCACGCCCGTCACCGCGTGCGGGTACAGGAACAAGGCCAGCGCCGAGCCAAGCGCGAGCGTTGTGTAGCCGAGGTATTGCGATCCGCTCAGCAGTGTGCTGTAACCCTTTGCGGCCAGCGCGGACTGCGCCCCGTGGAAGATGACGTCGTAGCCACCGAGTTTGTACGGGATGTAGATGACCGCGACCAGGACCATGACGTAGATGAGGATGTCCTTGACGAAGGCGACCATTGCCGGGGCACGCAGCCCCGAAGTGAAGGTGTAGACCGCAAGCACGGCGAAAGCGACCCACAGCGGCCAGTCCCCGCCGATGCCGATGGTCTCGATCACGGCCCTGATCCCGGTCAGTTGCAGAGCGATGTACGGCATAGTCGCGACGATGCCGGTGATCGCCACCAGTAGCGCCAGAATCGCCGACCCGTGTCGGCCGCGCACGAAATCGGCCGCCGTGGCGTAGCCGTGCTCGTGGCAGACCGACCACATCCGTGCTGCGACGAACATGACCAGCGGGAACACGGCAATCGTGTAAGGCACGGCGAAGAAGCCGGCCGCGCCGGTCCCGAACAGCAGCGCGGGCACCGCCACGAAGGTGTAGGCGGTGTACAAGTCGCCTCCGAGAAGGAACCAGGACACCGCGGTCCCGAACCTGCGGCCGCCGAGCCCCCACTCCTCGACGCTGGCCAGCGGCCCGCCGCGGCGCCAGCGGGTCGCCAGGAAACCAAGCACGGCCACGACCGCGAACATGGCGACGACGATGCCGAACTCAAGACCGTTGAACTTGGGGATCATCGCGCCCTCCTCGTGACGAGGTAGACGATCCCGACACAGATCGCGACTCCGGCTATCCAGAGCAGCTGCCACCAGTAGAAGAAGGGCATGCCGCCGATGGAGGGATTGCTGAAGTTGTAGAACTCAGGCACGAGCACCGCGACCAACGGCACCAGTAAGAGCAGCAGAATCAGCTTCCGACCGCCTGATTTGGTGTGATTCTCCATGGAGTGCCTCCTAGCTGATCGAGCTCCGGCTTGACAGCTTTTGTCATGACACCCCCCTATGTGCATGGTCCGCTGATCGCGCCCGATTGCAACCTTTGGGCACGAGAAAAGACATCCTGGCGGTGGAGTTCGCCTGCTAGACCGGGAACGCCGCGAGCTTGGCGCCGGCCACAGCCGGCCGGACTCCAAGTATGACAAATATCTACAAAACGGTACTCGGCGGCTCCGGGTGCGTCGAGGAGAAGCGCGGACCTGGGTGAGTTAGGGACGGCCACGCTGGCTGGCGCGGATGTGCATGCGTTCGCCCTGAGGCCCGAACAGGACGAGGAGCTCGGCAGGTTCTTGCCCGGCGCTGCCGAACCAGTGCGGCGTGCGAGTGTCGAACTCGGCGGCCTCGCCGGTCTTCATGATGAAGTCGAGGTCGGCGAGTCGCAGCCGGACCCGGCCCGACAGGACGTACATCCATTCGTAGCCTTCGTGGGTTCGCAGTTCGGCGTCGGCGTCGGCCTCGGCTTCAGCGGGGGGAAGCAGCATCTTGTACGCCGCCGGCCCGCCTGGCCGCTGTGTCAGCGGGATCAGCGTGCGGCCGTGGCGGCGCACCGGCCGGGCGCGAATTCGCGGGTCGCCAGGCGGTGGCACGCCGACCAGTTCGTCGAGCGGCACATGATAGGCGCGGGCCAAGGCCAGCAGCAGTTCCAGCGTTGGCTTGCGGCCACCAGATTCCAGGCGCGACAGCGTGCTCACCGAGATGCCAGTCGCCGCCGACACGCTGGCAAGCGTCGCGCTGCGCTGCTGCCGCAGCGCCCTCAAGCGCGGACCTACCGCGCCAAGGACAGGGTCACCATCCATCTACCTATTGCTGCTTTGGCAAACGGATTTGTCAACCGCCCAGGGCGGGGCTCATCGTGGGCGCATGAACAAC
>Ga0335075_10017807_pt1 | contig 10554 bp, 10 predicted proteins | sample Lox_Sample_24_FD_206723 | JGI IMG/M metagenome (GOLD analysis project Ga0335075, IMG submission 206723) | Soil microbial communities from Loxahatchee National Wildlife Refuge, Florida, United States - Lox_Sample_2.4 | ecosystem: Environmental > Terrestrial > Soil > Wetlands | place: USA... | reverse complement strand
CCCCGCAGCTCGGGCGCCAGGTCAAGCTGCCGGGGCACCACGTGGAAATGCACGTGGGAGAACCCCTCGGCCTCGGCGAACTGCGCGACGTACGTCTTCTGGCAGCCGACCACTGTCTTCAGCGCGCGAGACAACCGGACCTGCCAGACGCCGAGCGCGGCCGCCTCGGCGTCGGTCAGTTCCGCGAGCGAGGTGACGTGGCGTCGCGGCACCAGGACAAGCCAGCCGGGGAGCGCAGAGTTGAAAGCGTGCGCGGCTCGCCAGAGCTCGTCTGCCGCGATGCGCTCACGGACCGGTGCCTCGTCGCCGCGTGCGTTCTGAGCACAGGTGTAGCAATCGGCTGGAGTCGTCATAGGTCCGACGATAGCCAAGGAGCCGGGCTTTCCGGGCAACCTGGCCGCTGAGCCGCCGGCAAGCTGCCGGGCGCTGGCGGAGACCTCCACCTCATGCACACATGCCGAGCAGCGGTTCTGCACATCGCTGACGTTGGTTAGAACATCAAGCGGTCACGTCGGGGGGCGGACCGTGACAGGGGGCAAGAGGTGCCGGGCGGCGCCCGCCGCAGGCCGGCCGCTTCCTGTGGCCGGGGGGTGCCACAGGAACGGTGCGGGGGGCTTGACGGTCTGCCAGTCGCATGACGCGAGGCGGGCGCCGCCGAAGGCTGTTACCTCTGCATCCCCGGTGGGGCGCGGCGCCGAGTGGGTCAGGCGCCGGGCTTGGGGCGCGACCCTGACGGGGCGGCCGGTAGGACCAGCGGCCTCACGTGGGGTCTGAACTGCGCGTTCAGTGAGGTGCCCGGTGCAGGCCGCCGTCGATCCAGGTGGTCTGCGGGTGCCAAGGACCGGGTCCAGCTGACCCGGCCACGCGCTGCCTCGTGAATCCCCCGGCGCGGGGCAGCGCGTCAGCTTTAATCCGTGCCATGTGCTCAGAGACTTTGCTCATCCAGGAGCTGCTCGAGCCAGGCCTGGCTGGCCCTGCTGACACGCGGCGGTACGCCGAGTTCGTCGAGCAGGCTGCCAGCGGCCGCCATCTCGTCGATCCGCCGCCGGGCGTGGCGGATGCTGCCCTCCTCGAGCCGGTCGACAGTCGCCGCCGATGCGTCGGCAAGCACCCGGCCGATGTCGCCGCGCAGCCAGTCCTCGCAGCCGGCCGCACGTCCGGCGCGAAGCGCTTCCGTGACTGCGGCCGCGAGTCCCTTATAGAAGACACTGCGCACCAGCTTGCGGGTCGCAGCGGTGCCTGCCGGGCCTGCCAGGACAGTGACGGCGGCGCCCAGCGCTCCGAAGATGCCGGCGTACTCGGCGGCGGCCGGGCCGCTGGCGAGCATCGGCGTGCGGAGCCCAAGTCCGGGGACGGGTGCCATCAGTGCAATGTCGGTGAAAGCGACGCCCGCAGGCTCGGCGATGGCGGCGAGCGCTGACTTCAGTCCGGCCGAGCCGGTGTTCAGGTCGGCGTAGACCGCCCCTGGCTCAATGCCGGGTAGCGCAAGCTCAAGCGTCTCAGTGGCCTCGTGCGCGCTCGTCAGCGCGATGACGACGGCGGCGCCGCGCGCGGCCTCGGCGTCGCTCCCGAAGGTCAGCACCCCGTAAGGCGCGGCCGGAACTCTCGGATCGAAGCCGTGGACGGTCACGCCGGCCGCCACGAGATCTGCGGCGATCTCGGAGCCGGCTTCACCGAGCCCGAGCACGGCGATGACGACGGCCGGAGGAACAGTCACCAGGCACCTCGCCTGATCGCGCCCACGGCTGCCGCCTACCGCGGCATCGCGGCGGCGGACAGCGCCCGGAACGCCTGAATCACGCTCTGCAGGTGCTCCTGCATCGCCTGCTGGGCTTCGTCAGGCTTGCGCGCGGTAATAGCCGCGACGATTGCCTCGTGCTGAGGGAGCGAGACCGTGGGCCGCCCCGGCACAAGGGAGAGCGAGAACTGGTGCCGGACGGTCTGATCGCGTAGCTGGCGCAGCAGCCGGGCAGTGGTCTCGTGGCTGGCGACGTCCCGGATCGTGCCATGCAGCGCCGCGTTCAGGTCACTGTAGGTGAGCAGCTCGGATTTCTGCACCGCAATGCGCATGTCCCTGACGATCTTGCGCAGGCCGGCCGCCTCGGACTTGGTGACCCGCTCCGCCGCCCGCGCTGCGAGGTGGCCCTCGAGCAGGATGCGCACTTCGGTGATCTCGATCGCCTCGGCGAGGGAGACATCCCGCACCCGCGCGCCCCGGTTGCGCTGGAACTCCACCAGGCCCTGCGCGGCCAGCTCCTGAAGAGCGGTCCGCAGGATGAACCTGGAGGTGCCGAACCGCTCGCACAGGTCGATCTCGACCAGCCGCTGCCGGGGCGCGTACTCGCCGGCCAGGATGGCAGCGCGGAGCGCCTGCGTGACCACGGGCTTGGAGTCCTCCGGCATCCGGGCCTCCTTTCCGCCGAGTCGCCGGTGACGATGCTAACAGTCACTGCCAACGAAAATGTCAACAGGATCTGCGGGTGCCTGCCGCCGCGCCGCTAGTCCACGGGCGGGGTTCCGTGTGTGTGGAACGACGGGATCGTGGCGAGCCCCCACGCCTGCCCCTTTGCCCGCTCGGCCTGTGACCAGGAGATCGGCTCCCAGTCCGGCGCGAAGATCAGGCGCGCGCACGGGTTGCACAGCTCGATCCGGTTCCCGCCGGGCTCGTAGACGTACAGGAAGAAGGTCTGCTGGATGGCGTGCTTGTGCGGCCCGGTCTCGATGAACACCTGCCGGTCCAGGCAGATGTCGGCTGCGCGCAGCACGTCCTCCCGGGTGTCGGTGGCAAACGCGATGTGGTGCAGCCGCCCTTTTGCCGACGTCCAGTCGTTGGTGTAGACGAGGTCGTAGGACTTCTGCGCGAAGTGCAGCCACTGCGCGGAGATGGTGCCGTCGTCCAGGACGATCTGCTCGGTCACCCGGGCGCCGAGAACCGAGCGGACGAAGTCGCCGTTGGGTTGCGTCTGCGCCGCCAGGAAGTTCACATGGTCGAGGCGCCGGACGGACACGCCCCGGCCGGGATACGCCTGCGCCTGGTTCTTCAGCGCGGGCCGCAGTGCACCCTCGGGCGAGTACCACTCAGTCTCGAAGTACAGCTCGAACTCGTGGCCGTCAGGGTCGCGGAACAGGTAGGTCGGACCGATGCCCGCGTCACCGTCCTGCCAGCCGATGCCAAGCCCGGCTGCGTCGATCGCGGCGACCCGGCGGGTGAGCGCTTCCGGGCTGGCCGCGCGCAGCCCGGTGCGCCGGACGCCGGATGTCGCCGACGCGGTGAGCTTCAGGCTGTGGTGCTCGTAGTCGTCCCAGGTGCGCAGGTAGACCGAGTCGCCGCTGGTGCCGTTCTGCGTGAGTCCGAGAACCTCGGTGAAGAACCACAGGCTCTTCTCCGGCTCGGGCGTCAGCAGCTCGGCGTGACTGAGGTGGGCAACCTCGTGCAGGAGCGCGGTCATCGGGCGGACCTTTCAGGCAGTCGGGACGATCGGGCTGGCCGGGAAGACAACGCCGTCGAAGAGCTTCCGCGCGGTGCGCACCACGCCGGCGCTGCGCACGACCGGCGGCTGGACCGAGGTATCGAGGTCGACCTCCACCTCGAGGTGACCTGTCGGATGCTCCACGTCCACGAGCAGACCGTCAGGCGGAAACGCGGCAAGCTCGGCGCCGGTGCCGCCAGGCAGCCGCAGCGCCGTGGCCACGGTGACCGCTCCGAGCACGCCGATCGAGGTGTGCAGCCGCTCGGGGATGAACGTCCGGGTGCAGATCGTCCCGCCGTCGCGCGGCGCACTGACGAGCGTGGTCTTCGGCACGGACAGCGCAGTCACGTCGCCGAGCCCCATAAGCTTCCCGGCGGCCAGCCGCAGCGAGCGGACCTGCGCGATGAGGGCGGTGTCGCCTGCTAGCTCCTCGGCCGGCTCGTAGCCGGTGATGCCGAGGTCGGCGGCCAGGGCCACGACGACGGGCATGCCATTGTCAACGCAGGTCACGTCGATGCCGTCGATGACGTCGCGGACCTGTCCGGTCGGCAGCAGGCTGCCGGTCGTCGACCCGGCCGTGTCCGCGAACCGCAGGGTGATCGGGGCGGCCGTTCCTGGTACCCCGGCAATGGCGGTGCCGCCGTCATACTGGGGCACACCGCCGGGAGTGCGGAAGGCCGCCGTGACGACGCTGTCGGAATTCACCATCCGGATACGCGTGGTGGTCTGATCAGGCCCGCCCGAGATAAGACCGCGCTCGACGGCGAACGGGCCGACGCCGGCCAGGATGTTCCCGCAGTTCTGCTGATCGGTGATCGTGGCCTGCTCGACACCGAGCTGAAGGAACAGGTAGTCGACGTCGGCGCCGGGACGCTGCGACGGCGAGACGACCGCCACCTTCGACGTGAGCGGGTGGCCGCCGCCGAGGCCGTCGATCTGCAGCGGATCTCCGCTGCCCATGATCCGCAGCAGCAGCGCGTCCCGGTCGGCAGGCTCGGCAGGTAGGTCGGAGGCAAGGAAGTACAGTCCGCGGGACGTGCCGCCCCGCATGGCCATGCACCGGATGCCGGTCACGGACCCTCCCGGCTGTCTGCGCAGGCAACGTACTGCACGCCGAGCTGCGCCAGCACGGCGCGCAGCCCGTACCGGTCCAGGCCGAGTTCGCCGGTGCGGAAGGCGTCGCGTGCGGCGTCCTCCTTATCCGCGCGCGCGGCGGCTGCCTCCAGCGCGGATCCGACGACAGATCGCGGGACGACCACGACGCCGTCGTCGTCGGCAAGAATCGCGTCGCCTGGCTTTATCTGCTGGCCGCCGATGCTCACCGGAACATTGACTGCTCCCGCGGTGGCCTTGACCGTTCCCTGCGCGGAGACGGCCGCGCTGAAGACCGGGAATCCGAGTGCGTGCAGCTCCGCGACGTCGCGCACGCCCCCGGTCGTGACCAGACCGCGGACGCCGCGATACTGCAGCGCGGTAGCCAGCAGCTCACCGAAGGCGCCGTCCGCAGACGGTGAGGTGGTCGTGACGACCAGCAAGTCGCCGGGCTGGCACTGCTCCACCGCCGCGTGGATCATCAGGTTGTCGCCGGGCCAGCACACGACAGTCACGGCAGTGCCGCCGACGCGCGATCCCAGATGCACCGGGCGGATGGCCGGGCCGAGGTAGCCCGTGCGGCCGATTGCCTCGTGGACTGTCGCCACGCCGAACTCAGCCAGCCGGGTGACGTCACCGATGTCGGCGCGAGGGCAGCCGGTGACGATGACATTCCTCACCGCAGCTCCCGGGTCACTTGCGGGTACAGCCGCATGAAAGCCTCGGCCTTTGTAGCGTGCGAGAGGCCGAGGTTAGGGCCGGCATTGCGCTGGAGCTGGGTCCCGCGCCGCGCCGCGAGCTCGGTGTAGTAGGTCCACATGTGCGGCTGCGCCTGCAGGCACTCCATCGCCGCGCGCTTGGTATCGAAGACCTCGGTGATGTCCAGGAGTACCTGCGGCTTGAAGTCGCATTGCTCAGGCTGATGCGGCTCGAAGAAGAACACTGGCGGGGCCCCGAGTGGCTCGCCCGGAGCGTCGTAGCCAATCGCCTGCGCAAGGACGCGGGCCGCGAGCGCCATCCGCGCGGCGGCGGGGTGGTCCTGGTTGTAGGGGTCGGCCAGCGGATGAGTGAGGACGACAGCCGGCTCGACGCGGCGGTAGCAGCGCACAAGCGCGTCGACAACCTCGTCAGATTCGCGCAGCGGGTAGTCACCGGCATCCAGAAACTCGATCTCGGCACCGAGCACCTCGGCGGCCCGGCTCGCCTCGTCGCGCCGGATGGCCTTGATCTCGTCAAGCTGCTTGCCCTCACGCCAGGCCTTCGCGGACTCGCCGCGCTCGCCGTAGCTCAGGCAGACCACTGTGACCGGTGCGCCGCGGGCGGCGGCAAGAGCCATGGCACCGCCGGCTCGCCAGACGAAGTCGCCCGCGTGGGCGCTGATCACTAGTACCGGGCGGGCGACCTGAGCATCGTCGGTCGCGCTCATCTGAATCTTTCTGTCATGGGTGCCTTCCCGGATCGCACCGCCCTGATCACGCCGGATCAGTGCGGCTTCAGTCACATTGACTTGAAAGTGCGTTAAGCTCCCGACCGGAAAAGTAATGCCGTGCAAGCGATATTGTCAACGATCCCCCCGCGGCCTGGGCACGGTCCTGGGCAGCCTGCTTCCGGCGCCATCTCGTGGCGAACGGGCGACCAGCAAAAAAAGCTGCAAAATTGTTGACATTGCTGTCACCCGAGTCTAGTTTCTCGGCACAACAGCCTCGCAACCGGACACGTTGCGCGACAGGTGCACTGGAGGGCGGACATGGACACCAGGGCGCAGTTGCCAGGACCGGGGCCGGCATCCCGCACGCCGGCTGCGAGAGCAAAGTTCTGCATTGCGCATAGCCGTACGCGAAGCGCACACTGTCAATGCTCCTTGCCGCAGCGCCTGACGCGGAGCTGAGTGCCGGTTCGAGCGGAGCTCGTGCCCGGCGTCGGGCAGGCGCTGACGTCGAGGAGACCGAAATGGAACGCCAGGAAGCGAGCAGTGCAACCCGGCAGCTTCTCGTCGGCTGCGCTCTCGCCGCGGAGACCAGACTCGGCGGTGCGCCGGGCGGTACTCCTCTGTATGCGCACGACTGAATGCGGCACGACCTCACAAGGAGATCGATGACAGATGAGTGACCAGACTGTGCACGCCGGCGGTGCTGTGCACGCCAGCGGTTCGGATCCGGCAGGCCTCAGCCGGCGCGGCTTGCTGCGAGCCGTCGGGGCTGGCGCGGCTGTCGTAGGCGCGGGCGGGCTGCTGCAGGCCTGCAGCTCCGGAATCAAGGGCGCCAGCTCAGGTGGCACCAAGGCGATCACCATCGGCTGGATCCACCCGCTGACCGGCGATCTGGCCGGGTTCGGTGCGCCGGACCTGTGGCTGATCTCCAAGATCAAGCAGACCAGCCAGTTCAAGAACGGGATCAAGATCGGTGGCAAGACCTACCCCGTCACCATCAAGTCCTACGACAGCCAGTCGAGCGTCAGCCGAGCCGGCGACCTGGCCAGGACGGCGATCCTCAGCGACAACGTGGACCTGCTGTTCGCCACGTCCACGCCGGAGACCGTCAACGCGGTGGCGAGCCAGGCCGAGACACTCGGCACGCCGCTTGTCTGCGCGAACTGCCCGTGGGAGTCCTGGTACCTGAACCTGTTCCCGAAGGGCAACCCGACCAAGGCCACGGAGAAGGCCAAGTACGTCGTGCTGTACTTCCTCGGCGCCGAGCATCTGGCCGCCTGCTTCATCCCGATGTGGAACCGGATCCACACTCAGCTGCACACCAACAAGGTGGTCGCCGCGGCGTTCCCCAACGACCCCGACGGCGATGCGTTCCGCGGGGTGTTTCCGCCGATCGTGGCGGGGGCGGGCTATACCCTCAAGATGTCGTCGGCGTACCCGGACGGCACGACGAACTACACCTCGATGATTTCCCAGTTCAAGGCGGACAAGGCCGATTTCTTCACCAACGTGCCGCTGCCCCCCGACTTCGCCGCCATGTGGAAGCAGTCGATCCAGCAGGGCTTCCGGCCCAAGCTGGCAACCGTCGCCAAGGTGCTGCTGTTCCCGACTGACGCCTACGCGATGGGCTCCGAGGTCTACAACGTCGCCACCGACACGTGGTGGGTGCCTACGCTGCCGTGGGTGTCCTCGCTCACCGGGGAGAGCTGCCAGCAGGTCGCCAACCAGTACGAGGCCGATGGCCTGGGCCAGTGGAACGCCAACATCAGCAACTACAGCCTCTTCGAGGTTGCCTACGCGGCACTCAAGACGGTGAGCGACCCGCACGACCACGACGAGGTGGCCGACGCGATTCACAACGTGAACATCCACGCGCTCGCCGGGCCGCTCAACTTCACCAGCGGCGGCGGCTGGATCAAGCCCTTCGGGCCCGCACCGGGCGTCGCCATCACCCCGCCAGCCGGCGTGCAGTGGCAGAAGGGGACCAAGTACCCGTTGGAGATGCAGATCGTCGACAACACACTGCTGCCTGCGGCGAAGATCACCGCCGACCTGCTGCCGACCAACTCGTGATCGGATGACTGACTGCCTGCTCGAGCTCGAGCACGTGACCAAGCGGTTCGGCCGCGTGGTCATCGCCGAGGACCTGTCGCTGGCCGTTGGGTCCGGCGACACCGTCGGGATCGTGGGGCCGAACGGTGCTGGCAAGACCAGCCTGTTCGGCCTCATCTCCGGCGACCTCGCGCCCGACGCCGGGGAGGTTCGCTTCCGCGGCCGGAGTGTGACTCGGCTCGATGCCGCGGCACGCTGCCGGCTCGGTATCGGCCGCACGTACCAGGTGCCGCGGCCGTTCGGCGACATGACAGTGTTCGAGAACCTGCTCGTCGCGGCCCAGCAAGGTGGCCGGCTGCGCCGCCGGGCCAGTTACGCCGCGGCGCTCGCGGCGCTTGAGCGGACCGGAATCGCTGCCCAGGCGAACACGCCCGCGGACCGCCTCGGCTTGCTGCAGCGCAAGCGGCTCGAGCTCGCTCGTGCGCTGGCCACCCAGCCTTCCCTACTGCTGCTGGACGAGGTAGCCGGAGGCCTTACCGACCCTGAGGTCGCCCAGCTCGTCGAGATCGTCCGCGGCGTCAACGCCGAGGGCGTCACGGTGATCTGGATCGAGCATGTGGTGCGCGCGCTGACGCCAGTTGTCAGCCGGCTCGTCTGCCTGTCGGGTGGCGGGTTCGTCGGCGACGGCGATCCGGCCGCAGTGCTCGCCGACCCGGTCGTCCGTGAGGTCTTCCTCGGCACGGCGGTAACGGCAGCGCTGGCGGGCGGCTCACTGGATACCTCCGCGGCGGGCGCGGAGCGGAGCGCGCCATGACGGACGGCGTCACCGACGCGGCACCACAGGCCGCTGCCAGGCCCAGCCCGGCGGGGCGGCCAGCGAGCGGCCCGCCGTTGCTCGAAGTCCGCGATCTGGTCGCACATCACGGGCAGCTGCGGGCGCTCAACGGCATCTCGCTGCAGGTACATCCCGGCGAGGTGTACGCGATCATCGGCGCCAACGGTGCGGGCAAGTCGACGCTGCTGCGCAGCATCGCCGGCCTGCACCAGCCGACGGCAGGCTCGGTCCTGCTGGACGGCGAGGACGTCACCAGACTCCGGCCCGAGCGCCGGGCGCGGCAGGGCATCGTGATGGTGCCCGAGGGCCGGCGACTATTCGGGTCGCTGTCGGTCGAGGAGAACCTGAAGGTCGGCGCGACCTACGCACGGCCTGGCCCGTGGGGGCTCGAGCAGGTGTACGACATGTTCGAGTGGATGCGGGAGCGCCGCGGCCAGCTCACCGCCCAGCTTTCCGGCGGGGAGCAGCAGGCTGTCGCCATCGGCCGGGCGCTGGTCGCCAACCCGCGCGTGCTGCTGCTGGACGAGCTGTCGCTCGGGCTGGCGCCGGTGGTCGTGCAGCGAATCTACGGCATGCTGCCGCAGATTCTGGCGACCGGCCTCACGGTGCTGCTGGTGGAGCAGGACGTCAGCCAGGCGCTGGCGGTGGCCTCGCATATTCAGTGTCTGCTTGAGGGCCGGACCACCCTGGAGGGCAGGCCGGCCGACGTCACGGCGGACCGGGTGGAGGCGGCCTACTTCGGCCTGGCCGGCGCGACCTCCGCGCCGGGCGGGGCGGCCGAGGGGAGCAAGTCATTATGGCCTGGGTAAACGCGATCATCCAGGGTGTGCTGACGGGAGGCCTCTACGCGTTGTTCGCGTGCGGGCTCTCGCTGATATTCGGCGTGATGAAGGTCGTGAACCTCGCCCACGGCGACCTTGCCGTCGTTGCGGGCTACATTGCCATCGGCGTGATCACCGTTACCCACGTTCCGGTCCTGTGGTCGGTGGTCATCGTGGTGCCAGTGATGGCGGTACTCGGCTACGTGCTGCAGCGCACGCTCATCCAGAGCGCGCTCGACCGCGGCGTGCTGATCACGCTGATCGTGACCTTCGGGCTCTCGATTGTCATCGAGAACGGGCTGCTCCAGTTCTTCACGGCCAACAGCCGCGGGATCGGCGCCGGGATGAGCCTGGTGACCGGATCGTTCAGCATCGGATCGCAGATCCAGATCGCGTGGCTCCTCGTGCTGATCTTCGCGGTCGCGGTGGCCGTACTGCTCGGGCTCCAGTACTTCCTGTCGAGGTCCCGGTACGGCCGCCTGATTCGCGCGGTCGCCGACGACAAGGAGGCGGCTCAGCTCGCCGGTGCCGACTACCGGCATGTGTTCGGGATCGCGGCGGCGGTCGCGTTCGCCACCGTCGCGCTCGGCGGCATCGCGTTCGGCATGTACTCCGACCTCGACCCCACGACGGGCACCGATACGATCCTGCTCTTCGCGTTCGCGGCGGTGGTGATCGGCGGGCTCGGCTCGCTCTGGGGCACACTGCTCGGAGGTGTCGTGCTGGGCGTGGCCCAGCAGATCGGCGCTCAGATCAACATCTCCGACGAGCTGCTCGCCGGGTTCATCGTGTTCCTGGTCGTGCTCGCGGTGCGCCCGCAGGGACTGATCAGCCGGAGGGCGGGATCATGAGCGT
>Ga0335075_10017805_pt1 | contig 10556 bp, 12 predicted proteins | sample Lox_Sample_24_FD_206723 | JGI IMG/M metagenome (GOLD analysis project Ga0335075, IMG submission 206723) | Soil microbial communities from Loxahatchee National Wildlife Refuge, Florida, United States - Lox_Sample_2.4 | ecosystem: Environmental > Terrestrial > Soil > Wetlands | place: USA... | reverse complement strand
CTTCTTCTCACGCCTGCGGCGATGAGGTCGAGGTACGTTCTCCAGATTGATTGGTTCGCCATCTTCGCCACGTGCTAGCGCTCTATTACGAGCGTTGTATCTGAAGCAATACTTGACGCCGACGATAATCCTACACATGTGTTAAAAGGAAGATAAAAGGCAATCTCCAACAGAGCATACCATAAATTCGTGAACACGACGCCAAAACCAAGAGCTACAAAGAACAGTAGAGGAGACTGCGTTGATGAATTATTGCTGCTATTTGAACTCGCCGCTGTTGATGAGGCTACGTCTATCGTACTAGTTGTTGCTGTTATAGGTAGAGGAGTAGTGCTTGTCGCTGTGTGAGTGTCATCTATACTACGCGCAACAACATTTACCATCTCCACCATAATCTGATTGATGACCGTCATCTTGATTAATGTTGTGCCGATGCACGACGAGGCGAGAGTCGATTCAGGAGTCCGTCGGCTTCAAACCAATGGGCAATGAAAATTCTTTGCGCCAAGAGTGTAGGTAGAGAGATATATTTCGGCCGCAGGAGCATAAAGCGCGGCGTGTAGAAATTGACTAAGGCCAAAATTGACGCGGGATGGAGATGATAATATCGTAGATGTTCAAAAGCAGGAGGTTGACGGCCAGGCTGGCTCGGGTTCTGGGCTGGCGAATGAAGGCTGGCGAATGAAGGCTGGCGACCGGCCTGCGATCAACAGTAGATGCAATGATGTAGCGACTTCGATATTTGTTCGTGATGATACACGAACAATCGAAGGCAAAAGCCCGCTCCCTCTGAAGCTCGTGATAATTAATCTCCCATGAAGGTGAAGAGATGGAGAGGGGAAAAACACGATGTGATTGAAAGAGGGCGAGTGCGTCTCGCCTATGGTGCAGCGATGCCCCAGCCGCATTCAGGTTTTAGGAGGGCGGTGGGTAGACGGCACGCTTGGCCTATTACTGACCAGAATGGCTTTGTCCTAACTTTTAAGGGTATGAGGGCGGTTCAATAGTATTCATGAATGAACTACCAGTGATGTAGGCCTAGAATAATGCAATAATCATCCGAGCGGTCATAGGACGCTGTCCAGCCACCGAACAGGCATCAAAAGGAAAGGTTCTTTGTTCTTATCGCCGTCGGCAGCAGTTCACATGATTCATCATTCGCACACATAATGGATAGGGAAGGTGTTGCAACATCGTTGATCTTACGATGTCTCTTAGAATATGCCTCATGAAGGCTTGCTTTATTCTTAGATCATTGCGTATGCTGTCCCAGCTGGGAAAACAATAATTGTCATCATGCAAAGAGGAGCAGCTGAAGCTGCTGCAGGCCCGGGACATGTTTTGCCCGACCCGCCACAAGGACGTGGAAGTAAGAGGGTGGCGAAAGTCAGACCCTTGGCCACGATTGTTCAAAGTGTTGAAGTCACCTCATCTTACATCTGTGTTGGCACGATTATGGCCGCGAATGGCATTGACGGCTTTGACATAAAGCGGTGAAGTTGAAGTCCAAGAACCAAAAGTCAAAGCGTACGTTGCTTAACCTGTCATCTCCAGAAAAGCTTTGTATCCCACCGTGTACCTGCGGGTCCCGCTCGAGTATGGTGTACCTCTTTACCCGACGGGAGGCCGATGAGTCCAGGGTCTTCGAACTGGGAAGTGCTTAACAAAGAAAATCATTGAGGACACATAATTACTAGGTGTCTATGTATGTAGACTAGTATGTACTTCATGTTGAAGGATGATGTTACAGATGAATACATGGCTACAGAGATGAAGCAAAACTCGAGTCTCACTCTCATTCAAAGTCTCAAGTTACTGTCGCATTCTCCCGTCCCCTTCAGTCGCCGATTTCCCCATACGCACGCCATCCCCAATCAAGTCAAGTGTCAGATCTAAAATCGTAACCGCCACGGAGCCTGCCGGCCAGCAAATCAGACTACGAGACAGTGAAGTTTGATTCTGAATCACAGCGCCAACATTCCTTACCCTACACACGCCCTGACATCTGCATCGTTCCAGACCTTGATCCCATCATTCACAATGCCACCCACACAGTTACCCGCGTCAGGCAATCCGCTGTAAGTATCTTCAAGGTCACGAGATCTTGACGTGCGCTAACATGTACCTGGAAAGAGTTTTCTTTGATATCACAATCGGAGGTGAGCGGTAGAGACGCTTTCTTTGTCTCTGGCCTAAGTTTCGCATTTCGAAAGACCCCACCTCACGTGATTTAATATTTCTCGTCGAGCTATCCGTCATGTATCAAAAGACTAATCCTTTCAGGCGAGCCACTTGGCCGGATCAAGATGGAGCTCTTCGCCAACATTGTCCCCAGGACGGCTGAGAACTTCCGCCAGTTCTGTACAGGAGAGTCGAAGAACTCTCTTGGCAGGCCACAGGGATATAAAGGGAGCAAATTCCACCGTATAGTATGCATATCTATCTTTTCTAAGCCAGGGCTTCTTGAGAAGCGCACCGAAATCATGACTAACAAGAAGCTAGATCAAAGACTTTATGTGTCAAGGCGGCGATTTCCTTAGTGGTGACGGCACAGGTTCAACGTGCATTTACGGCACCAAGACCTTCGATGATGAGAACTTCACCATCAAGCATACCGAGGCAGGATTATTATCTATGGCCGTACGTGTCTTCTTTATTGTTAACCCACTCGTCCTCCCCCTTTCATCCTCGTTCCTCCTCTTTCCATCCTCTACCCCATCGCCCACTAATACGCAAACAGAATGCCGGCCCCAACGGCAACGGCTCCCAATTCTTCATCACTACTGTGCCGACCCCCTTCCTAGACAACAAACACGTCGTCTTCGGCAAAGTCGTTGAGGGCATGGACGTCGTGCGCAAAATGGAGAATACCAAGACCGGTTACCGCGGACGGGACGTGCCGAATTTAGATGTTGTGGTCGCGCTTTGTGGGGAGATGTGAGCCTAGGACGTCGGCTGGAGAGCTAGAGGGGGGGATCACGTGATGAATTCCTAGAGTTCCTGCATCTGAGAGTCATGGCAGGAGTCTAGGGTAGACAAGAAACTATACGCTCAGCTGCGTCCTCCGACCTATCAGCTTCATGTAAGAGGATAGAAGGAGAGGGAGGAGAGAAGAGGTAACTCGCACCTGAATCAGCGTGCAGTCTCACCTTTTAATACGATAGAAAGTTGGACCCCTGAAGGGCCGTCAGTACGAACGTCTCGAAAGAAATCCTGGAACCATAAATAAAACCAGGTACTTATCGAATATGAATGTAAGAAAGTCAGCAAAGCAGCAGCACCTATTCGGATGCAATAAAACCCCTTCTTCAGCCACATTATTCATTTTCCCATTTAGACTCCACATCTCATGACACATGATCTCAAAAAGAAAAACAGTGGCAAAGTTTCAGTGATTCATCAATTCTTTTCTTAGATATTTTGTTCGTTTCATTCGTCGTGTAGTTTCACCGCTCTGCTCTGAGCTACATACATACATTCATACATACGTCGCAGGTAAAGTCATCGCATCGCAAAGCACACATCCCAACCACCAACTGTAGCTCCAGCTCCAGCTCCTAAATTGCGTACGCGCGGCATTGCTTGACCCGAAATCTAAGTGTGCCCCACCATTTTGTTCCAATATCAGCACCTATGCTTGAAATGAAAGACTCCTTAGGGCCCAGCCCCTACCACGCCATGCCATGCCATGTACACCATGCCGTGTACTGGAAGTATGTACATATGAACGAAAGACTAAAGTTATCTGGCCCATCTCATCCCATTCCATCCCATCCCATTCTCTACCCATTCGTTCGCCTAGTTCCGGCCCCCAAACAACTGCGGATGTCCCGAACCGATAGACCGACCTCGGATCTTTGGCGCGGCAGGTGTCGCTGAGCTCGCATGGACAGTGGAAGTCATAGATTTGACGACGAGATCTTCGACCGTTGTGGCGACCACTTTGGCATTGTTCGCAACTGTCACGAGCGTTGTCGGGCTTGCGACGCTGGAGCCAGTCTGGAAGGGCACGACGATGATGACACCGTTGGAGGCTTCGGATGCTGGAGCTGCTGTGGCTGTGGCTGCAGGTGTTGAGTAGACAGTGACTGTGTCGTGGATGAAATCTGTGACCGTCACGACGCCGACGCGGTTTGATGCATCAGAGGCAGCTGCTGAGGTGGGAGTTGTGCTTGTTTTAGCTTGAGGGGTTGTGCTTTGCGCGGCTGTAGGTTGGGAGTCTGCGGCTGTTGAGGTGATAGGGACTATGATGGCTGTTGAAAGCTCTGATTGGATAGCTGCGGAGTTGAGATCTTGGTTCTCTACGAAATCGATAGCTTGGGAGCTCCCAGAACCGTTTGATATATTGATGTCCATGCAGGTCGTGTAGGTCTCATTCTTGCCGTCGGGAAAGCCCGCCGTTCCTGGTGCTGTGGGCCAGTCCCACACCCAGTAGAGAGTGTAAGTAGAGCTGGAGATCGAGTTGGGAAGAGTGACATCTGACTGGCACCACAAGTTTGCTCCCATGAGTTGGTTCGCTTCATGCGGGAATTCCTTTTGTCTTGCCTCAGAGATGTTGCCACTGTTTATTTGGTAGCATTGGCCATCGTCAAAGTTGCGAGTGGCGAGGAGGACACCCCGTCCATCTCCGCCTTTGCCGTCCGTCGTCCAGACGCCATGGATGCCGAGAAGAGTGTCATCGTTGCTAGGTTGTGTGGTACCATAGATAAAGACTGTGCCACGGTTTGCAGGCTTGCCTGGCTGATTTTGTGGTAGAGTAACATGGCCATTCTCTTGATATCGGAGAGCAACCATATCGCCTGCATTGGCTACGAGTGCGGGACTGCCAGCTGTCTGGTTGCCAATAGTTTGAGAGCTCATACACATTAGGTCGGTAGGAAGAATTTCAGTCCCAGTAGGACGGCCGTCCGGGGGGATCAGATTTGTCATTAGTGGGTCACTGAAACCGGGGCTGGTTCGTAGTACGTTTCCTCGAGCGTAACCTGGAGCGCCGGTGAAGGTGCCATTAGATGCAACAACGGTGAGTTGCTCAACCCATGTGTGAGCTCGAGTGAGAGGCGTGAGGGCCAAGAGGCAGAGGGTGGTCAGACCTGCTGACTTGAAGTTTTTGTTCCGCATCTTGAAGATGAAGAGTCTGGAAAGAAGGGTTGTTGAAGGTATAGATTGCTCGCCAGCGAGAATTGTAAACTTAGGATAGTTCGAGGTTATGATTGAATTTTCGAGTATTGATCGAGTTCGAGTGAAGTTTTGGGATTTTGCTGAGATTGTAATTTGTTGAGGAATTTGATCTTTGGACGCCAATTATGAGGAGATGAGTAAGAAAAATGATGTATATAGAAAGTCCAGACAGACAGTCACAGCGCAGCTGAATAACTTTAAGAAGAGAATAGAATAGTCATGCTATTCAGACTTTCATATGGGAGGTGCTTTTGTTCGGTGAATAGAGCCTCGAAAGGCGAAGAACAATGGATAGAGTAACTGATAGAATCACAAGGACAAAAGGAATGGATAAATGATACGAAGCTTGGCAACAAAGAAAAGCCAAGTCTCGAATTAGAAACCAGACTATTGCAAAGATCTTGATACAATTATCAAACGAGCGATTGTGAGTCTTGCGCAATCTCCAGACCGTGTTTTTTGAGAAAGCTTGATAATGGGCGATTCGCGTCCTATAGTTTTCGATGAGAAAACCTTCATCGCATATTTGCAAACCCTGACGGCGGGATGATACATGGTTGGCATGGGTGTTCTTATCGATAAGCTCCTCATCCGCAAAGCGCAGCCAGTCAAAGGATTTGGAGGTTGAGGAAGTCAGGCGAAGAAGATGTTACAGTATCGACGTTCCAAAGTCGGGATCTTCAAATGATCTACTGGCTGCAGACAGGGTTGGCCACGACTGCCGCTTAGCGATGTGGCGCCTGCTTCGGCACTGATCCCGAGAGCCAATCGCCTGGGGAAGTATGATGAAACATCAACACTGATACGCTGAGAAGCTTAGCCGCCGCGACAGTCTTAGTATCCGCAAAACTAAAACGTCCAAGAATATAAAGTTCCTTGCGCGTCGCTTCTGCAGATCAGTGTTCTCGGAGTGAGCAATTTTCATGCCTACCGCCAGGCATTGCGGGAATGCGGACACACTCTGGTGACTTTCAGAAGCCAACTTTGAACGACTCTGCGATATATTAGTTGCTCCTGCAAATAATTCTGCATGAATTTCAGTAGTCCTTGATACAGCAGTCCCTAATTTGGGTAAATGTTTAGTAATTTGGATTCATTGGTGAGTACAGACGCTGCGGATGCGACACTGGAGGGCGTGAATAGCCTTCTACGTATAAGATGTTTCGACTATGAAATATAGAAATTTCAACTGCCTCGAATTTGTAACTATCTAGCAGTCTTGAGCTTGTAGAAGCCACATTTGATACTTAATCCTAGTTCTAGAACAGAAAGTCTTGGCCAAAAATGGGAAAGAGCTCTGTTTCTTGCCTTAAATTTGAGGCGAAATGTAAAATCATCAACCGGACAGTCTCAAGTGCTACATGCATCTGTCGTACATCAATTTCATTAGAAGGGAAATCACAATGGAGTCAAATGTATTGCTAGAAACCGGACACAACCCAATTAGTCCTAAAATAACGAGAAACTGTCCTTCTCTAACTCTAGCAGCAGAACCCGGCAGCAATGCAAAGTTACGGTAAGCACAGTTCTTATGTCTTTCCATATCAGTTCTAATGAGTCCATTGTATGAATATTTCATTCTTCGAAAGTACCAAAACTTGATGAGGAAGCCTATGTCCTACAGTCCTTGAATTGTATTCTCCTACCAGCTGAGGGACGATAAGGAAAGGAGAAAGGCTTTGAGCAGAGGGGGAATCTTCACAGCTTTCCCTGCAAAGACAACTAAGTCCGCTACTCAGAGCACTGTTTGTAGATCATCTACTAAAGGCCTACCTTAGTGATTTCCGTTACAAGGAAGACATCATCACGAGAACTTCTACAAGCTTCTTTTGCACCAAGCTTAACGCGACAACTTTCCTCATCATAGAAGATGACAATTACGGCGAACAACCTCACATATACGTGAAGATCTATCGAGATCTGATCTTCATCTCCGACACAGGCTGCAACAGTCCTCGTCAGAAGAACAAAAACGTTGCCAGTCTCCGTAAATACCTAGAAACCTACCCCGTACCAGCCAATAACGACTCGCCCTTAAATCCTAACGGCGCCAAGCCCTACCTCATCCTCTGCACTCACTGCCACTACGATCACATCCTCGGCCTCCCACCCTTCCTTTCCTCCCCAACCGACAACCCTACCATCCTCGCCTCCTCCCACTCCAAATCTTTCATTCAGGATAACCTTCCGGCCCACTCCCTCTGTAAATTCCTACACATCCCTACTCCCTCGTACCATATCTCCCATTGGGCTCGACACCTCGAATACCTCTCCTACCGTCCTCCTAACCCAGACCTCAACTCCACGGACCCACCCTCACCCCTCCGCATCCAACTCCTCCACACCCCAGGCCACACCCCCGACTCCCTCGCCTGGTACGACATCGACGCTCACCACTTATACGTCGGTGACACCTTCTACGCCCGCGCCCGCTCTCCCAACCTCCCCATTCCACCCAGCGCCAACCTCCCACCCCAAGACGACGCAGCAATCATCTTTCCCCTTGAGGGGAATTGGATAGACTACATGGCATCACTCGAGCTTCTGCTGTCTTTCATCCGCCACCAGAACTTCCTCCTCGAGCTCCACTGGGCCTCTGAACCTATCCACGAAAAACCGCCCGAGAACAGGTCTCCGCCGCGCGTGCTCCTTGGCAGCGGGCATGTTACGGCCAACAGCGATGCGGAGGCGATGACGGAGGAAGTGCAGATTCTCTTCCGGCGAATCATTGCCGGGGAAGTGCCTGTTAAGAGAAGTCAGGTCAAGAGAGGGGAGGTGTTTGATTATTGGTGCGAGGGCGAGGCGGCACGGTATAGTGTCTTGGCGCCGAGGAGGCTGGTGGAGGAGGCGAGAGGGCATTTTGGGATTGATCTGGATGTGCTAAGGTAGGATAGAGCAGCGTTAGGGGAGGAAGTAGGGTGTGGGATGGAGATAGGGGTTAGAAAATGTATATTCACGATGGCATATGTCACAATCGTCTACAGCTCCACCACAGTGAAGCGTTAGGCTATACACAACTTGAGTCAATCATTATTTGGGGCGCATTGAAAGCGCAGGCAGGCAGAGCAGGGAGTATGCAAAGCTAGCCAACAGAGTTCGAAACAAAACGCCTTCATTTCCGCCTCTCCGTCACCTCCATCGCCGCTCTTTCCCACGCCGTCTATCCTAATGTTCCTCATTGCATCAACCCTTATATAACATCTTCCTTCGTGTCTTCGTTCCATTCTTGCAAGTTGATGTCGATGCAGGATGACAGTCTCTGCAGCGACTAATTCCTATCATCGGTCCTGGAAATGTAACATTGACGGATGTCGGACCCGTGACAGAGTACAGTTAATTTTGCAGAAATGCTCCAGTGTTTTGCCAGTGACGTCTAGGATGTATGTGGGGTGCTGGCGATTAAGCCTTGTTCATGGTTCCTGACTGGAGCAAAGTAGGGGTGTGCCATGGCTTCCTTTGCTGTCAACCGATCCTAAAGTTTGTCAGACTTTGGCTGTGGAAAATAGGAGATGGTAACTCACCTGATGGTCATACCTCAGCAGCTTATCCAAGAAATCAATAGCTTCGTTGCTGACGAATCTTTGATTCTCAGACGTGACGAAGCTGTGCCAGTTCTTTTTGGGGAATCGACCCAAGATATCATCATATTGTGCATCCAACTCAATCTCGTACTTGTCAAGGTAGTCAAAAAGATCTTCGGTTCCGAGCACTTTAGCAATCTTGACTAGCTGATCTGAGTTGCTGTTTCCATGGAAGAAAGGCTCCTTTCTGAAGATCATGGACGCAAACATTGCCCCTAGTGACCACATGTCGAGCGAATAGTCGTATTCTTGGAAATCAACTAATAGTTCCGGTCCTTTGAAGTATCTTGAAGCAACCCTGACGTTGTATTCCGTTCCTTGGTGGTAGAACTCCGCAAGGCCCCAGTCAATAAGCCGTAACTGGGTGATTCTTTAGTCACGGCAGCGCATAAATTCCAAGCAGACGTACCTTTCTGTTTTCATGATCAATCATGACGTTGTGAGGCTTGACGTCTCGGTGCATAATGCCTTTGCTATGGCAGAAGTCCAATGCCTATCTTTCCGTGAGCACATATCTCGGATACTCGCTGCAAATTTACCTTAAGCAGTTCGAATATGTAGTATCGAACATCGTAGTCAACGAATTTGGGGTAAAGGCTTCGGAAGTCGGTGTTGTTGACGTATTCCGTGATTAGGCTGGGCGTTTTGCTCTGCGAACTGAATGAGTCTTCGGTTTCATCATCTAAGCCTCTAGTACTATCAGAGGCTAACTTTCCCCTTCCAGCTTTAGGAGCGTTTAAAGCATTGAGATAATTGGGGTGATTTACTTGGCTGTCCCTAACAACATCCAGCAGCGCAACAATATTTGGACCTCCAGAGAGGTTTTGCAGTATCTTGATCTCCCTCTTTATCTTCTTCTTCTTCACCGGCTTGAGAACTTTGATGACGCATTTCTGGTAATTGACGACGTTGATGCCTTCAAAGACCTCGGAGTATTTCCCACGACCTATTTAGAGGGGTTAAAATCAATGCACGGCCTTCACAGGTGTCATCGCGCGGGGACTAACCGATCTTTCGGACTACCTCATAGTTCTCCAGTACACCCCATGTGATATTTACGCTGTCATAGTCCCAGTATGACCGTGGCATCTGCTGGTTTACATCTGCGTATATGCGCGCCATTTTGCTGCTGGCCTCCGAGACACAGCGCACAATGAGGCAGAACTACGCTGATAGCCGCGCAGTATATTTGTCAGGTCGCCCTGCCAACCTGCCTCGCTCGATAGGACGGGAACAGATTGCGACCAACCCGAATGATTGCGCGGGAAGGCTGTATCGTTCTGCAGACTTGGTGATACAAGAAAGATGATTAATACTAGGCTCCGGACATTACGATCGATGTCAGCCCCTCGACGGTTTGCAGCTTAGCGAAAACCAACCCTGTTTGCAGGCATGACTAGCGCCTTAGAACCAAGATTAAGTATGCGGCTTAAATGAGGGAGCGTAGATCTTATAAATACCATTATGAATTTACCTTCGTGGAGCAATGTGGACGGATTGAGTTATGCATGTCCTTTCTGAGACTTCATAGATTTACTGGCATACTCCAAGAGTGAGACACACGTGGGCATCAGGTGTTGCTTTCAATCTGTCATCGGAAACGGATAAACCTGTTGCCGAGCCTTGTACATATTGCATGAGTCTGTGCTTAGAGCTCAAATACCTGCAATATTGTTTTCATCACATAACAACTTCGCGCTGGCGTGTTTTCACTCTTTTGAAACAGAAGATGCTCTATGATTTGAATATTCCCTGGTCTAGCACCAATTCCACAGATCTCCAGCGAACTATCTCCTT
>Ga0335075_10017804_pt1 | contig 10556 bp, 11 predicted proteins | sample Lox_Sample_24_FD_206723 | JGI IMG/M metagenome (GOLD analysis project Ga0335075, IMG submission 206723) | Soil microbial communities from Loxahatchee National Wildlife Refuge, Florida, United States - Lox_Sample_2.4 | ecosystem: Environmental > Terrestrial > Soil > Wetlands | place: USA... | reverse complement strand
TGACCAAAAAGTCCATTATCGCAAGCTACCGGGTTAATTTTCTGTTCGGAACTTTGGCCCTCGATCTGTGGTTTGGCGGCCAATAGCTATCATGTCTTCGCGTAGAGGTAGTTTGCACATGAAGACGAAGTCAACCTTCTCTTGGCAAGGTGTCGTTTGGATGAATGCCCCTCCCTCTCAACCCGCGACGTTTTTGGCTCGAAAAAAAGTTACTCCTCTGAAGTCATGTCTTCCGATTGAAACCAAAAGCTCCGCACAAAGATGGCTTCTCTTGAGGGGCCTTATCTCATTCTTCCTGGATCCAATGCCTTTTCTGACTTTAGGGTTGCTCGTCTCGCACGAGGAATTGGCGCAAAGGAAGTTCGCGGGGTATGGATACACTATGTGAATCCGCGCAGAGAACTCAACGAGGACGAGATCAGCATTCTTAAGCAGATTCTCAGCTACGGCGAAGATCCGAGCACAACCGACCGACTCACTCTGACCCTACTCGATGCCCTTAATCGCAATGGCGACTTGCGAGATCCCAACGTCGCGCTTTTCCACGTCTTTCCGAGAACCGGTACAATTTCACCATGGAGCTCCCAAGCCACGAGTATAGCGCATGTATGCACTCTCGATGGAGCTGTCAAACGGATCGAACGGGGAATGGTCATTGCTGCGACATTCGAGACGCCCCTCGATGCCAACGATATACCGAAGCCTGATATCCTACACGATCGGATGACGCAGAATATCAGTCGCACTCCTCCTGACCTCAATGAACTCTTCGGCGAGCATGAACCAGCTCCGGCCACCAAAGTCCCTATATTCGCAGCGAACAGCAGCCCGCGAGCGGCGATCGAGCACGCAAATCGAACACTTGGGTTGGCCTTGGACGCCTCGGAGATTGAATACTTGGTGAACGCGTATACGGAGCACATTAAGCGGGAACCCATTGATGTCGAGCTCTTCATGTTTGCCCAAGTCAACTCCGAGCACTGCCGCCACAAGCAGTTCAACGCGGATTGGACAATCGACGGGATGCGGAAACCCATGAGCCTATTCCAGATGATTCGAAACACCCACCAGCGACATCCAGACTATGTGGTCAGCGCGTACAGTGACAATGCAGCTGTCATGCAAGGTGAAAGGGCGAGCTTCTGGGCACCGAATGCCTCCACTGGGGAATGGGCGCAAACGAGAGAGATGGTACATTACCTGGCGAAGGTGGAAACGCACAATCACCCAACCGCAGTCTCTCCGTATCCGGGTGCAGCAACGGGTTCTGGTGGAGAAATTAGAGACGAAGGCTCCGTGGGGCGTGGCTCCAGACCGAAAGCCGGCCTTGCTGGATTCACAGTCTCAGATCTCCATATTCCGAGCTTCGGTCAACCATGGGAGCTAGACGTCGGCAAGCCTGCACATATCGCCAGCGGTTTAGACATCATGCTTGAGGCCCCCATTGGCGGCGCAACGTTCAATAATGAGTTCGGTCGGCCTTGCACTACCGGATACTTCCGCACACTCACCACTGAGGTTCCGTTGAGTGATAAAAGAAAAGAGATTCGAGGCTACCATAAACCCATCATGATCGCAGGAGGCGTGGGCACCGTCAGACCTCAGCATGCGCTCAAGGAAAAGCATCTGGTCTATCCTGGCGATCACCTTATTGTCATTGGCGGACCAGCCATGCTTATTGGCCTCGGAGGTGGTGCCGCATCCAGTGTGCAGTCAGGGCAAAGCTCCGTGGAGCTCGATTTTGCAAGCGTGCAACGCGGAAATGCGGAGGTTCAGCGGAGAGCCCAGGAAGTTATCAATGCATGCATCGCTTTGGGCAGCCGGAATCCAATCAGATTCATTCATGATGTTGGAGCTGGGGGCTTGTCAAATGCTCTGCCCGAACTTGTTCACGATTCCGGTCTAGGTGCCACATTTGAACTGCGAGAAGTTGACAATGCGGACAGCGGTATGAGTCCTTTGCAAATATGGTGCTGTGAAGCACAAGAACGATATGTCCTAGCAGTTGCGCCAAGCAGTCTCGAAACTTTCAAACACATATGTAAACGTGAGCGTTGTGGCTACTCACTTGTTGGCACGGCTACCGGTGGCCGAACGGACGAAGACAAAAGGCTGATCCTTATGGATCGAGACTCAACAGATTTTCCACGACCAATCGACCTTCCAATGTCAATACTATTCGGTAAACCACCGCGTATGAGTCGGATAGTTGACTCCCGAATACTTGTTTTACCCGCTTTCGATACTAGTCTGTCCACTTATCTTCCTCAAACTTCAAACGCAGATATACTCCCCGAAGGTGTCGATCGCGTCCTTGCTCTTCCTTCGGTAGGATCAAAATCTTTTCTCATCACCATCGGTGATCGCACGGTTGGTGGTCTCACCGTCCGTGACCAGATGGTTGGTCCATGGCAGACACCAGTTGCAGATGTGTCTGTTACCGCCACGTCAATGCTACCAGGCATCAAGACTGGGGAGGCAATGGCTATGGGGGAGAAACCCACACTGGCACTGATTTCACCAGCTGCATCAGCACGCATGGCCGTTGCGGAATCTTTGATGAACGTTGCAGCTGCTAGCATTGACAGTCGATTGAGCAAAGTGAGGTTGTCGGCGAATTGGATGGCAGCGAGCGGTCATCCGGGAGAAGGGGCTGCACTTTACGAAGCTGTAGAGGCCATTGGCATGGAGCTGTGTCCGAAATTGGGAATCAGCATTCCGGTCGGAAAGGATTCGATGTCGATGAAGATGAGGTGGAGGGACCAAGAGACACAAGAGGACAAGGAAGTCACGGCACCTTTGTCTCTTATCATCACAGCATTCGCGCCGGTAGACAGAATTGATCGGACTTGGACACCAGCTCTGCGACGTCTTGAAGACGTTGGAGATACCGTGCTTTTGTTCGTCGATCTCGCCGGCGCTCGTTCGCGTATGGGCGGATCGGCTCTTGCTCAAGTTTTCGGTCAAGTCGGCGACGAGGCACCCGACGTGCCGGATACTCTTGTCATAGAAGACTTCTTCGATGCTGTTGAGCAGTTGCATGAATCTGGCGTTGTCCTCGCTTACCATGATCGTTCCGACGGTGGTCTTTTTACTACGCTCGTCGAAATGGCATTTGCGGGACGTTGTGGCCTTGACATAATGTTGGACAGCATTTGTAAAAGCTCAGATAGTAGAGACGTCATTGAGGCCTTGTTCAATGAAGAGTTGGGTGCTGTCTTTCAGGTCCGCAAGAAGGACGAGATAGAGTTCAAATCATGCTTCGCCACTTGCGGTCCTCCCCCCGGCTTGATCAAGCGTATTGGCACGGTAGCACCATCGTCAAGACAGGATATCACATTGCGATTTGGCTTGAGCGTCGTGTATAAGAATTCAAGAGTTGTACTGCAACAGAGATGGGCGAGCACATCATACCACATGCAGGCGCTACGAGACAATCCTGCTTGTGCACAACAAGAATTTGAAAATATTGCAGATGGCGAAGATCCTGGCCTCTCTTACAATCTCACATTTAGTCCGAAGGAAAACGTCATGCCGTTGACAGCTATGATGTCGAATCTTTGGCAGAAACCCAGAGTTGCAATTCTCAGAGAACAAGGCACAAACGGTGCAGCGGAAATGGCTTTCGCATTTGATGTGGCAGGTTTTGCTGCGATCGACGTACACATGACCGACCTTATCTCTGGACGAGTCTCCCTAAATCAATTCGTGGGACTTGCAGCTTGCGGAGGATTCAGCTATGGTGATGTCCTTGGTGCAGGACAGGGCTGGGCCAAAAGTGTCCTGTTGCATGAGCGAACTCGAGAAGAGTTCAGGAAGTTTTTCGAACGGCCGAACACATTTACATTGGGCGTTTGCAACGGGTGCCAGTTCCTATCACGGCTGAAGGAACTTATCCCGGGAGCCGAGGACTGGCCTACCTTCGAAAGAAATATCTCTGAACAGTATGAGGCGAGGGTCTGCATGGTCGAGATCATGGATCCGCTTACCAGCACCACGGCTCCTGGGAATAAACCCAGCGTTTTCCTTCACGGCATGCATGGTTCCAAGCTTCCGATTGTGACCGCACACGGTGAAGGACGTGCAGTGTTCCCTACCGATCCAAGCTCGACTTCATCGCCCGATGCATTGATGCAGCAGGGACTGGTAGCTGTGCGGTTTGTGGATAATCGATTGAAGCCGACCGAGCGATATCCCTATAATCCGAATGGCAGTGCGCTAGGTATCACTGGAGTCAGAACTCCTGATGGGAGAGTCCTTGCACTAATGCCACATCCTGAGAGGACGATCATCAATGAAGTGAGAAGCTGGGCGCCAGAAGAGCAGACTAAAGATTGGGGTGAATTCGGACCTTGGGTGAGAATGTTTAAGAGTGCGAGGAGGTGGGTAGGTTGAAGAATATGTGTGGACCAACTACATCAGCGTTACAGTCATTTCGTAGAACTTGACGAGGGATAGATAGGCTATTGCATCGCATGCATCCAGGAAATTGAGGGTTATTATTATATACATTTAAGGGAAAAGAGCCTACAATGCATTTCGCTCAGCCCTGGCTCCGGAACTGCTAGAGAAAGTAAAAATTCTGAGACTGTCGATATGCCATCCAGCAGTTGTCATTCTCTGAACGAAGTTAAAGTCATAACCATTCCATCAATGCCGGAGATATCGGAAGTCTATCTGAGGAGACCATCCTAGATCCATATACCATACACTATGCTATGCCACGCTCATGAAGTCAATAACTCATAAAGCACTCTCGCTTAACATTTATATGCACATAGCTGGTTCAGTACAATCCGAGCCCTTTCCGAACATTCTTCCTCACAATCTTCTCGTACTCGTCTCTCTTTTCCCGCCACATGCGTGCCGCGTCCACATTTGCGGGACTCTCATCATTCGGTTCCGCCAGCATGCTCATCACGCTAATCAGAATCTTTTCCACGCTCTGTATCGGCGACCACCGTTCCGACGCGTGCTCGTAGTGATTCGGGTCGTCACCGGGCGGGTGTAGGATCGAGATGCACACGTGGCCGTTCTGGTAAACTTGTTTTGCTAGTTAGCTTTCATTCGTTTTTGACAATCTCTCCATCTTTGAATTATATCCGCATACCGTTGGGATGATACATGTCACAAGTGAACCTCATTGTCGGCGGTGAAAGCGGATAGTCTTTGGGGAACTTCAACTCCGCAGGGAATATTCCTCCCTCGAACGGTGTGCCTTCGGGTCCTTGGATTAGGGCTTCCCAGACGAACATGTTATCTTCACTGATGGGGCCGGCGGTTATGCCTTCTGGCGGATCCTGGGAAAGAGTACGGTATTCGCTGAAGAGGCGTTTAGCGGCAATTAAGGATGTCGTCATGGTGGATTTTCGGTTTATGTAAGAGCTTGCGAAGGTGGCTAGAAGTAGGCTCTAGTTTGCATGAAGAGTTGAGAATGAATAGACAGGTGTTCGGAGAGGTTATGTTGCCGTACTTGGTTGGTTCACACCATTGATCCTAAGGCCCCAAAACTCGCTCAGACCTCGCCCTTAGACGAACTACATGACCTCCCTATCCATCAGTACAAAGGGATTCGAGATCTATTGGAGCGTGTCCAGGCACAGACCACTGAGTCACAGGCCGGTCGCTCGAATCAGTATTACCTTGTTTTCCTGGGAGTCACAAAAAATCACCTTTCCAAGATAGAGCACGAGCGCGCTACGAGTAGCATCGGAGGCATATTCGGATCACCCATTATTCGGATGCTGATCCGTTGATTATCAAAATGCCTTCAGTCGAACACGAAGTTGCACGCCGACATCTAGTCAAATATCTCGATAAAAAAAATTGACAGAATGGGTCTTGACATAGATGACTTCATTCCTGTTGGCGCTGGAAAGTTCGATTAGCCCCAACTCCGCTAAGCAGGGCGATTCAAATTACAAACCCTCCTCCCGAAGCGCGAAGACCGACTGGCCGACAGTGGTTTTTGAATCTGGATTCTTTGAAACACTCACTCGCCTCGGAGAGGACGCACAATGGTGGCTTCTCAACTCTGGAGGGGATGTGAAGATCGCTGTTGTCATCTTAATATGGCCAGCACAGAGGACGCTACTGACCGAAAAGTGGTGCCTTTCTCCGGCTACTGGACATAGCGCGATTCCCCAGTTCCGGCAAGAATGCAAGAGATTATCATCACGCAAAATCCCCTGCTTATCCAGGTGGCGCCAACACCTTCTTTCGAGCCTCCATCACTTGTACCAACAGCTCTTCGGCCTCCTTCCATCGACCTTGATTGCTGTACGTCGACGCCAGGTTGGCCATGCATGAGGGAAGAGTGGCCTTGGAAGAAGATATTCTCAGAATTTCCTCGAAGGACCCCCGGTGCTGTGCGTACGTACTGGAATTCGTTGCAAAAGAAAAAGAAAGGAAAAAAGGCTCAGTAGCTTCCTCCCTCTACGGCATAATCCATTTGGATAATCAGAGCTTGCAACAATACATACATATGTAATATGACCTCTAGGTCATGAATCTTCTGCAATCTTCCATCGCCACGAGCTCACTACCTCTGTTGGGACCGAATCTCCACATGCCACTTGCCTACGAATTCTCCGGCTTCCTCGACTCCCTACTGCGCACCGTTCCACAAATCAGTCGCATAGGTTTGAAGGTCCTGTGCCGTAAATATGAGGTCATGTTCAGCTGGTGTAGCATGCGGATTAGGCAGGCGGAGAAAGATTTTGTCGAAGTGCAGAATTAGGGGACTTCCCTGGACTCCGCTTGGACTGATGTCAATTTGCTGTATGCTAGTAGGAACTAGCGTCCCCGACGGGGTTAATCGAGTATGTGGTCGAGTCACTGGTGCTGGTGTGTTTTCCCACTTTTCGATGTGTATCGTTCTTGTTGTTGTCGTTACTGAGAAAATCAGAACAATCTTCACATCTCCTCCGGAGTTGCTCAACCACCAACTTACATCAGTTCTGAGCTGAGGTAGCGATTCGGAAACTCCGCTCTCGAGGACAATAGTTGGCCAGTCTGTCTTTAATGGTCGAAGAGAACGAGGCTTATAAGCTGAATTAGCTTCTTTCTCCGCATCACGTCCCTGATATCTTGTTGCACCACAGAAGGCAAGCTCTCTTTCTAGTCCCATTAGGGCGGACCGTATTACTATCTTAGAGGCAAATTCTCCGTGCGCTGATTCATGCACGAAGGTAGGCACTTTAAGAATCAACGTCTGTAGATCCTTGCAATAGGTTACCCGTATGTTCCGCCCTATGACATGGTGCCGATCGATGTTGTTGATGTTGACTTCCGTGACCGGTTTGAAAACAAGATACTGGTCTGTCGTTTTGCCAGCTTCCAGGTTCTTGATTCGCAACTCGATTGCTCTTTTTAGGTCGGCTCTTGTAGGAAATTTCTGAACTTTGTCTTGTAGCCTCTCTAAAAGCTTCGAAGAGGGGATAGGAGTGGTCACATTGTTGGTAGCCCTGCCGACTTGGGCTGAAGCAGGGTTTGAGGTTTCTGGTGATGCGACCATGTTGTTTGAAGGATGAGGGCGGACTGAATAACTAGGAGAATAACTAAGCTCACTTGAATCCCCGATATAAGTAGTCATTGTGATAGTCTGAGAAATTGGTGAAAGGTGAGGATTTCTTTGGCCGAGTTATGCAAGGTGTGAGATTGGAGAAAGTTGGAGGGAAGAAAAGAGCCTATTACCTTTTAACCCGCTTGATTATCCCGCTTTTATGAGGAAGAAGCCGAATCTACGAAAGATCAAACTCGGGTAGGTGCGGTACACACGGAGGTGACTCTTTGTTCCGCGAAGCGGTATATACTGGCAGAAAGGCCTTCCTGCAATTACAGGTGTGGGGGAATGCATCCAAAACAACACTTTGCGAACAGCAATAGCAACAACGATAGCGATGGCTGCCTCAAAAGTTGAATTTGTTCTTCGTAAGTCTCTGTTGTTTGGGCCTATTCAATCCATCTACTCATGTTTGAACTGGAAGCAGAGCGCAGAGGTTCGTGTCCTCGAAAAGAGAGACAAGGTATGCCTCGGCAGACTCTTGAAGAGCGCCGATGGCAGAAGATTGGAAGCGAAGGTCGGACTTGAAATCTTGGGCGATCTCGCGAATGAGACGCTGGAAGGGTAGTTTGCGGATCAAGAGGTCCGTTTACCTTTGATAGCGACGTATCTCGCGGAGCGCGACGGTCCCAGGCTTGTAACGATGGGGTTTCTTGAACCTGCCGGTACATGGGACACGTTTGCGGGCAGCTTTTGAGGCCAGAGGCTTGCGAGGGCATTTACCGCCGGTACTCCTTTCTGATACATCATCAGCAAAACCGTTGCTACTGAAAGGGAGCAATGCTTACGAGCAGTTTGTTTAGTACGAGCCATAGTGTTAACGGTACTAAGTTATAGCGTTGGTAATAATCAAGAGAAGAAGTAGCGATGAGGAGAGGAGAGGCAGAGTTGGCCCTGTCGTTGGCCTTCCTATATATACAGCGTACTCCGCGCAGCTACTGTGGAGTAAGAGTAGACATATCTCGCAGCCGCGACGAGCCGACGCTTCAAAGTCGCTGAGAAATCCTCTGACGATTGGCTTCATGCCGTCTGAGATATGGGTCGTTGACAAGTTGTTACATTGCCAGCAGTGGTGATTTCCCGACGACCCATCAGAGTTGAGGAATTTCGCACGCGTAACCTCCCATAGGTATGTATTCATGTCTACCTCAGGCGGCTCTCGCTGGTGCGCGGTGCGCCCACCGTAGCGAGTCCGTCTTTGTTGATGTAAGTGTGGTGAGCTAGCCACTTTCTCCCTTCCTCTCGAATTTTTCAACTTAACCAACCGCCTTGAATTCTTCAACCATCCTAGCTTCTTCAACTTATCCAGCTTCGTCAACTTCTCAGAATACTTCAGATTCTCCAGCTTCAACATCTTCCTCCCTGTGCGCCGTCTCAGCTCTGTAGACGCTCGCAGCTCTGAAAATTTTCACCTCTCGATCGAGCCCCACCCTGACGCTTCAGCGACCTCACATTTTCTTCCCTTGGAGTCGCGAAAGCGCCTGTGGCAGCAGCAGGGATCAACGTGAGTCCAACAAAGGTATCGAAAATCTATCTGCGAGCGAATGAAAGCCGCCGTCTTTGACTCTTCTGATAAACGACGAGAGGCGCAGGACCTCGAGAAGGAGTTGACAGATGATCTGGAACATCATATCCTTCTCTGCACGGATGTGGACACGCTGATGGGCTTCCTAAGCCGTACCTTACCGCCGGTTCCTGCGATTGTTCCTATCGGCTTACCTAGTGGCAAGCAATCCCAGGCCATCGAACACCTCAAGACATATATCTCTAATTGCGGAGGAGATGCCGGCAACCACGGATTCGATGGCATTTGCTTCAGTGGGCGAACTCCAGCTTGAAAGGTCACCATCCCGATAGATGGGCGATTCGAGAAAAGCCGGATGGCGCTATCTACAAAACCGAATCCGGGTGCGACGCGAAGAAGACTGTAGGCGTTGAGACCGGAGGAAAGCAGAAAACCGTGAAGAAACCGCCAGAGTGCTGTTGAGAGGAGATCGAAATACCAGTCGAAGTAACGGCCCAACAGTCGGATCGGCTCCCAAAGTTCAAACAAGCAGTGCGTTATCTTTGAGAGATCTTATCCCATCAGTGGGGCAGACACATAGCATGGCCCCTTCTATTCTTCACTGCGGATCCGCCCTCAGCGTGGCTCCTAGCTTGCAACCATGGTCAGCTGCTAACTTGCCCATTGACTCCTGTTTCGTTGGCGCGCTTTTTGAAGTGGTACATCGATGCGAGTCCGTCAGACCGTGGTTATGACATATGCTACACGCATATCGGCCGTCATATCACCCTCAGGCTCTCCGATGGTTCTGAAATTCAGCTACGCAAAGTCCTGAGGAGGGATTACCGCCTACTAGGAAGGAATACTCATGTCGCGGTCTTTTTGTGATACAGAAGGAAAGACCTATATTGTCAAAGATGCGTGGGCTCAGCGACTTGATTTCCTATTTCCAGAACAAGACTAAGGAGTTGGATGGACGGTTGAGCAAGTATCAAGGTCAGCTATCTGAGATTGAGGCCCATCTCACCACGGTGGAGGACAGTGTGGTTGAGCAGATTGAGAAGTTGGTGCTTCGGAGGGGCGGCGGTGATGATGGAAGGAGGGGCTGCCGCGCTGAGAGGGTTTGAGGCTGGTTTTGAGGGTCGCAAGCAGAGTCGGTGAGGTAAGGGAGAATGTTGTCGAAGTCACTTTGGATGGGATGGGAGCTATGCAGAATGGCGGTAGGAGTTCGGGCAGATTCGGCAGGTAGGACTGCGCTTCAACTGTACGAGAGATCCGTTCCGTTGCTACATGGGTAGAGTAGAGTTTATCGGTGATGGCCGTTGCCTTATAGACACGCTCCGACTGCTGCCAAGGCATTCCCTTAGCGGACAAGAGACAAATAGGATAACGTTAGTTTACATGATGAAGTTGACCTCCATTCTCCAGTAACACTACCGCTTTGCTAACAATCGTGCCTTTCTGGCCATGATAATCTCCCGGATGTAA
>Ga0335075_10017803_pt1 | contig 10558 bp, 5 predicted proteins | sample Lox_Sample_24_FD_206723 | JGI IMG/M metagenome (GOLD analysis project Ga0335075, IMG submission 206723) | Soil microbial communities from Loxahatchee National Wildlife Refuge, Florida, United States - Lox_Sample_2.4 | ecosystem: Environmental > Terrestrial > Soil > Wetlands | place: USA: Florida... | reverse complement strand
ATTCAGCTCTCGCTTGATGGCGTCAAGCTCCGCCTGAATGTCGTGCGGCAGCCCGGTGGGGCTGGTCCCGCCGGTAGCGGGAGTCTGCACCGCTGGCGTCGTCCGTCTGCTCGCCGCTGCGGCGGGGAGGGCCGGTGGGTCGGCCTTGGCGTAGGTGAGGAACAAGACGGCACTGACCACGGCGATCGCTACCCATGCCCAGTGCCCATTCAGCGTGTCCCAGTCGCTGAGCCCGTGCAGGGCTGCGGCGATCGCCAGGCCCACCCAGCAGACCGCGTACCACTTGCGCTGGCCGGAGTTGCGCTGAGCGTAGACGGCCAGGCCGATGAAGTATCCCGTTATCCCCGCCCAGCAGGCATGCGTGATCGGATCGGCAGGGAAGCGCCATACGTACTGGAGCGCGGCCGCAATGTCCCGGGTCGTGTTGCCCCCTACCAGGCCCACTCCGCTGGTCAGGTAGTGCTCCGCCTCGCTCGCCCCGAACACCAGGCCGCTCACGGCCCCGAGGAACAGGTAGTCGGCCGGAGTGATCCGGCGCCGGACCGCGACCGCGATCACGATGACGGGAATGGCCTTGGCGAATTCTTCCGGTAGCCCGACCGTGAAGATGCTGGTGACGATATTCGAGGTACCGCTGTGGAGCGCCTTTTCGAGCCAGATGGCCAGCGGAACCTCGGTGACCACGGAGATTGCGACGACCGCCAAAAGCAACAGCAGGGAGATCGTGGCGGGCCGGACCACCACGGCGATCAGCAGCAGCCACGCCAGTGCGAAGTACCCGGCGAGGATCCAGGTCGCCTCGGTGAACGTTGACTGCCCTGGATTGTTGTAGAAGACGACTATCGCAACCGGCGGCACGGTGAGCAGCAGCATGAAGAGCAGCACCGGCCAGCTCCGCAGCGACGGATTGCGCACCCACGTGCCCAAGGGCAGCAAGGAACCCATACATCCCCGATCCACCAGAGCAAAACCCCGTGCGGATCGTATCACTTCCGCCCATAACCGAAATAGGCTCGTACCCACACGCGAGGAGACCAGCCCAGCCCGGTTAACTGTGCACTGACGTGAGCCAAGTCAGGTTACAGGTTCGCTGGCTGGACGGCGGGTTCTGGCTGCCACCGATGATGAGCTAATCGGGCTGCTGTGCCGCGATATCGGCGGCATGCTCGATCTCGCCTGGTTGCACGTAACCCCCCTGCGAGCCAGCTCAGGTAGGAGAATTCTCGCGAATGAATGTCGGGTTGTAGCGTCCTATATACGGTGAACTATCTTCGCCAGGAATAAAGTCTTCTTTTCCCTGATAATTGCTATAAGGGCAGGTCAGAGACCTACCGGGTACTCTGAAGTCAGGCAATAGTCAGGAGTCATGAAGTGTCGCGAAAGTCGGTCAAAGGTCAGAATTCGCCGGTACAGGCAACAATCGAGGCTACCATTTTCAAGAAGTGCGACCGCACTTACCACAAGCCCGAGACCAACAAGGCGTGCGCGAACGGCACCTGTCAGCACACGTGCGACGCCGACCGGCTAGAGAGCTGCACCCACAAGTGGACCGTGCGCTACAGCGTCGAGTCCCGCCAGCGCGAGCAGTCGTTCACCGAGCTTGACCAGGCGCAGACGTTCCAGCTAGAGCTGACCACGGGCAAGCAGACCCAAGGCCGCATGTTCATCGACCCCCGCGCGGGACTGGCGGAGTTCCTGCCGCTGTGCGGCAAGTTCATCGACGGCATGGCGAAGGCAGGCGCGCGGACCAAGGTCATCTACCGGAGCAACTTCGCCAACCCCGCCGTCACGGAACTACTGCGCGGCAAGAGCGTCCTTGAAGTGGCGACGATGGACGAGGAGGTAGCGCGCCTGCTGAACACCACGCTGGGCACCTACCAGGACGAATACCGGGGCAACGTGCGCCGGATCATCACCGGCACCCTTGACCAGTGCGTACGCAAGGGCATCATCCCCCGCCACACGCTAGGCGGCATCGAGCTAGGGCCGCGCATCGTGACCGCCGAGCAGTACGAGCAGGAACAGCAGGCAAAGAGCCTGCCTCACCTGCCCGACGAGACAGTGAGGATGCTCGCCGATGGCATCAGCGCCCCCGTGATGACCAGGCGCGGCCCGCGTGTCCATGTCATGCCGGGTCTGGGTATCGCGCCGTGGCTTCAGCGCACGATGGGCTTGCGGATCAGAGAGGCACTGGGAGCCCGCAAGAGCGATTTCAAGACGCGCGCAGACGGCACCCGCTACCTGCATCTGTGCTGGCAGGCCAGCATGGACGGCCGGAACCTGGAGCCGTTGAAGCACCGCAAGGCCGGAGAGTTCCGGGACATCCCGGTACCGGACATGGTATGGGAGATGGTTCAGGCAATGCCGGACGGCCCGCTGTGCCCCGGCCCGAACGGCACCCCGTACACGCCGTACAACACGGTTTACACCCGGTTCTCGAACCTGATGAAGCACCTGGAGATCAGCGGGGCGCACACCCACATGCTGCGGCATCTTCTCTCTGCTTAGTTACCATGTGGCGATTACTGCCATCGATGAGCAAGCGGACCTGCGGCCTGCGCTGTTCCGCTACTTCCTCCTCGCTGCCGCTTTTCCCCGGCCCGCGAAACGGGTCAGCTTCCTCGACGGCCCAGGCAGAATCGCTACACAGATCCTCTGAACACGGCGAGTGCGGAGAGAAGTCATAAGTTCGCCACCGAGGCACTTGCCACCGATCCGCGCGAGCTGGCCAACATCAGCCAGGTACTAGGCCATGACAGCATAAGGCGCGCTAACGCGCACCCACCCCGAAAAACGGGCGGCCCGCACCGCGCCCGCAGGCCGCCGCCGCGCGGATGCCCGCGGTGCCAGAGGCAGGCACCGCGGGCATTACCAATTCACCAGGGAAAACAGCCAGCGCCACCCGGACAGGCCCGACAGCCCCCGCTCAGCACCACAGCAAACCCGGCACAGCACCCGGTACGCCGTAACCGGCACTGTCCACCCCACCCAGACCCGAAAACCCCGCCCCACCTGGGGCGGGTGGCTGGCGGGTCTCCGTTCCGCGCCTGCCGACCCCACCCCCTCAAAGAGCAAGCGAGCGGGGTCGGCAACCACTCCACTCCAACCCACCACCCACCCAAAAACCAAGATCAAAACCAGAAAGCAAAACCAAAGGTCAAGGTCAAGGTCAAGGTCAAGGTCAAGGTCAAGGTCAAGGTCAAGGTCAAGACAGGTTACGGTCACTGCGCTTGCAAAAAGTACGGGACGGCATTCCCGTGCAAGAAAATTTATGCAGCGTGCGTAATTTTATTTCGGATAGCGCGTCAGCCAAATCTCTCGCTCCGCTGACCTTATGTCTCCCGAGCACGGAAGAAAGATCTTCCAAATCGCGAGTGGCATATACATTCACGGCTACTGCGTCGCCTGCGAATTTCAATGCGGTTCCTGCTGCCGCATCGTAATCATCGGCAGCGGCATGTGCACGCGCGAGCATCGTTCCATACCACGCGCGGTCACGCCGGTATGATTCAGGGAGATCTCTAAGCGCTTTCCCAAGAAGGTCGACAGCGCGCCGAGGATTACCCACTTTACGTTCAGCGAGTTCAGTCTCGATCATTCCACGCTGCGCCGTAAACCAGGTATCCCCATAGAAATACATCCACGGGGGCTCATCTTCAGGATGGCTGGCAGCAGAGGAAATAAGGTTCTCTGCCTCATCGATTGCACGATGCGCCTTATCGGCATCGGAATCTAGCGCGTACCCGCGCGCAATCATCTGCGTTGCCATTCCCTGAACGCCCATAGACGTACGTTTATCATTCCACCGCGCCGCCTCGCCCAGCCTCACGCACCTAACGGCGTCACCTGCACTCCAGGCAAGATGCGCTTTCATGGAAAGCGTAGTGGCGGCCATATTTGCATCGCCAGCTTCGATTGCCCAATCCTGCGCCCGGTCATACCAAGCGAGCGCGGCGCCCTTATCACCGAGATCATTACACAGCCATGCCATAAATTGCGCGTACTGTGCGGCAAGATCGACAACTGAATCCAGCAGCGGCCCCGCTGCCTCGCGTGCCATCCCCGCGACAACGGATAGCTGTGAACCCATTATCCCAATTAGCGGTTCTGCACCTATGGAATCTTCAACACGGCGATGCTCCGCAAGGCAACGCTCCATCCACGCCATTACGGGAGAATCGATACGCGCTTTCTTCTCGACTACGCGCGTGAGACGGTCATAGAAATCAGGGTCAGGCGCGAGGCTACCAGTAACTGAACCATAAATGCGGAATCTCTGCCGAGCGCGAGGCACGACAAATTCTCTTGGTACCTGCGGCACCCCGCCAGGCTGCGCAGGACGTGGTCCGCGCGCCGACGCAGCTTCAGCAGCAGCGGCGGCGGCAAGCACGCCGCCCGCAGCGAGTATCTCATCCAGCCGCGCGGCCATCTCCGGCGACGGACGCCCACGACCGCTGCGCAGGTTCGATACATGACCGGGGTTGCACGGCACAGCGCGGGCGAGCCCGCGCACGCCAGTACCGCGCGCCTCCATGAAGCGCACCAGCTCCCTGCCGAAATCACCCATACCACGTATGCCCGATCGCGCGTGAACCCCTGTTTGGCCGCCGTTTGGCCAGTCCACGCCAAACAGGCAACATCTTCACCCTACGCCCTACGCCCGGTTAACTACCGGTTACCCGCACCGGCACACCAGGAGGAGGCAGCGGCATGCCCGGCAATGACGCTGAAAGCACGCTGCGCGCCATCCGCCACCGCCGTGGCCTGACCCTCGCCGCCGTAGCCGGGCGGGCGGGATTTTCCACGGCGTACCTGTCGATGCTGGAAAGGGGCGAGCGCAAGCTGAGAAGGCTTGACCATATCACCGCGCTTGCCGCCGTCCTGCGCGTCCCGCCCTCCGAGCTGATAGACGAAGAGATTGCTTCCGATGGGGAATGGGCGACGCGCGGCGGGCTCCCAGACCGGGGAATCCCCGGAAATTACGATGACATCGCCACCGGACGGCACGCGCGGCTAGCTGATGAGCTGACAGGCCACATATCCCGGGGAGACGGATACGCCGCAGGAGAAATGCTGCAACGAATGACGCGAGACCGCAGCGTCAACCCCTGGCTCCTGCTCGACCAGCTCACCAAAAGACAGGCCCGCATTCCCCGGCCCATGCCACCGACCGCACCAGCACAGCGACAGATCCTGAACACCAGCGGGACGGATGCCAGGCATCAAAGAGGAAGGCGTGGCGCATTATGGATGATCCCGCCCAGACGCCGCATGAATGGGACACATGTACACGGTAACAGCACACACCAAAGACCGGAGGCAAAACGATGGCAGACAACGATCACCGCCCGCTCAGCGAACACTCGATAGCAATACTCACGAAAGCAGAAACCCTCGTGGAAGAACTGCTACAGAACAAATCGGTACTCCCACCCGAACTATTCACGCAACTCGACACCTACCACGCCGACCTCACCACAGCAATAGAGAAGAAGGCGAGCAATGACGGAAAAGCCGGGTGAGAAAAGACAGGCCGCCCCTTCCCCGCTGGAATGGATGCCGGGACGGTCCGTCAGGGAACACGGTTCCCCGGTACCCAGGGCACCCGGGAGTCCCGGTAAGTGATTTCTTCACGCAATCCGGCCGGGAAGAAAATGCGATATGAATGAGGGCACGCAGCAGCTAGTTAACATCCTCGAACGCGTTTACCCTGGGTGGCACGTATGGGTCTCGGATGAGAAAATCTGGTACGCCACATGGCGTGGTGCGGAGGACCGACAATCCAGCGGAAAAGCGTGGACGCCGTTTTGGCTGGTCGATGAATTGCGGCAGCCATGCACTGTATGGGCACGCGACCCTGACGCGCTAAGCAACGAGCTAGCCGCCGAGGAATCCGCGCGAATGCACCGGATACTCGCAGCGCAACGACGCGCAGGGCAGTACACGCGCGAAAGCCTGGACGGCTGCATTCACCACGACGCAAAAGCTCCAGGGAAAGCTAAGATAGATCGCGTAACTGCGCGCCGAAATGGACTTATATGAGCACATGACAGATTTTGCTGGCCCGCGCCGACTGGAACGGTGCGGGCCAGGCCACCGCCCCGATAAGGGCTCACCTCCACGCGGGCTCGCGACGCTTATATACCCATCCGGGACACCGGCCGCCGCACTCACGGGCGCACAAAGCAGCGCCCCGCGTGCCAGCCGCCGTTCAATGCGATGCCAGGTCAAGGGCCAAAGGAATGGGCAGCTATCAGGGTTGGGTGACAAGTGCGCTCACCCAACCCCCGGCCCCCATTGTCCGCGCCGCCCGGAACCCGTCAAGGGAACCCGCCTTGACAGAACCCGGACGGCCAGGAGGCACGCCGCCGCACCCCCGGCAAGCCGCCACACCCGCGCGGCCGCCGCAACGCAGCGCCAGGCACCGGCCCGGACCCGGCCAGACCACCCGCAGGCCCCGGCCGCACCGCCCCCTGAACCGACAGGCGATCACGGGGACCGGGGGACTTCCGGCCGGAACGAGTCAAGGGTGGCGCGGTAGCGCCATCGCCGCCAATACCGCGTCGTTAGCGCGGCACACTAACTGTCAACCCGTTCTGGTTACATCAGGGCTACGGATTGTTCGCTGATCCGGTAAATAGGGCGGAGCTCCTGTAGATCGAGGGGTTGCGACATCACCTTCGATTCTTCACAGGAGCTCCGTTGAACGATTGTGCCATGGTGACAGTGCCGTGCCCGATCACGGTCGCCGCGGGCGTGCTTGCCCCCGGTCATCTGGGCGAGCTGACCCGCTGCTTGCCGTTCGAGCTGGCCGATGACGTGCTGGCGAGCACGAAGACGGTGCAGAGACGCGTGCGGGCGCTGCCCTCGCGCGTGGGGATCTACTTCGTGCTCGCGCTGGCGCTGTTTCCCGGGATCGGGTACCTGCGGGTCTGGGGCAAGATGACCGCCGCGCTGGAGGACCTGGGCCTGCCCGTCCCGTCGGAGAAGGCGCTGCGGGACCTGCGCCGCCGTCTCGGCCCGGCCCCGCTGAAGGCCCTGTTCGAGACGATCGCGGTCCCGCTGTCGCCGCCGGGAACCCCAGGCGTCTTCTACCGGGGGCTGCGCACCGTCGCGTTCGACGGCCTGAACTCGCTGAAAGTGCCCGGCAGCGACCGCAACCGGTCCTGGCTGGGCAAGAAGATCACCCAGCTGGGGGCCGCCGGGTACCCGGCGATGCGGATCGTGACCCTGGCCGAGACCGGCACCCGGGGGCTGCCCGGCGCGGTCATCGGCGGCAAGGGCGAGCACAGCGAGTTGCCGCTGGCCCGCAGGCTCGTCCCGCTGCTGCGCAAGGGGATGCTGCCGCTCGCCGACCGCGCCTACGACGGGGGCGACCTGATGAAAGAGATCGCCGCGGCCGGGGCCGACTTCTTGATCCGCGGCACCTCCACCCGCAAGCCGCCCGTCGACGAGGTACTGCCCGGCGGGTCCTACCTGTCCCGGATCGACGGCCTCAGGGTCCGGATCATCGAGGCGGCACTGGACGTGCACGGAGCCAACGGGATGCGGCTCGGGGACGGCTGCCGGCTGATCACCACGCTGACCGGCTGGCGCCGCTGCCCGGCCGGGGAACTGATCCGCCTCTACCACGAAAGGTGGGAAATCGAGGTCGCCTACCTCGCGCTGCGCCATACGCTGCCCGGCGGGTACGTGCTCCGCTCCCGCGACCGGGCCGGCGCCGAGCAGGAAGTATGGGCGCTGCTGGCTGTCTGCCAGGCGCTGCGCACGGCCATGGCCGCCGCCACCGGGACCGTCCCGGGCACCGGCCCCGACCGGGCCAGCTTCACCGTCGCGCTCGAAACCGCGCGGGAGCAGGCCACCAGCGCACGCGGCATCGCCGTTCCCGCAGATCCCGGCGATACCGGACGGATCGGCCGCGCCGTCCTCGCGGGCCTGCTGCCCGCCCGCCGGGCACGCTACAGCGCCCGGAAGGTCAAATGCTCAACCTCCCGTTACCACCTGCATAACCAGGACCGGCCCGCGCTGCCGGCCACGATCACCCGGGTGCTGGTCACCATCCTCGCCCCGCCGCCGGACCGGCCCGCCGCGATCATCCGCCGGCGCAGCAGCGGGGAAGCGAGGCACCCCCAGGGAACGGGACACCGCCAGCCCCCGCCCGAGAGCAGAAGAGACCAGGTCACCCGCATCATGGCGGCGCAGCCCGGGCGCGGCTGGGCAGGGCACGACCTCGCGGACATGCTCGGCATCAAGCCCCGCAACATGCTCACCCAGCTCGGCGAATGGACCCGCTGGGGCTTCCTCGTCAAAACCGGCAAAGGCAGGTATGCCCTCCCCGAACCTGCATCCGTGCAGGTAACAGCCCCGGCTAGCCCGTAATCCCCAGTGGGACGGCATAATTTGACACCCAACCACTGTGCTTAACGACGCGGTATTGCCATCGCCGCAGGCGACGCGACGAAGGAGCGCCCTTGACGCGAGCCGGACGGCCCCGGACAATCAAACGCCGGTTGAGGGGGCCACCACCCCCGGCAAGCCCGCACCCGCACGGCTACCCCGGCAGGAAAAGCCCAGCCCGCCCCGAAGCCAGGCACGGCCCGGCAAAATCCCAGGCCAGGCAGCCAGCACCAGGCAGCGGAGTCAGGCCAGAGTCAGGAACACCCGCCCGGCGAACCGGACATTAATGCCCATACAGGCACGGAACAGTCACCGCACAGTACGTTGTCACGTATTCGAATAATTGCTGTGACATGCCTGTATGGCAACTGTTCGGGCATTGTACGGGCATCACGGAACCACTTGACTAATGTCTTCGCGATCATGGAGCCTACCGCCGGGCGCATCCTCCGGATCAGCTCCTTCTGGGGGCTATCACCGCTCGCTCGCCAGGGTCTGAGCCCAGCGTCCTGGGGTACCGCCAGGTTTTGCATAAGCCACCGACATGCCGGTTTTGCGGGCCGGGAAAAATAGCGCCGGAATTATCCTTTCCCTGCTGCTATCCACCGGTAATAGGAGTAGAATTCGAAGTGACGAAGCTATAGCTCATCATCCCGAACGGAAGGTGGTTTCCCCATGGACCAGCCGCCGGTCCCTGGACGCGGCAAGGGCGAACAGCCCGGCCGCGGCCGCGGGCTGCCTCGCGGCCGGGACCCGCGGCTGGCGGCCTTCGCGCAGGACAACGCCGGGGACACCTGCCCGCCGGGGGCGTGGACCGGGATGGTGCTGAATGAGCTGTCGGGTCCGCAGCGGCGGTGCGCGGATGCCACCGATGATGAGCTGATCGGCCTGCTGGGCCGGTGGGCGGCCCAGGAATCCTGGACGGTGGCCGCCAAGCTGGGGGTGATCCGGGAGTTGCTGCGCCGCCGGGCGCTGGCTGGCGCCCAGGTCCGGCGGCTGCCCGGCGGCCTGCCCGACGCCTGGGACGAGGGCGTGACCCACGAGGTCGCCGGGGAGCTGGGGATCTCGCTGCCGGCCGCCGACAGCCTGGTCGGCCTGGCCTGGGCCCTGCAGGCCCGGCTGCCCCGGATCGGCGCCGCGCTGGAGGCCGGGGTCATCGACTACGTGAAGGCCAGGGCCATCGCCGCTGAAACCTCCGTCCTGGACGATGCGCATGTCGCCGCGGCCGAAGAGCTGATCGTGGCCGCGGGGCTGGCGGGCAAGACCCCCGGGCAGATCGGCAAGATCGCCGCCCGCGCGGTGGTCACCGTCGACCCCGACGGCGCCCGCAAGCGCCGCGAGCAGGCCGAGCAGGAAGACGCCCGGGTGCGGTTCTGGCGCGAGCGCGCCGGGACCAGCGCGCTGGCCGGGTACGGGCTGCCCACCGACGCCGCGCTGCAGGCCAACGCGAACATCGGCCAGCGCGCGCAGGAGTACAAGAAGGCCGGCCTGGACGGCACCATGGACCAGTTGCGGGTGCTGGCCTACCTGGACATCCTCAACGGGATCACCGCCGCCCAGCGCATCGCTCAGGCCCAGGCCGAAGCCGCGCAAGCCGGAACCGGCGGCCCGAACGAAACCCCGGACGGGGAATCCGATGCTGACGACCCCGGTGATACCGAAGATCACCATCCTGGCGACGATACCGGCCCCGACGGCGAGGACCCTGGGAACGACAATCCCGGTGACGGAGACGGCCCCGGCGGCAGCGGCCCCGGCGACGGCGGGCAGCCCACTCCCGGCCCCGTTGCCGGTCCCGGGCTGGCCGCCCGTACCAACCTCACCATCCCGCTGCCTACCTTGCTCGGCCTGGCTGACCGGCCCGGCGAAGGTTACGGCCTCGGCCCCCTCGACCCCGCCCTAACACGCCAGCTGGCCGCAGCCGCCGTCCGGAACGCGCACAGCGAATGGTGCGTAACGGTCACCGACCCCAACGGACACGCGATCGGCCACGGATGCGCCAAGCCCGCCAGGAACACCCGGCAGGACAAACCCCCGCCGCCCGGCAACCGGGACGGCCCGTGGGCCTTCACCCCCCGCGACGACCCAGGACCACCCGGCGGATACGGCACCTGGACCCTCACCCTGCCCGGCGGCCGCCAGCTCACCGTCAACCTCGAAC
>Ga0335075_10017802_pt1 | contig 10558 bp, 10 predicted proteins | sample Lox_Sample_24_FD_206723 | JGI IMG/M metagenome (GOLD analysis project Ga0335075, IMG submission 206723) | Soil microbial communities from Loxahatchee National Wildlife Refuge, Florida, United States - Lox_Sample_2.4 | ecosystem: Environmental > Terrestrial > Soil > Wetlands | place: USA... | reverse complement strand
TTGGCGCCGCTGCTCAGGCCGTTCATCATGGCATTCAGTCCGGCCGGCATGGGCAGGCCCGCAACGATCAGCCCTCCGCCCGGCAGGCTGGCCGAGCCCAGCGCATATTCCGAACCCCCGATAATGAGCATCGGTTCGTCGGCGCGCTGCGCGGCTTTCAGGATCGCTCCCGCGAGCGGCTCGCCGGCCGGAATATGCTGCCGGTTTTCCGTGTTGAGCCAGGAATGCACGTCCGCGGGCCCGTTCTGCTGCGGCAGCTCGTAGACCGCAACCGGTGCGGAATCCCGGTAAAGCACCGCGAAACCGCCCTGCAGAGTAATCTGGTGGTCGCGCATCACGTTGAGAATGTCCTGCGTATTTCCAGACTCGAGCGCGCCGGTCAGCGGCGCCGAACCCGCCATGCTTTCGGCTTCGGCGCGGGCGTTCAGCGAGGCATAGTGCGAAAGCTCCATCTCCACCTGCGCCGAGTTGTCACGAACCTCAGAAGCCGGCTCGGAGAACCATCGGTCGATCGACCGGTTCATGAGCAGGAAGCTGAAGAGGAACATGAAGAGCGCCGGCGTAAACGACAGCAACAGGGCGCCCACGTACATCCGCGTGCGGAGCCGGGCGCCGAGCACCTGATTTCGCTGGTCAGCGAGGATTTTGATCAGGTCGCGCAGCAGAAGAACCAGAAACGCGACGAACAGCAGAAAAACCAGGACGGAAACGGTGATGAGCAGCAGGATCTGCGCGGTGGTTTGCGGATTCAGCCAGCGGAAATTAAAGGCGTTGAGGCCCACCTGCACCAGCAGCAGGATGAAGACCACAATGGCCAGCACCGTAATGCGGCGATGTTTCAGTTCCGCCAAATCGAGATTCCGCCCCCGACCACCGATGATTATAGGCTCAGGGTTGCCCTAAACTACTGATTCTGACAGACGGGGATCCCGCGCCTCGTGTTGCAGACCGGGCTCCGCAAGCCACGCGGGAAATTCAGAAGTGAGGACGAGCTACGCAATGAAATCTTCGCGCTTTTCCCTTCCCCTGGCGGTTCTCACCCTGGCTGCGGTGCTGGCCATGGGCGGGTGCGGCAAGAAAAGCAATCAGCAGACCAGCAATGCAACGACCGCCAGCGCGCCGCAGCCGGGCTCGCAGAGTGCCGCTCCGGCAAGCGCGCCAAACGGATCGGCGAACGGGTCGGCCCCGGCCCCCGCGCCGCCTGCGCCACCGCCGCCCATCACGATTCCCGCGGGAACCCGGATTCGCGTGCGCCTCGCCCAGGATGTGGGATCGAAGATCAGCGTCCCCGGCCAGGCCTTTAAGGCGACCGTCGCCGACGATGTGGTGGTGAATGGGCAGACGGTGATCCTGCAGGGCGCCGATGCCGTGGGCACGGTAATCGCCGCGCGTCCGCTGGGACGCGTAAAGGGAGGAGCGCTGCTCGAGCTGCGCCTGGAGCGCGTCACCACACCCGCAGGCGTCTACCCTGTCGCGACCAGCACCATGGAGCGCGCCGAGAAGGGCAAGGGCCGCCGCACGGCGAAGTTCGCGGGCGCAGGCGGCATCTTCGGCGCCGTGGTCGGCGGTCTGGCAGGCGGCGGCAAAGGCGCGCTCATCGGCGCGGCAGCCGGCGCGGGAGCCGGCACCGCAGGCAGCGCGATGACCGGCAATCGCGAGATCTTTTTGCCGACGGAGACGCTGATCACGTTCCGGCTGCAGAAGCCGATCTCCGTGGCGCAACAGTAAGGAGCAGGTTTCGCGAAATCCCACATCTGCCAACTTCCGGCAGATGTGGGGCACCCGGCATTCCGTGAGCCACGAATACTAGGCGAGCAAATCCCGCACCGGCTTCCAGGGCTTGCTCTGCGATTTCGCCACCGGCTCGCAGGTCAGCGTGCCCTCGTAGGTATTCACGCCGTCGCGAATCCCATCGTCGTCGAGGATCGCCTTCTTCGCTCCGTGCTTCGCCAGGCGCAGCACATAGGGGAAGGTCGCGTTGGTCAGAGCCAGCGTCGATGTATTCGGCACGGCGGCCGGCATGTTCGTCACGCAGTAGTGCACCACGCCGTTCACCTCGAACGCAGGATTGCTGTGCGTGGTCGGCCGCGCGGTCTCCACGCATCCGCCCTGATCGATGGCCACGTCGACGATGACCGCGCCCTTTTTCATCTGTGCGACCATCTCCTTCGTCACGATCTTCGGCGCCGCCGCGCCCGGGATGAGCACGCCCCCAATCACCAGGTCGGCCTCGCGCACGGCGCGCGAGACGTTCCACGAATTCGACGCCAGCGTGAAGATGCGGCCGTTGAAGATGTCGTCGAGCTCGCGCAGCCGGTTCAGATTCAGATCGACCAGCGTAACCTTCGCGCCCATGCCCAGGGCAATCTTCGCCGCGTTGGTGCCGACAATCCCTCCGCCGATGACGCAAACGTTGGCCGGCGGAACGCCCGGAACGCCGCCCAGCAGCACGCCGCGTCCGCCCTTCTCTTTTTCAAGATAGGAAGCGCCCACCTGCACCGCCATGCGCCCGGCAACTTCTGACATGGGCGTCAGCAGCGGCAGCGTGCCCGCGCGATCGCGGATGGTCTCGTACGCAATGCCGGTGACCTTCCTGTCGAGGAGCTTCTGCGTCAGTTCCGGCACCGGCGCCAGGTGCAGATAGGTGAAAAGCACCAGTCCTTCGCGGAAGAATCCGTACTCTTTCTCGACCGGCTCCTTCACCTTGACGACCAGGTCGGCGTTACCCCAAACGTTGTGGGCGGAGCCGACGATTTCGGCTCCCGCGGACTGGTATTCGTCGTCGCTGAACGCCGATAGCTCTCCCGCATGCGTCTCCACCAGCACCTTGTGACCGGTTTCGGTCAACGCTTTAACGCCGGCGGGCGTAATGCCCACCCGGCTCTCATGGTCTTTCACTTCTTTGGGGACACCAATGATCATGCTTTCTCCGCGAGCCGCAATGGGCGATCGATGGAATGCAAACTCTACATCGTACCGCAGAGCAGCCGGCGAAGTTCCACAGTCAGGCTGTCGGGCGAGAGCGGCTTGGCCAGATATCGCGTCGCCGGATCGCCGGAGCGGGCGGCATTTTCGTCGATGTTGCCGCTCACCACGAGGATGGGCAGCGTGGGCCGCAGAGCGCGAACCTGCGCGATCAGCTCGCGGCCATCGAGGCCGGGCATGCGCGAATCGGTAACCAGCGCGTGGATGTCGTCGATGCGGGCTTTGGCCGTCGCCAGGCCCACGGCGCCGTCTTCACAGGCGATGACCTCGAATCCGTTCGCCTGCAGAACCTGGGTGAAGAGATAGCGGATGGCGCGATCGTCCTCAACCACGAGCACGGTGGCCGCCCGATCCGTTGCGGGTCGAGTTGGCTCGATCTCTGGCAAGTCACAGGCTCCAGGGTTACGGACAACGGGTCAGGTACGCTGCGGGCATCATTCCCGGGCCCGTCGAGTCCGGCCAGGAACATGGGCGAGGGGACTGCGGGCGCAAATTCTTATGCTGCCTGCAGAAAATGCTCTCCGCCCGCGTATTCGATGCCTGAATGTACCACGGGAGGCATTTCTTTCCGGCAAAGAAGCGGCGAGGCGCCGCCCAGGGGACAGCCCCCTACAGCCAGCCTTTCGCCCTGGCCAGGCGCGCCGCTTCCACGCGGTTCGAAGCGCCCAGCTTGCTGATCGCCTCTGAGAGATAGTTGCGCACAGTGCCCTCGGAGAGATGCAGCTCATCGGCGATTTCCCCCGACGACTTCCCTTCTCCGGCGCGCCACAGGATCTGGCGCTCGCGATCGGTGAGCGGATCCGGGCCGCTGTCCCACGCTTCGGCAGCCAGATCGGGATCGACGACCCGCAGTCCATTGTGGACGCGGCGCACAGCGTCGGCCAGCTCAGCCGAAGGCCGATCCTTCAGCAAATACCCTTTTGCCCCGGCATCGAGCGCGCGGCGCAGATACCCAGGCCGCGCGAAGGTGGTGAGAATCACGACCCGCGTCTGCGGATACCGGTCGCGCACCTCGGCAGCCAGCGTGAGGCCGGTCATCTCCGGCATCTCGATGTCGGTCACCAGCACGTCGGGCTTCTGCTTGCCGACGGCGGCGAGCGCTTCGCGCCCATTCGCGGCGCGCCCGCACACGGCGATGTCGGGCTCGGTTTCGAGCAGAGCGGCCAGCGCCCCCAGAACCATCGCCTGGTCTTCGGCCACAATCACCTGAATTTTCTTCATGACTCCTGGCCCACGGTATCGGGAAGCGGCGGCGCAGGAGCCGGCAACTCAGCGGGAGCGCGCGAAGGAATCTCGATCACGAGCCGCGTGCCGTGGGCGGATTCGACGCGCAGCGAGGCGCCGATCGACGCAGCGCGCTCGCGCATCCCGCGCAGGCCGTTGCCTTCCTCGCGGATTCCGCCGCGGCCGTCGTCCTGAACCACCAGCGCCGTGCCGTCGCCGCCGGATTTGATTTCGAGCACGCACCGGCTGGCGTGCGCGTGACGGACAATATTCGTGACGGCCTCGCGCACGATCAGCGACAGCACCGTTTCCTCCGCCGGAGGAAGCTGCGGCGCCTGAGATTCGCATTCGAGGGCAACGCCCGCCGTGTCGAGAGTGGACTTCGCGCGCGCAATCTCCGCGGCCAGGCCGCCCGAGCGGTAGCCGGTGATGGCCTCACGGACGTCGCCGAGGGCCTTGCGCGCGATCTGTTCCACTTCGCCGATTTCGTGGCGCGCCCGCTCGGGATCGCGCTCCATCAGCTTGCCGGCCAGTTCCGACTTGAGAACGACGACCGACAGCGTGTGGCCGAGTACGTCGTGCAGATCGCGGGCGATGCGCTCGCGCTCAGCGACCTTGGCCAGATGCGCGATTTCCTCCTGCGCCATGCCCAGCTTGAGCCCGGATCGCATGCGCTGCGCCGCCACCATGTTGCCGAACCCGATCACGAGCGAAAACACCGCGCCGAATCCGTAACTCCACGGGCTCAGGTGCAGCAGAAAGCCCTCGAGCAGCAGGCTCGCCGTCACGGTTGCGTAGACGACAATGCACGCTTTGATCGATTCCGTCATGAAGGGCAGAAACGCGAGGATGTAGATGAACATCCCCACGGCGCCCTGATTGACGGGGTAATAAGCAAGGCCGAGCGCACACATCGCGGCGAGCAGGACGTACTGCGTGCGCCGCCGTTTCGCATACACCAGGCCTGCGTAGATCGCGAGGAAGATCGCGTAAACGATACCGAATTCAACCCAGCGGCGCAGGCTGTGGTCGGTGAACGGCTCGATGAAAAAGAAGACGGAGTAAATAATCCAGATAAAGTCGTAGATGGCCCCGCGCCCGCGTCCCCATTTCTTGTTGAAGCGGGATGCGCTTTCGCCGCGCAGGTTCATCTCCGCGCGGCGCAGGCTGCCGACCAGATTTTCCGGAGCGCCGAAGCTGTCGCGCTCGCAGCGGAACGGCGAGTCAGCCAGAGTGGAACCCGGCCGCGTCCGCGGATCGGATTTGAAGTCGAACAAACTCACGCTTTGGCCTCGCTGCGCGTGAAGATCATCCACGCCGCGCCCAGCATTAACAGGGTAAATCCGGCGAGAGCTTCCCAGTGAATCGGATTGTTGCTGCCCGGCTGCGCCATGCCGAAGATGCCCAGAGCCAGCTGCGCCAGGTGGTACGTGGGCAGCGCCGGGGCGATCTTCAGAAACAGGTGCGGCAGGTAGCTGACCGGCATCCAGAAACCCGACATGAACGACATGGGCAGGTAAATCATGTTGATGATGCCCGGCCCGGAGTTGGGCGGAACGGTGAGCGCCACCACCAGCCCCATGGCTCCAAACGGAACTGCGCCGGCGAGGACGACCCCGGCCAGCTTCGCCGCCTGGATGATCGTGATGTGCGCGCCGCCGATGGTGATGCCCATGGCGCACAGGGCGCCGACGATCACCACCCCAAACGCGGCGCAGCAGGCGACCTTCGCAACGATGTAGGCCAGGCGCGGCATAGGACTCGCCTGCTTCAGATCGAGCCAGCCGAGCGAGCGGTCGAGCGAGATGCTGACGCCGATGCCGAACAGGCACGCGGAAACCGCGCCCATGCAGCTGTAGCCCGGAACCAGGTACTGTCCGTAGCCGGAGTGCCGATTGGAGACCCCGAAGAGCAGGAAGAACATGATCGGGATTCCAATCACCGACAGCGAAAACGCGCGCGTGCGCAGCATGCGGATGAACTCATAGCGCGTCTCCTGCGTGAAGATGCGCGTGTAGTAGCCGAGCGAGAGCGGCTGGGGAGCGGCAAGTGCGGTGGTGGCCATCGTGTTTCTCCTCTCGTGTCTTCCGGTTCAGGCCTGGGGCGTGTCCGTGGTCAGCGCCAGGAACGCGTCTTCCAGCGCTGCGGCGGCGATTTCCAGACCGTGCAGGCTCTCGTCGCGCAGAAGCATCTCGCGCACCACGCCCTCGGGCCGCTCAGCGACAATGACGACCGCTTCGCGATCCTGCTCCACCGAGACAACCGTGGGCAGCGTCCGCAGATACTCGGGATCGAGTTGCGTGATGCAGCGGATCCGGCGGCCCGAGACGCGATGCTTGATCTCCGCCGGCGTGCCTTCGCTCACCACTTTGCCCTTGTTGATCACGACGATGCGGTTGGCCAGCATGTCGGCTTCTTCCAGATAATGCGTCGTCAGCAGGATGGTCTTGCCCGCGGCGGACAGCGCGCGCACCTGATCCCACAGCGCGCGGCGCGATTCAATGTCCATGCCGACCGTCGGCTCGTCCAGAAAGATGAGGTCGGGATTGCCGCAAATCGCCAGCCCGAAGAGCGCCCGCTGCTTCTGGCCGCCCGACAGCTTGCCGAACATCTGGTTCTCGACGCCCTCGAGCTTCGCCGTGCGGATTACGTCCGCCGTCGCCAGCGGCTGCGGATAGTAGGTGCGAAACAGCTCGATGTGCTCGCGCACGCGCAGCATCTCCGGCACGCGGCTCACCTGCAGCATGGCGCCGATGCGCGTACGCGCGTCGGAGTCGCGGGGATCGCGCCCCAGCACGCGCACGCTGCCCGCGTTGGGCGAAATGAGCCCGAGCAGCAGCCGCACGGCCGTGGTCTTGCCGGCGCCGTTCGGCCCCAGCAGCGCCACCACCTCGCCGGCGTTCAGCGTGAGCGAGAAATTGTCGAGTGCGGTAATCGCGCCGTAGCGCCTGGTCACGCCCTGCAGCCGGGCGATGGCCCGCGCCTGCGAGAGCGGCGGGGGCCACGCGGTCGGAGCGGAAGTCCTGGAGGACAGAACGGCGGAAGCGGACATCGTCGATCTCCTGCCGCCTGGTTCTTTCAGCGGCAGTGTCAGAATCGCGCCAATCCGCCTCCCGCAGCAGTGGGGAATGTCAGGAAAGCGAGGTGACGAATGTCATGGAGGGTCGCCGGCCGCCGGAGCCGGGATCGACAGCCCCTCCGCGCTGCGGGTGCCAGGATTAGTTGAACTTTTCCGGGATCGCCCGCCGGAAGCGATCGTCGATCGGCTGGCGGCCGGGGAAGCCGTCTTCCACACGGTGCCAAAAAGCGATGCGGGGCTCGCCGCGCTTCCAGCAGAGCAGCACGGTTTCGCCTTCAAGGATGCACGGGAAATCCAGCAGGCCGGTGTCCAGGTCCTTCACTTGCACGCCGATCGCATCGATTTCCTGGAGGGAATCCTTAGCCCGCTGCAGCAGCGCCGCCATCGTGATCTTGCGCTTCTTCACGGCGGCGCGATCGATCAGCAGGCCGCCGGAGACGACGATGCGCCGCAGCAGCACCTGCTGTTCCTCCTCCAATCCGATCAGCGCATCCTTCGCCTCAATGGCGCGGTTCAGCAGCGCTTCCACCAGAGGGAGCAGCCCCTGCGCTTCATCGAGCGTGAAGGTCTTCACCCCGTCCTCATTTCTCAACGCCGGCCGCCGGCCCAGCCGTCCGCAAAACCACCGATCACTGACAACCGCGTTCAGCCGCCGATCTCCAGCATTCTGTCCAGCGCCACGCGCGCCCAGTATTTCACATCGTCGCGCACCTGAATGCGGTTCACCACGCGGCCTTCCACCAGGTTCTCGAGCGCCCACGCCAGGTGCTGCGGGCTGATGCGATACATCGTCGTGCACAGGCAGCCCGCGTCATCGAGTGTCACGATCTTCCTGCCTCGCTCCTCGAACTGCTTCGCGAGCCGGTTGACGAGGTGAATCTCCGTACCGATGGCAAAGGTGGTCCCGGCCGGGGCAGCTTCGACAATTTTGATCAGCCGCTCCGTCGATCCGATCGCATCGGCCTTCTCGCAGACCTCGATCCGGCACTCCGGATGCACGATCACCTGAATCCCCGGATACTTCGCGCGCACGTTGTCCACATGCTCGGGCAGGAAACGCTGGTGCACGGAGCAGTGGCCCTTCCAAAGCACGATCTTCGCGTCGCGCATCCGCTGCGGCGTGATTCCGCCGTTCAACTGCCACGGATCGTAGACCGCCATGTCGCTGAGAGGAATGCCCATGCGGTAGCCGGTATTGCGGCCCAGGTGCTGATCGGGGAGAAAGAGGATCTGCTTCGCGCGAGCGAAAGCCCAGTCAAAGGCCGCGCGCGCGTTCGACGAAGTGCACACCAGCCCGCCATGCTCGCCGCAGAACGCCTTGATCGCGGCGGAAGAATTCATGTACGTCAGCGGGATGATCTCATCGGCTTCAATGCCGGAATCCAGCAGCGTTTCCCAGCACTCCTCCACCTGGCCGATCTCGGCCATGTCGGCCATCGAGCACCCGGCGTTCAAGTCGGGCAGGATCACCTGCTGCCCCGGTTGCCCCAGCACATCGGCGCTCTCGGCCATAAAATGCACGCCGCAGAAAATCAGGTAGCGGGCGTCGGTTTGCGACGCGGCGAGCGCCAGCTTGTACGAGTCGCCGGTGTAATCGGCAAAGCGGATCACTTCATCGCGCTGGTAGTGGTGTCCCAGCAGGATGGTGGTCGAGCCGAGCGTCTTGCGCGCCGCGGCAATTCGTTCATCCATGCTGTGGTCGGGCAGAGCAAGGTAGTTCTCGAGAGAACATGCCTCCCCTTCTGCCAATGCGGGCTCAGCAACTGCTTGCAGTACGCTCAAAATACGCCGCCTTCAGTCCGATTGGGCGCAACCACGGGGGCTCGGAACCAACCTGGACGGGGATGTTGAAAGCAAAATCCTGACTGCAGTCAGCTCGCTGCGTTCCCTTGCGGGGCCGCCCAGCCAACGGGGATGTTGCAGCCTCTACCCTTTTAGACGCGCCCGCTCAGGCAAGGTCGCAAAAACCAGGCCCGGCCAAAGCGTGTCGCTGCAATCAGTTTAATACACCTGCAACGCCGGGACGGGCTGCGGCGGCGGCCCGCTCCCGGAAGCTGCGCTCGCCGAAGCCCGGTGATTGATGTCATTTGTGAGCCGAGAATCGCGGCGGGTATCATGAGGAGATATCCATGCATTTCGGCGACTCCATTTTTATCTTCGTCCTGGCTCTGGTCCTCTTCGGGCCGAAAAAGCTGCCGGAGATTGGCCGCCAGGTCGGCAAACTCCTCGCCGAATTCCGCCGCGCCAGCAACGAGTTCAAATTCCAGATCCAGGAAGAGATCCGCAACATGGAAGAGGACGAGCGGCGCAAGAAGCTGGCCGAAGCGCGCGCCCAGGTGGCCGCAACCACGGCTGCCGAGCCTTCAACAACGACGCCCGCGGGCGACATCCCTCCTCCTCCACCCATTGTCTCGACCGCTCCCACCATCCTGCCGCCTTCCTCCGGCGAAACCGTCAGCACCGGCCGCCCCTTTGCTACGCCCCAGGATGAGGAATCACCGTCGACCGAGGACAGAACTGCTGCGGTCGCCGGAGACATCAGCGAGAATCTGGCGCTGGAAAACGTCGCTGCCCCTGTCGACGAACCCGCACCCCATGCGCTGCCTGCCGACCCGTCCGCCGGCAACGGCGCGGGAGCCGAGCATCACGAAACGGGTGATCCCACGGTATTGAGCGAGCGTGCTCATGGTTGATCTGGTCGACCGCGCAAGGTCTGCGGTTACGGAACGCGCCGAACTGCCGGGCATGAGCCTGCTGGAACACCTGCAGGAGCTGCGGAAGCGCATCATCCATTCCGCTCTCTATCTGGTCGCCGGCTTCTTCGTCGCCTGGGGATTCCACGAGAAGATTTACGGCTTCATGGAGAAGCCCGTGAAGATGGCGCTCGCGCATCATCACATGTCGACCCAGCTGAACTATCTGAACCCCATCGACGGGTTCAACATGTACCTGGAAATCAGCTTCATGGTCGGCTGCATTCTGGCCTCGCCCTTCATCCTGTACCAGATATGGCTGTTCATCTCGCCAGGCCTGTATCGCAACGAGAAGAAATACGTAACCCCCTTCATGGTCGCCACCGTCGGCCTGTTTCTCGCCGGCGCCTTCTTCGGCTATCACTGGGTCTTCCCCGGCGCTCTCAATTTCCTCTTCGACTTCAACAAAGACTTCAATCCCCTCATCGAGATCAATGAGTACACGGGGCTGTTTCTCACCGTCATTCTGGGGCTCGGCGCAACCTTTGAGCTGCCCATCCTCATCATGTTCCTGTCG
>Ga0335075_10017800_pt1 | contig 10559 bp, 9 predicted proteins | sample Lox_Sample_24_FD_206723 | JGI IMG/M metagenome (GOLD analysis project Ga0335075, IMG submission 206723) | Soil microbial communities from Loxahatchee National Wildlife Refuge, Florida, United States - Lox_Sample_2.4 | ecosystem: Environmental > Terrestrial > Soil > Wetlands | place: USA: Florida... | reverse complement strand
AGCAAACGTCTGCAACCAAGCCGCCGTCGCACACCAAGACGCCGCCGCCACCGTCGTCGTCGGCGCCGCCGCCGGCCAGTTCGTCCGGCGCATGATCCAGGGACAGCATTGAGTACAGAAGGCAGCATCGTAGGCGGGCGGTACCGGCTCGACCAGCCGATCGGCCGCGGCCGCGCGGGCATCGTGTGGCAGGCGTTCGACACCCGGCTGTTCCGTACCGTCGCCGTCAAGCGGATGTACCTGCCCGTCGGCCTGCCGCCGGAACGGGCCGAACACGCCCGTGCGATGGCGATGGAAGAGGGCAAGTCGGCCGCCAAGATCGACCACCCGGCCGCCATCACCGTCTACGACGTGCTGCCCGACGGCCAGGACGTCTGGCTGATCATGGAGTACATCCCGTCGCGCGGGATGTCGGTGTTCCTGGCCGAGCACGGCCGGCTCACCCCGGAGCAGGCCGCCTTCCTCGGCATCGAACTGGGCGACGCGATGGCGTCGATCCACTCGGCCGGGATCGTGCACCGCACGCTCGAACCGAACACCGTGCTGCTCGCCGACGACGGCAGCGTCAAGCTGACCGACATCGGCATCACGGGCGGCGGCCCGCACGCCGCCTACCAGGCGCCCGAGGTCGCGCGCGGCGGTCCGCCGTCGCCGGCGGCGGACGTCTTCTCGCTGGGCGCGACGCTGTACACCGCGGTCGAGGGGGTGCCGCCGTTCGGCGAGGACGGCAGGTCCCCGCAGCGGCCGGGCGAGAACGTCGGCCCGCTGGCCGGGGCGCTGGAGAAGATGCTGCGCGCGGATCCGGCCGGCCGGCCGACCATGGACGACACCGTCTACGCGCTCAAGGCGATCACCGAGGGACGCGAGCAGACCGCGTTCATCCCGCCGACCGCGCCCGCGATGCCGATGGTGCGCTCCTCCCAGCCGATTCCGGTCAACCAGCCGAATCCGGCCTCCGCGCAGCAGCAGCAGGCGATGGCCGCGCAGCAGACCGTGGTGCAGCAACCGGTCGCACAACCGACGGTTGTACAGCAGCCCGTCGCACAACCAACGGTCGTACAGCCGCCGGCCGCGCAGCAGACCGTCGTGCAACAGCCGGTCGCGCAGCCGCCGAGGCCGCCGCAGCAGACTCCGCTCGCACAGCTGCCGGTCCAGCAGGTCCCGCAGGCACCCGCTCCCCCGCAGCCGATGCAGCAGCCGACCGCCCGGTTCACGCCGACGCCGGCGCAGCAGGCCGCGTCCGCGCAAGCGGTCCGGGAGAAGGCCGCCGCCCGGAAACGGCTGATCCTGACCATCGCCGCCATCCTGTGCGCGGTGCTGATCGGAATCGGCGTCTCCCAGTTGCTGTTCGTCTGACGCCTCAGGCGACGTTCGCGGTCGCTTCCTGCATGGCTTCGACGAATGTCTGCACCGCCGGGCTGCCCGCGACCCGGCCGGACACCGCGGCGTGGATGTGCCGGCTCGGCTGCGGATTGCGGACCCGCCGCACCACCACGCCCGGATGCGGCGTGCCGAGGCCGAGTTCCGGCACCAGCCCGACCCCGAGCCCGGCGGCGATGAACCCCTGCGCGGACGCGTAGTCCTCGGACTCCACCACGGTGTTCGGGTGGAACCCGGCCGAGGCGCACGCCCCGTGCAGGATTTCCCGGCAGGCGCCCGGAATCGGGTCGACGCCGACCCACGGCTCGTCGGCGAGATCAGCCAGGTCCAGGACGCGTTTGCGGGCCAGCGGATGCGCACGCGGCAGCACCGCGCGGTACGGATCGTTCAGCAGCGGCACCAGTTCGATGCCGTGCCCCGGGTCCACCGCTCGCGGGTACACCACGATCGCCAGGTCGGCCCGGCCTTCCTCGACCTCGGCGAGCGGATCGCCCGGGTCGACCAGCTTGAGATCGAGCCACACTTCCGGGTGGTTCCGGCGCAACGCCGCCACCGCGTACGGCACCATCGTCGCGCCCGCGGTGGCGAAGTAGCGGATGGCGAGCCGTCCGGTGCGGCCTTCCTTCAACGCGGTGAGCGCGGCCTCGGCGCGCGCCAGCTCCGCGCTGAGCTTTTCGGCGTGCTCGGACAGCAAAACCCCGGCCGGGGTCGGCTGGACTCCCCGGCCGACGCGTTCCAGCAACCGGGTGCCCGCTTCCCGTTCGAGGACGGCCAGCTGCTGGCTGATCGCCGACGGGGTGTACCCGAGATTCCGTGCCGCCGCGGTGATCGAGCCGCTGGTGATCACCGCGCGCAGCACCTGCATCCGCCGCACGTCGAGCATCGTCCGATACTACAGCGTTGCTTAACTGTCCCTGCAGTTATTTTCGCTTGTTCTTACTCCTTGCGGCAGCGAAGCTTGCCGGGAAAGCACAGGGAGGAATCGCAGGTGGGCGAGACGAAGACGCTGCTGAGGATCGCGGCTCTCGCGTTGATGTGGGGTTCGAGTTTTTTCTGGATCAAGCTGGGGCTGGACGCGTTTTCGCCGGTACAGCTGGTCCTCGCCCGGCTGGTGCTGGGCGCCGCGGTGCTGCTGGCGCTGTGCCTGCTCGGCCGCCGCAGCCTGCCCGCGAACCGGCGTACCTGGTGGCATCTGCTGGTCGCCGCGTTCTTCCACAACGCCCTGCCGTTCACCCTGTTCGCGATCGGCGAGACCACTGTGGACTCCGGGATCACCGGCGTGCTGAACTCCACCACCCCGCTGTGGGTGCTGGTGGCCGCCCCGTTCCTGGGAGTGTCGAACAAGATGAACCCGGCCCGGATCGCCGGGCTGGTGCTCGGGCTGGCCGGCATCCTGCTGATCTTCGCGCCGTGGCAGGCGAGCGGCCTGCTCAGCTGGGGCACACTGGCCTGCCTCGCCGCCGCGGCCAGCTACGGATTCGCGTTCGTCTACGAGGGCAGGCACCTCTCCGGCACGGACACCTCGCCGTACGCGCTGGCCGCCGGGCAGATGCTGCTGGCCACCGGTTTCCTGGTGCTGGCCATGCCGTTCGGCGGGATCACGCCGGTGCACCTGAGCCCGGTCGCGGTGGTTTCGGTGCTGGTGCTCGGGGTCGGCTCGACCGGGATCGCGTTCGCGCTCAACTACCAGCTGCTGGCCAGCGAGGGCGCGGTGGCCGCGTCGGTGGTCGGCTATCTGCTGCCGGTGGTGTCGGTGCTGCTCGGCGCGGTGTTCCTGCACGAACAGCTGAACTTCCGGGTGATCGCGGGCATGCTGGTGGTGCTGGCCGGGGTCGCGCTGACCCGGTTGCGGCGCAAGTCTCCGGTGGTGGCGGAGGCTCCGGTGGCCGAACCGGTCTGAGCCAGGCCAAGTCAGACCAAGCGGCGGTCCGAGGCCCAGCGGGAAAGCTCGTAGCGGTTCGACAGCTGGGTCTTGCGCAGGACGCTGGACACGTGCGTCTCCACCGTCTTCACCGAGATGAACAGCTCGGACGCGATTTCCTTGTACGCGTAACCGCGGGCGAGCAGCCGCAGCACGTCGCGTTCGCGCGGGGTGAGCAGGTCCAGCTCGGGGTCGTTGATCGGCGCGGAGCCGGGCCGGTCGGCGAACGCGTCGAGGACGAAGCCGGCCAGCCGCGGCGAGAACACCGCGTCGCCGTCGGACACCCGGACCACCGCGCGGACGAGTTCCTTGGACGAGATCGTCTTGGTGACGTAGCCGCGTGCACCGGCCCGGATCACCGCGATCACGTCCTCCGCCGCGTCGGACACCGACAGCGCGAGGAAGACGATGTCCGGCAGCTCCGGGCGGACCCGGCGGAGCACCTCGGCCCCGCCGCCGTCCGGCATGTGCACGTCGAGCAGCACCACCTGCGGACGGGTGCGCGCGATCCCGGCGACCGCCTCGGCGACCGAACCGGCCTCGCCGACCACCCGCACCTCGTCGGTGATCGAATCGAGTTCCGTGCGCACTCCGGCGCGGAACAACGCGTGGTCGTCCACGAGGAAGACCTTGACCGGTTCCCGCTGGCTTTCCGTCACGACTGCCACTCCCTCGCTCGCCTGTCCCCAAGCATAGCGAGGTCAGGCCGCCCCTTTGGCCGCCTTCACCGGCATGGCGAGCTGGACTTCGGTGCCTTCGCCGGGCGCGGTGCGGAGTTTGCAGGCGCCGCCGTGCCGTTCCATCCGGCCGCGGATCGAATCGGCGAGGCCGTGCCGGTCGGCGGGCACCACGTCCGGGTCGAAGCCCTTGCCCCGGTCGCGGACGAAAACCGTCACCTCGGTGGGCTCGACTTCGGCGAACACGCTGACCTCGCCGACGCCGGAATGCTTGGCCGAGTTGACGATCGCCTCCCGGGCCGCCTGCACCAGCGCGGTGAGCGACGGGGTCAGCTCGGCGTCGCCGACCACCACCTGGCCGACCGAGATCGCGAACTGGTCCTCGACCTCGCCACAGGCCGCGGCGAGCGCCTCGGACAGCTGCTGCCGGACGCCTTCTTCCTCTTCCTTGGTGCGCTTCTCGCTCGGCTTCCCGTAGCCGCCGGGGCCGTACAGCCAGCCGCGCAGCTCGCGTTCCTGGCCGCGGGCCAGCCGGGCGACCTCGGCCGGCTGGTCGGCCTGGCGCTGGATCAGCGCGAGCGTCTGCAGCACCGAGTCGTGCAGGTGGGCGGCGATCTCGGCGCGTTCGTCGGTGCGGATGCGGGCCTGGCGCTCGTCGCCGAGGTCGCGGACCAGGCGCAGCCAGAACGGGATGGTCAGCACCGCGACGCCGACCAGCGTCGCGAGCACCGCCAGCAGGGAGAACTTGGCCTGGTCGAAGTTGCCGGTGGCGAACACGACGACGCCGATGCCGGTGGCCACCAGCACCACCCCGGCCAGGATCCGGATGAGCGCGCCGATCCGGCCGCCTTCGCCGACGAACGCGCCGGCCACCCCGTCCCGGGCGCCGGCTCGCCAGCGCCGCCGCTGCCCCTCGTCGGCCTCTCGCCAGACCACTGCCGCACCGAGCGCCGCGACCGCCAGCGGCACCGCGACCCAGCTGCGCAAAGCACCGGTGAGCGTGCTGCTGGTGACCGCCAGCGCGATGCCGAGCAAGATCAGCCCATACGCGCGCTGCCGGTCCTTGGTCTTCGGTTCGGCGGCGACTTCCTCGGCGTTCTGCGGCACGAACACCCAGAGCAGGCCGTAGGCGAGCAGCCCGGCCCCGTTGAGCGCGGCCAGCAACGCGAACGCCACCCGGACCCAGAGCACCGGGACGCGAAGATGCTCGGCGAGGCCGCTCGCCACGCCGGCCACCGCCCGCCCGGAGCGGTTCCGGTACATCTTCGGCCGCGTCTGCGGGTCGGCGACGTCAGTCACCGAAGCCGGCACGAGCGTCGACGAGGTCGAAGAGCCCGCCGGAACGCGCGCAGCGGCGCCGAGGTCGAGAAAGTCCTGCACGGGTCCCATCGTCACACGCGGCCATCGGCCGGACATCCGGGAAGCCCCTGATCCAGTCCCCTTGGAAAGTTCCGGGAACGACCGCTGCCCGGGCCCGGGAATCGGTACCATGCAGGGGGCGATCGATCACAGTGCGTACACGCGATGCCGGGGAGGCCGAGCATGACCGACCAGCACCGGGCTCAGCATGTCGAGTCCGCGGGCGATTACTACGCCCGCTCGTATCAGGAAAACCTGATCTACTCGGCAGGCATCTCCCAGTGGGCGCGGCAGGCCACCCAGCAGGACGCGTCGAAATACTCGGTCCAGCAAGGCCAGCAGCTGCTCGAAGGCCAGCAGACCCGCGGCGACGCACCCGCCCCGGACGCGAACTACGCCGCGTACAGCCACGAAGACCTGCACAAGATGGTCAACCAGGGCCTGGACTTCAACGGCATCAACGACCGCAGCCGGGTGACCAACACCTACGGCAACTGGCTGGCCGACGCGTCCAACCAGTTCCGCGACGCCGCGACGACGGCGGGCGCGGAATGGCAGGGCACCGCGGCGGACCAGGCGCACTCGTTCTTCCAGAGCACCGCGGAGCACACCGAAAAGACCGGCAACGCGATGCAGCTGGTGTCGAACCGCTACTCCCAGCAGTCCGCGGCGGCCGATTACGCGCACAAGAACATGCCCGAGCCGACCGGGTTCAACCAGAAGGCCGCGATCGACCAGGCGACCCAGCAGTACCAGAACGGGGACGCGTTCGGCGGCTCGATCGCGATGGCGAAGGTCGCGGCACAGCAGCAGCAGGCCGACGCCGCGCACCAGCAGGCGGTGCAGGTGATGCACAACCTGGACCAGACGTATCACGAGACCTCGACCACGCAGCCGGTTTACGCGCCGCCGCCGCAGATGAACAACGACAGCACCACGGCCAGCAGCGCGGCCCCGGTGACCGCGCCGGGCGGCGGCGTGTCCAGCGGGCCGCTCACCGGGCACGCGTTCAGCGGCGCCCCCGCTCCGGCGCCGAACGTACCCGGCGGCTCGTCGGCCTTCGTGCCGCCGAATACCGGCGGATCCTCGTACCCGACCGGGCCGGGCATCAACACCGGAACCGGAACGCTGAGCAACCTGCCCGGCCTGTCCGGCGGCGGCGTCCGTCCGCCGGCCGGGATCAGCGGACGGCTTTCGCCGGAGGGCATGACCTTCGGCGGAAGCAACGTCAGCACGTCCGGGCCGGATTCGGAGACCTCGCGCGGCCGGGGCTCCGGCGGTTCCGGCGGCACCCGCGGCGGGGCCGGCGGCCGGGTCACCGGCGCGGGCACCGGCGAGCCGGAGGGGAAGCCGGGCGAAGGAAAAGCCAACGGCAAGGGCTCGGCCAATGGCAAGGGCTCGGTCGGCGGCAAGGCCGCGGCGGAACGCCTGGAACGCGGCGCGACCGCGGCGGCGAGCGCCGGAGCGGGCAAGGGCGGCAAGCCCGGTGCCGCCGGAGCGGGTGCCGCGGGCGGCGGGAAGAAGAAGGAAGAGGACAAGGAACACAAGAACAAGATCCCGACTCAGGTCGACCCGGACGAGGTGTTCGAGGTCCGGTCGGAGTGGGGTCCGAACGGGGAGAAGATCACTCCTCCGGTTCTCGGGGGTTGAGCCGGTTCTCGGAGGCTGAGCCGGTTCCCGAGGGCTGAGCCGGTCCTGGGGCTGGTGTTCTGAAACGGCTGCGGTCGGCGACCGGCCGGGACTGCCAGCCGCCCATCGATAGCGGGTCTTTCCCGCCCGCCACACGGCATTCGTCTCGCGGGACAACGGCTGGACGCGACTCCGGGTGCTGGCCCTCGTCCGCGCGGACAGCGCCGCCGCTCCGGCAAACCGCCGGGACACCGCTCGCACCAGGCGATTCACCCAATCGGGAAACCGGGCATACCGCCAGCTCAGGGGCCGATCTCCGGGGTGAACTCAGGGACCTTCCCCGATGTGCCGCCTTCGCACCGTCCAGCATGCTGTATCCCATGAGTGGTGCGAACGAGGTGCGGCCTCCGCGGACGAACCCGCTGAACGGGTTCGAGGAGACCGTCAAGGACTTCTGGGCCAGCCGGCCGCGGCGGCCGCTCTCGCGCCGGAAGGTGGCGGGGGTCGCCGCGGCGCTGGGGGATCGCTACGGGCTCGATCCGGTGGTGGTGCGGGTCGCGCTGGTGGCGGCGACCGTGTTCGGCGGATTCGGGCTCATGTTCTATCTGCTGGGGTGGTTGTTCTTCGAGCATGTCCAAGGGGTTCACGCTGATCCTCGCGATCGCGTTGTTCCCGGTCGGCGGCTGGACGTTCGGCAGCGGCGTCGGCTGGTTCGACGGGGGCGGGCTGATCGGGTTCGCGTTGCTCTCCACCTCCCTTTATCTCCTGCACCGCACCCGCGGGCAGGACAATCGTCCGGTGCCGGCGGCCGTGTACGCGGCACCCGCGCCGGCTGCTTCCGGAACCGGAGCGTTCACGATGCACAGCGACACCTCGGCACCGGCGCCGGCGGCGGTGCCGGGCTGGGATCCACTGTCCGCGGACCCGGCCGGGTGGGATCTTCCCGAGCCGGCCACGCCGGCCGACGACTACAACTACGGCGACGAGCCGCAGCCGGTCGCGCCGCGGCGGAGGCGGTCCAAGATCGGGGCGGCGACGTTCGGCATCGCGGCGATCGTCGCCGGGGTCGGGATCGCGCTCAGCCTCAACGGGGTCGGCTGGTTCACGGTGCAGCACATCATCGGGCTGACCCTCGGCGTGCTCGGCGTCGGGCTGGTCGCCGGTGCGTTCGCCCGTGGCTCGAAGGGGCTGATCGGGCTGGCCATCCCGCTGTCGATCGCCGGGCTGGTGCTGACCAACCACACCTTCGACGACTTCTCCCTTCGCGGCGGCGTCGGCGATCTGGACGCCACCCCGCAGACGGCGGCCGAACTGCAGCCGGAATACCGGCACGCGGCCGGCGACATCCGGCTCGACCTGACCAAGCTTCCCGAGACCGGGCCGATCACCACCACGATCACCAACGGCGCGGGCAACACCCGGGTGACCGTGCCGTCGAAGGCGGACGTCACCTTCACCTGCGACACCAGCGCCGGATCGATCGACTGCCTGAACCGCTCGTCCAGCGGGGTCGGCCAGCCGGTCATCACCGGCACCGACGACGGCGAGGACGGCCCCGGCGGCCAGCAGATCACCCTGCACGTCAAGAACGGCGTGGGCGACGTGGAGGTGCTCCGTGGCTGACAATCCGTACGCCTACCAGGAAACCGAGACTCCGGCGGAACGCAAGCCGGGCGTCGATCTGGTCACCTTCTTCGTCGGGCTGGCGACGTTGCTGGTGTCCGCCTACGTGCTCTCCGACGGGGCCAGCTGGCTGCCCACGTTCAGTCTCAAGTGGATTTTCGCCGGCGCTGCGGTGTTCTGCGGAGCGCTGATGCTCGGCGCGTCGTTCCGGAAACGGCGGCGCTGAAAGCGGTACGAAAAAGCGGGGCCCGGACGCGATGTCCGGGCCCCGCTTTCGTCATTCCCACTCGATGGTGCCCGGCGGCTTGCTCGTCACGTCCAGCACGACCCGGTTGACGTCGGCCACCTCGTTGGTGATCCGGGTGGAGATCCGCTCCAGCGCCTCGTACGGCAGCCGGGTCCAGTCCGCGGTCATCGCGTCCTCCGAGGACACCGGGCGCAGCACGATCGGGTGACCGTAGGTCCGGCCGTCGCCCTGCACGCCGACGCTGCGGACGTCCGCCAGCAGCACCACCGGGCACTGCCAGATCTGCTCGTCCAGCCCGGCCGCGGTCAGCTCCTCGCGGGCGATCGCGTCCGCCGCGCGCAGGATCTCCAGCCGCTCCGCGGTCACCTCGCCGATGATCCGGATGCCGAGGCCCGGGCCGGGGAACGGCTGACGCTGCACGATCGTGGCGGGCAGGCCCAGCTCCAGGCCGACCCGGCGGACCTCGTCCTTGAACAGCAGCCGCAGCGGTTCGACCAGCTCGAACTGCAGGTCGTCGGGCAGGCCGCCGACGTTGTGGTGGCTCTTGATGTTCGCGGTGCCCTCGCCGCCGCCGGACTCCACCACGTCCGGGTACAGCGTGCCCTGCACCAGGAACTTGTAGTCGCCCTGCGCCTTGAGATCGCGTTCGGCCTGCTCGAACACCCGGATGAACTCGCGGCCGATGATCTTGCGCTTCTGCTCCGGGTCGGTGACGCCGGCCAGCGCGGTCAGGAACCGTTCGCGCGCGTCCACGGTGACCAGCTTGACGCCGGTCGCCGCGACGAAGTCCTGTTCGACCTGGGTGCGCTCGCCTGCCCGCAGCAGGCCGTGGTCGACGAACACGCAGGTCAGCCGGTCGCCGATGGCGCGCTGGACCAGTGCCGCGGCCACCGCCGAGTCGACCCCGCCGGAGAGGCCGCAGATCGCCCGTCCGTCGCCGATCTGCTCGGCGATCCTGGCCACCTGTTCGTCCACAATGGACGAAGTGGTCCACTGCGGGGTGACGCCGGCGATCTCGTACAGGAACCGGCGCAGCACCTCCTGGCCGTGCGGCGAGTGCGCCACTTCCGGGTGGTACTGGACGCCCGCGAAGCCCCGCTCGACGTCCTCGAACCCGGCCACTTCGGCACCGTCCGAGCTGGCCGTGACGACCGAGCCCTCCGGGGCTTTGGTGACGCTGTCGTTGTGGCTCATCCAGGCCGTCTGGTGCCCGGGCAGGCCGTTGTGCAGGACACCGCCTTCGCCGACGATCCGCACGTCGGTGCGGCCGAACTCGCGCACGCCGGTCGGCTCGACCACGCCGCCGAGCGCACGGGCGAGCAGCTGGTGGCCGTAGCAGATGCCGAGGATCGGCACGCCGGCTTCGACCAGCTTCGGGTCCATCGCGGGGGCGCCCTCGGCGTACACGCTCGACGGGCCGCCGGACAGGATGATCGCGGACGGGTTCTTGGCGAGCAGCTCCTCGGCGGTCGCGCTGGACGGCACGACCTCGGAGAAGATCTGCGCCTCGCGCACCCGACGGGCGATCAGCTGCGCGTACTGCGCCCCGAAGTCCATGACGAGTACCGGACCGGTGGGAGTGGCCACCCAAGACCTCCAGGTATCAGCGCTTTTGCCACCATCGTCCCAGGTGGGCCCCGTCACGTCGGCAATGCCCCCGGAATGCGGACCGCCGCTGTCCGCGATCCGGCTTACCGTGCTCGCATGACCCTCAACTGGAGCA
>Ga0335075_10017799_pt1 | contig 10559 bp, 10 predicted proteins | sample Lox_Sample_24_FD_206723 | JGI IMG/M metagenome (GOLD analysis project Ga0335075, IMG submission 206723) | Soil microbial communities from Loxahatchee National Wildlife Refuge, Florida, United States - Lox_Sample_2.4 | ecosystem: Environmental > Terrestrial > Soil > Wetlands | place: USA... | reverse complement strand
CCACTCGAGCATCTTCGTGCCGAGCCGGATCGCCGCTCTCGTGATCCATCGCCTCCCCGGCGACGATCGGCCAGCAAGGGGCAGCTGGAGCCGGAGAGCTGAGCGGACGCCGTCAGGCGCTCGCCTGCGAGACGAACTTGGTGACGAGATAGGCCTCGATCGCCTCGAGCCCACCCTCCGAGCCGTACCCGGAATCCTTCACGCCGCCGAACGGCACTTCCGGCAGCGCGAGGCCGTGGTGGTTGATCGAGATCATCCCCGATTCCACGGCGCCGGCGATCGCGGTCGCGGTCTTCGCCGAGCGCGTATAGGCATAGGCCGCAAGCCCGTAATCCAGCCGGTTCGCCTCCTTGACCGCGTCGTCGAACGCCCGGAAGGGCGCGATCAGCGCCACCGGGCCGAACGGCTCCTCGTGCATCACCCGCGCCGTGTGTGGCACGTTGGTCAGCACCGTCGGCTCGAAGAAATAGCCTTTGTTGCCGATGCGCTTACCGCCCGTCACCAGCTCCGCGCCCTTCTGCACGGCATCGGTGATCAGGCCCTCCATGGCCGCGATCCGGCGCTCATGCGCGAGCGGTCCCATCTGGGTCGCGGGCTCGAGCCCATCGCCCACCTTCAGCCCCTTGGCCACCGCGACGAAGCGGCCGACGAAATCCTCGTACACCGTCTCCTGCACCAGGAAGCGCGTCGGCGCGACGCAGACCTGCCCGGCATTGCGGAACTTGTTGGCCGAGAGGATCTTCGTTGCGCTCTCGACATCGGCGTCCTCGAAAACGATCGCCGGCGCGTGCCCGCCGAGCTCCATGGTCGCCCGCTTCATATGCGCCCCGGCCAGCGCGGCGAGCTGCTTGCCGACGGCGGTCGAGCCGGTGAAGGAGATCTTCCGCACGATGGGGTGCGCGATCAGGTAGCTCGAGATATCGCCCGGCACGCCGAAGACGAGGTTGATCACGCCCTCGGGCACGCCGGCATCGGCATAGGCGCGCACCAGCTCCGCGCAGGAGGCGGGCGTCTCCTCGGGCCCCTTGATGACGATCGAGCAGCCGGCAGCGAGGGCCGCGGAGATCTTGCGCACCGCCTGGTTGATCGGGAAGTTCCACGGCGTGAAGGCGGCAGCGACGCCGACCGGCTCCTTCACGACCAGCTGATAGATCCCGGGCGCCCGCGCGGGCACCACGCGGCCGTAGGCGCGCCGCGCCTCCTCGGCGAACCATTCGATGATGTCCCCCGCCAGCGCCGTCTCGCCGCGCGCCTCGGCCAGCGGCTTGCCCTGCTCGGTGGTCATCACCCGCGCGATCGCCTCGAGCCGCTCGCGCATCAGGCCCGCCGCCTTGCGCATGATCTTCGCCCGATCGTAGGCGGAGATCCTGCGCCAGGTCTCGAAGCCCTTGGCAGCGGCGGCGAGCGCGCGGTCGAGATCGGCCTGCTCGGCGTGCGCGACCTTGCCGATCGGCTCGCCCGTGGCGGGGTTCAGGACGGCGATGGTCTTGCCGGCTTCGCTGCCGCTCCAGGTTCCGTCGATGAACAGCGAGACATCGGAATACATGGGCTCTGCACCTCCGTCAGCACGCGCGGGCGATCGTGCCCGGCCGGATAGGCCGCATCATGCGCCGCCGCGCCCACGCGGTCGAGAGCACCGCCCGGAACCGGCGCGGCCCGTCTCCATGGATGGGGTCTAGACCGGCTCCGTATCGAGCGCGTAGCCCGCCGCGCGGACGGTGCGCACCACGTCGAGCTCGCCCGGCCCGTTGAGCGCCCGGCGCAGCCGCCGGATATGCACATCGACGGTCCGCGGCTCGACATGGATGTCCGGGCCCCAGACGGAGTCGAGCAGCTCCTCGCGAGAGAAAACCCGGCAGGGATGCTGCATCAGGAACTCGAGCAGGCGGAACTCGGTCGGGCCGAGATGCACCGCCCGGCCGCCGCGGCTGGTGCGGTGCTGCGCGAGATCGAGCGTGATGTCGTGGAAGCGAAGCTGGCCCTTGGCCGGCACCGCGCCGGAACGGCGCAGCAGCGCCCGCATGCGCGCAAGCAGCGCATCGACGCTGAAGGGCTTGGTGATGTAGTCGTCGGCGCCGATATTGAGCCCGCGGACCGTGTCCTGGTCCTCGCTCCGCGCCGTCACCATGATCACCGGCAAATCGCGCGTCGTCGGGCGGCGCCGCAGCTGGCGGCACACCTCGATCCCCGACATCACCGGCAGCATCCAGTCCAGCAGCACGAGGTCGGGCTTGGCCTCGGAGATGCGCATCAGCGCCTCCTCCCCGTCCCCCGCCTCCTCGACGCGGAATCCCTGCTTCTCGAGGTTGTAGCGCAGCATCGTCGCCAGCGCCGCCTCGTCCTCCACCACCAGGACGAGGGGCTTGCCGACGCCGAGCAGAGCTTCTCCCATTCCGGTGGCTCCCTCACTCCTCGGGGCGTTCGATGGCGAAGGCAGAGCTCAGCCCCTTCGGCCGCTCATCGGGCAAAACCTCGCCCGTCGCGGCAAAATGCACGGTCTCGGCGATATTGGTCGCATGATCGCCGATCCGTTCGAGATTCTTGGCGATGAACAGAAGATGCGTGCACGGCGTGATGTTGCGCGGATCCTCCATCATGTAGGTGATCAGCTCGCGGAAGATCGCGGTGTAGAGGTCGTCGATCAGCCGATCGGAGCGCCACACCTCGATCGCCTTCTCCGGATCGTTCTCGCTCGCGGCGTCGATCACGGTCTTGAGATTCTGCTGCACCATCCGCGCCATCGAGGCAAGCGGGGTGAGGCTGAAGCTGAACGGGAACTCGGAGAGCACCATGCTCCGCTTGGCCGCGTTGACCGCATAGTCGCCGATCCGCTCGAGCCCGGCGGTAATCTTGAGCGCTCCGACGATGCGCCGCAGGTCGCTCGCCACCGGCTGGCGCAGCGCCAGCATGCGGATTGCGAACTGCTCGACCTCGCGCTCCAGCGCGTCCACCTGCGGATCGATCTCCACTGCCCGCGTCGCCGCGGTCGCGTCCCGATCGACCACCGCCGCGGCCGCCAGCGCGACCTCGCTCTCGACCAGCCCGCCCATGCGGGCGATCAGGTCGGCAAGGCGCACCAGCTCGTTCTCGAAGCTCTTGACGATGTGCTCCGCCGGTTCCGACATCGTCATTCCTCAGCCATTCCTCAGCCGAACCGCCCGGTGATGTATTCCTGGGTGCGCTTCTCGCGCGGCGCGGTGAACATGTCCGCCGCCGGCCCCACCTCGACCAGCTCGCCCAGATAGAAGAAGGCCACCTGGTCGGCGCAGCGCGCCGCCTGCTGCATGTTGTGCGTCACCAGGGCGATGGTGAAGTCCTGCTTCAGCTCGTCCACCAGCTCCTCGACCTTGAGCGTGCTGATCGGGTCGAGCGCGCTGGTCGGCTCGTCGAGCAGGATCACCTGCGGGCGCACCGCGATCGTCCGCGCGATGCAAAGCCGCTGCTGCTGCCCGCCCGAGAGCCCGCCCGCCGGGCTGCCCAGCCGGTCCTTCACCTCGTCCCAGAGTGCCGCGCGCGTGAGCGACCATTCGACCCGCTCGCGCATCTCGCCCCGGGCGAGCCGCTCGTGCAGCTTAACGCCGAAGGCGATGTTGTCGAAGATCGACATCGCGAACGGCGTCGGCTTCTGGAACACCATTCCGATCCGCGCCCGGAGCACCGTCAGGTCGAGGTCCGGATCGAGGATGTTCTTGCCGTCGAGCAAAACCTCCCCGCTCGCCCGCTGGCCCGGATAAAGGTCGTACATCCGGTTCAGCACCCTGAGCAGCGTCGACTTGCCGCAGCCGGAAGGGCCGATCATCCCCGTTACCCGCCGCTCCGGCAGGTCGAGCTTCACATGCTTGAGCGCCTGCGTCCCGCCATAGAAGAAATCAAGGTTACGAATGACGATCCGCGCCTCGGCATCCGACGCCCCTGGGGCGGCGGACTTGAGACCCCCCATCGGCACGACCGCCGGTACGTCCACTGGCACCTTCATTGGCTGGCCGGAGGCATCATTCATGGGGCGACCCTAGGCGGGCCCGGCGACGCCACTATTGCAGAACCGTGAAGCTTTGATGACAGCCATGTCCCGCCCGACCGCCGGGGCTCGACGCCGCGCCGGCCCACCGCCTTCCGCTACTCGGCAGCCTTGTCCGGCACGGTCTCCTTGGTCTCCGGCAGCTCGACCATCCGGAGATAGGGCTTCAGCGTCTTCCAGCCCTGCGGGAACCGCAGCCTGGCGTCCGCGTCCGAAAGGCTCGGCGCGATGATCACCGCCTCGCCCGGCTTCCAGTTGACCGGGGTGGACACCTTTTCCCGGTCCGTGAGCTGCAGGCTGTCCACCGCCCGCAGGATCTCCTGGAAGTTACGCCCCGCGCTCGGCGGATACGTCATGATCAGCCGCACCTTCTTCGCCGGGTCGATCACGAACACGCTGCGCACCGTGACCGTCGGGTCGGCGAGCGGATGGACCATGTCATAGAGCTTCGAGACCGTCTGGTCGGCATCGGCAATGATGGGAAAATTCACCTTCTGGCCCTGCGTCTCCTCGATATCCTGCTCCCAGCCCTTGTGGCTGGAGGCGGGATCGACCGAAAGCCCGATCACCTTGACGTTGCGCTTCGCCCATTCCGGCTTGAGCCGGGCAACCTCGGCGAGCTCGGTCGTGCACACCGGCGTGTAGTCCTTCGGGTGGCTGAACAGGATGCCCCATGAGCCGCCGAGCCACTGGTGGAAGCTGATCCGGCCTTCGGTGCTGTCCTGCTCGAAATCGGGGGCGACCTGCCCCAGCTGGATCGCCATCGTCCTCTCTCCTCTCCGGATACCGATTCTGGATATCGATTGTGGATACCGATTCTGGGCGGGCGCCCGGCCCGCGCCTCTGGCCGGCATATTAAGGGAGCCGGCGCGCCCCTCGCCAGCGTGAGCAGGTTTCTCTCTAGGCGCTCGCTCCGGCAGTTCCTACCATCCCCCGACCGCGCCCGAGGGAGAACAAATTGCACCGCAGCCGCATCCTGCCCGCGCTCGCCCTCGCATTCCTTGCCTTTTTCGCCCCGCATGCCCACGCCGCCGGCACTCTTCGTTATGGCATGCAGGACGAGCCGGACGCCCTCGATCCGGCGCAGAGCGGCACCTATTCCGGCCGGGTCGTGTTCGCCGCGATGTGCGACAAGCTGATCGACACCAGCCCGGCGATGCAGTTCGTGCCCCAGCTCGCGACCGCCTGGCGGTGGAGCGCCGACGGGCTCGCGCTCACCCTCACGCTCCGCGCCGGCGTGCATTTCCAGGACGGCACGATCTTCGACGCCGCCGCCGTCGAGACCAACCTCGAGCGCTACCTCCACGCCCCCTACTCCCTGCGCAAGGCCGAGCTCGGGCCGCTCACCGGGATCACCGTGATCGACCCGCACACCATCCGCCTCACCCTCGCCCACCCTTACGCCCCGCTCATCGCCGTGCTCGCCGATCGCGCCGGCATGATGCTCTCGCCCGCCGCCCTCGCCCGCGCCGGCAAGGCGATCGCGCTCCATCCGGTCTGCGCCGGCCCGTTCCAGTTCGTCGAGCGCGTCGCCGAGGACCACATCACCCTCGAGCGCTTCGGCGGCTACTGGAACGCCAAGGCGATCCATCTCGACCGGATCATCTACCGCATGATCCCGAACGCCGCCGTGCGGCTCGAGAATCTCGAAGCCGGCTCGCTCGACATCATCGAACAGGTCCCCCCGCCGGACATCGCCGGGATGCTCCGCCATCACGACCTGAAGCTGATCTCCTCGCCGGCGCTCGCCTACGCCACCATCTCGTTCAACCTCGCCAACGGGAAGGCGGCCGACACCCCGCTCGGGCAGGACCCGCGCGTGCGCCGCGCCCTTGCGCTCGCCATCGACCGCAGCGCGCTCAACCAGGTCGTGTTCAGCGGCCGGTTCATTCCCAACAACCAGACCGAGGTCCCGCACAGCACCTATTGGGACCCCGCCTTCCCCGTTCCGCCGGCCGACATCGGTGCGGCACGAAAACTCCTCGCCGAAGCCGGCCACCCGAGCATCGCCTTCACCCTGCTCACCGACAACACGCCGACCGACCAGGAGGTCGGCCAGGTCCTCCAGTCGATGGCAGGCGCCGCCGGCTTCAAGATCACGCTGCAGCCGATGCAGGCGACCGCCGAGGTCTCGGCCGCACGCGCAGGCACCTATCAAGCGGCGCTGGTCTTCTGGAGCGGCCGCTCCGACCCCGACTTCAACCTCTCGATCTGGCTCGCCTGCAACGGCTTCCTCAACTGGGGCCATGACTGCAGCAAGCCTTTCGACCAGCTCCTCGCTGCCGCCCGCACGAGCACCGACATCGCCGCCCGCCAGGCGCTTTACCGCAAGGTCGTCACGAGCTACCTCCAGGACGTGCCCCACCTCTTTCTTTACAATCTGCGCTGGCTCTGGGGCGCGACCACGCGCCTCAACGGATATACGCCGCAGCCGGACGGCCTCTTCCGCCCCCAAGGCGTCTCTCTCTCGCCATGATGACGCCCATGATGACGCAATGATTGCCGGCGCCATCACCCGTTTCGTCGCGAACGAACGCCCAAGGCAGGAGGAATTCCTTGCCGCGCTCGTCAGGCACGCCTCCGACAACCCGCCCGGAGACTGCGCGCCCCACGCCGCGCGCGCCGCCGCGCTGCTCGAGGGGTTGGGCCTCGCCGTCGAACGCCATCCGGTCCCGCCCGACCTCGTGCGCGCGAACGGCATGAAAAGCGCCACCAACCTCGTCGTGCGGCACAGTTTCTCCGCGGGCGGCCCGGTCATCGCCCTCAACGCCCATGGCGACGTGGTGCCGCCGGGCGAGGGCTGGACGCGCGATCCCTACGGCGCCGAAATCGTCGACGGGTGGATGTACGGCCGCGGCGCCGCGGTCTCGAAATCCGATTTTGCGACGTACGCCTGGGCCCTGCTGGCGCTCAAAACCCTCGAGGCGCCGCTCCAGGGAGCAATCGAGCTGCACTTCACCTATGACGAGGAGGCCGGCGGCGAGATCGGCCCGGCGCTGCTGCTGCGCGAAGGCATCTCCCGCCCCGACCTCGCGATCGGCGCCGGTTTCTCCTACGCCGTGGTGACCGCCCACAATGGCTGCCTCCATCTCGAGGTGACGGTCCATGGGAGGTCCGCGCACGCCGCGCGCCCCGCCACCGGCGTCGACGCGCTCGAGGCCGCGACCGCAATCCTCGCCGCGCTCTATCGCAGCCGCGCCGACCTCGCCGCCCGGCACTCCGCGATCCCCGGCATCGGCAGCCCGCAGCTCACGGTCGGCCTCATCGAAGGCGGCATCAACACCAATGTCGTACCCGACCGCGTGAGCTTCCGCCTCGACCGGCGCATCATCCCCGAGGAAAACCCCGCGGTGGTGGAAGCCGACCTGCGCGCCGAAATCGCCCGGGCCGCCGCTGCTTTCCCCTGCGCCCGGGTCGAAGCCCGGAGAATCCTCCTCGCCGCGCCCCTCGTTCCGCTGCCGGGCGGGGAGCGCCTCGCCGAAATCCTCTGTGCCCACGCCACCCGCGTGATGGGCGAGCCGATCGCCACCACGGGCGTGCCTCTCTATACGGACGCGCGCCACTACGCCGCCGCCGGCGTGCCCGTCGTCCTCTACGGCGCCGGCCCGCGCACGATCGAGGAGGCGAACGCGCACCGCGCCGACGAGCGCCTGCCGCTCGCCGATCTCCACAAGGCGACCGAAATCATCGCCCTCACCCTCGCCACCCTCCTCGCCGGCTAGCTCCCGGAGGCCACCCCATGCCCGCCTATCCCCGCGACATGACCGGGTACGGACGAAGCACGCCCGACCCCGCCTGGCCAAACGGGGCGCGAATCTGCGTCCAGTTCGTGATCAATTACGAGGAGGGCGGGGAGAACAACATCCTCCACGGCGATCCCCATTCGGAAGCATTCCTCTCCGAGATCGTCGGCGCGGCGAGCTGGCCCGGCCAACGCCACTGGAACATGGAATCGATCTACGAGTACGGCGCCCGCGCCGGCTTCTGGCGCCTCTGGCGGCTCTTCACCGCGCGGCAAATCCCGATCACCGTCTTCGGCGTCGCGACCGCCTTGATGCGCGGGCGCGAGCAGGTCGCGGCGATGCAGGAAGCCGGCTGGGAAATCGCCTCCCACGGCCTCAAATGGATCGAGTACAAGGACATGCCGCGCGAGACCGAACGCGAGCATCTGCGCCAGGCGGTCGCGCTCCACGAGGATGTCACCGGCACGGCGCCGCTCGGCTTCTATCTCGGCCGCTGCTCGATGAACACGCTCGATCTCGTCATGGAGCATGGCGGCTTCCTTTATGCCTCGGACAGCTACGCCGACGAGCTGCCCTACTGGGTCGAGGGACCGGAGCGGGCTCAGCTCATCATCCCCTACACGCTGGACGCGAACGATATGCGCTTCGCGACCCCGCAAGGGTTCAATTCCGGCGAGCAGTTCTTCGCCTATCTCAAGGATTCCTTCGACACCCTCTGGCGCGAAGGCGGCGAGGGCCAGGCGAAAATGCTGAGCGTCGGCCTGCACTGCCGCCTCGCCGGCCGGCCCGGGCGGGCGGCCGCCGTGGCGCGCTTCGCCGACTATGTCCTCGCCCGGCCCGGCGTCTGGCTCGCCCGCCGCATCGACATCGCGCGCCACTGGCACCAGAAACACCCACCGGAAGCATAAGAAAGGGAAAGGCGAGACCAGGGGGCTCCGCCCCCTGCACCCCCGGCAAAGGCGGAGCCTTTGCAATCCATTTGCTTTGTGCCGCGCAGCGCATTTGGGGGGCCCAGCCCCTGGTGCCGCGCAGCGCTTGGGGGGTCCAGGGGCCCAGCGCCTGGCAGCTCCTGGCCCAGGCACCACGGCAAAGCCACTTTGATCTATAACGCAACCCGCACGAATGGCGGACGGCGCATGGCGGCACGAAACGGCGAGCAGAAACCCGGCGGCACCACCACGAGGCGGCCCGCCAAGAATGTGCTCAAAGGCGAGCGGGGCGCGGCCGATCGTGTCGTCTATCGCGCGATCCTCGCCGCGATCACCGATCATCGCCTCGTCCCCGGCACGCGGCTGACCGAGGATCGCCTCGCCGCCGCCTTCGGCTGCAGCCGCACGATCGTCCGCCAGGCCTTGCAGCTATTGGTGCATGACCGGCTGATCGAGCAGTTCCCGAACCGCACCGCGGCGGTGGCGCGGCCCGGCTTCGACGAAGTGCGCGAGGTCTTCGCCGCCCGCGCGACGATCGAGGTGCCGCTCGTCGCCGCCGCCGCGCGCCGCGCCGACACCGAGGGAATCGCGGCCCTCCGGCGCAATATCGAGGAGGAGGAAGCCGCGACCGCCGCCGGCGATCGGCAGGGCGAGCTTCGCCTCACCGGCGAGTTCCACCGCCTGATTGCAACCATCGCCGGCAACCACACGCTCGCCGGCTTCGTCGGCCAGCTCGTTTCGCGCACGGCGCTGATCCTCGCCCTCTACGAAAGCGGCGGCGCGCCCTCCTGTTCCAAGCACGACCACGCAGCACTCCTCGCCGCGATCGTCGCCGGCAAGGCGCGCGAGGCGCAAAGCCTGATGGCTTCCCACCTCGCGCGGCTGGAAGCCGGGCTCAAGCCGCGTCCGGCCCCGCGAGAGCTCGATCTTGCGGCGCTCTTCTCGCCCCGCCGTGGCCGGGCGGCGCCCCGCCCGATGCGGCCGGCGCCATATGGGCGAGGAAGCCGCGATACGGCTTGACCCCCGGCGGCGCGAGGTCGCCGCGCTTGCTCGTGGCGATGCCGAGCCCGACCAGCGCCTCCGCGAGCTTCACCGCCGCCCCGACGCCGTCGATCACCGGCACGCCGAACTCGGCCGAAAGATCGTCGGCAAGATCGGCCATCCCCGCGCAGCCGAGAACGATCGCGCCGGACCCGTCCTCGGCGAGCGCCCGGCGGCACTCCGCCGCGATCACGCCCCGTGCATCGCCATCGGGAGCGGCCAGCCCGAGCACCGGCAGGTCCGTCGCCCGCACGCGCCGGCAATGCCGCTCCATTCCATAGGCCGCAACGAGATGTTCGGCGATGATACGGGTGCGCGCGAGCGTCGTGACCACCGAGAACCCCGTCGCGACCAGGCTCGCTAGATGCATCGCCGCCTCGGCGATTCCGATCACCGGCGCCGCCGCGATCTCGCGCGCCGCCAGGAGGCCCGGATCGCCGAAACAGGCAATGACGTGCGCGTCCGCGCCCTCCGCCTCGCCCGCCCGCACCGCCTCGAGCACGGCGATCGCGGCGACCGCCTCCTCGTAATGCCCCTCGATCGAGGCCGGGCCGGTCGCGGCCGTGACCGGCAGGATGGTCGTTTCGGGCGCGGCGACTGCCCGCGCGGCCGCTTCGATCGTCGCGGTCATGCTCTCGGTGGTGTTGGGATTGATGACCCGGATCCGCATCGCCGCTCTTCCCGTTCCCTGGCGCTGGCTCGGCGCCGCGGCGCTGACCCACCGATATACAATTCGGCAGCAAACTTGCATACAATAATTGCGTTCCCGGACGACCCGGTGCTAGCGTCCCCAAGGGACGACAAAGCTCTCGTCATCCATAAAGAGAG
>Ga0335075_10017798_pt1 | contig 10560 bp, 12 predicted proteins | sample Lox_Sample_24_FD_206723 | JGI IMG/M metagenome (GOLD analysis project Ga0335075, IMG submission 206723) | Soil microbial communities from Loxahatchee National Wildlife Refuge, Florida, United States - Lox_Sample_2.4 | ecosystem: Environmental > Terrestrial > Soil > Wetlands | place: USA... | reverse complement strand
GGTCGGCCGCGAACACGACCCCCTGCGCGGCGACCTCGGGCTGGTAGATCGGCGGGACCGGCTGCGGCTGCCGCGGCAGCCGGGACAGCACCCAGGAGAACTGCGGCGTGTTCACGGCCGGCATCTGCACGATGGTGATCTTCACCCGCGAGCCCTCGTGCATGAGCTCGGTCCGAACCGACTCGGTGAACCCGTTGATCGCGTGCTTGGCGCCGCAGTAGGCCGACTGCAGCGGGATCGCGCGGTACCCGAGGGCGGACCCGACCTGGACGATCGTGCCCCGGTTGCGGGGCCGCATCCGCCCGAGCGCCGCCAGCGTGCCGTGCACGAACCCGAGGTAGCTGACCTCGGTCACCCGCCGGAACTCATCCGGCTTGATCTCCCAAGACGGCGCGAAGACCGATGTGAACGCCACGTTCACCCAGACGTCGATCGGGCCGAACCGGTCCTCCGCATGCGCGGCGGCGCGCTCGACTGCCTCGAAGTCGGCCACGTCGGCCGGGACGGCGAGGGCGCTGCCGCCCGCCGCCCGTACCGCGCTGGCGGCCGCCTGGAGGCCGCCGACGCCCCGCGCGATCAGCACCACGTTCGCGCCGCGACGTGCGAAGAGCTCGGCCGTGGCCCGCCCGATTCCGGCGCTTGCACCAGTGATCACCACTGTCTCGGTCACGTGCCTGCCCTCCTGGTTCGCGTTGTTTGCTCCACCGCTACTTCCTGGCATGGACCGGTCCAAACAAGGAAGAAGCGGTGGATGCGATCTGGCAGCGGTACGGGCAAGGGCGGCAAAAGCAACGGCCGGGCAGCCGGCGGCGGCAGGCGCGGCCGGTCTGGCGCCGGCGCCGCCGAGCTGCCGACCGCGCGCGTCCTGCGCGAGTACGCGCTGGTCGCGGACGGTGAGCGCGGGGCTGTGATCGGGCCCGACGGCTCGATCGCGTGGCTCTGCGTGCCCCGCTGGGACAGCCCGGCCGCGTTCAGCGGCCTGCTCGGCGGCCCCGGCCAGTACACGGTCACCCCGGCCGACCCGTGGCACGTCTGGGGCGGCTACTACGAGAGCGGCAGCCTGATCTGGCGCAGCCGCTGGGTGGGCGACACCAGGATCGAGTGCAGGGAGGCGCTGGCGATGCCGGCCGACCCGCACCGGGCGGTGCTGCTGCGGCGGATCGAGGCGATCGACGGCACCGCCGAGGTCACCGTCACCCTCGACCTGAGGTCCGACTACGGCCAGGCGACGATGACCGATCTCAGCCGTCAGCGCGACGTCTGGACCGGCCGCAGCGGCGGCACCTGGTTTCGCTGGTCGGGCGCGGGCCGGGCCCGGGTCGTCGGCGGCCGGCTGGAGATGCGGGTCAGCCTCACGGCCGGGGCCGGCCACGACCTCGTGCTCGAGCTGTCCGACCGCGAGCTCACGGCCGACCCGCCCGACCCGGGGGAGAGCTGGGCGGCGACCGAGGAAGCGTGGTCGGACGTCTCGCCCGGCTGCGATGACCTGATCGCGCTGGCCGACGCGCGGCACTCCTACGCGGTGCTGCGCGGGCTGACCTCGGCCAGCGGCGCGATGGTGGCGGCCGCGACCACGTCACTGCCCGAGCGGCTCGAAGGCGGCCGCAACTACGACTACCGCTACGCCTGGATCAGGGACCAGTGCTACGCGGGCATCGCCGTCGCCGCTCACGGCCCGCACCCGCTGCTGACCGGGACCGTTCGGTTCGTGACCGAGCGGCTGCTGGCCGACGGGCCGGGGCTGATGCCCGCCTACACGGTCGCAGGCGAGCCGATCGACGACGAGGTCGCGCTGCCGCTGCGCGGCTTCCCCGGCGGCACCGCCCGGTCGGGCAACTGGGTCCGCCGCCAGTTCCAGCTCGACGCGCTGGGCGAGACGCTGTCGCTGTTCGCCTCCGCCGCGCGCCTGGACATGCTGGCGGAAGACGACTGGCGGGCGGCGGCGGTCGCCGCCGGCGGCATCGCCAACCGGTGGGAGGAGCCGGACGCCGGCATCTGGGAGCTCGACAACCGGCGGTGGGCCCACTCCAGGCTCGCGTGCGTGTCCGGCCTGCGCGCGATCGCGGCGGCGGCCGGGGCGGGCGCGCCCGGCGGGCACGGGCACCGGGACGCCGCCCAGTGGAGCGGGCTGGCCGACGCGATCGCCGCCAGCCTCAGCGACTGCGTGCACCCGTCCGGCCGGTGGCAGCGGGCACCGGACGACGAGCGGGTCGACGCGGCCCTGCTGCTGCCGATGATCAGGGGCGGCTTCCCGGCCGACGATCCGCGCAGCCGGGCGACGGTCGAGGCGGTCCGGCGGGAGCTCGCGGCCGACGGCTACATGTACCGGTTCAGGCACGACGGCCGGCCGCTGGACCAGGCCGAGGGCGCGTTCCTGCTCTGCGGGTTCTGGATGGCGCTGGTCGAGCACGCCTGCGGCGACCCGGTCGCCGCCGCGCACTGGTTCGAGCGCAGCCGCGGCGCCTGCGGCCCGGCCGCCCTCTACACCGAGGAGTACGACGTGCACCAGCGCCAGCTCCGCGGCAACCTGCCCCAGGCGTTCGTCCACGCCGGCCTGCTCGAATGCGCGGTCACCCTCTCCCGCGACGTGAACCTAGGCCGCGCCTGACCCAGCCGGACTCACAACGACCGGCCCCCTCACGTCCCTGCGCGACCAGCGCCGGAGGCGTCGGCCGCATCCCGCCCGCGCGCGACCCGGGTCAGCGCAGCGCCGCCCCGCCCAGCGCCGCCAGCAGCGCCAGCCCGGCCACGAGCCAGGTCACCTGGTCGCCGACCAGCCCGCTGTGCAGGCGGCGGAGCCAGCCGGTACCGCCCGCCAGCGCCCGCCGGAGCCGGACCGCCCGCCGGTCGAGCCCGACGACCGCCACGCACAGCGCGGCCGCGACCTGGCCCAGATCGGTCAGCAAACCGCTCACCGTGACCGCGTGGGACGCTGAGTCGACGACCCCGGCGGTATCGGCCACGGCCCCGCGGCCGGTGCCGAGCACCGTCGCGGCGTAGGCGGACCGGTCGGTGAAGGCCGCCGCCGCCGTGGCGACGTGCGCTTCCAGTCCTGGTGCGAGCCCCAGCCCGAGACCGATCGCGAGCAGCGCCAGCGGCGGCAGCGCCATCGTCAGCGGCACCCGCCCCGGCCGCTCCGATGGCCCTGCGATCCCCTGGCCGTCCTCGGTGATGTCCGGCCGGTCCTCGGCCTCGTCCCCGGCGTCATCGGCGGTGCCGACGTCGGGTGACGACGCCTCGGCGGCGCCCCATCCCAGCCAGATCCGGCCGGCCGCCCGCAGCACCGCCCCGCTCGAGAGGCCGACGGTCGCCGCGATCACGACCTCAAGCCACGACACCCCGGCCTGGTCCGCCGCCGTCGCCAGCAGCGCGTGCCCGCCCGCGGACGCGAACGGCGGCAGGTCGGCCAGCGCCAGCGCGCCCAGCGCGATCGTCACGCCGGCGACCGCCAGCCCCCGCCCGCGGCCGCGCAGCTTGAGCTCGCTGACGGTCGCCCGCTGGCGCTGCACGATCCCGACCCCGAGGAACAGCGCCGACTTGGCCAGCGCGTCCCCGATCACCAGCAGCGACGCGCCGGCCAGGCCGAGCGGGCTCAGCAGCCCGACCCCGATCAGGTAGATGCCCAGGTGGCTCATGGTGACGAAGGCCAGCATCCGCTTGAGCTGGGTCTGGGCCAGCGCCATCACCGCCCCGACCAGCGCGGTCGCGATCCCCAGGCCGAGCAGCACCGCCCGCATCCGCGGTCCGGGCTCGCCCGCCGCCCCGGAGAAGACCGTGTCCCACACCCGGATCAAGCCGAACAGTCCCAGCTCGCTCAGCACCCCGGCGAACAGCACGCAGACCGGGATCGGGGCCGAGCCGTAGGCGTCGGGCAGCCAGAAGTGGAACGGCACCACCGCCGCCTTGATCAGGAACCCGCCCGCCAGCAGCGCGAACGCGACCACGACGAGCCCGTCCGGGTGCCGCCCGGCCAGCGCCTGGCCGACCTGGGCCAGGTTCAGCGAGCCCGTCCGCGCGTACAGCAGCCCCACGCCCATCAGCACGGTCATCCCGCCGAGGCTGTTGGTGACCGCGAAGTTGATCGCCCCCTGCAGCGGGGCCGGGTGCCCGGCGTTGTACCCGGTGAGCCCGAACGCGGTCACCGCGACGAGCTCGAACGCGACGAACACGTTGAACAGGTCGCCGGTCAGGCAGAAGTCGACGCTGCCGGCCAGGAAGATCAGCACCAGCGCGTGGTAGCGGCCGCGGGCGCTGTCGAAGTACCGGCAGGAGTACACCAGGGCGGCGGTGACCAGCAGGCCGGCCAGCGACGCCATGCCCGCCCCGAGCGGGCCGACCGCGTAGTCGATCCCGATCACCATGCCGCCGGCCGGACGCCAGCCGGAGAACCAGTAGATCATCGGCCGCCCGGCGCTGGCCGAGGTCAAGATCAGCGTCAGCACCACGGTGGCGACCGCGATCGCGATCGCGATCAGGTCCCTGGCCCACCGGGGCAGCAGGCCGCTGAACCCCGCCATCAGGGCCGCGCCGACCAGCGGGACCACGACCGACGCGGGAATCACGGCGGACGACGAGAACTGGTTCACGCGAGCCTCAGTCCCTGGTCGCGCGGAGCTGGTTCGGATCGAGCGTCCCGGCCCGCTTGTGCACCTGCACGACCAGGGCGAGCAGCAGCGCGGTGACCGCCGCGCCGACCACCACGTCGGTCAGCGCCAGCGCCTGCGTGACCGCGTCGACGGCCGGCCCCGGATGGGCGGGCAGATCGACGAAGACCGGGGCGTGACCGCCCGAGCGGTAGCCGATCTCCAGCAGCAGGATGTCGGTCGCGGACTGCGCGACCGACAGGCAGACCACCAGGTGAATGAGGTTCTTACTGGTGACGACGCCGTAGACGCCGATAAGGAAGAGCCATACGACGACCCCGTAGGCGAGAACGCTCATCGCTGCCTGGTCCGGACGACGGCGGTCTGGTCGAGGAATTCCGACGCGAGGATCGCGAAGCCGCCCGCTACCTCGACGCCGACGACCACGTTCAGCAGCTGGATGGTGCCGCTCGAGACCGCGTCCCCGGTGATGCCGAGGTTGACGACGTTGCTGAGGTAGCTGACCCCGGCCAGCAGGCCGAGCAGCCCGATGAACGCGTAGCCGGAGGCGCCGAGCCCGTCGGACGCCTCGAGCAGCGCGTTCGGCTGGAACCGCTCGACCGTTGTGTAGTTGGTGCCCAGGTAGACGACGTAGAGCCCGCTGGCGAGGACGACGCCGCCCTGGAACCCGCCGCCGGGTGTGAGCTGGCCGTGGGTGACGGTCTCGATGCCGGTCAGCAGCAGCAGCGAGCTGAGGAACACCGCTAGCAGCCACACCGCCGGGCTCGGCGGCGGGATCCTCCGGTCCGGCGCCTTGTCCTCCGGCAGCCTGCGGGTTTCGTCGCTGAGCGGCCGGAGCAGCACCGAGATCCCAGCCACGGCGCTGAGCAGGATGAATTCTTCAAACAGGGTGTCAATGCCGCGGTAGTCGAAGCTGATCGCGGCGACCACGTCGGTGACGTGCCGCTGCGCGGGTGCCAGTTCGTTGAGCATCCGGGCGTAGGCGCTTACCTGAGAGCCGAACGACGGCAGCCCGGCCAGACCGACGCCAAGCGCCGCCGCCAGCGCGGCCGCCGCCACCGCGAAGAACACCAGCCGGGCGCGGCTGCTCACTCCCGGTCCTTCCGCACCTTGGCCAGGCTAAGCAGCACGATCAGCGGCAGCGCGATCGCCCCCACCACGATCTGCGATAGCGCCACGTCCCCGGCCTGCAGCGACAAGTAGAAAAACGCCAGCGCCAGTCCGAAGAACCCGGCCGTGAACGCCTGCCGCAACGGGTCCCTGGTCAGCACCACGGCCGTGCCCGCCGCGGCCACCCACACCAGCGCGACCGCGATCACCGCCTGGCTCATCGGTCATCTCCGGCCGGGCCCTCGTCTCCAGCACGGCCGCTGGTTTCCTGGCCGGCCGGCGCCGCCGCCGCGTCGGCCGGATCCGACCAGACCGCGCCGCGCCTGATCGCGATCGCGCGGCCCACCGCGTGGCCCGTCAGCGGGTTGGCGGCGACGAGGATGGCCGCCACCCCGAGCGCGGCGAGCCCCGACGACGACAGCCCGTAGCGCACCACGATCGAGGCGCAGATGCCGGTCGAGCCGACCATCGCGGCCGGGGTGACCAAGTGCAGCCGGTCCAGCGGGTCATCGAAGACCGCCATCCCGGCGCAGGAGCCGACGACGATGACCAGCCCCGCCACCAGCAGCACATCAGAAATGACGGCGCTCGTCGTCACCGCGCGCCGCCCGTCACAGCCACCGTTCCAGGAACCGCGCGAACGCGACCGATCCGCCGCTCGACAGCGCCGCCAGCACCACCGCCATCGACGCCAGCCCGGGCTCCTGGTACCCGACCGCCAGGCACAGCAGCGCCAGCGCCTGGACCGTGCCGGTCAGCCCGAGCGCGACCACCCGGTGCTCGGGGTCGAACCGCCAGCACACCCACGCGCACGGGATCAGCGCCGCCTGCAGGACCAGGGCCGCCGCCAGGTACCAGTTCACCGCTCGGCCAGCCGGTGCACGAGGGCGGTCCCCGCGTCGGTGTCGATGTCGATCACGACCGTGTTCGGCGCGGCCGACAAGATCGCGGTCAGCGTCGCTTCCCGTCGCGCGGCGGGCCAGCCGCGCAGCCCGGCCTCGATGTCCACCGGCACCGTGCGCAGCCCGCCGGGCGCGATCGGCCGCCCCGCCGCCTTGCGGGCGGCGAGCGCGAGCACCTGCCCGCTCTCGGCCACGACCTGCCACGGCACCGCCGCCAGGGCGCGCACGTCGGCCGCCCGCAGACCGGGCACCATGGTCCCGCGCTCGCTGAGGAAGTAACCGACCCCGACCGCGAACGCCGCCGCGACCGAACCCGCGATCAGGTCCGACCCGTCCGGCTGGCCGGCCAGCACGATCCACACCCCCAGCAGCGCCCCGGCGTAGACCAGCCCGCCCGCGACCAGCAGCGGCCACCGCGGCCGCTCCGGTCGGGGCGGGTTCTCCGATCGGCGCGCCTGACCCCCCCGCTCCGGCACGGAACCTCCCTGGTCGTGGTGCCCGCGGTCGGCCGGGGCGGTCCGGCCGCCCGCGGGCGGTCTACTAGCGCTTGAAGGTGTCGCGGATGTTCTTGCCCGCGTCCTTGACCTGCTCGCCGACCTGCCTAGTGCCGCCCTCGACGCGCTCGGCCTGACCCCTGGCCTCCAGGTCACGGTCGCCCATCGCGCGCCCGGCGCGCTCCTTGCCGCGACCCTTGCTCATCTGGAACCGGTTCCTGAGCTTGTCCATGAAACCCATCTGCTCCTCCTTCATCGGCAACAGCCCGGACCTAGCCGGGACGGGCTCGAAACACACCGCTGCCCAAGATCGGGCCGTCCATGCGGGTCGGCGCTGATTGCCGCGATTCGGGCCCGGCCGGGTTTGGGGTGAAGGCCACGGGTAGGCGGAGCCGACTAAGACGACTAGAGGAGACCGCATGACAGCGTGGCTCATCCGCCAAGGCTCGAACCGCGGCATCGCGAGCACCCCGAACACCGCGCACGGCATCGACCGGATGGTGCGCAACGTCCAGACCGGGCGCTTCGAACGGAGCCTGGCCGGCCTGACCGCGGCCGGCGCGCTGGTGACGGCGGCCGAGATCTACTTCGAGCACGACAGCGCCAGCTTCGGCAACAAGATGATGTGGCTGCCGGTGGTGCTCGGCCCGGTCGGCGCGGCGGCCGGGGTGGCCGGGTTCTTCAGCCAGCGGATGGCGAAGACCGCGCTGCCGATCGCTTCGGCCGCGATCGTCGCCAACGGCCTGCAGGGCACCTACCTGCACGCCCGCGGGATCGCCCAGAAACCAGGGGGCTGGCGTAACGCCCGCTACAACCTGGAGATGGGACCGCCGCTGCTCGCGCCGTTGCTGGTGACGATGGTGGGCGGGATGGGGCTGCTGGCCGCGATCCTGCGGCGGGAGCAGTGACCGGCCCCGCGACCGGGCGGTTCCCCGGATTCGACGTGCTCAGCCAGCTCGATCACTGGGACCCGGTCACGGCCGACCTGGTCGCCGGCCGGACCGCGCCGCCGCGGGCGCCGCGGTTCTTCACCGACGCCGAGCAGCCCGCCGCGGCCGCCCTGCTCGACCAGCTCACCGGCCAGCGCGACGAGTCGCTGCAGGTGCCGCTGCTCGAGATGATCGACGCGCGGCTGGCGGCCGGGGAAACCGACGGCTGGCGCTATGCGGACATGCCGGAAGACGGGCAGGCGTGGCGGGACACGCTCGGATACCTGGACAAGGACGCGCACGCCCGCTGCGGGACCAGCTTCGCGGAAGCGTCAGAAGCAGATCAGCAAAAGCTGATCCAGGCGGTCCAGGACGGCGGCGACGACGGCCGCTGGCACGGGCTTCCGGCCGCCCGGGTGTGGAGTCTGTGGACCAGGTACGCCTGCACCGCGCTGTACTCGCACCCGCACGCGTGGTCGGAGATCGGCTTCCCCGGCCCGGCCTACCCGCGCGGCTACAAGAACGCGGGCGTCGGCAAGCGGGAGCCGTTCGAGGTCGCCGACGCGCGCCCGGCCGAGGACCCGGTGGGGGATGACGCCTGATGGCGACGCTGTCCGAGCGCGCCGTCCGTGACCGGAACGAGTCGGCCTGGCTGCTGCCCAACGACGGCACCAGGACCAACCACCGGCTGCGGCGGGACATGCGCCGGTTCGACGATGCCGACGAGATCGACCTGGTCATCGTCGGCTGCGGGGCGGGCGGCTCGATCCTGGCCCAGCGGCTGGCGCGCAGAGGCTGGCGGGTGGCGGCGCTCGACGCCGGGCCGTTCTGGGACCCCGACGCCGACTGGGTCAGCGACGAGGCGGGATCGCACCGCCTCTACTGGACTGAGCCGCGGGTCATCGACGGGTCCGACCCGGTGCCGATGGGCTCGAACAACTCCGGCCGCGGCGTCGGCGGCTCGATGGTCCACTACGCCGGCTACACCCCGCGGTTCCACCCGAGCGACTTCTCCACCTACACCGACGACGGCGTCGGCGCCGACTGGCCGCTGGACTACGCCGATCTCAAGCCGTACTACGAGCACATCGAGCAGGAGCTGCCGGTGGCGGGGGAGCGGTGGCCGTGGGGCGACCCGCACGGCTACCCGCAGCGGCCGCACCCGGTCGGCGGGAACGGCGAGATCTTCCTGCGCGGCGCGGGCAAGCTCGGCATCACCGCCAAGGTCGGCCCGGTGGCAATCTCCAACGGCCGTTTCGGCAACCGGCCGCATTGCATCTACCGCGGGTTCTGCCTGCAGGGCTGCAAGGTCAACGCGAAGGCATCCCCGCTGATCACGCACATCCCCGACGCGCTCAGCCACGGCGCCGAGATCCGCGCCAACGCGATGGTGACCGAGGTCGTGATCGACCAGCGCACGGGGCGTGCGCTCGGCGTGCACTACCGGCACAACGGCCGCGAGCGCTTCCAGCGGGCGCGGATGGTGGCGGTCGCCGGGTACTCGATCGAGACGCCGCGGCTGCTGCTCAACTCGGCGTCGAAGCGCTTCCCCGACGGCCTCGGCAACGATTACGACCAGGTCGGCCGCTACCTCATGGTGCAGGGCGCACCGCAGACGGCGGGCCGGTTCGACGCCGAGGTGCGCATGTACAAGGCGCCGCCGCCCGAGGTCAGCAGCGAGGCGTTCTACGAGACCGACCCGGCCCGCGACTACCAGCGCGGGTTCTCGATCCAGACCGTGTCGCCGCTGCCGATCACCTGGGCCGAGCACGTCGCCGCGCAGGGGCACTGGGGCCGCGCGCTGCGCGAGTACATGAGCGACTACGTGCACTGGTCCACCCTCGGCTCGCTGTGCGAGTTCCTCGCCCGGCCCGGCAACCGGGTGACGCTGGCCGAGGAGAAGGACGCCCACGGGCTGCCGGTCGCCCGGTTCAGCTACTCCCAGTGCGACAACGACCGGGCGCTGATGAAGCAGGCGCAGACGGTCATGGAGGACATCCTGCACGCGGCCGGCGCCGACGAGGTCATCACCATCAACCGCTACGCGCACCTAGTCGGCGGCGCCCGGATGGCGGCCGACGAGCAGCACGGGGTCGTCGACCGGAACTGCCGCAGCTTCGCGGTCCCCAACCTGTACATCACCGACGGAAGCGTGCTGCCCACCCAGGGCAGCGCCAACCCGGCGCTGACGATCATGGCGGTCGCCGCCCGAGCGGCCGACCACCTGGCCGGCAGCGCCTGACAGCAGACGAGAGGACGATCACGATGACATCTCCAACGGTGGCCGACTACCTGCTCGAGCGGCTGCGCGCCTGGGACGTGCGGCACGTGTTCGCCTATCCCGGCGACGGCATCAACGGCCTGCTCGCGGCCTGGGGCCGGGCCGGCAACAAGCCGCAGTTCGTCCAGGCCCGGCACGAGGAGATGGCCGCCTTCGAAGCCGTCGGCTACGCCAAGTTCACCGGCCAGGTCGGCGTCTGCGCGGCGACCTCAGGACCGGGCGCGATCCACCTGCTAAACG
>Ga0335075_10017797_pt1 | contig 10560 bp, 8 predicted proteins | sample Lox_Sample_24_FD_206723 | JGI IMG/M metagenome (GOLD analysis project Ga0335075, IMG submission 206723) | Soil microbial communities from Loxahatchee National Wildlife Refuge, Florida, United States - Lox_Sample_2.4 | ecosystem: Environmental > Terrestrial > Soil > Wetlands | place: USA: Florida... | reverse complement strand
TAGGTCGCAACGAACAGAAAGAGAGCAGTCAATGAGTGAGATGTCCTTATTGGACCTTATCTGCCCGCTAACTGCTTTTTGCCTCAGGAAGCAGATTCGGCATCCACATGCAATTTGGATCCATCCAGTTTCAAGCAGTTAGACCTCGCCAAGCAGCTTCATAATTGACAATGCTGGTAGTTCAAATGTTTATCTGATGTTACCTGGATTCCGATTGGGGTTGCGATAGCCAAAGCTCAATGCAGTCGCATCCACTTTTCTTGAGTCCCATCACTTAGAGGAGTTTTGTAGGGCAGGCCTCGGACAGTTTCCAGCATGGCGATCTCCCGTCCGGGTTCCACTGTTTGACTTGCCTCGCTCGTTCTACGATAAGACAGTCTTTATTCCAACATCGCAGTGTGAACTTGTAAATTGAAAGTGCATATCCTACCGTTGCCATCCCATCGATTTGGTGGTGTCCAGGAAGTAGGTCTGGCCAGCGACACGTATTTGGAGGTTGCAGCCTCCTTGCGAACCGGAATGCCGGGATTGGCTCGATTTGGGTTCTGGTTATGGCGTTAAGCGCTTGTTGGTTTTTTGATGCGTGTTGGATGCTCCGGGTCTTCGATCAGAACACCTACTTATCCCCTTCTCCTGCATTGAAAGAACTCGTCACGGGGTTCTATACTGGCAGACAGGAGTCAATTCTTTCCTTGTACAATGTAAAGGTGTGAAACATGAAGTTGGCATACCGCGCTGATATGGCGAAAAAGAATGCGCCTTAGCCCCGAAAGAACCGTAGACAAGGGAATTGTTAGTCATGGCTGTAACATGAATATCAGGTTTGAATATGTTGGTAACTCGGTACCAAGCACCTGAGTACCAAATTCATACTCGAATGGGAGCAAATTTCTAGAGGCAACGCAGAGAAGATGCAGCCCGTGCACTCTGGCAAATACGAGTTGCATGAAATAGCCTGAGACAGGTGCATTTTACCAAGCACACAAATTGTGGCAATGGCCAGACTAGCCGTGCACGCGACAACCAACCCAAAAGAATAGGCCTTGATGAAAAATAACCTGGTTGGTAAATCGCATATCCTAACGCTTCTTTCATGGACCCGAAGCTGGATCTCGATGTTGGAAGAAGAAATCTAGTTCCATACTTATAGGCTTTCATACATAAAGCATAGCGAGCAATGGGGGCGGCCGGGGGGGGCGGGGATCTACAATGTACAGAAACAACGCCGCCCTTCGATGAGACATTAGTAATTGGGGGCTGAGAGAGGCGACACGACCTCTGGAACTGATGCTGCAGAAAGTGTGGCAACGGTTCAAACTTCATCATAGGTTCATGACAGACTTTTTGGGAACGAATGAGGCCCCGTAAAGAATTGATAATTGTAATTATGGCACAAAAACTGCCTCGAGGATTCGATGTGTAGGACTCGGCACCGCAATTTGTTGCGGCCAAAGAGCATGGCTAATCTTAAGGGGAATAGCGCGGCAATTTGTTCTACAGGCGAAAGAGCCAGTGGCCACTGCTGGCCTGCGACTCGCCAGAGAGCAATCTCTGACAGTCCGTCTCCTCATTCTTCTCACCATCGCCAACACAACCTCCGACGACCGTCCTTGACTCCCTTCCTGCGTCACCTCCTCTCCATACACCACTTGCCTGCTGCCAATATCGACCAGCAAACGCCTTTTGGCTGCCCATTGTTGCAGCGCCTCTGACCCCCAGCCTGTGGGTCCGCCAGCCATCTCCACCTTATGATTGCAGTCCCATTACCGTGTTGAAACTGCAACAAATCCACTTCGCCGCCTTTTGGGCATTGCAATTGCAACCACGTTGTCCTGCGGTCCTCGCAGACAAGCTCCTCGATTTTATCGAAATCAAGCTGCGTCGACCACATCGGGTGCACAATTGTTACTCCGAGTCGGCGGCTGCCAACGAAGCATCATCTCAGCCACACACCCTCCTACCAAACTGACATACCCAATTCTCGAAAGTACCCGTTCCAAATTGGACTTCTGAATTGCATCCCTCTACCGATGATTCTTACCGCGTCTGGCAACGCAGTCGGAAAGTCCTAGGGTTTGTAGTTGCCACTTGGGCTGCGTCAAGAGTTACAGATTGTTTGCACATATACAAGTACAAAATACATACCAACTCGCACTCGATAGCACTCTAGCAGAAGCTGGCGCCTTCTGCCACAGCGTGAGTCTCGAACCTTACGTGTTCAACAATCTCTAGCCACTAATACTGGAACAGCAGCTTACTTCTTTTTTTTTCCGCCCGCTTTGCCTTTTCGCAGGTTCCATTCCAGCACAATCGTGAGCCAGGATGCGAGAAGTCAACTTCAGCATTCCCAATGTCAACAAAGCTTCAGTACATATCACGACGACCCTGTACGACCGAAGGGCGCTTGACTGTACCTCGACACTACCCTTGATCAATTCACTAAACCACCTTGCATATCTCACCACATCTTCGGCGCGGATTCGGGACATACTTACAGTCGATGGCGGCGTTGAGCGTCTGGTATGCATCCTTAAAGAGGGTAGAAGCAAAGATGTGATGGATATGTGGAAATGGAATCTGGCGTTCCAGTGTGTAGTCAACATTGGTGTACGTGGCTCAGAAAATGTCAGAACCAGAGTGGTCGAGGCAGATATGGTCCCGGTGATTGCTACGATACTTGGAAACTACATACAGATTGTCGAACGACAGAAAGCAAAAGCCGACGCAGAGCAAGCCCAACGGAATGCTGCCAGATTCGGTTCAAGCACAAGGCCGAGCAAGGTCCCTCGCGATCAGGGCTCTCGTTCCTCGTTCTTTGAAAGGGCCGGAGGAAGCTCTGAGTACCGTCAATCTCGCCGACAAGCACCCCCTCCGTCATTGGATCTTCCTTCCTCTTCCTCACACGCCCTTCTTAATGACGATATCACAGCAATGGATTCAACGCCAACACCACCCGCGGTGGTAACGTCTCCGCCCGAACGCACAACATTTTCAAGATCTCAATTTCACCATCACCACAGAAGCCACGATAGCCGAGGCTCTGCGCAGCGAATGAACATAATGCAGCCACTAGCTACGGCAGTGCCCTCGATGGACACTACAGACGGTTTCTCCATACGGCCGGTACGCGATGTAGACAGACTTCCTTCGATGCTTCCGACGCTACAGACGGGAATCATGTCCCAACCTGACTCTCCTGCTACTCCTTCAGCCCCGATTCAACCTTTGGTGCTGCCACCACCTGCGGGTCGGAGATCCAGACGACCTTCGATTCGACAGCAAAGGTCCGCGTCCGGTGGATCCGATGACGCGAATGGCGAAGAGTCAATGGTTAGTGAAGACGGAATGGATGCAGAGTCGGGAGACAACATGGTCGACGTACAGGATGAGACAGGATTAGATGGCGTAGATGGTCGACACAACCTGCTGAACACTGGCGCTCCTCCTCCTCCTCCTCCACTTTCAGTTACAATTCCAACTGGCTCGGACCCACAAGACGCCGAGACGTTCAACATCACACACAGATCAGCAGTGGACGGGAGCATACTCAACAACGCTGTCACCACAGTCAATGGCACGATCAACTTTTCACCTTTGCCACCACCACCACCACCCGCCAACATCGCCTCGCCAGCCATTCCAGTCAATGCGTATCCAAATTTCCTCCGCAACACCGCGTCGTCCGGTGGTATTCAACCTGCAATGCCCCGCGATGAAGACGTTTTAATGTCCCTTCAACTTCTCGCATATGTTTCGAAATATTGTGACTTGCGCCATTACTTCCAGCACACTCATCTTGTTCCACGGCTCAAAGTCGACCGTGAGCTGCAGGCTCTGGATGGTGTTGTCCCGGTTTCTACTTCTCCTTTCGATGACGAGTCGGAAGACGAAGAGGATGAGGAATATCTCCAGCCGAACGACTTCAATATCTTCCCTCTGGTAGAAAAGTTCACTGTGAGGCACCACTCGAAAGATATGCAATACTGGGCGTGCGTCGTCATGCGGAATTTGTGCCGGAAAGATGACTCGAAGGGAGGCATCCGACAGTGCGCCTATTATGAATGTGGCAAGTGGGAGGAGTTCACGCGACAGTTTGCCAAATGCCGCCGTTGCCGTCGCACCAAATATTGCAGTAAAGAGTGCCAGAAGAGTGCATGGGTCTACCACAGGTGCGTCAAAATGTTGATCTTTTCCCTTTTTAGTCGTCGTCATTACTAACGGGAAAGTTCCAGGCACTGGTGTCATACACCACCTTGAAAGGATCCAAACTTTTGTTGGTGTCACTGCATTAAACAGCATTTCAAGAGCGATTGCATTACCTTGCATAGCCCCGGAGCATTGGCTTTGATGTTTGCATGATTTTTTCCATATATTGCCACACCGCCACGATACGACTGAACATACCAATCTTACTTTCGAAAATCACGACTCTTATGGCAATAATGTTGACCTTTTCTATCGCTCACGTCTTCGACGAGTGGCTGCTATACTCAGTAAACACAACAATTCATGACCGAGAAACAAGTGTTTTCCTTCCCCGCCCCCAAAAAGGGAACCATCTTTTAAGCTCATAACGCTCGTGCAAAGGATACTGGCCAGGCGCTGGCGTTGGGAAGAGTTGCGATGGTTCTGTTATTGTCTGTTGTCATGATCACGGGGAATCATTGTGGGCGGTTCGGATATGTATGTATGTATGGCAGCACTATTACTACATAAGAAGCATTGTCCGATATATTTATGATCATGCCAATATCGGCTCAAAGATGGGGTTCCATGCACCACGCTCGTCACCAGAACGGCATGTCCTCCTTGGCACACGTGAGGGGGCAAATGAGTCGTGAAATAGCGCCACAAGATTACATTCTATTTCTTGACCTTTTTAGTTCCATCACTACAGTATCCTTTCTCACAGAATCGATCACCTTTTCTTGCAAAAGATGCCTCATTCCAGTCATAACGGCGAGAAGAAGAGCTCTGGCAAAAGCCACGGTGATCCTGGGAAGCATAGCAAACCCAGCGAGGAGACTACTAGTAATGTAGGTTATGTCTCACATCGTCAAGCCTGGGCAGAGCGCAAGAAAAAGAAATCACCAGACAAGGTGAGCTGGCCATACTCTGTGCAGAAGCTAGGGGTGCCTGCTAACACGACTGCCTACGACGAAGTCATCAGGTGGAACCCTAGCTGGGACAGCGGACGCAATAGAGGACTCAGTCGAGCTAGTTATTGAGGCAGTCGCTCACGCAGCGGAAGAGCTATGATTAGATGGAAGGAGAAGTCTGGACTCGCTCATGATGAACGTTGGCACCAATGAGTCGAGGTATCAATACTGCTTTCTGGTTTTAGCGTCAGAGCTCACGACACTTCATCGCATAAGAGAACAAACCAATTCCACGACTCAAGTCTAGAATAGGAGATGCGTGACTGAGTAGCCCTGAAGCTCTGACTATTGCATGCCTTTTCATTGCACTGGCAATGATACCAGGATCGGGTGGCAAGATCTCAGGGGTGAGACCCGCCCTGCAGCGTTTCGTCATTTGGCTTGGACGGCTCGGCGGCCAATGCCGGATGCACAGCAGTACGGGGTCGTGCAGCAAATGTAATTGCAAACATGGTTCTCCAACACACCAGATCCTAGGAGAGTTGACGCAATGAGCGTCGGGTGTTACGGGTAACTGGCGGAGTGGTGGCTTTCGAAGCTCTATAATACCAAGGTTTGGCAAGACTCTGTACATTTGCCTTCGCCTTCCTCTCATTCGAGCTGGACGCATCTCCCTACCACACAATGCCTCCCTTACAGCCTGTCGACCAATGTCTTCATTGATACTGAATGTTATTCACTGTGAAGACGCGCCCAGTCAAAGTAATAAGTGTGACGATTGCGTACGCATTCCAAAGCACGTCCCTTGAGGAAGGCCCTCGTCAGCCCTCCTTCTCAACTCTCAGTCATATGCCTCTTTCAGCAATACTCACTTCAGGGCCAGCTTACCCCGTTTCAACTAGGCTGGGATGCCCAGAGAACGCATTTTGCATAGACACTGGAATGTACCTCGTGTTCCATGACGACCTATCCGTGAAAGATATGTCTTTTCCAGTCCCCGTACTGATACCCAAACATCTTCGCCAATTACGCATACTCCTTCAAACACTGTTTCCGCCTCTATTGCCTGCCTACCAGAACGGCAACATCTCACCCATTTCAAAGTGTGTTTTTCAGTGTCTTTCTCTCAGTAGTCTCTACAAATACAAGTTCTGGCTACGAACCCCTACTTCCAACCAACATCGGCGAAGGCATTGCTGCTGGCTGCGCTCTCAGTAGTAGTGGTGTTCTTTCTCCTTAGCACTGCTCAGCCGATTTTTGTCCCCGCAGGTAACCTTTGAGGCTGGGGCCCGCCGTTTGCGCAGGTCCTAACTCCGCAAGCACTTAGCATTACATACTTATGACCACCTATCAACAGACCTCTCCAATTCCTGGACCTTAAACAGAGGCGATATACTGTACGGATGTGGATGTCCTGGATCAAGCAACGGTGCCTACAGGCCGCACCTCACTCTGTCGAGGGAATCCAACGAAGTATGCCGAGGACACACCCCAGGCGGGGGCTGGAGTTGGCGTTGGCTTGCTGGCCAACATCAATCTTAACCTAGCCATATCTTCTATGTTCGCAAAGACATACGCCATATCGCAGGCCGGAATTGGAACGTTCAGACAAATCCCGCAGCTGGAAGGGCAAGCTCTGAAATGCAGGCTATTTTTGGGCACTTTGAAGTGGGATATGGAGGAGGTTATGAACGATGTGGTCGTAACAACATCAAAATGGGCCTTGTTAAGTGTTTGGCAAGGCATTGTGGAAATGGTAAGGATGCTAGACTGTCGTCACGGGTGGGCAGCACCGTTCATCACCGCGTGGTCAGAAATCACACTTTCTTTTACCAGCCATTCTCAGATGTAAAGCGTGATTCTTAGATGTTGCAAAGCCCAGGTTTGCGCTCTTGGAGAGCTTGGAAGTTGTCTTGAGGACACTACATGTCATCTCTTCATAAGTGACCTGACAGTTACTAGCAGAGCTTGTCAATGGAATGCAGCTAATTCGAAGGTCAAAGGAATGATACTTTTATGGCTGGCAACCTCTTTTGTAACCAGATCGAATGTGGTTGGCTTGGCAGAGCCTTGAGACCCAACGTCATTATCCTTGTGCCTCGTACGGACTGGCCCCGAGTGGAGCACAATATGCAGTCTACACAAGGACTCTCCGAAGCTACCACAAGACTTGGTAATAGGCTGAAGGAGCTGGTGGCTTCATTCATAATGTCTCCTAAAGCTCTACACGATCACTTTTATTTCCACCTAAATAGATGTTGCTATCAAGTCTGACCTGTCACTAGTGATGTCGTTGCCGTCTGAAAAGGTCACACAAGCCTCGGAGATCCCTCCCAACCAGCAAGCTTCACGCCAGGAGCCCTATACGGTCTTCTCGTCTCGCGAGCGGAGCCTGATAGTCGCACTTCTGGGGACTACGACACTCGTGTCCCCACTCACGGCAACAATTTACCTTCCTCTTTTACCTTTATTGGCTACTCATTTTCGCACCAGTGCCCAGGCAATAAACCTCACGATCACCGTCTACATCATCTTTCAGGCGCTGGCTCCCCTCTTCCTCGCCAGCATCTCCGACCATTTCGGCCGCCGGCCTATCTACTTAGCCACCTTTGCCCTCTACAGTGTCGCCAGTCTAGGTCTTGCACTCAATAAATCAAGCTATGCAGCTTTGCTTGTTTTACGAGCACTACAGAGCCTGGGCGCTAGCGCCGTGCTATCTGTGAACTATGGCACAGTCGCCGACGTGTGCGTCCCTGCGAAACGGGGGAAATGGCTAGGCCCAGTGTTGGCAGCTGGCAATTTGGGGACCTGTATCGGGCCAATAGTGGGAGGTTGGATCGCACTGGAATCAGGAAGCTTCCGTTGGGCTTTTTGGGCCCTTGTTATCTTCGGCGGACTTATGCTAACAGCCCTAGCTCTCTTCATACCCGAAACTGCAAGAAATGTGGTTGGAAACGGCAGCATCGGAGACAGTCAATGGAATCAGCCGCTCTGGAAAATGTTCCAGCGACACTGGCCTAAGCGTTCTGCCACCAAAGATCGTCCAACCAGTAGTGACCCCGAGGTTGGTACCAATATTGACAACTTTGATCACACCGCCACCAGCACTACTGAACAAGAGAAGTCTCCTAATACCAACAAGCTTACGAGAAGGCTGAAAATAAAAAGCCCTCTAGCCTCAATCCGGGTCATCTTCTATCCGGACACATGCTTGACAATCTGGCTCTCGTCTTCCTACTACGCCCTATGGTGCTGAATTCAAACCTCCATTCCCTCCGCATACAAATCTACGCCTCACGCTTTTAACGAGCTTGAAGTTGGTCTGGCCTACCTTCCTGGTGCGATCGGTGCTATTCTTAGCATGTTTCTGGCAGGGAAAGCCATAGATCGCAATTATAAGCACGCGGCAGCAAAGATTGGTTTCAAAGTCGACAAAGTATCAGGCGACGACCTCGCCACCTTCCCCATCGAACAGGCCCGCTCCCATGGCTGCGCATACCTTCTAGTCTTATCCATAGGTGTCATGCTGGGGTATGGATGGTCTATCGCCTATCATGCCCACGTCGCTGTCCCTCTCATATTGCAGTTCCTCCAAGGTTTCTTGGCCACTTGGTTCATCCAGTCTTTCAGCGCCTTGCTTGTGGATGCATTCCCCAAGACACCGAGCACGGCCACCACGGCAGGAAACATATCACGCTGTGCGTTATCGGCGGTGGCAGTTGCAGTCTTACAGCCGCTTATCGATATAATGGGGAAAGGTTGGTTCTTCACTTTCTTGGGGCTGTTGAGCGGGGTTGGGGGGTTGGCTGCACATACGGCTCTGAGAAGGTGGGGCATGGGATGGAGGAAGGCAAGGAGCGAGAAGAAGCAGTGCGATGAGTCTAGGCTGAAATAGTAACTCATAGCGATGAAATGATAGGTAGCAAGTAGCGAGGCAAGGTAAGCAAAGATAGGGAACGGAGATCGTGGAGTTGAACTTGTGCCTGGTTACGGAGTACATACCTATCTAACCTACCTTGAGAGCTCCAACAACGCCACCTAAGCCCTTGAGGCAAATGTGGATCTTCGTTGTTGGTGAGTTATTGACGTCAAACCTTTTCCAACAGGGTATCTGACATTGTTCATCTCGTCACTGACGGCCTCTTCCCAACGCCCCTCGACTGCCCCAGCTCTAAGTGCTCCATGCCTCGCCTAATTACGGCGAGCTCGTCATGCTGCACGAAAACAATGTTCCCGTTCCGGAAAATCTCAAGCATCAGTCCACCGGTCGTGCTGAGCCAGTCTGCGGGAAAGAAGAAATGGCGGTCGAAGTATTCCACATCAAAGCTCTGCGAGTCAGCGGAGCACACCCAGCCGTCTTGATGAAGGAAGACGACTCTCTGGCCGTAGGTGCCGATAAGGTGTTCGACTTGGTCGGCGAGAGGCTGGTAGCCGGAAATCGGGGTAGCCGTTGGGAGTAAGCCATCCTGAACAGCGTCGGCGGCCTCTGTAGAGAACTCAAAAGTATTCCACAGTACGAGTTTCGACTTGGATCGCGAGGCGAGTGACTCGGCAAAGGTGGTCGCAAGGACACTTCCATTGAAACATGGCGTGACGGATCGTATGGCCAGCTCTGGAAGTACAGAGCCGACCATTTGGATTCCCCTATCTGCTGTCAATTTGGTTAATGACTGCCACTCGTACAGATGTGCCACGTTGTCCATGATCAGAATTAGCTGGTCTTGATTCGCTGGATGAGCGAACCATCTATATAGTCGACGTGTGTCCCATGTGAGAACAGTCAGGGCCTTGCTACCGCTTGGCTCAAGCGACCAGAGAGTGTCCTTTGGGCCCGTGCATACCAGCAATCGTGTGCAGCCTATATTGCACAACAGCGCATCCACGGCAATGCCTGTTCTGTCATCCATGACCGTAGCCGCAATACTCCATCCACTCCGATCACGAACGAGCTTGTGAGCCATTGTTCGGCTAGAAGAGTCTGCGCTACTCAAAATACAGCTCTGTGCATCAAAGCAGAGAGACACAATGGAGACACCGACGGAGTGGTGGAAGAGAACACCGATTTGCTGGCCAGTCGTAGCGTCATATTGGCAGACTGCACCATTCACTTTGCCACAGAACACAATGCCACTATCTTCAGCACATGCGAGCGCGGTGATATGCACTGAAAGCTTTGCATCATCTAGGGTGTAGTCTTGGGGCGCTGAAGAGACCGAAACACTATCGCTGTTTTCTTCATCTGCATCCGGGCGCACCAAAACAGGAGGATCCCAAACCCGACAATGTGGCCCTCTGGTGTCAATGAGACGATGACTATTGGCAGTGAAGACCAGCGACTTGATCCCGAATTCTTCCGATTGAATTCGGTAGAGCAGGTTCAGGCTGCCGAATTCGAAAAGGTGAATTGTTCCACCAGAATTCCCACACGCCAGTGTTAGGCCATCAGGCGAAGAGGCTAAAG
>Ga0335075_10017796_pt1 | contig 10560 bp, 10 predicted proteins | sample Lox_Sample_24_FD_206723 | JGI IMG/M metagenome (GOLD analysis project Ga0335075, IMG submission 206723) | Soil microbial communities from Loxahatchee National Wildlife Refuge, Florida, United States - Lox_Sample_2.4 | ecosystem: Environmental > Terrestrial > Soil > Wetlands | place: USA... | reverse complement strand
CTTCTCCGTGGACCTGACGAAGTACTTGATGTTGTCGAAGTCGATGCCGGACAGGTCGGAACCCCAGTTCGGCATGGGCTTGCGACCGAAGTACTTCAGGCCCTTGAGACGGTTCTCCAGCATCCACTCCGGCTCGCTCTTGCGGGCGGAGATGTCGCGGACCACCTCTTCGGAGAGCCCGCGCCTGGCGGACGCGCCGGCCACGTCAGAGTCGGCCCAGCCGAACTTGTACGTGCCAAGACCTTCGAGCTGGTCATTCGCGGTGGTCGTCATAGGTGAGAGCCCTCCGGACTCGATGTGTTTTTAGTTACGCGATCCGTGCAGGTCACATGGGTCGTGCAAATGCCGTCGCCGTGCGCGATCGTCGCGAGGCGCCGTACCGGGGTGCCGAGAAGCCGCCCGAACGCTTCGGTCTCCGCCTCGCAAAGCTGGGGGAACTCGGCCGCGACGTGCGCGACCGGGCAGTGGTGCTGGCAGATCTGCGCGCCGTTGTCTATAGGTTCAGCGTCGCTGGCTGTGCCCTTGTTCCCGGTGTTCCCCGGTCCGATCGCCGGCGCCGGCCCCGCCGCGGCGGCGTAGCCGTCGCCGGACAGCGCGTCGGCCAGCGCGCGGACGCGGGCGGGCAGGTCGCTCGCCTGCGCCACCACGGGCAGGTAGCGGCGCTCGGTCTCCGCCACCTGCTGGCGGGCGAACTCGGCGACCGCCAGGGGACCGTAGGTCCGCTCGAGGAACCGCAGCGCGCTCGTCGCCAGGTCGTCGTAGGCGTGCTCGAAGGCGCTGCGTCCCGCGTCGGTGATGACGAAGACCTTCGCGGGCCGTCCCCGTCCCCTGTTCCCGTAGGTGCGGGCGGTGCGCGTCTCGATCATGCCGTCGGCGATCAGGTTGTCCAGGTGCCGCCTGATGGCGGCCGGGGTCAGCCCGAGTCGTCCGCCGAGCGTGGCCGCGGTGGACGGGCCGAGTTCCAGGATGAGCCGGGCGACCTGGCCCCTGGTGCTCCGCTCCCCGGCGATGCCGCCGATGCCGTGCTCGGCCGAGGGGCCCCGCGGCTCCGCCGGGACGTCGCCGCCTGAGCCGCCCTGCCCGGGCACGCCGGGCTTCCGCGCGGCGCTGCCGCCCGCGGCCCATGGCGTTCCCGAACTTTTCACAACGCCAGTGTGCCGTAAATGGGGCTCGCGTGGCAAGTTTTACGCCACGCCGGCGTGACGTAAATCACGGCCAGGGCGACGGCCGGCCGGCCGGCCGGCCGGCGGCCGCCGGCCGCGGCTGGCCGCTGGCGGCGGGCTATCGCTGGGAGAGGCCGAGCGCGCCGTCGATGACCAGCAGGACTCCCGCGATCCACAGCGCGACGAGGACCAGCGCCCTGCCGCGCATCCGGAGCCACTCGTTGGCCGTCCGCAGGAAGCGCGTCGTCGCCTCGGGGAAGGCGAGGTACCCGAGCAGCGGGAGCCACACGGTGAGCACGGTGAGGATGACAACGACGATCACCGCGGCGACGGTGATGGGGACGCCCTCGTTGGCGGTGGCGATCACCTGGACGGCGGCGATGAACGTCGCCGACGGCGCGAACAGCAGCAGGCCGAGCACGAAGGCGGTACGCGGGCTCGGGCTGGCGGTGAGCCGGGTGATGAGGCCCGGCCGCTTGGGCTTCTTGTCGCCCGGCGCCGCCGCGGGCCGCTTACGCCTGATGAGGTAGAGGGAGAAGCCAAGCGCGATGACGCCGAGGCCGAGCCGCAGTCCGTAGCGCGGCGCGTGCTGGCGCGGCTGGTTGAGCCCGGTCGCCCGCAGCACCAACAGCACCGCGACCGCCATGGCCACCGTCATGATCATCGCGCCGGCCACGTACATCAGCGCGGTCCTGCGCGGGTTGTCTGACCCGAGGAAGACGGCCATGACCAGCAGCGCCGTCGGCGAGACGGCGGCGAGCAACGCGAATCCCGCGGCCTGACCGAGCACCCGGCCCCTCCTTAGGGCTCACTTCTCCGGCACGGCCGGCTCCGGCGCGGCGGCCTCAAGCGAGAGGGCGGGCGCCGTTCCGCCGCCGAGCAGTTCGATGACGCCGAGCAGCACCAGCAGCAACACGACGAGCCAGACGACGACCGCCACCGTCGGCTGGCCCCAGAAGACGAAGATCAGCGCCACGACGCCGACGGCCCCGACGCGCAGCAGCGTCCGGTGCGCCCTCGTCCAGCCGCCGACCGGGCCCGTGCGCAGCCCGGCCCGCTCGCCCCGGGTGCGCAGCCAGCCGATGCCGGACGACACCCCGCGCCTGGTGGCCGCCGCGGCGGTCGACGGGCCGGTGAAGAAGGCGCCGGCGGCGATGACGAGGCCGACAAGGAGCAGGACGCGCAGCCCGTCCTTGATGAACCGGATTAGCGTGTCGTAGGCCGCGGCGGCGGCGTCGGCGGGCAGCACGTTCTGCGGCACGCTGTTGAGGTAGATGCCGCGGGCGATCTCAAGCACGGCGGCGAGCACCAGCATGGCGGCGGCCAGGCCGAGGGCGGCGCCGAGCAGCGCGCGACGGTGGCCGCGGGCGATCCAGATCCCGACCACGAACAGCAAGATGGACAGCACCGGCAGCACCCAGCGCAGCGTTTGCAGCAGCCGGTACCCCTGCTGCGCCTTGGCCAGGTCGGGCGCGTCGAACAGCGGGAACGTGGGGTTGACGGACGGAATGTTGCTGGCGAAGCCAAGCCCGTGCGCGACCAGGTAATCCTTCACCTGGGCGATGATCGGCCCGAGCGAGAGCACCACCTTGTTATTGACCACGCTGAGCGTGCCGTTGCCCTGGCCGGAGAGCACATGCACCATCCCGCCGTGGGCGGTGCGGAGGGCGGCGACCCACAGCGTGGCCATCGCCGGGCTCGCGACGAACCGCGAGACCGCCGTGCTGACGAGGCTGTTGACGCCGCTGGCGATCGTGCCGCCGAAGTTCGTGACCAGCGTCGCCAGCTCCGGCAGGTGCGCGTGCGCGAGTTCGCTGGCCGCGGTGGCGGTGAGCGCCCCCACGTCCACCCGGCTGGTGATCTGCGACGTGATCTCGCTGCTCAGCGCCTGCTGGATGGGCGGCTCGTCGATCAGCGGGGCCAGGTTCGCCACGAACCGGTCGGTGTTGGACACCTGGGTCGCGGCCCACACGCCGAGCACGGACACCGGGGCGAGCACGCAGGCGAGGACGATCGCGATGGCGGACACCGGCGCCCGCCAGCGGCCGCCGGCGGGCGCGGCCCTGGCCCGCGCGCCCGCTTCCCTGCCCGGTGCCCGCGCGCCGGCCTGCGCGCGCAGGTCGCGGACCTCGGCGCGGAGCCGGACAAGCTCGGCGTGCTCCTCCTCCGCCGCCGCCCGCTCGCCGTCGGCCGTCACCTGCTTGTCGGCGGCCGGCGGCGGCTTCCTCGCCCCCGGCACCAGGGCGGCCGGCTCCGCCGCGGCTGCCTCAGCCGCGGCGGGCCCGTCGGCCGCTCGGGCCGGGTCTTCTTGTGTCCGCGCCCCGGCGACGGTGCCGGGCTCGCGACTGTCCTGGGCCAACGCTCAGCCTTTCGCGGTGATCCGGCCGGTCAGTCTTCCATCGCGAAAGCCTCGCGGAGCTTGGCTTCCTGCTCGTCGGAGAGGTTGGTGCTGATCAGCTCGGCGTCGGTCGCGGGGAACTCTTCCCTGACCCGGTCCATGACCGCGTCCGAGCTCATCAGGAACAGCGCCGAAGTGCCCGGGGTGACCTGGTCGCGGACGGACTTGATGAACGAGTCGTTGATGCCGACGTCGGCGAGCGAGCCGAACAGCGCGCCCGAGGCGGCGCCGATCGCGAGCCCGAGGATCGGCACGAAGAAGATCAGGCCGAACAGCAGCCCCCAGAAGCCGCCGCCAAGCGCGCCGCGCATCGTGGTGTCGTTCATCTGGTGGGTCTTCGGCTTGCTCTTACCTGGTTCCCAGCTGACCACGGCCGCGTCCTGCACGGTGATGAGGTGCTGGGTCTGCAGGACCTTCAGCTTCTCTAGCGCCGCGTCGGCGCCGTAGGGCGTCGGGAACTTCCAGACGGTCAGGGATGACATTCTCGTCCTCCGTTTTCGCGAGTACGCACGTATCCGGAGGCAGCCGCTGCCGGCGTCCCCCGTCCGCAGCAGGATCTGCCCCTAACCGAACGTGCTCCATCACCCGCGACGGGTGAACACGCGGCCGCGACCGGGTGGCACCGTTTGACGTGCACCGTTGTGGTGCCAGGAGCCGAGGCCGCGGGGAGCCGCGGCGAACGGCACGACAACCACCTAGGAGGCACACGCTAATGACCATTCCGACTCAGCCGGCCGTCGACGACGCCACGGCCGACTCCCTCGCCGCCCTCGCGCTCGGGCAGACCGCCATGCTCGAGCAGGCGGAAGACCTGCGGGAGCAGCTACGCCAGGGCAGCGGGCTCGACCCGCGCACGTTCGCCCTGGTCAAGATCGCGGCGCTGGTGGCACTGGACGCGCCGCCCGCGTCCTTCCTCTGGCAGGTGGGCGCGGCGCTGGACGCCGGGGCCGCGCCGCGCGACATCCTCGGCGTCCTGACGGCGATCGCGCCGCAGGTCGGGCTGCCGCGGGTAGTGGCCGCGGCGCCGGAGATCATGCTGGCGCTCGACCTTGAGCTGCCCGACGGCGTGGACCGCTGAGCCGAGACGAAGGGAGGGTCGGCGATGTTTCCCAGACGGGGAATGGTCGTGCGGCGACGGCCACTGCTGCGGACCGCCGTGCTTGGCGGCGGCGCCTACGTGGCGGGCAAGGCCGCGGCGAACCGGTCGAACCAGCGCGCACAGGCGGAAGCCACCCAGGAGGAGCGGATCAGCAACCTGGAGGACGCGCAGCGGCAGGCGCAGGTACCCGAGCCGCGCGCGGCGCAGGCACCCGCGGACACGGACGTCCTCGGCCAGCTGAGCCAGCTCGTCCAGATGCACGACAGCGGCGCGCTGACCGATGAGGAGTTCAGCGCGGCGAAGGCGCGGCTGCTCGGCTAAGCCCGCGGCGGCCGGGCCTGGCCCGGCACCGGCGCGTGCCCCCGGTCTGCCTTGAGCACCGGGGGCACGTTCGCGCGGCACCGGCACGGCGCCTACAGGATCTGTAGCCGGACGCCGCGCTCGACCGCCTCGCGCCGGGAGGACACGCCGAGCTTGTAGTACACGGACCGCAGGTGCGTCTTGACCGTGTTGACGGACAGGAAGAGCGTGTCCGCGATGTCCTGGTTGCTCATGTACGAGCGGAGCAGGCGGAGCACGGCGAGCTCGCTCGTGGTCAGCGCGGGCACCTCGTGGCCCGCGGCCGCCGTCCCTGCCGCCCGCGAGGACGGCTGGCAGACAAAGCGCTCGTGCACGCGCGCGGCGAACCCCGCGGCCGGGCTTGACGGCGAGATGAGCAGGGCGATCGCCGAGTGCACGGCACCGCCGCTGTCGAGGAACGGCCGGTACAGGTCCTGCGGCTCGGCGCTGGTCAGCGCCTCCTCGAGCAGCTTCGCCGCCATGTCGTCCCGCCCCGTGCGCCGGGCGGCGACGGCCGCGGTGAGCAGCGCCGTGACCCGGTTCCTGAGCGTCGGCCGCGAGCCGCCGCCGTCGGGGCGCGGGTCGAGGCGGGCCACGGTGAGCGCCATCCCGAGCGCCGCACCGGGATCGCCGTCCGCGAGCAGCAGCCTGGCCCGCGCCACGGTCCGGTCCGGGCGCTCGCCGCGTGCTGACCCGTCACCGTCACCGTCGGCCGGCGGCCCGAGCGCCGCGGCGGCGAGCTTGAGCTCCCCCGCCCGCAAGGCGATGTCGAAGTCGAGCACGGAGAGCACCGCGCCGGCCTCCTCGTGCTTCTCGCGCGCCACCCGGGCCAGGTCGGCGGCCCGCTCGGGGTCGCCCTCGACGAGCGCCGCCCGTGCCCTGACGGCCGCGAGCAGCACGGCGATGTCCGGTTCGCCGGGAAGCGGGCAGATCGCCGCGGTCTCGGTGCCGTCAAGCAGGTGCTGCGCGAGCAGCAGGTCGTCCCGCTCGATGGCCACGTGCGCCCCGGCGATCGTCGCGAGGCACGCCGCCGCCGGCTCGGCCGCGTCACGCAGCCGCCCGGACAGGGCCGCCGCCGTGGCGAGGTCGCCGCCGAGCGCCGCGGCGAGCGCCAGCCAGCCACGGGCCCGCGTCGCCAGCGCGCTCGTCCCCGCGGCCGTCAGCTGGTGATCGGCGGCCGTCAGCGCGCCGACCGCCGCCGCGACTTCCCAGCGCGACACCAGCACCGTGCCGAGTGCCAGCCACAGCAGCCCCAGCGCCTGGTGCTCCGATTGCCTGCCCGCCGACGCCCTGGCCTGCTCGGCGAGCGACCGGCAGGACGCGATCGCGCCCGCGTCGGGCAGCCTGATCAGCCGCAGCATGGCCAGCCACAGCTCGATCACGAGCCGGTCGGTCGCGTTGTCTCCGAGCGCCAGGGCGGCCAGGTCGAGGTAGGCGACGGCCGAGTCCGGGTCGCCCCGGCACAGCCGCACCAGCGCGAGCGCCGTCGCGACGGCCGGCTCGGCCCGCCGCTCCGCCGGAAGCCGCCCGAGAACCGCCTCGAACTCTCCCGCCCTGGCGGGCAGCGCGCCGGCCAGCCCCGCCTCCGTCACCACGCGCGACACCGCGTCCCACTCCCCGGCCTCGGCCACGCAGCGCACGGCCTCGATGACGTCGCCCTGCCCCGCGGCCCAGCGCGACGCCCGGGTGAACAGCACCGGCACGTCCGCGGGCATCTCACGGCGCAACTCACCGAGCAGCACCTGGCGCAGGAACGGGTGATAGCGGTACTTGCCGTGGCGGTCGCGGCAGACGAAGCTGTTCTGCCGGTTCAGTGTGTCGAGGATGCGCGCGCCGCCCGACTCGCCGGTGAGCAGGTCGGCGAAGCCCGGCGTCAGGCGGTCGGTGATGCTGGTGCGCCGCAGGAACTGCCGCACCGCGGGCGGCTGCCGGTCGAGTACCTCGTCCCGCATGTAGTCGGCGACGATCGGGTCGGCCGCGATCGCGTCCACGTTCACGTCGCCGTCCCTGGCCGCGATGAGCGCGGCCAGCCGCGCCCCCGCCATCCAGCCTTCCGTCGCGCGCAGCAGCGAGTCGCGCTTCGCGGACGTCGCGGTCAGCCCGAGCGCGTCGAGGTAGGCCTCCGCCTCCTGCGCGGTGCAGGCCAGGTCCGGCGCCTGTACCTCGGACAGGTAACCGCCGAGCCGCATCTTCGCCAGGTGCAGCCCCGGGGCCGACCGCCCGCACAGGATGAGGCGCAGGGCGGCCGGCGCCTGGTGGATGAGGAGGGCTAGCCCGGGCATGACCTCGCTGTCCGCAAGCACGTGCACGTCGTCGATGACGAGCACCACCGAGTTCGACAGCTTCCGCACCGCGACGACCAGGTCGGACGGCAGGTCATCGCGGGCCTCGCGGCTGCGCGGGACCAGCGGCGCGCCGACCGCCGTGCCGCCGGCCGCCAGCGCGGCGGTCACGCAGGACCAGAACCGCGCGGGGTCCCTGTCCCCCTCGTCCAGGCTCAGCCAGGCGATCCGGCGCGACCGGGCGCGGGCGACCGCCCACCCGGCGCACGCGACGGTCTTGCCCGCGCCGGGCGGCGCGGTGATCACCGTCACGGGGCGCTCCGTGGCCCGTTCGATCAGCCCGGTCAGGCGCTCCCGGTGGATGACATCGGGACCCACCTCCGGGGCGCGGAACTTGCTATCGAGAAGCGCTGGCTCCACCGTCACGGCACTCTCACTGGTAACGGATGCCAGTTGCGTCATTCGTCTCACTTGCTGATTCCCCCCACCAGGCCCTTCCCTACCCCGCCCCAGTGATTAGTAGTCACCTGAATACTCTCCGTAACGAAAATTGTTAAGAAACCACTAGGGCCTCACCCGTCACGGGTGGGGGCGCCCGCCCGCCCGCGGTCACGGCGCGCCCGGTCGCGCACACGGGGACCGGCGACGCGGGCGCTTTCCTGGCCGCCCGGCGCCACCCGTGGCTTCACCCGCCACGGATGACGTCAACGGCCCGTGCCCGGGGCACGATCACGCGTAGTTCTTCCCTCGGCGGAAGAACCACCGAAGCGGAGGGGGACTCTGCCATGAGCGACATGCACGACCAGCCGGCCAAGCAGCCGCGGACCGGCCCGCCGGCCGGGGGCACGGCCGCCGCGACGCCAACCGCCGCGGCGCAGGCCACAGCGACGCCGGGCACAGGGGACGCCGGGGCGACGCGGGACGCCGCCCGCGGCTACGTGCCGCGGCCGGCCCCCGGCTACGACGATGTCAACGCCACGTACGAAGAGCCACGCGGCGCCGTGATCGGGCTGACCATCCTGGCCGCGGTGTTCATGATGATCGCCGGCGTGTTCGGCTTCTTCGAGGGCCTTGCCGCCATCATCAGGGGCTCGTTCTTCGTGGCCCTGCCGAACTACGCCTTCAGCCTGTCCGCCACCGGGTGGGGCGTGGTGCACATGATCCTCGGCGTCCTGGTGTTCCTGGCGGGCGCCGCGCTGCTCGCCGGCCAGACGTGGGCGCGGGTCGTCGGTGTCGTCCTCGCCGCGTCCCTGATGATCGCGAACTTCGTGTACCTGCCGTACTACCCGGTCTGGGCGATCGTGCTGATCGCGCTGAACGCCCTGGTGATCTGGGCGCTGCTGACGCCGCGGCGCTACTAGGCCCGGGCCTCCATGGGGCAAGCGATCGGCGGGTCGCTGGCGCTGGCCGTCGGCGTGGCGCTGAGCCCGGTCCCGATCATCGCGGTGGTGCTGATGCTCACCACCCGCCGGGCGCGGGCCAACGGCCCGCTGTTCGTCCTCGGCTGGCTGGCCGGGCTGGCCGTGGTGGGCGCGATCGTGCTCGGCGTGGCCGGCCCGGCGGGCGCGAGCTCGTCGGGCTCGCCGGCCACCTGGTGAGCTGGGTCAAGGTCGCGCTCGGGCTGCTCCTGCTGCTGGTCGCCGTCCGGCAGTTCCGCGGGCGGCCGAAGGAAGGCGAGCGGGCCCACCTGCCGAAGTGGATGGCCTCGATCGACGACATGAGGCCGCTCACGGCCTGCGGCCTGGCCGCGCTGCTGGCGGGCGCCAACCCCAAGAACCTGCTGCTCGCGGTGGGCGGCGCGGCGTCGATCGCGCAGACCGGCATCGCCGGCGGCGAGCAGGCGATCGCCTACCTGGTCTTCGCGCTGATCGGCACGCTCGGGGTCGGGACGCCGGTCGCGGCCTACTTCGCGCTCGGCCCGCGCGCGGACAAGCTGCTCGCCGGGCTCAAGGACTGGATGAGCGCGCACAACGCCGTGATCATGTCGGTGCTCTGCCTGGTCATCGGCGTCAAGCTGATCGGCGACGCGATCGGCGGGCTGACATCTTTAAAGACAGAATTCGAAATTAATAGTTATCCTTAACGGCTTGACGTTCCCCTGCGGCCGCACCATGCCCCCCGGCCGGCCGGCGGGCGCACGGGCCGACGGTTCACCCGCCCCGGGTGACGCGCGCGGCGCCCGGGCGGACAACGATCCCTCCTGCCGGCGCTTGCATCCGGAGAGTGACGCATGAATTTCAAGGAGTCATGATGGCGAAACCATTCAAGGGGACGATCAACGTCGACATCCGGGACTCGGAGCCGGACTGGACCCCGTTCGAGCCCCCGGTCGCGCCCTACGGCGCGCCGAACGTCCTGTACATCGTGCTCGACGACGTTGGCTTCTCCGCGATGGACTGCTACGGCGGGCCGATCGAGACGCCGAACATCAACCGGATCGCGGACCAGGGCGTCCGCTACACCCAGTGGCACACCACGGCGCTCTGCTCGCCCACCCGCTCCTGCCTGCTGACCGGGCGCAACCACACGCGCAACAGCATGGCATGCATCACCGAGGCCGCGATCGGCTTCCCGAACGGCAGCGGCACGATCCCGCCAGAGAACGGCATGGTCTCGGAGATCCTCGTCGAACGCGGCTGGAACACCTACCTCACCGGCAAGTGGCACCTGTGCCCCGAGGCCGAGATGAACCTGGCCTCGCCCCGCAGGAACTGGCCGACCGGGCGCGGCTTCGAGCGGTTCTACGGGTTCCTCGGCGCCGAGACCAACCAGTGGTACCCGGACCTCATGTACGACAACCACCCGGTGGACCAGCCGAAGTCACCGGAAGAGGGCTACCACCTGACCGACGACCTCACCGACAAGGCACTCGAGTTCATCAGGGACGCCCGGGTGATCGCGCCGGACAAGCCGTTCTTCCTCTACTACGCGCCCGGCGCGTGCCACGCGCCGCATCACTCGCCGAGGGAGTGGGCGGACAAGTTCCGCGGCCGCTTCGACATGGGCTACGAGGCCCTGCGCGAGCGGACGCTGGCCAGGCAGAAGGACATGGGCATCGTCCCGCGGGACACGCAGCTGCCGCCAGTCAACCCGCTCGGCACGATGGAGTCGCACACCGACCCGCGCAAGCCGATGAACGAGCTGGACACCACCAGGCCGTGGGACTCGCTCAGCGAGGACGAGAAGCAGCTGTTCCGGCGGATGGCCGAGGTCTACGCGGGCTTCCTCGCGCACGCCGACCACCACATCGGCCGGCTGCTCGACTACCTCGAGGAGACC
>Ga0335075_10017795_pt1 | contig 10561 bp, 9 predicted proteins | sample Lox_Sample_24_FD_206723 | JGI IMG/M metagenome (GOLD analysis project Ga0335075, IMG submission 206723) | Soil microbial communities from Loxahatchee National Wildlife Refuge, Florida, United States - Lox_Sample_2.4 | ecosystem: Environmental > Terrestrial > Soil > Wetlands | place: USA: Florida... | reverse complement strand
CGTGTCGACGCGTTCTGGATCGCGATCGACACCGCCAGCGCCGAGTTCACGGCCGCGACCAGGACCGCGATCCACGCCCCGCTCCACAGCCGGCGGGCGAGGTCGAAGATCTGATTGGAGGTCGTGAAGTGACCGGCTGCGACGTCGGTCGTGCCGTGCCCGACCAGCACGCCCCAGTTCACGAACGCATAGAACACGGTTACGCCGATCGTCGATAAGACGATCACGATCGGCAGATTGCGTTTGGGGTTCTCGGTCTCCTCAGCGAGCGGCGCCACCGCCTCGAACCCCGATAAGGCCAGGATCGTGAACACCACGCCCAGGTACAGGCCCTTCGCGCTCGGCAGGTTGTTCGGGTTGAACGAGTCGAAGTTGAAGCCGCCGTGGCCGGGCGAGGCGAGACCGAAGATCGCCAGCGCCAGGAAGATCCCCACCTCGAGTCCGCAGAGGACGAGCAATGCCTTCACCGATATCGAGATCCCGAACAGCGTGAATCCGGTCACGATCAGGAGGAACGCGAAGAACCACCAGTACCAGATGATGTGGACCCCGTACTGCTGCTGGATCGTCTGGTCGACGAGGAGCGCGGTGAACGCCAGCACCGACGACACCGCAATCGGGTCATACAGGAAGTACAGCCACGTGGTGATCCAGCCGGTGCGCGGTCCGATCGTCCGGCTGACGTAGAGGAAGTAACCACCGGCCCCGGTGAACTGCTTTGCCAGCTGTGTCAACACCACAGCCACGCCGAGGCAGATGATCCCACCGATGATGTACGCGATCGGCGCTGCGACGGCCGCGAAGCTGACGATGAACGTCAACCCCAGCAGTATGTTAAGGCCAGGGGCGATGTGAGTCACCGCCTGGACCATCCCGCCCCAGAAGCCAAGCGCGCCGGCCCTGAGTTCGGTGCCCGAAGCGACGTAGTTCACATCAGAAGCCGGGCCGTCAGGCGCTGTTATGACATCCGCCATTGCACTTATCTCCTTCCCAGCTGACCAGCGTTGGTAAAGAGCGCGTCGAATTCAGCGTCCTTCTCACCGGGAACCCATACGTGTTCCACGGTCAGAAGGTGTGCCTGCATCGCTTCGCGCGCCTGCTCTGGTTCGCGCGCCACGACCGCCTCGAGTATCCGGCGGTGCTCGCGTGTGGCCTCCGGCAGCCGCTTGAGCAGCCGGTTGGTGACGCGCCGGCTGAGCCTCTGCAGCTCGCCGAGCGAATCTAAGACGAAGGCGAGGATGACACTTTCGGTGGCAGCCGCGAGCTCGCGGTGGAACGCGACGTCAGCCTCCAGATACGCGTCGGGGTCGTGGATGAGCGTCGCCATCGTCTCGACGGCGGCGCGAGCCCGGCCGATTTGATCCTCGTCGGCTTGTAGCGCGGCGCGGGCGGCGACCTCGGGTTCGATCAGCGTCCGAACGTAGTGGACGTCGGCGAGGTATCGCCGGGCGACCTCGGGGTCGTCGATCAGCTCGATCATCAACGGGTCGAGCTGGTTCCACGCACTCGCGCGGCGCAGCTGCATGCGGCGCCCCTGGCGAACGTCGACGAAGCCTCGTTCGGCCAGTGAGCGGATGACCTCGCGCGCCGTCGTCTTGGAGACGCCGAATTCCTGGCAGATCTCGACCTCGGTCGGCAGCGGCACGTCGTCGCCGATCTCCCCGTTGGCGATCCGTCGAGCGAGCTCTCGCGTTACCTGATCGCTCAGCTTGACGAACCGGCCTTGGGCAGTTTGCTGCGCCCTCATCGCCCAAGTTGTATGGTAACCATGTGAATCGTGCGGACACTAACTCCGCGCCTCTGGGGCTGTCAAGAGGGCGCGAGTGCCGATGACGCGAGCGGTCGAGCTGGTCGACGTCGCGCCGCCGCCGCTTGAGCTGGCAGACGAGCTGCCGGCCATCTCCGGCGCGGAGTTCGAGGCGCGGATCGCATCTCTGCGCGGCGCGGTCGATGCCGACTGGATCGTCGTCTACGGCGATCGCGAGCACAACGCGAACCTGATCTTCCTGTGCAATCTCGACCCCCGGTTCGAGGAGGCGCTGTTCGTCATCGGGCCGGACAGCCGCACGCTCGTGCTCGGCAAGGAGGATGTCGGCTACGTCCCGATCGTCCCGATCGACGTCGATGTCGTGTTGTGCCCGACGTTCAGCCTGATGGGCATCGACCGCGCCGGCGGGCCGACGCTCGAGGAAGCGCTCCGTCAGATTGGGGTCGGCGCGGGCGCCCGGATCGGCGTCGTCGGCTGGAAGGCGCTCCACGCCGAGGAGTGGAACGGGCGCCGGCCGGCGATCTTCGCGCCCGCGTTCTTCGTCGACACGCTGCGGGACCTGGCCGGAGACTCGGGGACCGTGTTCGACGCCACGACCGCGCTGACGAGCCCGCGGTGCGGGCTGCGCACGTTCTCGAGCGCCGACCAGATCGCGATCTTCGAATGGGGCGCCGCGCGGTGCTCGGCGTGGGTGCACGCGATCATCGGCGCCGCACGGCCGGGGGAGAGCGAGCACGACGCGTTCCGCGCCTCGGGCTGGTCGGGCGAGCCGCTCAGCCTGCATCCGGTGTTCGCATCCGGCCCTGATGTAGCGGTCGGACTCAGGAGCCCCTCCTCGCGGCGGCTCGAGCTCGGGGACGCCGCCGTCGCCTGCATCGGCCTATGGGGCGGGAACTGCGCTCGCGGCGGGCTCGTAGCCGGCTCGGCCGCCGACCTCACCGCCGCCAGCGAGGGCTACCTGGAGCGGCTCGCAGTGCCGTACTGGCGGGCGATGGCCACCTGGTATGAGACGCTCGCGGTCGGTCTCGCAGGTGGCGAGGTGTTCGACACGGTGACGGAGCTCCTGGCCGGCGAGGAGTTCGCGTCCTCGTTGAACCCGGGCCACCTGATCCATTACGAGGAGTGGATGGACTCGCCGATCCGCACCGGCTCGACGGACCCGATCGCGAGCGGGATGGTCCTCCAGAGCGACATCATTCCGAGCGGAATCCGGCCCGGCTGGACGGTCAACTGCGAGGACACGGTCGCGATCGCCGACGCCGCGCTCCGCGAAGAGATCAAGGCCGGGCACCCCGAGCTGTGGGCGCGAATCCGAGCGCGTCAGGACTACATCCGAGACACGCTGGGCCTCGCCCTCCGCGATGAGGTGCTGCCGCTCTGTTGCACGGCCGCGTATTTCAGGCCGTTCTGGCTTGCGGCCGGGCAAGCCCTCGCGTTCACTCAGTAGGTCGCGCGGCCCCCGGAGAGGTCGAACACGGCGCCGGTCGAGAAGCTGCAGGCCTCGCTGGCCAGGAACGCGATCAGACTCGCGACCTCCTCGGGTTGGCCAAGCCGCTTCATCGGGATCCGCTCGACCATGTAGTTGACGTGCTCCTCGCTCATGTCGTCGAGCATCCGCGTCTGAATGACCGCCGGGGTCACGCAGTTCACCAGCACTCCCGTCTCGGCGAGGTCCTTGCCGATCGACTTGGTCATCGCGATCACCGCGGCCTTGGACGCCGAGTACGCGGCCGCCATCGGGTTGCCCTCCTTGCCCGCGATCGAGGCGACGTTGACGATCCGGCCGTAGCCGCGCGGCACCATCACGCGGGCGGCGGCACGGTTCGTGAAGAACACGCCGTCGCAGTTGACCCTGAACACGCGGCGCCACTCCTCGTCGCCGACGTCGACCGTGGCCAGCGAGTCGCCGCTCACGCCGGCCGCGCAGACCGCGATGTCGAGCGGGCCGAGCTCGGCGCCGACGCGAGCGACGGCCGCGTCGACGTCTTCTGAGCGACGCACGTCCCCGTCGATCGCGAGCACTCCGTCGAGGTCGGCGGGGCGCGAGTCGAACGTCGCCACCCGCGCGCCACCGGACTGCAACGTTCGGGCGACCGCGGCGCCGATGCCGCCGGCGCCGCCGGTGATCAGCGCGGTCCGGCCCTGGAAGTCGTACCGAGCGCTCGTCACAGGAAGCTGATGGCGTCAGAGATCACGGGCGCGCGACCCCGGAGGAAGTCCAGGTCGCATCCCTCGTTGGCCTGCAACACGTGGTCCTCGTAGAGCTGGCGGTAGCCGCGCTCATCCTTGCGCGCCGGCGGCGTCCAGGCGGCGCGCCGGCGCTCGAGCTCGGCGTCGTCGATGACGACGTCAAGCGTTCTCGCCTCGACGTCGAGCCGGATCCGGTCTCCGGTCTGCACCAGTGCGAGCGGCCCGCCGACCGCCGATTCCGGCGCGACGTGGAGCACGACCGCGCCGTACGAGGTGCCGCTCATGCGCGCGTCGGAAACCCGCAGCAGGTCTGAGACTCCCTGGCGCAGTAGCTTCGCCGGGATCGGCATGTGACCCCACTCGGGCATGCCGGGCGCGCCGACCGGGCCCGCGTTGCGCAGCACCATCACCGTGTCGGCATCGACGTCGAGGTCCGGGTCGTCGACGCGCGCGGCGAGATCGTGGATGTCCTCGAATACGATCGCCGTGCCCTCGTGGTCGAGCAGGCGCCGCTCGGCGGCCGAGATCTTCATCACCGCGCCGTCGGGGCACAGGTTCCCGCGCAGCACGACCAGCGACCCTCCGGGGTCGAGCGGGTTCAAGCGCGGACGGATCACGTCGCCGTTGATGATCTCGGTCGGGACCGACTCGAGGTTCTCGCCCATGGTTTGACCCGTGACCGTGAGCGCATCGAGGTGCAAGAGGTCGCGAATCTGCTCGAGCACCGCCGGCAGCCCGCCCGCGTAGTAGAAGTCCTCCATCAGGTGATTGCCGGCGGGCTTGAGGTTTACGAGCCACGGCGTCGTCTCGCACAGCTCGTCGAACAGTCCGAGCGGGAGGTCGACCCCGAGGCGGCCGGCATACGCGATCAGGTGGATGATCGCGTTGGTCGATCCCGAGATCGCGTGCAGCGATCTGATCGCGTTCTCGAACGCATCGCGGGTCAGGATGTCCGTCGGACAGAGGTTGCGTTCGACGAGCTCGACGATCTGACGTCCGGCGGCCTCGGCGACGTGCGCTCGGCGCGAGTCGACCGCGGGGATCGCCGCCGCCCCGGGAAGCGTCAGCCCGAGCGCCTCGGTCATGCAGGCCATGGTCGACGCCGTCCCCATCGTCATGCAGTGCCCGTTCGAACGCGACATCGAGTTCTCAATCTCGGTGAAGTCGCTTTCGCTGATCCGGCCGGCACGGAGCTCCTCGTGGTAGTGCCAGCAATCCGAGCACGAGCCGAGCTCTTTCCCACGCCAGTGTCCGCTCAGCATCGGGCCGCCGGTCACGACGATCGTCGGGATGTTCGCCGAGCACGCGCCCATGATCGCCGCCGGGTTGGTCTTGTCACAGCCGGTCAGCAGGACGACGCCGTCGAGCGGATAGGAACGGATCGACTCCTCGACGTCCATCGCCATCAGGTTGCGGTACAGCATCGCCGTAGGCTTCATCAGCGACTCGCCCAGTGACATCACCGGGAACTCCCGCGGGAAGCCACCGGCCTGGAGTACTCCGCGCTTGACCGCCTCGGCCAGCCCGCGCAGGTGGACGTTGCAGTTGACGAGCTCGGACCAGCTGTTGCAGATGCCGATCACCGGCCGGCCGCGGAACGTCTCGTCGCCCACGCCGGTCGACTTCAGCCACGAGCGGTGGAGGAACCCGTCGAGATCGCGACGGTCGAGCCATTCCGAGCTGCGGCGACCATTGGCGTGCTCGTATCCACCGCTTCGCATCGTCGGCATTTGGGTTCCTTTCGTTGGCGGTTAGGAGGAGTGCTCGAGGACGATCTTCGCGACTATGCCGTCTCGGTCGTCCATCAATCGCATGGCGTCCTTGAACTCAGCCGCCGGGAAGCGATGGGTGACGATCGGGTCGAGCTTAAGCACGCGGTCTGAGACCAGCCCGACCACGCGTGACCAGACCGCCGCCGGATAGGCGAGGCTGCCGATCAACGCCATGTCCTTGCCGGCCAGCAGGTCCGCCGGCAACGTCAGCGACCGGTCGTCGCCGGCGAGCCCGAGCAGGACCGCGCGGCCTCCGGGGCGGCAGATCTCGGCGGCGAGGGCGATCGCGGCGGGGGAGCCCGCGGTGTCCACCACGAGGTCGAGCTCGGCTGCCGCCGGCGTGTCGCCGCCGCCGGTCAAGACGACTTCACTCGCGCCGAGCGCCGTCGCCAGTTCGAGCTCCGCCTCGCGGATCCCATAGGCGACGAGCCGCGCCGGCGAGTGCAGCCGCAGCAGCGCGATCGCGAGCGAGCCCAATGTGCCGATCCCGATCACCCCCACGGTCTCGCCGGGCTGGGGCCGCGCCTTTTCGAGACCGTGGAGCACGACCGACGCGGGCTCGATCAGCACGCCGGCGTCGAACGAGACGTGGTCGGGCAGCCGGTGGACGACGCGTGCCGGCACCGTGACCAGTTCGGCGTATCCGCCCGGGCGCGTGAACCCGAGCGCTTCGATTCGTTCGCACCAGTGTGTCTCGCCTCGGCGGCACGGGGCGCAGCGGTTGCAGCCGATCAGCCCCTCGCAGACGACCCGGTCCCCGACGCGGACCGCCTCGACGTTGCCCCCGACCTCGACCACGGTCCCCGACCATTCGTGGCCGGGAATGACCGGGAAGTGGACCCAACGCGGGTCGGTGAAGAGCCCGGTCATCACCTCGATGTCGGTCCGACAAAGCCCGGCCTCGCGGCTGGCGACCAACACGTCGTCGGGACCGACGGCGGGCGCGTCGACCTCTCGGTAAGTGACCTCGTGTGGTCGCTCGACGACGACCGCCTTCATGCCGGGCTTATTCTAAGAGCCGTGAGCGCCACCGGGGATCTTGCGCGCCGCCTGTCGGCGGTGTACACGGGCGCTCTGACTGATGTGCTCGACCGTCACGGGTACCTCCAGCAGACGCTCGCGGCCGAGATCGTCCCACTGCGCCCCGGCATGCGGCTGGCGGGACCCGTGTATCCCGTGCTTGGCCGCCCGCATCCCGGTCACGACTACGACACATCGATCCGGCGGATCCTCGAGATGCTCGGTTCGGTTCCGCCGGGCAGCGTCGCGGTCTACGAGACCAACGATCGCACCGCCGCGCACTTCGGCGAGCTGTCGGCGACGTCGCTGGCGTCGCGCGGATGTGCCGGCGCGGTACTCGACGGTGGGGCGCGGGACGCGGAGTACATCCTGCGCGAGGACTTCCCGGTGTACTCGCGCTACGTGACGCCGCAGGACTGCGTCGTGCGGTGGGAGCTGATGGGGCACGGCGACGTCACGATCGTCGTCGGCGGCGTCCGGATATCCCCGGGTGACTGGATCGCCGGCGATCGCGACGGCCTCGTGATCATCCCGGGTGAGCGGCTGGAGGAGATCCTCGCCGAAGCCGAGGAGAAGGTCGCGACCGAGAGCGAGATCCGCTCGTCGGTCAGGGACGGCATGCTCCCGCTCGAGGCATACGAGCGGTATGGCACCTTTTAGAGCCGCGCCTGGACCCACTCGCGTCCGGCCCGGATCGCGGCCTCGGTCGCGGGCAGAAACTCCATCGCGAGCGGCCCGGTGTAGCCGTTGTCGGCGAGCGCCTCGAACACCGCCGCGAAATCGAGATGCCCACTGCCGGGCTCGCGGCGCTGGCTGTCGGCGAGGTGGACGTGCGCGATGTGCTCGGCATGGGCGCGCAGCGAGTCGGCGATCGAGTCCTCCTCGATGTTCATGTGGAACACGTCGGCCATCAGCCGGACGTTCGGCGAATCGATCAGCCGGCGCAGCTGATCGGCGTCGTCGAGCGTCCTGAGCAGGTGGGTCTCGTAGCGGTTGAGCGCTTCCAGCGCGATCACAAGCTCGTCGCCAGCCACGGCTTCGACCGCGCTGCTGATCGTCTGCGCGGCGCGATCGAGCTCCGCCTCACGGCCACTCCGGTGCGGCTCGGTCCGAAACGTCGGGACGAGCACGAGCGTGCCGGCGCCCAGCGCGTGCGCCTGCTCGAGGCAGGTGCGCAGGTAGTTGCCGGCCTTGCGCCTGACGTGTTCGCTCTCGTGCGCGCAGTCGCGGTCCGGATAGCCGAGTCCGATCCAGCACATCGAGGAGACCGTGAGGCCGCGTGCCTCGAGGCGCTCGTGCGCGGCAAGGACATCGAGCTCGGGCACGGCCGCGATCTCGATCGCCGGATACCCCGCGGCCGCCACTCGGTCGATCGCCTCGCTGGTGCTCGCGGCCTGAAGCGTCCATTCGCTAACGCTAAGCACGTTCACGACGGCAAAGATATAGCCACCGGGATCGGCTGGATACGCGTTAGATTCGGCGCATGACGCGTCCGCTCAAGGCCGGAGTGATCGGCGTCGGCCAGGCTGGCGGTCCGCACATCGAGGCGATCGGACGGACCGGGTTGGCGGAGGTCGCCGCTCTCGCCGCGTCGTCGGAAGGGTCGGCGCGAGAGGCGGCGGATCGCTACGCGGTCGCCGAGGCCCACGCTGATTGGCGCGCGCTCGTCGAGGACCCCGCGATCGATGTAGTGCACAACTGCACGCCCAACCACCTCCACGCTGAGGTCGCTCGCGCGGTGCTCGCGGCGGGTAAGCACCTGATCACCGAAAAGCCGCTCGCCACCAATCTCGAAGACGCCACCGCGCTTGTGGCGGCTGCCCGAGAGAACCCGGTGACGACCGCGTTCTGCCACAACTACCGCAACTACGCAATGGTCACCGAGGCGCATGAGCTGGTCAAAGGCGGCGCGATCGGCGAGGTCTTCCACATTCACGGCGTCTACCTGCAGGACTGGCTCGCCGACGGTGGCGTGCGCAACTGGCGCCTGGACCCGGTGCAGAGCGGGGTCTCGACGACGTTCGCCGATCTCGGCACCCACTGGTGCGATCTCGCCACGCACTTGACCGGCCGGCGCGTCGAGTCGGTGTGCGCCGCGATCGCGAGCCGGCACGGGCGGCCGATCGATGACCACGGCGGGGTCCTCTTCAGGTTCGACGGCGGCGCGCTCGGGACGCTCGTCGCCTCGCAGGTCTCCCCCGGCGCGAAGAACAGTTTGCGGATTCGTCTCGATGGATCAGAGGGATCGCTCTTCTGGGACCAGGAGCGTCCCGAGGTGCTATGGCTCGGGCGCCACGGCGGACCGACCGAGCTGCGCCACAAGGCGGCCGGGCAACTGCACGAGCGCGCGGAGCGTCGCGCGCACCTGCCCGCCGGCGAGATCGAGGGTTGGAACACGACATTCGTCAACCTGTTCGCGTCGGTCTATCGGACGATCCTCGGTCACCCGGTTCCCGGGGACGAGCTGGTCGCGACGCTCGCGGACGGGCTGGCCCTGATGCGCCTGATCGACGCCGTCACCCGGAGCAACGCCGAGCGCGCGTGGGTGAACGTGACGGCGCCCGGCGATTCGACGGCACTTGCGTAACCACCAAATGGAGGACAGATGAACCCTGAGACGTCGATGGCCGAACTCGAGGCCGATCAGATCAGACGGGCCAAGGAGTCGGGCCGGACCCCGGTCGTGTTCGTCCACGGTCTTTGGCTGTTGCCGTCGAGTTGGAATCGGTGGGCCGAGTTCTTCGAGGAGGACAACTTCGTGGCGCTCACCCCGGGCTGGCCTGATGACCCGCTCACGGTCGAGGAGGCCAAGGCCCATCCGGAGGTGTTCGCAGGCAAATCGATCGGCGACGTCGCTGCCCACTACGAGTCGATCATCACCCAGCTTGATCACACGCCGGTGATCATCGGCCATTCGTTCGGGGGGCTCATCACGCAGATCCTGGCCGGACGCGGTCTCTCGGCGGCCGCCGTGGCGATCGATCCCGCACCGTTCCGGGGCGTACTGCCGCTGCCGATCTCCGCGCTGCGCGCCGCTCGCCCCGCACTTGGCAATCCCGCAAACCGCCACAAGGCGATCCCGCTCACCTATGAGCAGTTCCGCTACGCGTTTGCCAATGCCGTCGGGGAGGACGAGGCCAAGGCGCTTTATGAGGAGTTCGCGGTGCCGGCGCCCGCCGAGCCGCTGTTCCAGGCCGCGGCGAGCAATCTAAACCCGTGGACTGAGGCGAAGGTCGACACCGAGAACCCGAATCGCGGACCGCTGTTGATCGTCTCGGGCGAAAGGGACCACACGGTGCCGCCGGTACTGGCCAACGCCGCTTACGAGCGTCAATCGCGCAACGTGGGCGTGACCGAGATCGTCGAAATGCCCGGACGCGGCCACGGGCTCACGATCGACCACGGTTGGCGAGAGGTCGCCGAGACCGCCCGCGCGTTCGTGCGGCGGTTCGTCTGAGTCGATCTCGTCCCCTCAGCTGTGCCTGAGCGCCGCGCGGGCGGCGGCGTCGCCGGGCACGCCGTGCACCGCCCCGCCGGGGAACGCCGCGGCGCTCCCCAGATACAGCCCGTCCAGCGGTGTGCGGTACGGGGAGAGCCTGGGGGCGGGCCTGAAGACGACCTGGCGCAGCCGATAGCTGCCGCCGCCGACATCGCCGCCGACGAGGTTGCGGTTGCGCCGCTCCAGGTCTGCCGGGCCCATGACGTGCCGCGCCAGGACCCGGTCGCGGAAGCCGGGCGCGAACCGCTCGATCTGCGCCTCCATCCGTTCCACGTGTCGTTCGAGCTCTTGGCGCCAATCGATGCCGGTCTG
>Ga0335075_10017794_pt1 | contig 10561 bp, 8 predicted proteins | sample Lox_Sample_24_FD_206723 | JGI IMG/M metagenome (GOLD analysis project Ga0335075, IMG submission 206723) | Soil microbial communities from Loxahatchee National Wildlife Refuge, Florida, United States - Lox_Sample_2.4 | ecosystem: Environmental > Terrestrial > Soil > Wetlands | place: USA: Florida... | reverse complement strand
AGTCTGGCCGATGCCGCGCCGATCAAAGATTTGCAGCCGACCGATCTCACGCTCGATGTCAATGGCAAGCCAGCCAACTTTCAATTTTCTCGTCCGTGGAGCAGCACGATTAACCCGAAGACTGGGCAGGCCGACGATCGGCCGAATATGCTGATCATCCTTCCCGCCGGTGGCCCACTTGACCGCAACGATGTCGTCAACGAAGCCGTCGCCGCCCTGAAAACCGCCCCTATTGCTGGCTGGAATATTTCCATTTTGGATGACAGCGGCAATCAGACCAAATACACCCGCCAACTTCCGCTGGTGATCACTGAGCTGGAGAAGATCGGTGTCGAAGGCCCACAGTCCACAAATCTTGCGGATTGGCGCCATACCGCAGCCGTTGCCATTTCCAGCATGCGCGATCTGCCCGGTCGCCGCGTCGTCCTCTCGCTCGGCGATCTGTTTCATGAAGTTGTCTATCAGGGTTATGACCAGATCTACAACGCGTTTGAGGTGATTGACGTGTCCACCGCCGCTCGCGCCGACGGCGTCATTCTCTACTCCGCGGACAGTTCCAAGGAGATCGATGCACTGCGCAGATTTCCTGCACCGTATTCGCTGGTCGGCGCCGGGCCCTGGATGCTTCTCTCCGACAACAATTTCCTCGATGGTTGGATTTGTGGCCCAATCGCAGACACTATACAAAAGATCCGCAATGACGGTATGGCCGCATATGACATGGACCTTCACCTGACACTGAAGCAGATGGATGGGCTGCCCCATACCGTTTCCGTCATGGCAAATCGCAAGCAGATGATCCTGAACGCGCCCACCTTCTACATAGCGCCCAGCCTGACGCAACTGCAGGAACTCTCCCGGGTCTCTGCGCCGTTACGCAAGGCACTCAGGAATCCGCGTTCGAACCCGGATTCGCCGCTCCAACTCGGCACCCAGATGGAATACTTTCCCCACCCAGACGGCAAAACCGGAACACAGGTGGTGAGCACTGGACTGTTGTGGACGGGCAGCACTCCGCCTCCCTCTCCAATGGAATTGGCGGAGCAATTCCAACAGACCACGACAGGATTCAAGCTGGCCACAACGGTGAACCGCATGGATTGGTATGCGCGCGAACCCATCTGGAACACGGCGATTGACGTCACCCCTGGAGATTATCGCCTGAACGTCGCAGCCGCCGACCCGACCGGAAAAATCATCGCCGGCCAGTCAAAGGATTTCAGCGTCGCTCCGACGGACCCTGATGAAACCGTTCGCATCAGTTCGCTTGTCATCGGCAGGTCGTGCTTGTTTGTGCCGCCGCAAAGTGGGGGTCAGCCGGCCCAGTCCCGGTCAATTGACTATCTGCGAGCGGGTAACTGCACGATCCAACTGGAGCCAAGCCATTCCTATTCGCCACTGGACGTTGTCTGGACGCTTGTTCGCATCACGCCGATCGGAAAACTCGCGAATCGCCCCGCAAAGGATTGGAAGGGCGATTTCATCCTGGTTGATGACAAGGGTTCAAGCCTTGCGAAACAGCCGGTTCATTGGCTCGAAGGGGAAGATGGCAGCTTCGTCGGTACATCGGCATTTCAGCTGGGTGATCCTAAGCTGAGGCTGGAAGATGGGGAGCATGCCATTGTGCTGACACTGAGAGGTCCTGGCATTGAAGAGGATTACTCCGAAGACGCGCCATTTCTCGTGTTTGGCGCCGGAAACAGTGCCGACTCTCATGGCCACCGCTAAACACGCGTGAGATCGGTGTCCCACGGGTCGACGCACGACTGACGATACGCCTCGCAGCGGCCTTGAACTAGAAAGGAATCAAATGTATTGGTAGACCGGCGCGCTCAAACGATTGCCACTGCGGCCTGCTCCCGCTGCAGACGCTGCTCTCGCAGCAAACTGCGCAGCCGCAGCCTGGCAGAAAAGACGGTGCGCTGAACGGCATGTTCTGATGTTTGCAGCAACCCCGCGATCCGAGCATTGTCATAGCCTTCCACATCGCGCAGCAAAAAGCATAATCGCTCTCTCTCCGGCATCTGCCAAACGGCCTCTTCCAAATCAGTCCGGCGAACATTCCGATTGCCTATGCCCTCGACATCCGATGCGACTGCCGGAACGGGATTGAGAGAAAAGCGCCGATGAAGCTGCGACAACAGTGCCTTGTCCAGCGTCGCAATGGTCGGCGCCGTGTCCTGCTCGAACGCTTCGATGAATGTGGACTGCAAGATGTCTTCGGCTTCCCTTTCGTCGCCCGTCATGTAGTACGCGACAGAGAAAATGTGATGGCGATGACTTTCGAACACGTCGCGCTGTTCAGCCTGCGTGTTATAGCGCTGTGTAACCCTAACGATTATTGACTGTGAAACCGTCGCTGGTCGCGGTAACATCATTCCGGCGGAGGGTCCTATGTTGGAGTCGGAGAAAAACGGCATGCCTTGCAAACCTTGGTAAGCATGCGGTGGGCCACTCGATCGTTTCACCCATTTCCCGCAAGGGTATGTGCCCTTACGTAACGATTTTCATTTTGGCGTAGGATTTGCCACGCCTTTAGGATAGAAGGGCAGCCCTACACGCAAAAGAAGCATCTAAGGCGAGGCATTGACGTATAGTGGCACATGAATACCACCTATGAGTACCTCCTTGCCATATAGGTACTTTGGGGCTTCATTAGTGAAAATCATGTCTGGCATTTTTACCTTGAATGTTGAACACTTTACCAGGCTGTCCTAACTGATTCTCTCTGAGTTACTTGAGGCGGAATGACTGAGGAATCTTCAGCAATCGTGACGGAAAGCTCAGCACGACCGTCTTCGCCAGTGGGCCAGATTCTCTTGATCTCAGAAGATACTGGCCAGGCGAACACCATCGCCCAAATCCTGCAAGATCAAAAGCTTCCATTGCTTTCCTGCTCTTCCCCGGAACAAGCCATTGAAGCCCTGGGCGCCGATTCCGCGAAAAATCCGCGCATCAATCTGGTTCTGCTGGATACCGGTCCAAATGCAAAGCATCTTTTCCCATGGCTGCGAGAAGTCACCGAGAACCTTTTAGCCCCCCTGGTGCTGTTGTGGAACTCTGATCGAGTTCAGATTCCCATCGTGCTGATCACGGATTCCCACCATGTGCCGCAAGCCGTGCAGGCTCTTCAGATGGGAGCCTACGACTACATTTTGAAACCTTTTTCCGCGGATGAACTCTTGGCCACGGTGCGCAGAACCCTGCAATATCGCCGCCTGCAAACCCAGAATGACTTGTTCCGGCACCACCTGGAGCAGCTAATCACCGCCCGCACCGAAATGCTGCAACACAGCATGCGGCAGCTGGAAAACTCGTATGACGTCACCCTAGAGGCGTTGGGCAACGCCCTCGACTTGAAAGATGCTGAAACCGAAGGACACTCGAAGCGAGTGACCGCCTACACCCTGGCCCTGGGTCGCGCCGTCGGCTTGCCGGAGCCGCAGTTGCGCGTCGTCGGACGCGGTGCTTTCCTGCACGACATTGGGAAAATGGCGATTCCGGATGCCATCCTGCGCAAGCCGGCCAAGCTGACCCTGGAAGAGCGGGCCGTCATGCGCACCCATACCGAGCTGGGATATCAGATGATCCGCAAAATTCCTTACTTGCAGGAGGCGGCCGAGATCGTCTACTCCCACCAGGAACACTTTGACGGTTCAGGATATCCACGCGGACTGCGCGGCGAAGAGATCCATATTGGCGCTCGCATCTTCGCGGTTGCCGACACCTTCGACGCCATCACCTCCAACCGTCCCTATCGCAAAGCCAATACCATGGAGGCTGCGCGTAAAGAAATTCTTCGCTGCGCCGGAACCCAGTTCGATCCGTCGATCGTCGACGTCTTCGTCGCCACACCGGACTCCATTTGGCTCGACTTGCGCGAGGGCATCATGCGCGACGGGTTTGCCTTCTCTCCGTTCGGCTACACCTTCGGCAACATCCCGTAGATCGTTCGCACCCATCACTTCCTGCTCCCCTTTGCCAACTTTGTGCAGCAAGGTCGAGAATGACTGCACGGGCGTTTCTCTTCCTAGAAGCGAGATGGAGTTCAACCATGGGCAGGCTTTCAGATAAAGAAATCCAGGAAAAATTGCCGGCGCTGGATGGCTGGAAATACGAAGGGGGCGCGCTGATCCACGATTATGCCTTCGCGGATTTTACAGCCGCGTTTGGGTTTGTGGTGCGACTAGCGCTGCTCGCCGAAAAAACAAATCACCATCCTGACATCGATATCCGCTACAACAAACTGCGCGTCGCGCTGGTTTCGCACGACTCCGGAGGCGTGACCGCTCGTGATGTCTCCATGGCCGCAGAAATCGGCAAGCTCTCGCAACATTGAAAATTATCCACGCACGGCCCACTGAGGACACAGCATGCCAATCACAAAGTATGAAGGAATGACGCTCACGAAAAAGGTGATCGTGTTAGAAGAAACCTGGTTAGTAAACTGCGTCTTGCGCGAGTGCGTGATTTTCTATTCAGGCGGATCCTTCGACGTGGTGAATGCGACCTTCGATAGCTGCGAATGGAAGTTTCAGGGCGCGGCGCAACTCACTTTCTCTTTGATGTCGATGATCGGTCTAATTCCGCCGCCGCAACTGTCCGCGCCTGTACAACCGTCCACTGGTTCGGTCAACTAAACGAGTCTCAAATCCGACCTCGATTTCGGCCTCGCCGATTCGACGGCGCGCATGAGCTCGCGCCTTGTTCGTCAACAAAACATTCTTCTCGTAACAACTGGGGGCTTGGAGTATCATTGGCGTCAAATTCTACGGTCTCCTGCGCTGAAAACCAATGAGCACTCGGCCTGAAAAACTGACTGAAATCCGCGATCGAGAAGTCTCAGTCATCACCGGACATAAGTTTTTTCTTTTGTTCGTTTTTCTCCTGTTGTATCTGATCCTGTATCCATACACGCAGAATAAGGGTGTTGCCTACTACACTCTCCGTGTCCTGGGAATCGGGATTACGCTACTTAGCGTCTATGCGATCAGCTTCCGCCGCAGTCTGGTCTTCGTCGGCATGGCGCTGGCGGTTCCGGCTGTATTGGAACATCTGCGCATCGCGCGATGGGACGCAAGTGCCATGTCGATGCTGACCATAGCCCTCACGCTTGCCTTCGATACCTTCATCATCGTTGTGATTTTTCACCGCGTGTTTGTTCACAAACAGCCCACTGCGGAGACGATTTACGGCGCGCTGTGCATTTATCTGTTGGTTGGGCTCGGCTTTGCCAGCCTCTACACTCTGCTGGCCGCAGTGCAGCCACACGCCTTTTATCTCGATCCGATCACAAGCTTCAATGCGACCCTGAACCGGTTTGACTTCATCTACTACAGCTTCGGAACCATGACGTGTTTGGGAGCCAACGGAATTAGTGCGGTTTCAAATCAGGCGAAGTCATTATCGCTGATCGAAGCCATCCTCGGCGTGCTGTATCTCGCGGTGTTGATCTCAAGGCTTGTAGGTGCTCACTATAGCGCCTCAACCGAAAGATAGTGATTGCAAGACGCCTCGAATCCCCGCCACTACATCAAATCAGAGACGAATCCGAACGAGTGTTCGCGTAACAATTGACCGACGTGCCGCATATTTCCTGTCCGCAAAGCATCGATGATCGGCCGATGCGAAAGGATCGCTTCCGGCAGTCGGTCCACTCGCCGTTGTACGTTCAAACGCGCGCGCATGCATATTCCCAGCGATTTCCAGGCTCGCACCACTTCCTGATTCTGGCAACGCTCCATAATGCAACGGTGAAAGTTACGATTGTGGCATGCCACGGCTTGCAGGTCTCCCGCTTGTGCCGCCGACCGCATCGCAGCGTATTCCTTTTCCAGGGTGAGCACTGATTCCTCTGGAAAATCGCTGATGAATTCTGTGGCAGCCTGTTCCAGAATGCCGCGGAGTTGATAGGCATCACGCAGCTCTGTTGGTGACAGCTCGCGTACACGCGCGCCGCGATATGGCTCCGATCTCACCACCCCGATAGCTTCCAATTTGCGCAGCGCTTCGCGCACCGGCGCCTGGCTCACGCGAAACTCGCGCGCCAACGTCAACTCCTTGAGCCGCTCTCCCGGCTGATAGGTGCCGTCCATAATGCGTTCCAGGATTGTCCACCGTACGCGATCGTGTGCGCGATTTCGATCTGCACTGGAGCCGGCACCTGGGTTTCTTTCACCCTCTTCCGCCATCATCGACGCAATCACGGACTTGATCTCCTCCGTGGAAGCCCGAGTGATGACGCGCTCAGAACTTGCATCGTCAACACCCGGTGGAACTGTTTCAGGTCGGCTCATCGTTCGTTTCCGTTCCAAAATCAACTTGAAGCTGTCTCATAAACTCGAAATCATTCGTGCGGCAACTGGCTGCGATCCCATCCGCCACCCAATGCCTTCACAAGCAGAACGCTGGCGGTCATGCGTCGAGTGACAAGATTTGCAGACGTCAACTCGTTGGACAGCACGACGTCCTGCGCCTGAATCACGTTCAAATACGGATCCAGTCCGCGCGTGTACAGCTTCAGGGCAATATCCATCTGTTGTTGCGCGGAGGCCACTGCCAGATTCTGCGTCTGCGTTTCGCGTTCCAGGATGCGCAGCGCGACCAGGTTGTCTTCCACCTCCTGATACGCAGTCAACACGGTCTGGCGATAATTGGCCACGGTGCCGTCGTAGTTGGCCTGCGCAATAGTGTTCGACGCATGACGTTGTCCCCAGTCCACCAGCGTATCGGCAGCGGACAGACCCGCTGACCAGAACGTGCTTGGACCCGTGAACCAGTTTCCCGGGCGTCCGCTATCGAATCCGCCGGCGCCTGAAAGAGAAAAGTTCGGGTAGTACGCGGCGCGAGCGATGCCGATCTGCTCGTTGGCAGCGGCCATCTGGCGCTCTGCGATGGCGATATCCGGACGCCGTTCCAAAAGCTGCGACGGTAAACCGGGCGGAATCGAAGGCGGCGTGTACTCGACGACACGCGCCGGAATCGTGAGCGATGCGGGTGGCTCCCCGATCAGGATCGCGATCGCATGTTCGTCCTGGGCGCGCGCAATGCCTACATCCTGATCCTGCGCGCGCGTCATTTCCAGCTGGGTGCGCGCCTGCTGCACATCCAGTTGCGAATCCAGGCCGGCGTGGAACAACTGAGTGGTTAGCAGCAGCGCCTTCTCATCTGCCGTGACAGTAGCGTCCAGGATCGACTGTTGCGCATCCAGGCCTCGCATCTGGAAATAGTCGAGCGCCAATTCCGCCTGCAGAATCAACTGCACATTCACCACATCGGCGGCGCTGGCTTGCGCATTCTCGCGTGCCGCGCGAACGGTGCGCCGTACCCGACCCCAGACGTCCGGCTCCCAGCTAACATTCAGGGGCAGCGAAAAGTCGTTATACTGGTTCTCGATTCCAGGAAAGTACGTGGCTCGATTTTCCGATTCGCGTACGCGAGTTGCATCCACCCCCGCACCTAAGAACGGAAAATAATTGGCGCGCTGATACTGCACCATGGCGCGCGCCTGGGTATATTGCGTCTTGGCGACTTTCAACGACTGGTTGGAGACACTTACTTTGTCCTCCAGCGAATTCAGTTCCGGATCCCCATACACTTCCCACCAATGCCCGCGAATCTGTTGGTCAGCTGGCTGCGCAGGTTGCCATCCAGCCACCGATTTGAATTCAGGCGTCGTCGGCGCACTCGGCCGGTGATAGTTCGGCCCTACCGTGCATCCGGTCGCGCAGAAGATCAGCGCCATTGCCGCCCACTTGCTCGTCCTGGAAAAACTACACGTCATGAAGGGTTCCCTGAATCCGACGAGTTGGCCGGTGTGCCATCGCCGGACGACGAACCTTGCTGCACCGGCTTGCCATCGACATCGACCACATTCACCGCTTCATTTTCCGTAATCGAATCCGGTGGATTGTTGATGACACGATCCTGCACCGTCAGCCCGCTGAGCACCTCAATTCTTGTGCCCCAGTCGCGGCCCACCGTGATCACCTTCAGATGCGCATGATTTTGTGCATCGACAGTGACAACGCGCAACCCCTCGGAGCGGAAGAGCAGCGTGTCAACCGGAATAATCATCGCCGGATGCTTGATCGGGAGTTGCAGATGAACCTGTCCATACGCACCCGGCAACAACGCATGTTTAGGATTGGGAATATCGACTTCGACCAGCAGCGTGCGCGTATTCAGGTTGATCGCATCCGCCGTTCGCACAATCGTCCCTTTGAAAATCCGGCCCGGATATGCCGGAGTATCGATGTCTGTCTTCACGCCGGGTCGAGCTTCGGATACATATACCCCGGGAACACTGACGAAGATTCGCACCGTATCCATGCTGGAGATATGGAACAATTCCTGCGGGCCGTTCGTGCTGGTGCCGGTCGTGGAGACGTTGCCGCCAAGATTGCTGGAGCTGCCGGTTCCGCCGTTGCTTCCGGAATCCACCAGTTGGCCAACGTCGATATTGCGGGCTGTGATCACTCCATCAAAAGGCGCATAGACGCGTTCGAACGACTGCATTTCCAGCATTTGATTCAAGGTTTGTTGCGCCGCTACCACCGATGCCGCCTGCGCGCTTTCCGTCTGCGTTGCCGTGTCGATCGATTGCTTTGATACCGCTTCCGTTCCCCGCAATCCTTCGTAGCGTTGCGCGGTCACTTTTGCTAATCCCAGATTGGCCTTGGCCGTATTCAGGCTGGCTCGAGCCTCATCCACCTGTCGGTCGAGTTCCGGAGTTTCGATCACTGCGAGCAGCTCGCCCTTGTGCACGTGTGCGCCAATGTCGTGGTACCAGGCCTTCACGTAGCCATTGGTCCGGGCATAAATCGGCGCATCGGTATAGGCCTGAATCGTTCCCGGCAGCAGTACCTCCTGCATGGGCTCGCCCATCTGCGGAGTCACCACGGAAACGTCCGGCACAGCCATGCTGTCTGTCTCTTTGCGCAACGCGGCACGCGCATGCATGCGAGGAATAATCCCGGTGATCGCCACCACGACGGCGACGATGAACAGCACGATCACAATCGTCACAGTGCGCCGAGTCGCCTGTGGGGTGGGCTGCAGCGAGTGTTTCTGCGGCGCGCGTGAAGATGATGAGTGCGCTCTGGTGGTTTGCTTTTCCGTTTCACTCATGGCTCTTGCTCCTCAGAAGATTCGGCCAGAGGCTTCGATCTCCCATGCACCAGACTGAAAAATACTGGTACGAAAAACAACGTGGCAGCTGTCGCAAACAACAGACCCCCGATGACAGAACGTCCCAGCGGCGCATTCTGTTCGCCACTGGCTCCAATTCCCAATGCCATCGGAAACATGCCGATGATCATGGCCAGGGCCGTCATCAACACAGGACGAAAGCGCGTAAACCCGGCAATCATAGCGGCTTCAACAGCACTGGCGCCGCGTACCATTTCCTCGCGCGCAAAGCTGACCACCAGAATGCTGTTCGCTGTGGCCACACCCATGCACATAATGGAGCCCGTCAGCGCAGGAACACTGATATGGGTGCGCGTCAGGAAGAGAAACCACACAATTCCCGTCAGGGCGGCTGGCAGTCCCGCGATGATGACGAATGGATCCAGCCACGACTGAAAATTCACCACGATCAGCAGATACACCAGGACAATGGCAAACAGCAGGCCACCGATCAATCCCTGGGTTGACGACCGCATGGTCAGCACCTGACCGCGTACGACGATACGCGAGCCACGCGGCAGATGCTTTTGGGCACTGGCAACAACCTGATCCACGCGATTTGCCACCGAACGCAGGTCTGTCCCATCGACCGAACCGTAGATATCAATGACAGGAATCACATCATAGTGGCTGACGGATCCCGGCTCGACCCCGCGATGAACGCTGGCCACGTTGGAAAGGATCTGCAACGGCGCCCCGCTGGAACCGGTAATGGGAATGTTCTTCAGATCCTGCAGCGTATCCATGCGGTATTGCGGAGTTTGTACTGCAATGTCGTAACTGACGCCGCTGTTCCAGTTCAACCAAAACTGTGGCGAGGTCTGAAAGCTGCCACTCAACGAGGTCAACACGCTATCCGCCACGTCAGCCTGGCTTAAGCCAACCTGCTGCGCCTTCGTCCGGTCCACATTCACCGTCATATCCGGTGAGTCGAGCGATTGTTGAACATGCAGATCAACAGCGCCGGGAATTCTGCGCATCTGCGTCATCATCGATTCCGCCAATGCATGGTTGGCGTCAATATCCGCGCCGATAATCTGGACATCGAGCGGTGCCGGCAAACCAAAGTTCAGAATCTGGTTCACGATGTCGGTCGGCAGAAAATAAAAGGTCACGCCCGGATAGTCTCGCGCCAGCTTTACACGCAATTCGCGAATGTATTGCTCCGTGGGATGATGTTTCTTTTGCAGGGTCACCGTAGTATCGGCGTCCCATGAACCGCTGGTTCCGGAATTGCTGTAGGAAAGATTGATTCCGCTATAAGGCAGACCAATGTTATCGATGATGGTGCCGAGCTCGTCCTTCGGAATGGTCTCGCGAATCGTTTGATCCACCCGATCGCACAGCGCCGCCGTGTCCTCAATGCGCGTAC
>Ga0335075_10017793_pt1 | contig 10561 bp, 8 predicted proteins | sample Lox_Sample_24_FD_206723 | JGI IMG/M metagenome (GOLD analysis project Ga0335075, IMG submission 206723) | Soil microbial communities from Loxahatchee National Wildlife Refuge, Florida, United States - Lox_Sample_2.4 | ecosystem: Environmental > Terrestrial > Soil > Wetlands | place: USA: Florida... | reverse complement strand
TTGCTGGCGGCGCACGTGTCGATAGGCTACTGCGGACGGAACCGCAGGTGTGATCGAGGTTTTGCAACCAAGCCACACAATCAAACAAGCGACTTGCACGTCGCACCCACATATAAGCGTCGAACGAGCCTTCGGTGACGTAGCGGTAGATCGCCACTTCCTCGTTCTCGTTGCCCTGGCGCAGGATACGGCCATCGCGTTGCTCGACCTCGGCCGGCTTCCAGGGGGCGTCGAGGTGATGCAGGGCGACGAGGCGTTTCTGGACGTTGGTGCCGGTGCCCATTTTCTGGGTGCTGCCGATCAGCACGCGCACCGAACCTTGCCTCACCTTCTCGAAGAGGGCCTGTTTCTTGGCGTCGGATTCAGCGTCGCCGATGGCGGCGATCTGCTCACGGGGAATGCCGTGGGTGATTAGCTTCTCGATGATCTCCTCGTAGGGCGAGTAACCCCACTCCGTCGGGTTGACGCCCATGTCGGCGAAGATCATCTGGGTGCCGCGCGTCGGTGCGGTCTTGTTCCAGATGGAAACGACATTCTCAACCAGGCGATTGACCTTCGATTCCGGGAAGTCTGGGGCCGTGGGCGACAGCATCCGTGCGTCGGTGGCGAGCTTGCGGCCGTCGGTGGTGATGGAAAGCGCGTTATCGACACGCGGGTCCACTTTCTGTGACCGCAAGCGTTCGTAACGTTCCACCAGCTGCTGTTGCAATTCGTGCTGCTCGTCCGACATCGGGCAGGCCACGACGATCGGCTTGCCGCCTTCTAAGACGGGACGCGGCAGGTTCAGCATCTCGGCCGTCTGAACGTCGGAGAAAGCACGGAACATCTGCTGGAGTTCCGGCAGGTTGGTAAATCGTGCGAAGCGGCTTCGCGGCCTGAGTCCCGAACCGTCCGGGGAGATTTCCATCGTGTCGATGACTTCGCCGAAGGTGGCCGCCCAGGCGTCGAAATGCTCCAGGCCGCGGCTGCGCAACCCCTCGGGGTCGAGGAATCTCTGGAGGGTGAACATCTCGACCATCGTGTTGGAAATCGGCGTGCCGGTGGCGAACGTCACTCCATGCCCGGCGTGCTGCTCATCGAGGTAACGGGCTTTCATGTACACGTCGAAGGCCCGCTCGGAGCCTCCGGTCTGGATGCCGGCGACGCGCTCCATCTTGGTCGGCGTCTCCAAATTCTTGAAGTAGTGGGCTTCGTCAATAAAGACATGATCGACCCCTAATTCGTCAAATACCAGTCCGTCATCCTTCTTGTCCTCGGCGAGCAGGTCCTTCAGGCGTTCGGCCCGCGCCGCCTTCTGCTTCTCGATGGTCTTGATGAGGTTGCGGTTGGCGCCCTTGGCGCCTGCGTGCTCGCGTAGCAGCTCGTCATATTCGGCGATCTGCTCGCGGAGGAACTTCTCCTGGTAGTCCCGCGACATGCCGATCCGCTCGAAGCTGCTGTGGGTGACGATGATGCCGTCCCACTCGCCACTGGCGATCTTGGCGGTGAGCATCTTGCGGCGGTCGCGCGTCAAATCCTCCTTGGCGGCAACGAGCAGCCGGGCATTGGGGTAGAGCTGCATGAATTCGCGGGCGAATTGCTCCAAAAGGTGGTTGGGCACGACATACATGGGCTTCTTGATAAGGCCGGCCTGCTTCATCTTCATGCCGGTGGCGGCCATCGTGAAGGTCTTGCCGGTCATGCCGATATCGGCATGACCGGCATTATGCCGATTCCATGATTATGCCGTATCGAGAAACGAACTCCGCAAAATAGTGCAGCGGAAATCAACCTTGATGCGGCATAATTCTGAGACTTCAAAGTCTGCAGCCCGCATCATTTTGAACTATGATATAAGGGTGAATACATCCTACATTCCCCCCGGAAGGCTGGAGAGATTACGTGGCCATCCTCTCCATCCGTTTGTCGAACGCTATGTCGCTCAGGCAGAAGAGCAAAACTACAAGCCGAAGACGGTCATTTGGCATGTGCAACTGTTCACGCGGTGCAGCCGGTGGCTTCACCGAACTCGCCGCAAACTTCGCGATCTGAATGAACAGGTCGTTGAGCGATTTCTTGTTCAGGAACTGCCGCGTCGAGAGTCGTGGGCTGGCGCAATGCCTGCTTTTTGCCGCCTGCTTGCAATCTTGCGCGTCGAAGGCGTCGTACCGCCAGCGAACCCAATCGTGCGCACCTCAGCACAGCGCCTGGCCGACGACTACCGGTGTTATCTCGCAAACGAGCGAGGGTTGGGGAGCGCGACCATCAACAACTATGCGCGGCACGTCGATCAATTCCTCGACGAGCGATTCGGTCACCGCGAAGTTAAAGTCTCCGCGCTTCGAGCGCAAGACGTCATTACGTTCGTGATGAGTCAATCGCGGCAGCACAGCCGTAGCTGGATGTTGCAGGTGGTAAGTGCTTTGCGGTCCTTCTTGCGATTCATGCACTATCGAGGGCATACCGCAACCGATTTGTCGCCGGTTGTGCCAATCGTGGCAAATTGGCGGAAGGCCACATTGCCGAAACATCTCCCCGCCGAGACGGTGGAGCGAGTGCTCAACGGATGCGACCTGACGACCGCCGTCGGCCGGCGCAATTATGCCATCCTGTTGCTTCTCGCCCGGCTTGGTCTTCGCGCGGGAGAAGTTATCGCGCTCCAACTAGAGGACATTGACTGGGGAAACGCGCAGATCACTATTCGTTCTAACAAAGGCCAGGGTTGGGCACGGTTGCCATTGCCGGTCGATGTGGGCGAGGCCATTGCGAGTTATCTGAAGAATGATCGGCCTCGGTGTGCCTGCCGCAATGTGTTCGTCCGCCTGGTTGCCCCATACGTGAAGCTTTCCAATTCTCCCGTAATCGCAGTTATCACCAGAAACGCACTGGAGAAAGCTGGCGTCGAATCCGTGCGAAAAGGGTCCCATCTTTTCCGCCACAGCCTGGCAACCGAGATGCTTCGCCGCGGCGCGTCGTTGGACGAGATTGGCCAGGTACTTCGGCATCGAGACCCGGATACGACAGCCATTTACGCAAAAGTGGATCTGAATGCATTGCGTAGGTTGGCCATCCCCTGGCCAGGAGAGGCACGATGAAATCGTTACGCAAAACGGTAGATGAATATCTCAAATTGCGTCGAGGGTTGGGGTTCAAGCTGGATCGCATCGAGACTCGTCTCGGGCAATTCCTCTTGTTCATAGAGGAGCGGAGAACTTCGCGCATCACCACCGACCTAGCGCTGGAGTTCGCGACGCAAGACCCGCGGCTCTCGCCCGCAACAATATCCGATCGGCTCTCGGCCGTGCGAGGATTTGCTCGATACCGCAGAGGGATTGATCCTACCACCGAGATTCCGCCGCTTGGCTTGTTGCCAAAGAAGCGGCAGCCGGCTCTCCCGTACATTTACTCGGAGACGGAAATCGCCCGACTACTGGAAGGGGCAAAAAACTACCCTTCGTGGAATCGGTTCTCAGGTCCCTGGTGGGCCAGGTTCCAAGGGTGGACCTTCTCCTGCATCTTCGGGTTGCTGGCGGTTACCGGGATGCGAATCGGCGAAGTGCTCAACCTTCGAACCGCGGACATCGATTGGAGCGAAGGTGTGCTCACCATCCGCAATGCCAAGTTTGGCAAATCTCGCCTGGTTCCTTTACACCGTTCCACTCTCAAGGCGCTCGAGACGTTCGTGCAACATCGTGACCGCTTCTTTGCGCGGTTGAACCCGCAACCAGAGGTCTCGCGCCTATTTGTCACGAGTCGTGGCAACCGGTTGGACGTCAGACAAGTAAATCGCGTGTTTCTATGCATCTCGCGGCAAATTGGACTGCGCGGGCCTGATGCGAGTCATGGTCCGCGTCTTCATGACTTTAGGCACCGCTTTGCCATCGAAACATTACTTCGGTGGTACCGCGATGACGAACCAGTGGGCCGTCTTCTGCCGGTGCTCTCGACCTATCTTGGACATACGCACGTCACCGGCACCTACTGGTATCTTCGCAGCACTCCCGAACTGATGGCTGCCGCCGGAGAACGCCTGGAAGAACGTTGGAAAGGAGTCAAATGATGACTTCTGTAGGTCTGGCTTCCTTAGTGGAAGGCTTTTTCACCAAGCGTCTGATCGCCCAGCTCCGGGCTAGCTCGCACACGATTGCCTCCTACCGAGATACATTCCGTCTCTTGTTGGCGTTTGCCAAAAAGCGATTGAAGCGTCCGCCCTCGAAACTCACGCTCGCCGACTTAAATGCGCCATTCGTGGCTTCCTTCTTAGACGACTTGGAAAGTGAGCGCGCCAACGGCGCCCGCAGTCGTAACGTGCGCTTGGCCGCGATCCGGTCGTTCTTCCGTTACGCGGCCTTGGAAGCACCTGAACATTCGGCGCTGATCCAGCGCGTGTTGGCCATCCCCAACAAGCGCTTCACACGCCCGCTGATTGACTTCCTTTTGCCACCGGAGATCGAGGCGCTGCTGGCGGCGCCAGATAGATCTAAATGGGTCGGACAGCGTGACCACGCCTTCCTGCTGGTCGCGATGCAAACCGGCCTCCGCCTGTCGGAGTTGACCGGCCTGCGGCAGCAAGACGTCTCGCTTGGCACCGGCGCTCACGTCCGTTGCCAAGGTAAGGGACGCAAGCAGAGAGCCACGCCTCTAACTAAACCGACCGCTCGGGTGGTCGCGGAGTGGATCGAACGAATAGGCAAGGACGACTCCGCTTTCCTGTTCCCTAGTGCACGGGGCGGGCGCCTAAGTGCCGATGCTGGTCAGTCCCTGGTCGCTCGACATGCGGAGAGCGCACGAACTGCATGTCCCTCCCTCACCAAAAAACGAGTGACCCCTCATGTGCTAAGGCACACGGCGGCGATGGAATTGCTCCAAGCCGGTGTGGATCGCGCGCTCATTGCGATCTGGCTGGGTCACGAATACGTGGAAACTACGCAGGTCTACCTGGACGCAAATCTAACACTAAAAGAGGAAATCCTGGCCAAAACCCGTTCGATTAAAACCCCACCAGGACGATATCGGCCTGAGGACAGCCTGATCAACTTCCTCAATGATCTGTAACGGGATCATCCTGCTCAGAGCTTGAACTGGTCTAGGTGCATCACTTGGGAGTCTCAGTATTATGCCGAATCGGGCAACGAGCTTTGCAAACCAGGCGGCGTGAAGGAACCTCGATACGGCATAATCCTGGAGTCGGCATAATGCCGGCGCCGACGGCGTGGGCGAGCAGCGTGTTGCCGGAACTCATGCCGCGCCAGACCGCATCGTCCTGGTGCGGCCGCAGCTGGATGGTCTGGTTCATGCCCGGATAGTCGAGGTGCGAGCCGTCGAACAGGCGGGTACGGAGGTTGTTGTACGTGTCGTTGTAAATCCGCACCAACCGCTCGGTGCGGTCCGGATCGGTGAACACCCAGGAACGGAAGCGTTCCTTGATGAGCTTCTGCTTCTCGCGGGCGGCCATCGTCGCTTCCGGGTTGACAACGCGATCCTCGCGGTCGCCGTTGCTGATGGTGTCGTAGATGGTCGGGGTCTTCATGTTCAGGGCCAGGTCGAGCAGCCAGGTGCCGTTGGCCCGTTGCGTGCCATACTCGGAGGTTGCGCCGACCGATTGCTTGGCGGCGTAGTCGACCTCGATGCTCCAGACGGCATCTTTTTTCAGGTGGGCGATGGGAACCCTCGATGGATCGACGTGGAAAAGGTCGGCGGCGAATGCCTGGATGTCGCGTTCCGGTATCCACGGCGCGCCGAGATTGGCGTCAATGTCGCCGGGCAGCACGTCCTCGGGCTGCACTTTGCGCAGGGCCCTCACGTTGCGGGCGAACGCCGGCCCGGCGGCCTGGGCGGCGGCGAGCTTGGAGCGCACATTGCCGGAGAGGTAGGCGTCGGCGGTTTGCCAGGTTCTCGACTGCGGGTCGGGGAAGATAAGGTCGCCCAGCTCGGCGACAATCCGTGCTTTCGGCTTGCCGTAGAGGGTGCCGATGAACGGCAGATCGACGGCGCCGCGCTGGTTGAGGGAGACGAGCAGCCCTTCCTCGGCGCTCCTGACGTTCGTGATGGGCGGGGTCTTGCCGACCACATCCTTGGTCATGATGGCGGCTTTGCTGGCCTCTCCCGTCACCTCGTCGTAATCCTCCAGCGACATGACCAGCATGGCGTCGGGGTCGTCGCGGAACTTGACCAGATTGGGCATCCGGCGGATGATGCCGCCGTCCTTGGTCTCGCCGAAGGTGGTCTTGTTGATCGGGCCGTAGGCGGCGGCGAAGCGGTCATAGGCACGGTTGAGTTCCTGGCGCGCCTCCTGGCGGTTGGCATTGGGCCAGCCTTCGTTCTGCGATTGCAGGACGCGGCGGGCTTGGTCGCGTAAATCGATCAGGGCGGCCAGCCGCCGGCCGGTCATCGTGCCGTCCGCTTTCAGGGAAGTGCCGCCGTAGACAACCGGCTCACCTTGCCCGCCAATGGACTGGCAAATGCTGCGGTCGTCGCGCACAAAAAAGCTGCCCTCGGCGATGTGCCGATCTCGTGGCGGCGGCGTGAAGGCCGGGGCCGGTTTATCCTCGACCTGTGATGCCTCGACGGGTGCGAATTCCTGCAGGCGGTGGATTGCCTCCTTGATTTGGCCAGCCAAATCGCCACTGCCGACGACGCTGTACCCCTCGCCATAGAGCGTGTCCTTGCGGCTCCAGTCGCCTAAGACCATGTCAGGATGGTTCAGGAAGTAGCGGTTGATAGGAACCTCTGCGCCATCGATCTCCAGCAGGGCGATGCCCAGCCAGTCGGGATCGACGTGGCGGGCGGTCTCGCCCCGGTCACGCTTGCGAAGAAAGACGATGTCGGTCACCACGGCGGTTCCTTCCCGTTTGAACGCATCCGATGGCAGGCGGATCGCCCCCACGAAATCGGCCTTGGAGGCGAGATACTCGCGGAGGGCGGCATTCTGCTTGTCGAGCGTGAAATGCGATGTGACCAGGGCCAGGACGCCGCCGGGCTTCAGGGCGTCGATGGACTTGGCGAAGAAGTAGTCGTGCAGGGACAGCTTCTGCCCGCGATAGTCGAGTTTCAAATCGGCAAACGGCACGTTGCCGATCACGGCATCGATGCGGTCCTCGGGCAGCTTGCTGTCGCGGAAGTTCTCGATGCGGATGTCGTGTTCGGGATGGAGCGCCTTGGCGATGCGTCCGGAGATGGAGTCCAGCTCGACGCCGATGAAGCGCGCGCCCGCCGGGGCCTGGCTCATGAAATTGCCGGTGCCGCATCCCGGTTCGAGAATGGTGGCGGAAGCGGGAACGCCGAGGCGCACAATCGCCTCGTGCATAGAGGCGATGACGGTAGGTGACGTGTAGAAAGCGTTGAAGGTGGTGCGTTTGGCGCTGTCATACTCCGCAGGCGTAAGCAGTGCCTCCAGTTCCTCGCCGAGGGCTTGCCAGCCGGCATCCTTGTAGCGGCCGGTGACGGGATCGGGGAAGATTCCGAGGGCCACCGGCCCGAAGCCAGCGAAGCGGGCGAGCGTCTGTTTTTCTTCCGGTGTGGCGGCCCGCTTCTCTTCCTCGATGCGCTTCAAGGTGCGGATGGCGGCAAGGATGTCGCGGGCTTTGGTCTTTTCACCGCTGGCGATGGAAGCAGGTGGTGGTGGCGGCGTGTGTTCAGAAGAGGAGGCGGGCGGATCGGAAGGGTTGGCAACCTCGGTGCGTAGGGTTTCTGCGACCGCCGGCGGCGGTGTTTCCTTCGGTGCCGAGGATTCCGGCTCGCCGTTGGCCGGGTTGAGCGGCAGCGAGTCAAACAGCGTCGGTTGGTGCCGGGACGCCTTCAGCCGCGCGACGTGCGACCCTGGATGAACGCCATTGCTTCGTCGAGGGAGAGTGCTTCCTTGTCGTCCGGATGCGACCCGTTGGGCAAACAATCCTCCACTTCCTTGAGCGCTATCTCCAGCGCCGCGCTCGCGATCTGGATCTCGTCGCTGCCCGGCATCGTCTGGGTGAGGGTCTCCTTCCAGGCTTCGTGGCGGGTTTTCAGTTCGCGGGCGTAGCGCTCCATCGTCGGCAGCATCTGCCGGTCTCTCTTGAGCTGGTCCCGTAGCTGCGGGTTCTGCTCCAGGAGTTGAAGAATGATCGTCTTGTACTGCATGGTTCTCTCCTTCGGGTTTAGAAAGTGAATTGTATTCAGGCTCCGGCGTCGTGGGCGGAGTTTCCCCCGCGCTGGTTGCGGGGTCGGGTGGGAATAATGAGGGTTGTCGCCAGTCCGGCGGTTTGCGTGCCATCGTCAGGAACCATCAGTCGAACCTGGTTCCCGGCTTTCGGCGAGGGCATCGCGTAGCAGCTGGCCCGGTGACGGCATACCCTCGTAGGGTATCGCTGGCGTTGCCGCCGCTGTGTCCTGCCTTGGGTAATTGGGGACGCTGCTCGGCATAGTCATCGTGACCTGCCGTTTCTGTGTCCGGAACCGGTTGATCCGAACACCTCTTTCAAGAGTTGGCTCGCCGCGACTCCGGCCATGACGATCGTCGAACCGATAGCGACATACTGCAACACCATCGCCAGGCGGTCGTTGTTGCACTGTTTCGACATCAGCTGGGCCTGGGGGCCAAGGTCGTGAAGATGGTAGGTTGGCGGGACGGTGGTCATGGGTCGCCTCGGCGACGGGCTTCAGATTAGTGCGGCACGTCTTGCCCGGATGCGATGCCCTTCTCCTGCCGGATCATCTGGCGCAGTTCCTGATAAAGCCATTCGGCCTCGATCCGGGTGGTCATGGCGGAGTCGGGCCTGACCGGGTGTGTCCATATCCGGTCTATCGGGTTCCAGCGATACCCCGCCTCCTTCAACATCTCGATGACGGCCTGGCTCGGCTTGTCCTCGGGCCGGCCTTCACCAAACTTGATCGCCATCTGGCGGTCTTGCTTGCTCTCGAAGAGGCGGACGCCGGCAAGGGTGTCGGTGGCGATGACGAACGGGTCCGGGGCGGTTACCCATTTCTTATGTCCCACCCGGTCGGCGAAGCTCTGGCCGTCTGCCTTGGTTTCGGCGGCGGGCGGCTCGGCGGCGGCTGTGTTGGTGGTTTCTGCTGGTGGTTCTTGATCGGGTGTGCGTTTACGTGATGACATATGATCCTCCGTGTCGATAATGGGGGTTATTCGTTAACCCTTATTAAGGATATTAACACATTCCTATGTGGCTGCGCAAGAGGCTGGCTGCGGGTTTCAGCATTTTGAGAGGTGAAAAAGCGAGGGTTTCTGCGCTCTGCGGTGTGGTTCAAGCGAAATCATCCGCAGGAAGCAAGCCTTTTGGCCCCTGCCCTCTCCCATTAAATGTCAGGCTCCTGACGGGATTTCTTCGGGCGGTTGGGGCAAGCGTTTGCCTTCGGCCGGCCGCCGCCGTCCACGCCCAAACTTTTCCGGCCAGGGTCCCAGGGCGCGGTCACGGATGCCGCGTCCTGGGTGGACGGAAAAGTTGCAAGGCGGCCCATCATGGAAAGCAATCATGGTGATTGTGAGGCTTTGAGGCAGGATGGGGTACTGGAGGCTACTGGTGCCTGAAGCCTGCTGTTTGGTGGTGGGGTAGCCGGGAGGTCCGCTTCGCTTCTCCTGACCCTGTTTCCTTGCGATTTAGGGCCATGTCCGTGCTGGTGGCCCCGTACCTTTCCTGAATGACATTGAATTCTCCCCTGGATTCTTGGGGGCGATTCAGCGCATGACGGGAATGGCCTTATCCACACACCAGCAGCGATAAACTACAGGCAAGTAAGATATAGGTAGTATAATATAGGTTTGTGCGACCAAGTTACCGTGGCGTGACCCGCAGTTTTCCGTCGGGGCCGCGACCAAGTTACCGTGGACCCCGCGACCAAGTTGCTGTGGATAACTTTGTCTGTCGTGCCACTTATCCCCAAGGCAAGCATTCGGGGGGGCGCGACCAAGTTACCGTGGCTCTGTCACAGCCGTTCAAATGGTTGCTGATTCCTCGTGATCTATCTTTCCTGCTCGCATTCGTTGGGAGCCGTGTGGTCATCCATCCCGAATGCGCGACCAAGTTACCGCAGTGCATTTGTGCTATTACAAGGCGTTGCCGATCCACCTGTCGGTAGAGTGTGGTCGTCACAGTAACCTCGGAGCGGTGGCCCTGGCTGCCACGGGCGGCGGACTGTGCGACAACGTCAAACCCCTGTCATCAGCTGTGATGCGTGCCGCCGGGTATGCCGAGGCGACATGATGCAGTGTTTGCAGAAACCTGCGGCGGAAGTCGCGGACGCGCGCGAATCCCTGCCCGAATTGCTCATGAAGGGAACTCCAGTCGACAAATTGCGGCTTTGTCGCTGGTATCCGGTGCAGTCGTTGCGTCAGCTAGACATAGATGTCAAGAGCCATCGACGACGAGGACAAGGCAGCAACAGCTCGATGGTCGAGAGGGACGGCGTGCTGGCCCAAGCTCTGGAAGTATTCTTCGCTCAGGCGAACCGTGGACGGCCAGAGGACGCGCTGGTCGGCCTGTTTGGGGAACCACCACGGTTTACGCAGATATAGGATAGCCAGTATTGGCACAAATTGGTGTACACCCACCGCAAACCATTTGTCTGATTGCTCTTGCAGCGATCCTTTGCT
>Ga0335075_10017792_pt1 | contig 10562 bp, 11 predicted proteins | sample Lox_Sample_24_FD_206723 | JGI IMG/M metagenome (GOLD analysis project Ga0335075, IMG submission 206723) | Soil microbial communities from Loxahatchee National Wildlife Refuge, Florida, United States - Lox_Sample_2.4 | ecosystem: Environmental > Terrestrial > Soil > Wetlands | place: USA... | reverse complement strand
TACCTCAGTTACACAAGAGAAGAGGGGATATCGTAGGATAAGGAAGCACGTGAGTTTTATGCTGCGCCATGTACGACCACATATGCACTGTGCCCAAAAGAACAAGATATCGTAATGCGAATCTATTCGTTATAAGGTTGTGAGAAACTTGCGAACCACTGAGCCAAAAGGAGACGCGCGCCCCCAAGGTCTTAGGGAACGCTCAATATCTAGTTCTACAGGTTGTCATTATATATGCAGCGACGCTAACTCGGCCAACGAAACATTTTTTACACTAGGTAATTACTCTTTCTTTTCTTCTCGTCCTTTCTTCTGCTCTTCCCTCTATCTCTCCCACTTCTTCTCCTCCTTCTTATTCTAAGAAATGCTCTCTGCACTATGCATCTCCTTGTTCTAAACCGCGTGCGTATCATTCGAAGGTTGTCGTGCTTGAGTTATCGTACTCCATCGCGACCTCAATCAATTGCTTCGCGACTTGCTTCTTTCCTTTGGCCTGAGCATGCTAAGATCGTGGTTGCTACCGTGCATCATCCTAAGCATGAGAAGCTTTGAATGGAATCCGTACTTACGATTTTCTTCCTTTCCACAGGTGTAATCTCGGTTCTTGACGTCTTCGCCGGTGATGCGCTAGCTATCGTACAGATCTGACGCTAAGAGCACACGATATACTCTAATGGCCATAACAATTGGTGCAATCTGCCGCATTTCTCGCACCATCTTCATTGTAGTTCCACACGCGAGAATTCGAACCTTTCCGTCCAGATATTGGTCTCATCCATTTATGTGGTGGTGGTGGTGGTCGTGATAGCACGGTGACTTTCGATCTTCTAGCTATATGGCGCGCGAACAGAGCCGAAGCACCTTTCATGTAGAGCCTCCATCCGCGTGGTGATTTCTTCGACCTCAAGCAGTGTGCATGGCCCTTGTCTATCAAAGGGCCCATTGCAGTCGCCAAGGTCTGCATGTTCCAGTCGTCTGCCCATGCCTCTCGATAGTACGACCTCTCAGACGCAGCCAGAGCGCGGGCTTACCAACGAGTTCCCAAGCATAGAGCATGTCGATTGAATGCAAGAATGGTAGGCATGATTGAAGCCGTATTATCTCGTAGGAATCTGCCGGGTAAAGGCTTGAATTCAAAGTATCTACGGTTCATCTCGCGACATCGTGCGTCTCCACCCAGGGACAGACCTTACAGTGCGATTCCACTTGTTGCGCCCTGTACCTCTAGCTCTTTAACGGTCTACTTCCGAATCGCAACCAACTGCGGTTGATCTGCGTCAAGTGTCCCATTCAATTCGTCAATATCAAATTCGCTGGAAATGGGTGATGCTGAAGCTAATTAAATTGGGGCGAACAGATAACATGTCATGACATCATATGCGCTTCCTTCAACCATGCACGCATTCAACAGTCAAACAACAAGAAAATGAACTGAACGCTCGTTGAAAACACATCGAGAGCATTTCAATCCATCAAAATTACCACTCCAAGCCTTCACACATCCAATTGACCCTTGAACGTCATGCCTCTCCCACGGACCGCGGGCATCGCCGCTGTACGACGAGTGTGCCAGCCGACAGCTCTCTGCATGACCACGCAAGCCTCATTTACGACTTCTGCAAAGCAATGGGCGGCGAAGGAAGACAAATTACGTCCGTCAAGCTCCTCCCACGTTCTCACGAATAATTGCTCAATTTCTGCCTCGTGACGGCTCCCATTCGGTCTGCGTAGCTGACCCTAGAGAATAGACACGGACGCCGAGACACGAACGGTTGAAATCGAGACGGCGACGCGCGACAGCGTGGACAAGGCGCGCTCCGGCAAGGGCGAATGGAAGGAGGAGCTGGCCAGCAGCAGCGAGAGCATCATCAAGGCTGAGAAGGGTGAGATCAAGGCAAGCGAGAAGACCATCAAGAAGTTGCAGGAAGAAAGTATTAGGCTGGGAGCTGGCAAGTCATAGATGGCCGATGTTCGAGGTTGCGTGTGAGAGAAGAGAGGATAGCTTAGTGAATGGCTAAACCCAGATTGCATGTCATAGAATGAGAGGTAAAATTTATGCGTCTAACTCTAACTCGGCATCAAACTGTCGTGACATGCATCCAAATCTATATCTAAGCAGCTCCAGCCTCCACCACCTTGGCCTCCAGCGCGTCCACCCAGGGCCTCTCCTCACCGCTCCCCTCAGGAAAGTGGCTCGCAGCAACATTGCACTGCCTGAAGAGCCGCACCTCCTCCGGCGCAAACGCACCCACAACCGAGTGCAGCACGCCGCGGTTATGAAACAGCACGAGATCGCCCTCGGCCCAGTCATGGGCGTACACCAACCGCGGCGCAATGCCGGGCCGCAGCAAGCGATACACGGTGTCGCGCACCACCTCCAGGTCATCAACGACGCTGCCATCCGCCAGGTGCAAGCGGCGCACCGCCGACGGGTGGATCTGCAGGGCGAGCCGCCCCGTCGCCGGATTGCGCCACGTCATGGGCAGGATCTGCACTTTGGCGGGATCCACGGGCGGCAGCGCGGCGTCCGGCGCTTCGCGGCCCTCCGTCTCCATGCCCAGGCCGGTTGGCCGCGACCGCGCGCCCCGCAGCCAGGCGTAGGGGTGCGCCGCATACTCGACGCGGGTGGTGCGCGCGAAGGCCGCGTCGGAGGGCGAGAGTAGCGCGTACGAGGTTTCGCCCGACGTGAAGGCTGTGGTGCCCAGCGGCACGGGGAGCGTGTCGCCGGTGCCGTCGTCGTAGCGCAGTGTTTGTGTGCGGCCCGCGGGCACGCGCACCGCCAGGAGGGTTGTCACGACCGGTGGGGCCAGATCGTACAGCGCGGCGTCGATGTGCCACCGGTAGAAGCGCGTGCAGGCGAGGTCTTCCTCGTCTGGGATGTGCGTGGCGTGGAAGGTGCGGTGGTGTGGGTGCTTGAGCGTGACGTTGGTGAGGCCTTCGTACGATGGCACGAAGCCGTTGCCGATGACTTGCACTTGAGGTTGGTGTGGGATGGTCTTGAGATCCGGGTGGAGGATAGATTGCTTGGCGTCAAGTGTCGTGCCGTGGCCATACGAAGTGGCAGCGGGATCGAAGCGCTGCGTCAGCTCAAACTGCTTCTTTGGGCTCACATGGCCTTGGTCCTTGAAGATGATGACTTGGTGTCGGAAAAGCGCATCACGGATCACGTCGAAGTCGGCATCTATGAGACATGTCAGCTTATTCTGGTTCAAGAAGTTAAGATATCACAGGACATACACTTACTCAAGCGAGGTTACCGTTCCACGGAGTGCTCGCTTATTACCCAAGTCTTCGCATTATGCGATCTTCCATTCTAAGAGTAGTTGATTACTTACCTGTAAGGTTCTCAATGTCTACGTTGGAAATCTGAGCACCAAAGTTGATTCCAGATCCCTCAGGAACGGTAATGGGCTCGACGGTGATAGGCTTGATGGCCATTTTTTCAGTTTGATTAGCGAGGTTGGGCTGCGAAGTCTTGCGTGCCTTTTGTTCCTCGAAGAATCGTGCTTGGAGTTGAGCGTGTCTGATGTACCCTCGAAGAGGCATTGTGACGGAGACTTATATAGACTTATCGCTGTGTACCTGTGGATCAGGATTTTACTCTTATCTGTGTGCTAGGGTACTTCGCGGTGGAGGTCGGCGAGATGCTTAAGTCAGTTTTCGGAGTGGATCCATCGGAGGACTCCGTCAGCCCAATTAGACTCCCGCCACGCGATAGGCAGACATACGTATACATTTGAGGGATTTGAATTAATACGTGGGATGGAATTGACGCACGTTATTCAAGGCAATTAGCAGCTTCGAATATCGTGGGATTCAGTACTGAAACCAGTTATCTGATCAAATCGCCGTTGGAGTCATGCCTGCTGGTGGCGTACTAAACAAAGTCTACTGAAAGTGGCTCTTATTTCGTAATTTCAGCCTCTAGCTTTAGAATCTCTTGCCTCAGTTGATTAGAATTGACAATTGGAGTGCTAATTGGCTTTTTCATCTCTGAAGATTTCGCTGGCTTTTTGATCTCTGAAGATTTCACTGGCTTTTTCATCTCTGAAGATTTCACTGGCCGGTTCCACGACCATTTTTCGTCTTCAGCAGCCAACCTTTGTTCCCAGTTCGTTCCTAAATCGGCTTTTCGATATCGAACCTCCCACAACACATCAGTTGGCCACTTCCAGAGCTTACGGAAGTTACCTCGAGGACTCATCCTTAGCCCGAGTGTCGGTATTGCGATTGGTATAGGAAACTTCCCATCCGGCAGAGGTGGTCCCTCGATGACTGGTAATGTGAACTTGATATCACCCTTAGCCAGTATCTTGATATCATTCAATTCATCGATACCACCAGAGTAAATGTTCAACTCCGGAACAGCAAAATCAAAGTGTTCCCGTACAAGCAATTGACGGATGAGATTCCAGTGGAAATCTGTGAGTGGTTTAATCTGCAAATCGGTATTGAAGTAATGTCGAACACGAATCCAGAACCGACGATCCCACAGGTGAAATTCAGGTTGATGGCCATCACATTGAACCGGAATTCTGATATTCGATTCCCCGAGCCCTCCGCATGCAGGAGATGGATCAAGGACGGATTTTAGATTTTGCAAATGGATTTTTTGAAGATGCGGTTGCCTGCCTTTTATCACCGAAGATGGGAAGACAGTCCTGGTTACCATCCAAGTCCAAGGATCTAGTAGTGTGTCTGTGTTCGTGTCTGGAATTGTTCTGCAATGCTTGTAACTGCAGGTACCTATTCGAAAGTACGACAATCGAGGCCGATCCTCATCGTAACCAGGTTCACCTTGGAGTGGAGTGAGAATATTTTTGACTGCTCGATCTATTTCTGTCGTAGTCGCACTCATTGCTCGGGACACTAAACCCTGGACCTTCTTCAAAAGAAGCGCAGTTATGGGTTCGACTTGTATAGAGTCCGTGTACTTGAGCGGTTCCAAATTGTTTATCATGCCTTTTAGAACGGTGATTTTTGGGAATCGCACTTGAGCCGTTCCATTCCGTACGTCAAGGCTTATGTCGCAGATATCGAACAACTTTTTAGTTAACAATGAAGAAATTCTCTGCCGTTCTCTTATTGAATCCCGTACTTGTAAGAAGCTGCCCTTGGTAAGAGCAGCAGGCAATTTGTGAGTCTTAACGATATGCCGCACAGCATTCCTTATTGTCAATGTCCGATCTTTGTTAGTTTCGTCTTCAATCCAAGGAATGCCCAACTTTCGGCAGGTAGCAATGAGTCTGTCTTTTGGAAATTCGAGTAGAGGTCTTCCCACATTCAATCCGCCGTCCTCAATTCCTACGACTCTACCAGCGAAGTCCAAATTTTTGCCATCCCAAAAGCGTTTACGCTTTAGACTAGGAAGAATTCTCATATTTCCACTATTATAGATTCCATAGTGATCTCTATGCTCGGGCATATTTATATCAGGAGGAATCAGGAGGTGATCGGGATGATATTTGCAGGACATCCTGTAAAGGAAAGTTTCATAATCATCATCTTCATGATGTCCGAACAAGATATATGACATATTCCAATTTAGGCATGCTTCTCCTAGAGCGTAATATCTGAGCTTCCGGGCATGTGTTTCTAGATTAGGTCGACTAATATCTTGAATTCGAATTCGTAGAACCTCTGTCGGAATAACTGCGATGACGTTAGGAAGAAGCATGAGAAATCATGGATTGAGGGTATAACGAACTTAATTGCTTGGCCAAAATCTTTTGTATCTCTTGTGCTTCCTCCAAGCTACCCTTCCGTATGCCATGATCGACCACGAACGCTCGAAATTGTGTAGAGTTCCCTTGCACATATGTCGAACACATCGCCGCTAGAGCCATTGAGTCGGCACCACCGCTGATAGCGAGGCCTATCATATATGAGTAGAGAACTCTAAATGTTTGCTTGTAGGAGTAACATACCAATGGGCCGACCGGCACTCGTTTTGAAGATGGACGGGCATGCTGAGGTTATTGCCGTAAGAAACTCGTCCTTGGAAATGTAACTGGCAGTGCTAGCAAGCCTTGGTGTGCATCTTAGCATCAAGACTTCTCGGAACGAAAGATTTGGGGTTGATCAACTCTTCAGAAGTCAAGGTGAAGTAGAAAGTTTGGTTGTCCTGGCTTCGGAGCTCTTAAAGCTCGGACCATTTGAAGAAAATTATGGAATTTTTTCTTCCCCATCAATCAACAGCTTCATCACAACTTTACAATCATCTTCATCCGTACATAACTCGTCTTCGCATTCACAGACACCATTTAAAATCCCTTTGTGATTATCAAATACTCCTCTCCACCATGGTAAGTTATACAATGCCTTCACAGCTGTCCTCCGCGATCACGCACTCCAAACATTATGATGCGCCGACTCAGCTGACACAATGCAGTCTCTCGCAGTCAAGTCCATCAAGTCGCTGATGCCTCTCCTCGATCGTGTCCTCGTCCAGAGAGTAAAGGCGGAGGTAAAGACTGCCGGTGGTATCTTCCTGCCCGAATCGGCAGTCAAAGAGCTTAACGAAGCCAAGGTTCTAGCAGTTGGTCCAGGTGGAGTGGACAAGGAAGGCAAGAGGATGCCGATGAGTGTACAGCCTGGAGATAAAGTTGTTATTCCACAGTACGGTGGTTCTTCAATCAAAGTTGGTGATGACGAGTTCCATATTCTGAGGGATCACGAGTATGTCTCTTCAGGTATTGGCCATGGCGGCACAAAAGCTAACACAGTTCCAGACTTATTGCGAAGATTAACGAGTAAACGGAATGTATTCGAGGGTGATTCACGGAGTGGTCGATCAATGTATCCTATCCTGTACCATACACCATCGGTAGCGGACGCCAGCACTTTCAGCGAAAAGGCGTATCCAGCAACTAGCATCACATTTGGGCTGCATCTTGCGAGCGTACTGGGCTTTGTATATACCAGCAAATATATCTCTGCTCTTCGTAATTGACTGTGCTCTATTCAATGCTTTGAATACTACGTGGACTATGCAACAACTCCCTCGACAAGATATAGACTTGAAGTTCGTTCGTAACCCAATCCCTGGCTCAGTTAGATGGTCACTTAGCTAAGAGCCGCGAGTTCCTCTAGCTGAGGTACCATTGCGTCTACTAAGGAGTATCGTACGATTGCAGGGTTAGAGCTGAGCATCATTCGGCGGAACGGGTAGTAATAAAGTCTTTATTCGGCTTCAAACGAGTGGAGACCATGTGGTTGAATTGATTCCACCCGTAACCGCCGGGTGGCCGTTCTCAAGGCCTTTAAACATCCAATCCCTCGATCAAACTCAGAAATCAGCCATAATTCCCCCATTCCCATTGGTGTAATGCTCAAAGTTCAGAAAATCGTGTAGTAAGCGCTGCGATTGGATGAGCGGGCCTTCCCGCGGTTCGGATGCATGCGCGCGCGTCATTTCAACGCCGCATCGAGCCATCGAAAGGTTGCCTTCCACCATCAACATCACTCCTCCGAAACGACATCGCTAGCCCTATCTCCGTTGCTTGCGTGCCTCTGTTGCACAGCCGCACAGCCTCGTTCCGGCCGGCCATAAGAATGCCGCGCTTGTAACCCTTCCTCCGCTCGACTTGAATTCGGATCATCGTGCGCCATGGCACCTTCCAATGGCCACATCGATAAGCTGGACTTTCCGGCACCGGACGAGCGAAGACCGTTGTTGCAGGGCAATGGCGGCTCCGCAGACCTCTCGCCTGGCAGGAGCCACACTACAAGTTGCTCCGGCAGCTTCTTCGAACAGGTGGCTGAAGGCATTCAAGAGCGTGATCGAAAGAGGATGCAGAGACAGATAGCGCGATACGGGACCTTTCTAGTTGCTATTGTAAACTGGTATGGCTGCAGAGATTGATCTCTCTGCCATTGCGTAAATAGCCATGCAAACATTCGGCTAATGGTGATATAGTCTGTGTTGCGGTTCCATTACGGCATATTCCCTCTATGGCCACATCTTTATGTCTCATTTGCACTATTCACAGGCAGCTGTCAACATCATTTCAATCACAGCTGAGATCGCCATGTACCTTCCTGTTCCGCTATTCGGCTATCTTTGTGATCGATACGGCCCAAGACCTCCATCAATGCTTGCTGGTATTTTCTTCGGCCTTGGCTATCTTATTGCTGCATTATCATATAAGAGTGGACCTCCAAAGGCGCTTGGTGGTAATGGCTGGCCATTTTGGACTATGGTGGTTGCCTTCGTAGGCGTGGGCATGGGAACCAGCTGCATGTATTTGTCTGCAGTTTCTACATGTGCCAAGAACTTCGGTCGAGGAAAGTACAAAGGAATGACACTCGCTATTCCAATTGCTGCCTTCGGTTTAAGTGGCATGTGGCAGAGTCAAGTGGGAGAGAAGCTTCTCTATCAACGACGACCCGATGGATCTAGAGGAGATGTCGATGTCTTCCGGTACTTTATTTTTCTCGCCGCATTACTTTTCGGAGCTGGCATACTGGGTACTCTTGCATTACAGATCATGGACGAAAGTGACATGATCGATGAAGCCATCGATGAGCTCGAACAATCAGGTCTGCTGGACGAAAACGAATATTTCCGACGAGCAGCTCAGCATCACGGCTACGGCACCACCAACCTCTCAGATTCCCAGGTGGTATTCCTGCGCAACGAAGCAGAGCAAATCAAGCAAAAAGAAGCCGAAGAGCGCGCACGCAAGAACTGGCTCCTGAACGGCGAGACGCGGCGCTTCCTGCACGACCACACGATGTGGTGGCTAGCGGGCGGCTTCTTCCTGGTGACGGGGCCGGGCGAGGCCTTCATCAACAACATGGGCACGGTGCTGGCGACGCTGTACCCGGCGGGCACGCCGGCGTCGGCCATCCCGACCACCGCGGCCACGCACGTCTCGATCGTGGCGCTCGTCTCGACCGCCGCGCGCCTCGTCACCGGCACGCTGACGGACGTGTTTGCGCCGGCGCCGCCGCCCGGCCAGCACCTGCGGCGGGCGAGCGTGGCCGACAGCGCGGCGTCGGTGCGCGCGCTGTCCGTCACCGGCTCGCGCCTCACCTTCAGCCGCCTGTGGTTTCTGGTCGGGTTCGCCGCGCTCGCGTCGCTGGGCCAGGTCGTGCTTGCGTCGGGCGTGGTGCAGAACCACGGCGAGCGGTTTGCCATCGTCAGCGCGCTTATCGGCGCCGGCTATGGCGCCGTCTTCTCGCTGACGCCTATCATCGTGTCTGTCGTTTGGGGCGTCGAGAACTTCGCTACTAACTGGGGTATCGTGGCCATGTTTCCGGCTGGCGGGGCGGCTGTGTGGGGACTTGTCTACTCCGCTGTGTACCAGGCTGGCGAGGAAGGGAATGGGAGTGGTGAGGGCGAGGAAACGATGTGCTATGGTGTGCGGTGTTATGCGCCTACGTTCTGGGCCATGGCTGTCAGTGTGTGTTGCTTGTGGGCTGTGGGTTTGGGCCTGGAGGGGGCCAGGAGGCTGGGCGAAAAGAGGAATCGCCGTTTGAAGTGCTTCACAAGATGGCTTGGTGGTTAACACTGGCCTTGAGTGGTTTATCTAGCGAGCATTTGTTGGCTTGTACGGCGTAGGTCCCAATTTCGCTGCGGCCTATTATTCATGATCATCGACTAGCAGCCAAACCATTGTCTCATTATAAGTCTCCACAGTAGCAAAGGTAGTTGTGAATTGATAAGGGAACGAGAACATTCCCATTCTTATCGTGGCCCAGTTCAATTATCTAATGTGCGACCTCTTCGAACCATGGCGACCTCATCGCCCTAGTCGTCATCGTCGCTCCAGTCATCCTCGTCGCTCCAATTGTCGAGATATGGACCATATTTGCGCAAGATGCGTAGCCATTCTTTGTCTGATATTGGTTTGTTTGGTGAAGAGCTTGCTGAACATAAATGACTCTCTGAGATTATATCAGGTTCAGGTTGCTCGTCAGCCGACCCTTTGGAAACCGAGTGAATATCATCGCCATGTGAATGGATTTGATCAGCTCCATCCTCATTCAGCAGTTTGCCATCCTCAGAGTTATGTATCTCGCCTGGATCCAAGCCCTCCTTCAACTCATTAACATCACCAATACTTTTCCTATCGTCCTCGTCGCTTTCCGATTCGATCACCACTCCAATATCACGGATACGCGCACGCTCAGCGTTGCCGCCTGGTCGGCGGTATGTAAGCACTTGCGCCATACGCTTTCTCCAATATCCTGAAAGAAAAGAGCTTAGCGATTCTCCCAGCTCTTCGTACTTCTGCACAAACGAGCAGACAAGCTGCTCGAGCTCTTAGATGACCTCACTCTGCTCTTCATGGATCTCAGCAATTTCTTCAGGCTCATATCTGGGAATGAAAGGATTGTCTTCACCACCCCATTTGCAGCAGGTGTGTAATACGCCCAGCGTTTCGAAAGTCTCGAACCGAATGGCATCCGCTGCAACACTGGGATCCCACACAATCTGTCCCCCCGGTGTTTGCCTCTCTACCTGTTCGATAAATGTAATCAAGAAGACATTACAATGGTGCCGAAACCGCCACTCGAAATACCTCGAATATTCCTTCTGCATAATAACCACAGGT